>Ga0265295_1000450_pt1 | contig 82774 bp, 66 predicted proteins | sample Munlansysbiofilm_FD_192503 | JGI IMG/M metagenome (GOLD analysis project Ga0265295, IMG submission 192503) | Leachate microbial communities from a municipal landfill in Southern Ontario, Canada - Methane capture system biofilm | ecosystem: Engineered > Solid waste > Landfill > Unclassified ... | reverse complement strand
AAAGAGATTTCTGCCATTATTGATGCCATGAACAGCAACATCATGACCCTTGGGGAAGCCATTGCCGAGGTGCGCGGCGGCTCTGCGGACTGGGAAAGCATTCTGGAGCAAAGGGGGAGAGAAAGGGCCAGGGAGAAGGAAAAGGATCTGGTGGTGGAGAGGGGGAGGAAGGTTATGGGGAGGGGCGAGGAGGAGGAATAAGAGGCGCTATGATTTCCCACGATCACAATTTCAAGAACATCTTTCTCGATTTTCCCAAGGAATCCATTGCCTGTCTGCTGCCCGAAGACATGTCGCCCGCATTGTCGTCTGGATGTGGCTTCCTTTAAAAAAATTCTGAACAATGAGAAGGTGGAAATTCCCTGGGATAAGCTGGGGATGAACTGAAGGAGCGATAGGGCAGGGGGGGAGATCAGGACAAGTGACAGCGTTGTGTAATGGCGGAAGCTGCGGGATAAATCCCTGAGCAGGGGCATGAAATTGCAATCGCCACGCGAGTCTTGACATTCCTTCCTGGGCTGGGTATTGTTTTGAAGTGTGGTAAAAACCGCGCTTGGATTTACACTGCAAAGAGATACAAGGCATTGCCTCCTTGCTCTCCTTTAGTACGGGTTGAAACAATGGGGACTGGCAGCAAGCAAGATAAGAATATTTTGGATAGTAGTCGCTGAATAAGTAATAGATAAGTAATCTGGAAAAGAGCCTGCCAGAAAAGCTTTTGATTTTGATAGTATAGAAAACAATTCAAAAGCAGGTGGGCCCACCAGATCATAATAAAGCTTATTTTTATCTTTACAGGTGTTTCGTATTGAAAAGAGGCTTCATTTCCTTGTACAGGATCCTGGGTCATCACAGATGGATGGGCAGAGGTATCCACAGGACGGATTTCATGCTTCCTGTGGTGCTAAGACCGGAACGCATCCGGGGAGTAACTCTGGTACAGGGTAGAAAACATTAAAAAGAGGGCGGTGTGGGAAAATATCCTGCACCGCCCTTTTCTTTTCCAAGGAGGCCGGATGCCACTGAGAGTGGATGACTGTATGGGAATCATGGCGGAGATTGCACCGCCGGAGTATGCGGAATCCTGGGATCCTGTGGGGCTTCAGGTGGGCCACCCCCAGCAACCTGTCCGTCGTATGGGAGTGGCGCTGGACGCGACCTTTGAAGTGGTCTCTGAAGCGATTCAGGAGGGTGTGGATTTCCTTGTGGTGCATCATCCTCTCTTTTTTCGTCCTCTGAAAAATCTTGACCTTGGCGCGCCCGCAGGCCGTATCATCGGAGCGGCGGTACGGAACAGCCTGAGTATCTATGCTGCCCATACCAACCTGGACAGTGTTCCCGGGGGATTGAATGACGCGTTGTGCCAAAAGATCGGTCTGGCAAGGATTGAGCCTCTTACGGAGGGAAAAAAGCGTTCCCAGACTCTTTTGCATGTGGAAGTTCCTGCAAAAATGAAAGACCGGGTTCATCGGCTTTTCGAGGAGACGGATGGAGGTGTTGTGTGGTGGGCGTCCATGGACACGGAAGGCGTGATTGGTCGCGCGAGGCTTGCAACGGATCGCGTGAGGGGGATAAGGGCAAGGCTCCATGCTCTATGTCCCGAAGCCCGGGTGGATGGCATCCCTGCAGGTGAAATCCTTTCAGGCGCAGGCCTGGGAAGGGTGGGAGATTTGCCTGGCCCCCTTTGTCTAGAAGCCTTTGCGGAAAAAACAAAAAAAGACCTTGATCTTACCCATGTGCGCATGGTGGGGGATCCCATGAGGGCCGTGCGTCGTGTGGCTGTATGTACGGGAAGCGGAGCGGGGCTGATGTCTGATGCCCTGAAGGCTGGCGCGGATGTTCTTTTGACCGGGGATGTAAAATACCATGAAGCCATGGAAGTCCTGGATCAGGGTTTTTCCCTGGTGGATGCGGGGCATTTCGGAACGGAGTCCATGGTTGTGGATCTTCTGGTGGAGCGTCTGGCAGGAGCCCTGAAAGCAAGGGACATCCAGGGAGTCGGGATAGTTCCTTTTTCTTCCCGGAAAGACCCTTTTCTCACAGTCTAGGAACGGACCCGTATGGGTCCTGAAGATATGGCTTGTCTGCGGGAATGGGCTGCTCGCAGACAGTTTTTCGGCCATCGGCCTATTAGGATGATTCCTTATGAATCCAACGGTGAAGCATGAACTCGATATTCTGATCCGTCTTCAGGAGACGGAAACCCGGGCCCAGGAGTTACGGATAGCTATTCGGGATGTGACAGCGCGTCAGGGCGAGCTGGAGGCAACCCTTGACCGCGAGCGCCTGATCCTTGAAGAAAAGGAAGACTCCCTGGCAAAACTGAAGAAACAGTATGCAGGTTTTGAGGATGATCTCCGTCACAATGAGGAGCGCTTGAAGAAAAGCGAGCAGACCCTGAGGACCGTAACCAATAACCGGGACTATCAGGTGCTTCTCCGGGAAATGGATGATAATCGCAAGGTGAATGGTCGTATCCAGGAAGCCATGGTCGGACTGATTGATCAGATTACGGGCATGGAGTCAGCGCTGGCCGAGCTTCGGGAGAGGGTAAAGGCCGAAACTGCGCACGTGGAACAGCAAAAAGCCGAGTTGCTGGCTTCCTGTTCCCAGGAACGCGTGGCACTTGAAGCCCTGGAAGCAGAGCGTAAAGATCTGGGAGCTGGCGCATCGGCCCGTCTGCTTAAATTGTTTGACCAGGCCGTGCGTCTGGGCAACGGTGTGGGAGTTTCTTGTGTCAGTGGCACCATCTGTAAGGGCTGTTTTATGAGTCTGCCGCCCCAGTTTTGCATTGAGCTGCAAAGGTGTAACGCCATTAACCGATGCCCGCGCTGTAACCGTATTGTCTACTGGAATGGGGCGTAGCCAGGGGGTAAAAGGCGCGGAGCGATGGATCAGGATGAACGAGAGGTCGGAGCTTTCCCAGCGATATCTCTCTGAGTCTCTGACCCTAAGGCAGGATGCTTGTGGCATACATTCTGGACTTTTGGGTAAAAGCAACCTATGATGATCTGCGCAGACGGTGAGAGCAGGGCAGACGACCGCCGGGACAGAGATGTCCGGGAGGAAAGTCCGAACACCAGAGGGCAGGATGCTCCATAACGTGGAGTCGTGGCAACGCGAAGGCAAGTGCAACAGAGAGTAGACCGCCCTCTCTTTGGGAGAGGGTAAGGGTGAAAGGGTGCGGTAAGAGCGCACCAGTGTTCCGGGTGACCGGGGCAGCTGGGTAAACCCCATCCGGTGCAAGACCAAATAGGGAAGCGTAGGGTGGCCCGCTCTGCTTCCGGGTAGGTCGCTTGAGGCCGTCGGTAACGGCGGTCCTAGATGAATGGTCGTCACCCTTTTCCGGGTAACCGGACCGGGGAACAGAATTCGGCTTACGATCTGCTCTGACCGTTTGCAGCATAACCGCCAGTGATCCGTATCTGCGATCCTGGCGGTTGTTTTTACGGCTTCTGCCCCTTGATGATCCGTGCAAGGGGATCTCTTTTGGATGGCGTCCTCTGCCAAGTGTGGACCTTCGGTGTCCGTATCTGGAGTGGAACAGGACTGATGTCCATGGATAATCGGGGGAAACGTGGAAGAGCTTTGCTGCAAGATTACCTTTTCGGAAAAAGTGAAGATCTATTCAGAAGATTACCTGAGATGCTGTATCTATATCACGCGCTTTCTGGAGCCGCGTCATTACTTTACCAAACGCATGTATTCAAAACTGATTTCAACCTCTCACCTGCTGGAAGATTTTCTGGATTTTCATGGAGCCAAGAATAACCGGCTCTGGTATTTTTACAGAGAGCTTGCGGCAACGGTGAGGCATATTGGCCTGGGTTGCTATGCTCAGCAGCATATTCTGAACCGCCTGGATTTTTACGAACTGGGGGATGCCTTGACTTTCCGCAAGGAAGGGGAAGCCACTTTGGAATTTTTAAATGGCATCCTGGTCCGCATTGCACCTGTGATCCTCAAAGAGGCTGCGAAACTGCAGATTCCCTTGCCATCGGCCTCCTTTGAGCCCCAGGATTTTCCAGGCGTTATCACCTCCGAGATGCTGGAGCATAATATTGATGATGAGGAGGAGGCCCTTCCCTTTCAGAGTCACTACATTGTCAAGATTGCCAGCGAATTTCTCTCAACGGCAAAGGCGTTTGAGCATTTCGGATTCTATGAGCCGTATCCTTATGCGGAGATGTTGGAGCTCATTCCGGAAAAGGTCAATGAAGCGGAAATGCGGCGTTTTCAGGTTCTTCTTCACAACCTGCAATCTTCCTTTGATACATACGTCATCCATGGGGGCTATCGTTTCGGAAACCGGGAGCTGAAGCAGTTAAGGGCGCATTTTTCCGTTTCCTTCCACCTTCTTCAGATTGTGGGCCGCCTCTTGCACTATTATGAGCGCCATCTGAGGGTCAGGGGTTTTAAAGATACGTACAAGCGTGTCCAAGAGGTGCTTTGTGATTACGTGGATCCGGAAAGACTCTTAGACAGAACCGTAAATTATGCTCTCTATTATGTGAATCATTTTCTGAATTCGGGAACCCAGCTGGCCAAAGAGCTTCTCAATGCCCATGTGGAGCAAGGATGTATTACCGTGGGCATTCCTGTGAAGCTGGGTTTTCACAGCCGCCCTAGCCTCATGGTGGCAAAAATTGTGCAGCATTATGGCGGGAGGGTGGAGTTGTGTGTGGGGGATGCCCGGTTCGATGCTTCCAGCGTTCTGGATATCCAGTGGGCAGGGGGGAAAATTCAGAAGGAAGCTATCCAGGAGGTGCGTTTCAAAGGTGATGTGCGCGCCTTAAGGGACATACAGATCCTCGCCAGTGTGAATTATGGGGAGGACACCATGGGTAAGGGGATTCCCTTGCCCAAAGAATTGGCCTATCTGCGTTAATTTTTTTACGGAAAATATAGAAACAGGGCCGCTCTGCTGGTTGTAGAAACAGGGCTTTCCATCCATGCAGGGATTTTAGCGTGGCCTTGGCCTAATGCTTTTTGGCAAAGGCGGGGCGCAGGGAGGCGTATGGTGTCTGCGGTGGCGATTGTGGTGGCAGGGGGAAGTGGAACCCGGATGGGAGGGGATGTGCGCAAGCAGTATCTCTTTGTCGGGGACTTGCCTCTCATGGGGCACAGCCTCAGAACCCTGGACCAGAGTCCGGAGGTGGAAAGCCTTGTTCTTGTACTCCCTTTAGAGGATATGGATGATGTCCGGAATCGGATTCTGCCTGGCCTGGAGCTACAAAAACCCCTGACCCTGGCTCCGGGAGGACCTACGCGCCAAGCCTCCGTGGCTTCGGGACTGGCGGTTTCGGATGCAAACATTCCCTTTGTACTCATTCATGATGCCGTAAGGCCCTTTGTGGAAATCTGGCATATCCGGGAAGTGCTGGCCGCAGCCGCAGCCTTTGGTGCTGCAAGCTTGGCTGTGGATCTGGTGGACACACTCCGTAGACGGCTTCCTGGTGGGAAGTCCGAAGCCCTGAACCGCGAGCAGGTTATGGCTGTGCAGACTCCCCAGGCTTTCTGCGCCAAGCTTCTGCGACAGGCCCATGCCATGGCCCTTGCGAACATGTGGGAAGAGACCGATGATGCGGGATTGGTGGCGACCATGGGACATGCGGTAAAGTACATTCCGGGCAGCCGGATCAACATCAAACTCACAAAACCCGAAGATCGCGCCCTTGCCGAGGCCATTCTGACAGTAAAAAAAAGTGGGGCCAGGTTTGTGGAAGGGATGTTTTAGAAATTCGACAAATCTTCCATGGAAAACAAGCCCCTTTTAACGCTTTTTCGGATGGGATGGCGCAGATCCGTCGTGATGGATCTGTCCCTTGAATTTTTGTCTCCCGCGCTGGGGCAAGCTCCCCAGCGGAAACGGCATGGTGCCTGATTTTTTTTTCGGATGTGCTTTTAAGCCTTTGGCGCGGTTTTTACAGGTTCTTTTTTGGCTTCCTGCTGCACAGCCGCTTTTTTAAGCTCTTCTTCAAGTTTGAGAATCTGATTTTCCGCAGTCTTGAGGGCTTCCTGAATTTCCTTCAGTTTCGCATTTTCCTGTTCGCCCTTTTTTTCCTTCTTCTGCTCTTCTTCTTCCATTTTTCGTTTGATGGCATTGTATTGTTGCAGTAGGCGGTCATACTCGTTCTGAGGTACAAGGCCCATCAGCTTCCAGTATTCTTCAAGAGCTGTCTGCATCTGTTCTGTGGCCAGTGTGTACCATTCCATACCTGCCTTGCTGAGATCGGGAAAGGGGAAGGGCGTGGGCCAGAGACCCGAAGCCCCTTTCGCTTTCTGATCTTTGAGCCAATCCTGAAGGGGGTTGAAGGAAATGTGGGGAGGTAGAAAGGAGGATACGTCAAAACCGGGAAATTGAAACCAGCCCGAAGGCTTGTTGTCTCCAGCGCTCATGAAAGAATCCTTAAATAGGGTGTGGAGGCAAAGAAGAAAATCGCTTTGCCTGGCATTGGTGTCCGGGTGCGAAAAAATATGGCGATTTTCAAGGTGTGGATTTTCGTCATACCCGGAGCAAATTTGGGTCCAGTCCTGTATTTGCCTGAGGGGTTGAAGCGCTTTAAGTTGCCCAGAAGCTTTACTTTCCTGCGCATGCCGGGTTCCCTCCGGTTGGGGAGAGTGTAAGCGCAGGTGAAGGGGGATTCTGGTTGAATCAGACCCGGGGTAGCGAAATCGATCTAGGGGATCAGGGAAAGCATATAGGTTTCCAGTTGACGGAAAGAATTTTCCAGGGATTCCTGGATGTCTTTGCGGCCCTGGCGCAGGTTGCCCAACCAGTCCTCAACCATTTTTCTCGATTCTTCAGGCGTACTTTCCTGGAGAAAGAGAATTTCTGCGAGCTTTTCCATTTGCTCCTGTGCCATGTTGGATGCGGAAAGGAACTGATCAAAGGCGGTTTTATTATAGCCAAGCAGGGATTTGACGAAAGTTTTCTGGTCCATGGGAGCGGCCTTTCTGTTTTTTAAGATGCGACGTACAAGGAAAAGCCCATGCTGCCTGCACTTTCCCCATGCTCATGGGGAAGGTGCAGGACAGGCACAGGAACGGGGGAGGTCCTGTTTGTATGGATTTTTGCCTACTTGGCGGCTTTGCCAGCGGCTTTTTCTGTTTTTGCTGTGGATTCCACAATGAGGGATTCAAATTTTTTGAAGTTTTCGTCTACGGTTTTTTTGAAGTCTTCCTGCCCTTTTTTAAAGGCCAGCATCCACTCCTGAAGCATCTTCTGCCCTTCTTCGGGAATCATGTTGTTTTTGCTGAGAAAGGTCTCGGCCATTTTTTCTGTCTGATTCTGAACCATAACCATGGCATTGAAGGTATTGTCAAAGGCGGTTTTCTGAAATTCAATGATCTGCTGTGCGATTTTGGTGGGTTCAAGCGTTTTCATCTTGGGTCTCCTTGGTTGGTTGGGGTGGTGGCGTATCAAATTTGACTAAATATTGGGGAAACTCTTGGGCTTTGTCAAGGAAAAATATTGCGATGCAACAGGTTGTGACGGCGAGCTGTATGGAAGGGCTTTCCAGGGAATCCAGGGGGTCTTTGGGGAAAAGGCGATAAGATCAGGCGGTTTTGTGCGCAGATGCCCCATGGAAAGAATATGCCCGGCCTTGCCAAGAAAAGAGGGGTCTGATAAAGGCTATGCGATTCTGCCGGGAACCTCCATGCTGGGTGGGGTTTTTGGGTTCATCTATTCCAGGCTGAAAAAGCCTTCCGGGGGAGATTTATGATCCGCGTTGCCGTTGTCGGTGCCACTGGATATACAGGTGCGGAGTTGGTGCGTATTCTCAGTGTCCATCCGCATGTTGAGCTTACCATGATAACTTCCCGCCAATATGCGGGGCAGCCTTTTTCCGATGTATTTCCATCTTTTTTCCAGCGCCTGGACTGCAGACTGGAATCCTACGAACCCAAGAAAGTTGCCGATGTGGCCGATGTGGTTTTTACGGCTTTACCCCACAAGCTTCCCATGGCAATTGTACCGGAACTGCTTGGGGAGGGGTGTCGCGTGGTGGATCTTTCGGCGGATTTTCGTTTTTCCGATCCGGATCTTTACGAAAAGGCCTATGAACCCCATAAAGCCAGGGCCTTTTGTTCGGAGGCTGTGTACGGCTTAAGCGAGGTTTTTGCAGAAAAGATCGCCACAGCCCGTCTTGTAGGAAATCCGGGCTGCTATCCCACCTGCATCCTTTTGCCCCTGGTCCCTTTGGTGCAAAGGGGATGGGTGGATCTCTCCCATTTGATCTGCGATGCAAAATCCGGTGTGAGCGGCGCAGGTCGCAGCGTTTCCCTGGCAACCCATTATTGTGAGATCGCCCAGGGTTTTAAGGCGTATAAGGTGGGGATGCACCGGCATCGGCCGGAAATCACGGCCATACTGGAGGGGCTTGGCCAGGGCCGTCCCCAGCTTACCTTTGTTCCCCACCTGGTGCCTACCATCCGGGGGATGCTTGCGACAACCTATGTGCAGTTGTCCGAGCACAGGCAGGAGTCCGAAGTTCGTGCCTGCATCACAGAGGCCTATGCCCATCATTCCTTTGTGCGGGTGTTGCCTGAGGGACGTTTTCCTGATCTTGCCTTTGTACGGGGCACCAATTTCTGTGATATCGCCGTGCGCCTGGATCCTGAAACAGGCGTTTTGATCCTGATTTCCGCCATCGACAACCTGGTCAAGGGTGCGGCAGGGCAGGCGATACAGAATATGAATATCATGTGTGGTCTGGATGAACGTTCGGGACTGGAAGCTTTGCCCCCTGTGATTTGAAATGAAACGAGAAAAAGGGAAATAACATGCTTATCAAAACCATCGTGGTTGCGCTTTATTTCTTGGTGATCCTGTGGGCTGGGGTGGCGGGACTGCGCCGCACCCGCTCCTTTGCGGATTTTTTTCTGGGAGGTGGTAATATTGGCCCCTGGATGAGCGCTTTCACCTACGCGACCGCTTATTTTTCCGCGGTGCTTTTCATCGGGTTTGCGGGAAAGGTGGGCTGGGGATTCGGACTTTCCGGGGTCTGGATTGCCGTTGGGAATGCCTTTGTGGGGGTGTTGGCCGTCTGGCTGATCATGGGACGGGCCATCAAACGCATGTCCCTTCGTTACAACGTGCATACCATGGCGGAGTTTTTTGAAAAACGATACAATAGTCCGGGGTTGAAACTTTTTGCGGCTCTTGCCATTTTTGTATTTTTTATCCCCTATACCAGTGCGGTTTTCATGGGGCTTTCCTACCTTTTTCAGTCCAACTTCGGCATGGATTACAGCCTGGCTCTTGCCATCATGGGAAGTGTGACCGCCCTTTACATGATCCTCGGCGGGTATCGCTCCATGGCCCTTGTGGATGTCTTTTTCGGTATGATCATGGTTGGCGGTGTACTCACGCTTCTGGGATTCACCCTGTACAAGGGCGGGGGACTGAGCGTCATGGTGGCGGATCTCAGAGCCATTGATCCGGACCTTGCATCCGTCGTGGGCCCTCCTGGCTGGTGGCCGCTTTTCTGCCTTGTCTTTTTAACCAGTGTGGCACCCTTTGCCATGCCCCAACTGGTACAGAAATTTTACGCCATCCGGGATGAGCGTGCTATCCGCATCGGAACCGCAGCTTCGACGGTTTTCGCCATCCTGATCAGCGGGATTGCTTATTTCACAGGTGCAACCACGCGTCTTTTTTTGAGTCCTGAAAATACACCCGGAGCCTTTCGGGACGGCCTCCCGGTATTTGACGCCCTCATGCCCGAACTCCTTGCGAATGTGATTCCAGGCTCCCTCTCCGTTTTGATTCTGCTGCTTGTTCTTTCTGCATCCATGTCAACCCTCGCTGCGCTGGTGCTGATTTCAAGTTCTGCCATGATCAAGGATTTTTATGCAGGTTTTGTGCGTAAGGATGCTTCGGATCTGCAGCTTACCGTTTTGATGCGCTATGCTAGCTTTTTCTTTGTATTTTTATCCGTCCTTCTGGCCTACGCCCGTCCTTCTTCCATTGTGGTGGTGCTGGGCATATCCTGGGGTGCCATCGGATCAGCCTTTCTGGGCCCCTTTGTCTGGGGGCTCTTTTCTGAAAAGACCACACGCACGGCAGCACTGGTTTCGGCCTTTGGCGGGTTGGGCGTCTGCCTGATGCTGTATTTTGTAGGCATGAGTTCTCCGGAGGCAGGAACCATCGGCATGCTGACATCCCTGGGACTTCCCCCCCTTGTGAGCTGGGCTTCCATTTACCTTGCCAAGTTAGGACCTGTGAGGGAGTAGGAGCCGGGGTTTTGGGAAAGAGGATTTCATGAACCATGGGAAATGCTGAAAATGGATGCGCTATCTATAAGGAAGGAATCGGGATATGGGAGCACAGATTATTCGCGGAACAGATTTACGGGAAACCATTCTGGAGGAAGTGGCGGCGGAAACGGTGAAGTTAAAGGAGACCCATGGTCGACCCCCTGGTCTTGTGACCATTCTGGTGGGAGAAAACCCTGCTTCCCTTTCCTATGTTTCCCTGAAGATCCAGACCGCCCACAGGGTGGGGTTCAAGGAAGTGCAGGAAAACCTCCCTGCGGATGTTTCAGAGTCGGAGCTTCTTGCCCTCATTGCATCTTATAATCAGGATGAGACCATCGACGGTATTCTGGTGCAGCTTCCCCTGCCAGGGCATATGGATGAGTCCCGGGTGATTCATGCCATTGATCCCGCCAAGGACGTGGACGCCTTTCATCCTGTAAACGTGGGGCGCCTTATGTTGGAAGGGAGTCGTGCTCCTTTTCTGCCCTGCACACCTGCGGGCATTCAGGAGATGCTGGTCCGGGCCGGGGTTCCGGTGGCGGGAGCCGAGGTGGTTGTGGTGGGGCGTTCCAATATTGTGGGAAAACCCATTGCCAACCTGCTTTTGCAGAAGGGCAGGGCGGCCAATGCCACTGTCACCGTGGCGCATACGGGAACAAGGGATCTGGCCTCCCACTGCAGAAGGGCAGATATTCTGATTGTGGCCGCAGGCGTTCCCAATCTTGTGAAGCCCGAATGGATCAAACCCGGTGCCTGTGTCATTGATGTGGGTGTCAACCGGGTGGGGGAACGCATCAGCGAGAAGACGGGAAAAAGCGTGGCCATACTCCGGGGGGACGTGGATTATGATGCGGCCCTTGGGGTGGCTGGGTGGATTACCCCCGTTCCCGGCGGCGTGGGTCCCATGACCATCGCCATGCTGATGCGTAACACGCTGAAGGCCATGCAGCTCCGGGTTGCTGCTGAGGCAGGCACAGCCGACAGGCTTTAAAGCTTCTGAAGAATCCATGTCTTGACATCCTGTGATGCCGGGGATGCTGATCTTTTTCTGGTCGTCTGACCCGAAAACCCCCGACCTCTGGGCGGGACTTGTGTCTTGACAGTTTTTTTTCATATGGTAAAAAATAACAGTAATAAAATTTGATATTCGATCGCGCCGGTATGATAATCTTGTTTTATTTTAAAGCCATGGGACGTAAGCATGAATCAGAAAATGACCTTCTACATCATGAGTCATTCGGGAGCCAGGATTCGGGAACTTACGATTTCCAAGCACATGATTCGTCTGATGCTGCTTTTCCTATGTGGTTTGTTCCTGGCCTTCGTCTGGATGATTTATGACTACACGAGGCTTTTTGTTGCAGCATCTGAGCTGCCTGTACTGCACTCGGAACTCATGCAGAGTGAGGAGAATCTCGGGATTCAGAGACAGCAGATTCAGATTTTTGCCAAAGAGTTGAATCTGCTGAAAAGCCGGATCATGACCCTTTCTGAGTTTGAGCAGAAGATCCGGACCATTGCCAATCTGCAGACCCCCGAAGGGGGCGAAGGCATTTTTGGTTTGGGTGGACCCCAGGTCGAAGATCTGGATACGCGCCTGGAGCTGTCGGAAACCCATGCCAGCCTGATCCGTGAAATGCATGACCGTGTGGTACAGCTGGATACGGGATCCCTTGAGCGCATTGATGGCTTTGAGACACTTTTGAAATCCCTTGAAAACCAGCGCAACCTTTTGGCCGTAACGCCCGCTATCCGGCCTGCGGACGGCTGGGTGACTTCCAGATTTGGGTATCGGACCTCCCCTTTTACGGGAAAGAGGGAGTTTCACAGTGGATTGGATATCGCCAACCGCATCGGAACGGCGGTTGTGGCGACAGCGGATGGGGTGGTGAGTTTTGCCGGAGACCGTGGGGCCATCGGTCTGGTTGTGACTGTGGATCATGGCCATGGTCTTGTGACCCGTTACGGGCATTTGCATAAAGCGTTGGTCAAGGCAGGGCAAAAAGTGCGGCGTGGCGAGGTGATTGCCAAAATGGGAAACAGTGGCCGCAGTACGGGGCCCCATGTTCACTATGAGGTTCGGCTGAACGGTGTTCCTGTGAATCCCGGGCGCTATATTCTCGATTGACCTGCTTTTCTCATGCCCTTTTTGTTTTTTTTTTACGCTTGACGTGTCTGGATGGAGTGCCCTGTGGGGACCGTGACATAACTTTGTTTGCCTGAAGACGGGACCGGGTGGCGTGCTGTTGCCCCGGTTTTTTATTTTTTAAAGGGCCGCAGCGATCCGGGAAGGGACTGCACTTTGCCCTGAAAAGGCAGAAAAATTTCCAAACCCTGAAGTGCGCTGCACGGATCCGGGGAGACCGGTGGAGGGGCTTGGAGGTGAACGTCAGATGTGGTTTCACGGCTGACTGCGGGGTGTGAGCCCTTGGTCCCTTGCATCGGATCCTTTTGCTCCCTGGTACTTGCGATGTGGGGTCGGAACGACCATTTCCCTATCTTTTTTCCTGCTCATCGTTAAAAAATCCCCGAAATGGCTGCGATGCTCAGGATAAAGGATTTTTTCATTTTGAAGACGAGGAAGGACTTTTATGATTGCACGTTTATTAACCCGGATATTTGGCAGCAAAAATCAACGGGAGCTGCGCCGCATTCAGGCCTATGTGGATGCAATCAATGCCCTGGAACCGGAAACAACATCCCTGGATGACGCGGTTTTAGCTGCAAAGACGGAAATCTTCCGGGAGCGTTTTGCCGCAGGAGAATCCCTGGAGTCCCTCCTTCCTGAAGCCTTTGCCGTTGTGCGGGAGGCTTCCCGCAGGGTTCTGGGGATGCGCCATTTTGACTGCCAGCTCATCGGCGGTGTGGCACTGCACGAAGGCAACATCGCCGAAATGAAGACGGGTGAGGGGAAAACCCTGGTGGCGACCCTCCCGGGTTACCTGAATGCCATCACAGGCAAGGGCGTTCATGTGGTTACGGTGAACGATTATCTGGCCCGCAGGGATGCGGAGTGGATGGGAAAGCTTTATCGCTTTCTGGGTCTTTCCGTGGGTATCATTGTACATGGCATGGATGATGAGGAACGGCGTGTGGCCTATCACGCAGATATCACCTACGGCACCAACAACGAGTTCGGATTTGACTACCTGCGGGATAACATGAAGTTTCACAGACAGAGTCTGGCCCAGCGGGAACTTCATTTTGCCATTGTGGATGAGGTGGACAGCATCCTGATTGATGAGGCCAGAACCCCATTGATTATTTCGGGACCGGCGGAAAAATCCACGGATCTTTACCACAGCGTCAATGCCATCATGCCCCATCTTCAGCTGGAACGGGACTACCTTGTGGATGAAAAGGCGCGCAGTGTGACCCTGACGGAAGAAGGGGTGGCGCGGGTTGAGAATCTTTTGAAAACGCCCAACATCTATGAACCCGCCAATATCGAGACCCTGCACCATGTGAACCAGGCTCTCAAAGCCCATGCCTTGTTCAAACGGGATGCGGACTATATTGTTCAGGACGGCAAGGTGGTCATTGTGGATGAGTTCACAGGGCGGCTCATGCCAGGCAGGCGCTACAGCGAGGGGCTGCACCAGGCCCTGGAAGCCAAGGAAGGCGTGACCATAGAAAATGAAAACCAGACGCTGGCATCCATCACCTTCCAGAATTATTTCCGCATGTATAAGAAACTTGCGGGCATGACGGGTACGGCGGAAACGGAAGCCGTTGAATTTAAAAAGATCTACAACCTTGATGTTTTGTGCATCCCCACACATAAGCCCATGGTCCGTGAAGATCATCCGGACATGATCTATAAAACGAAAAAGGAAAAATATGAGGCGGTGATTGAGGAGATCGCGGGACTTTATAAAAAAGGCCAGCCTGTGTTGGTGGGCACCATTAATATTGATGTATCCGAATATCTCAGCAAGCTTCTGGCCAAAAAGGGAGTTCCCCATGAGGTTCTGAACGCCAAGAATCACAAGAAGGAAGCGGAAATTGTGGCCCTTGCCGGTCAGAAAGGCCATGTCACCATTGCCACGAACATGGCGGGCCGAGGTACGGACATTGTGCTGGGGGAAGGGGTTCGGGAGCTGGGAGGACTTCATATCCTGGGTACGGAGCGTCACGAATCCCGACGAATCGACAATCAGTTACGGGGGCGTTCCGGGCGTCAGGGAGATCCGGGTTCCTCTCGCTTCTACCTTTCCCTTGAGGATGACCTGCTTCGGATTTTCGGTGGTGAGCGCATTGCAAGGATTATGGACCGGCTGGGGCTTGAAGAGGGCGAGCCCATTGAACACCGCCTGATTTCCAGGGCCATTGAAAACTCCCAGAAAAAGGTGGAAGGCCATAACTTTGATATCCGTAAGCACATTCTTGAGTACGATGATGTGATGAACCAGCAGCGGGAGGTGATCTACCGTCAGCGGCGTGAAGCCCTGACCAGTGAGTCTTTGAAGCCTTCCATCCTGGAGATGATTGCGGAGCTGGCCGAAGATGTGGCCTATGCTTTCAGCGGGCGTGGGGCCGCGGAACCCATTTCCTGGGAAGCCGTGTCTGAGGCCGTGGAGCGCCGTTTTTTCTTTACCCTGGAAAAACCCGAAGACGCTGTGGAAACCATGGCGCCGGAAGTACTGGCTGAAGCCATCCGGGATGCTGCGGTAAGAATTTATGAAGAAAAGGAAGTCCAGATCGGTGAAAACGACATGCGCCAGCTGGAGCGTTTCATTGTTTTGCAGACCGTGGATGCCCAGTGGAAGGATCACCTTCTCAGCATGGATCATCTGAAAGATGGCATCGGCCTGCGGGGATATGCCCAGCAAAACCCTCTGATCATCTATAAAAAAGAGGGTTTTGCCATGTTCCAGGACATGATTCACCGTGTAAAAAGTGAGGTGGTGGGTATCCTTTTCCGTGTACAGATCCGGCGGGAGACGGAGCTTGAACCCCTCCCTGAGCCGCGGCAGCAGAAGCTGATTTTTTCCCATGGCAAGGGAGACGAAAGTCGGGAGCCGGTACGGAGAAAGGACGCCAAGGTGGGGCGTAACGACCTTTGCCCCTGCGGAAGCGGGAAAAAATACAAAAAATGCTGTGGATGATCTAAAAAAAAGAGCCGGATAGAGAGATGGGCAGGGTGGGGTGCTTGAAGCCCATCCTTTTTTGAACTTGACCTTGCCCGAAGAAGTATTAGTCTGAAAGCTGGGTGGGCTTGTTGACGGATTTTCAGGGAGCAGGAATAGCATGGGAGGGGCGCATACGGAGTTTGAGGAGTCGCTGGAATCGTTTGTGAAGGAGGATGAGGCCCAAAAAGAGCCTCCGCTTTATAAAGTTCTGCTGCACAACGATGACTACACCACCATGGATTTTGTGGTGGAAGTCCTGATCTCCATATTTCATAAAACCTTGGAAGACGCCACGCAGATCATGCTGAATGTCCACCGCTCAGGCATTGGGCTTTGCGGTGTTTATCCGTACGAGATTGCCGAGAGCAAGGTGGACGCGGTGACCCTGCACGCCAGAGCCCATGGTTTTCCCCTTAAGGCTTCAATGGAGAAAGAATAATGATCAGCAAGGAACTCAGCGCCACACTTGGATTTGCCGTGCGGGAAGCCAAAAAGCGGCGGCATGAGTATGTCTGCGTGGAACATGTGCTCTTTGCCATCCTTCACGATACCCAGGGTATTGAAATTCTCGAAGCCTGCGGTGGTGATGTGCATAAGCTCAAAATGCGCCTTGAAACCTTTTTCCGTGAGCGGATGGAAAGCCTTCCGGAAAATACCGAGTATGTGCTTCAGCAGACCGTGGGTTTTCAGCGGATGATTCAAAGGGCTGTGAACCATGCCCGGAGTGCGGAGAAAAATGAGGTCAGCGTGGGGGATATCCTGGCTGTGATTTTTCAGGAGAAGGATTCACATGCGGCTTTTTATCTTCAGAAGGAAGGCGTTACGCGGCTTGAAGTGCTGACCTATATTTCCCACGGTCTGGGGACGGATTCGGCACGGAAGGCTGCGGACCCCGGCATCAAGGCCGCACCAGGAGAGGGCGGCAAGGAAGATCCTCTGGCTGCGTATACCACAGACCTCGTGGCCAAGGCCGCCCAGGGCCGTCTGGATCCTGTGGTGGGGCGTAAGGCTGAACTGGATCGCACCCTTCAGGTGCTTTGCAGGAGGCGTAAAAACAACCCCGTTTTTGTCGGAGATCCGGGCGTGGGAAAGACGGCCCTTGCCGAAGGGCTGGCCCAGAAGATTGCCTTTGGGGAGGTCCCCCCCCTGTTGAAGGATTGCCGGATTTTTTCTCTGGATATGGGCAGTCTACTGGCAGGAACCAAATTCCGGGGTGATTTTGAATTGCGCCTGAAAAAGGTCATCGAGGCTCTGAAAGATCATAAAAATGCCATCCTCTTCATTGATGAAATTCATACCATCGTGGGCGCAGGTGCCACAAGTTCCGGATCCCTGGATGCTTCCAACATCTTAAAACCTGCCTTAGGATCCGGAGATTTTCGCTGCATCGGTTCCACCACCTATGAGGAATTTAAAAGCCACTTTGAAAAAGACCGGGCCCTTTCCAGGCGTTTTGAAAAAATTGAAATCGCTGAACCCTCCGAGGATGCCTGCATCACCATCCTGGAAGGTCTGAAGGAACACTATGAAAGCCACCACGCCATCACCTATGAGCCGGAAGCGCTGGCTGCGGCGGTGAAACTTTCAGCCCGGTATCTCAATGATCGTTTTTTGCCGGACAAAGCCATTGATGTGATGGATGAAGCGGGTGCCCTGCATAGTCTGAAACGATCCGAAGGCCGCGTGCTGAAGCCTGTGATTACGGAAAAGGATGTAGAGGATGTGGTGGCGCGCATGGCCAAGATTCCGGCAAGAAGCGTTTCCAGTTCTGATAAAAAACGCCTTGCCCGCTTGGAAGATCATCTCAAAGAGGTGGTTTTTGGCCAGAATGGAGCCATTCATACCCTGGCCACGGCCATCAAACGCTCCCGGTCGGGATTGGGAAATCCGGAAAAACCGGTGGGTTCCTTTTTGTTCACGGGTCCGACGGGCGTGGGAAAAACGGAAGTAGCCCGTCAGCTTGCGCGTATCCTGGGGGTCCATTTTGTTCGCTATGACATGAGTGAATACATGGAAAAGCACGCCGTATCCCGGCTAATTGGTGCGCCTCCGGGGTATGTGGGGTTTGAGCAGGGCGGCCTGCTCACGGACGAAATCCGCAAGCACCCCCACGCTGTTCTCTTGCTTGATGAGATAGAAAAGGCCCATCCCGATGTGTTCAACATTCTGCTCCAGGTGATGGATTATGCACGGCTTACGGACAATAATGGCAAACATGCGGATTTCCGGAACATCATTCTCATCATGACCTCCAATGTGGGGGCAAGGGAAATGTCCACAGCCACCATTGGTTTCGGCGCTTCGGGCAAGGATGATCTGGCTCGGGGTAAGGATGCGGTGAATCGGATGTTTTCTCCGGAATTCCGCAACCGCCTGGATGCCACCTTGGCCTTTGAGCCCCTGGATCAGAAGGTGATGGAACAGGTGGTGGAAAAATTCATAGGTCTTCTGCGTGGCCAGCTTGCCGAACGCAAGGTGGTCTTAAGGCTCAGCGTAAAGGCCCGGGAGTGGCTGGCCAAAAAAGGCTATGATCCCAAATTCGGCGCCCGTCCTTTGGATCGTCTGATTCAGGTGGAGGTGAAAGATAAGCTTGCGGATGCCCTTCTTTTCGGAGAGCTGGCCTCCGGTGGTACGGTTTCCATTGGCGTGAAACAGGAAGTTCTGAGTTTTCGCTTTAAGGGTAGCGGAACGAAGGGCGACTGAGTCCATGCCGGTTTTTCAGCTGGGCCGGGCCCTCCAGTTTCCTCCTGCGGATTTGGCCGATGCAAGCGGTCTCCTTGCCATCGGCGGTGATCTCAGTATCCCGCGTCTGCTTTTGGCCTACAGGGAAGGTATTTTTCCCTGGTACAGCAAGGGCGATCCCATTCTTTGGTGGTCTCCGGATCCACGGGTGGTACTCTATCCCGATGGCTTGCATGTCTCCAAAAGCCTTGGCAAGCGCTTACGGCGGGGTGTGTTTTCTGTAACCATGGATACGGCTTTTGAGGAGGTTCTGACCCAGTGCGCTGCTGTGCGTACGGAAAAGGGTGGAGAAACCTGGCTGATGCCGGAGATGGCGAGGGCTTATCAGAAACTGCATGCGGCAGGTTATGCCCATTCCGTGGAAACCTGGGATAGGGAAGGACGTCTGTGCGGCGGACTCTATGGGGTGAGTCTCGGCCGGATTTTTTTTGGAGAGAGCATGTTTTCCAGGGTTTCGGATGCATCCAAAGTGGCGCTTGTTGTTCTTGTGCGGCAGCTGGATCTCTGGGGTTTTGATCTCATTGACTGCCAGGTGCAGACGGCCCATCTCCTTTCCATGGGAGCCCAGCACATGGGACGCCGTCGCTTTATGTCCATTCTGAAGGAAAGCCTCAGGCACCCCACCCTCAAAGGTCCCTGGACCCTGGACCCATGCCTTGCGTTGGAGAGTGGCGTTTCCTGAAGGAGTTTCATGCAAAGTTACCTTTTCTATGATCTTGAAACCAGCGGCCTGAATCCCGCCTTTGACCAGGTTCTGCACTTTGCCGCCATACGAACGGATGCCTCATTCCGGGAGCTTAAGCGCCATGAGATGCGTATCCGACTGCGGCCCGATGTGCTGATGGCCCCAGGCGCTCTCATCACCCACAGGATACCCCTGGAGAGCCTTGGCGAGGGGGACGGGGAGTATGAAGCCATCTGTCTGATCCATGGGCTCTTAAACAGTCCAGGCACCGTGTCGCTTGGTTATAACAGTTTGAACTTTGATGATATCTTTCTGCGTTTTGCCTTTTACAGAAATCTCTTGCCCGCCTATACCCACCAGTTCGCGGGGGGATGTTCCCGCATGGATATTTTTCCCCTTACGGTTTTTTTTCATCTGTTCAGGCCTGAAGTGCTGCGCTGGCCCGAAGAGCAGGGGCGGGTGAGTCTGAGGCTGGAAAACTTAAGCCGGGAAAACCAGTTGGCCCAGGGGATGGCCCATGATGCCATGGTGGATGTGGAAGCTACCCTGGCTCTGGCCCGAGTCCTCGCATCGGAAAAAGAGATGTGGGCCTATCTTCTTGCGGGCTTTGACAAAAAAAGCGATGGTCTGAGACTGGAAAAGCTTCCCGAAGCCTTCAGGTCGCCTCTGGGAATCCATCCCTATGGCCTCCTCTGCGGACCGGAAATGCGTTCGACTTCCGGGTATCAGGCGCCGGTGCTGGGGCTGGGGCGATCCGCTGCCTACACCAACCAGACTCTCTGGCTGCGCCTTGATGGAGAAACCCTGCAGGACACCAACCCTCTGCATCCGGAAGCCACAACGTCTGTGGTGCGGAAAAGAAATGGGGAGTCGCCCTTTATTCTACCGCCTGCTACGCGTTTTTGGGAAAAGATGGGAAGGGAAAAACAGCAGCTTGCCGAAGAGAACATGGCCTGGCTTCGATCAAGGCCTGATGTGTTGAAATCCCTTTGCAGCTATTACCGCAACTACCGCTATCCGGATATTGAAGGGTTGGATCCGGATGCGGCCCTTTATCAGAATGGTTTCCTTTCCAAGGCGGAAGAAGCCCTGTGCCGACGTTTTCATGGCGAGGGCGTGAAGGAAAAAGCGGCCATGCTGACGGAGTTCCCTCCTTCCCTTCAGGTTCTGGCGGCGCGTCTTTTGTACCGAAACGGTCTGGATAACGACAACGCTATGGTGCGGGAAGCCGGAGCTGCCCAAAGAGAGTATCTGCTTGAGAGCCAGCAGGACCGCATTCCCAGGGATTGGCGGGGAGAGCCGCGCAGAACAGTACCCATGGTGCTGCAAGAAATCACAGGGCTCCGGGAAAAGGGCGGGTTGGATGCGGAACAAATGCAGCTTCTGGATTCCCTGGAAGGAGATCTGCGGCGGCGTTTTTCCTGTGCCGTGTGAAAGGAGACTTTTTGTGTCTGATTTAAGCCCTGTGGGTCCGGATGTGCCCCCCCATGGCCCGGACCTTGCCTCAACAACCTTTGTGGATGCCGGTGATCCGGAGATCATTGCCTTTTGCAGAAAACATCTGAAACCCGGCAATGAGAGGGAAACGGCCATAGCTCTCTATCTCGCCGTGCGGGATGACATCCGCTACGACCCCTATCGCATCGAATTTTCCCTTGAGGGCATGAAGGCTTCCACCACCCTGAAAAAGGGTTACGGATACTGCGTTGCCAAGGCCGTGCTGCTTGCAGCCCTGGCCAGGGCTGCAGGTATTCCCGCCCGCCTGGGGTTTGCGGATGTGCGCAACCACCTGTCCACAGCGCGGCTGCGTAAGGTGATGGGTACGGATCTTTTTGTGTATCACGGGTATACGGCGCTTTTTCTCGATGGAAAATGGGTGAAGGCCACGCCTACTTTCAACCGGGAGTTGTGTGAGCGTTTTGGCATCTTTCCCCTGGATTTTGATGGCAGGGCGGATGCCCTCCTGCATCCCTTTGATGCCGCAGGGAAAAAGCATATGAGCTATGAGAGGGATCATGGTCTTTTCCAGGATCTTCCGGTGAAGGCCATTGTGGAGGCTTCTCTGAAGGCCTATCCGCAGATGATGGCCTATCTTGAAAAGGGCGGGGTGGGAGGCGACTTCCATGAGGAAGCAGGAAGCTGAGGTTGCGTCAGGAACCGGATGAAACAAAGGGGATGAGGCCCCGGATGAAGGGGCAGAGGGGACCGCAGTTTCTCCCCATGTCTCAGGGAAGGTGGGTCCTGATGCAGAGATGGCTCAGGTTTCTGTATGTGCTTTTTATATTGTCCATCCCGTTGAAGAATGTGGTCTTTCAGGTATCCATTGGCCTGATCAATCTCCTTTTTCTTATTACGATTTTCCAGGGCAGGGAAGCCGTCCTTTTTTTGAAAAGCCTGCGCTGGCTCTGCCTTTGCCTGGCCTGCCTGGCCTTTTCCATGGCCCTTTCCAGTATTCTGGGTATCACCGGAATGGAAGGCTGGCGGGAAGTTCTTAAGCATGTGCTGCGGTTTTGGCTGTTTTTGCTGGCAACGATTTATTTTTTGCGCCAGGGTTGGATTTCCAGGGCCTTTGTGGGCCGGTGGGTTCTGGCGGTCCTTTTTTTTCACGCTGTACTGGGGTGGATTCAGTTTTTCTGGGCAGAGGATTTTTTCAGATTCATAGGGGATATGGATTGGGGAGGCAGGCTCACGGGCGTGCTTGCCAATCCCAATTCCTATGGTTTTCTCATGGCCCTGGCCGTGGTCTGCTCTTTTTCCTTGGTCATAGGCCGACGCCAGGAGCAGGGGAAAGGTTTTCTGCAGAGCGTGTTTCTGATCCTGCTCTTTGTCATGGCTTTCTGGCCTCTTTTGCAGAGCGGATCCCGTGGCGCATGGTTGGGCGCTTTGGCGGGTGCTTGTGCTGCAGGTAGCGCCGTGCGGGGATTCTGGCTGCAAAAAAGTACGGTGCTGCTGGGTATCACCGTGGCAGGCCTTGTGGCCTTTGCGTTCAGGACCAGTCTTATTTTTCAGGAGCGCGTCCAGGCTCTCCTGGCAGGGGATTCCTCCTACCGGACCGAAGTGTGGAAAGACTGCTGGGCCTATATTCTTCACAGTCCTTTCTGGGGTTATGGCATTGAGGCCTACCGCAGGATGGACCGAGTATACGCGGAGGTGGCGGCACCCCATAATATTTTCTTATCCATTCTTCTTGAAATGGGGCTCATTGGGCTTTTGGCCTATCTTTTTTTCTTTGTCCTGGTGCTGGGGCGTCTTTTTTCTTCCCCTGAAAACAGGAGACTGCGTCCGGTTTTTCTGGGGGTCTTTACTGTCCTTGTCGTGTATGGACAGTTTGGTGGTACAATGATAACAGATAAGATCTATCTTTCCTTTTGGTATCTCCTGGTGGCCCTGATCTGGGCAAAGAGAGAGGATCCGCCTTTGATTTTCAAGAGCTGATTCCAAGGGCCCGTATTCTTTCCATGGCCAAAAAAGAGGCTTGTATCCCAGGTCAGGATTTCGGGTTTTGGGGATGATTCATGGTGTCAGGCGCGTGGGGATGAACCCTGGGTGCTGTTTCTGATTTGTTATATTTTAGGGGTTTTATGCGGATTTTGATGGTTACGCTGGATTTTGTCCCCAAGGTCGGCGGAATTGCAGCCCATGTGTATGAGCTTTCCAGGGCCATGGTGCGTCTTGGGCATTCGGTTATGGTGCTGACCCGAAGAGTAGAGGGAATTCCGGACTCTGAAAACCTGGATGGCATGGAGGTGCGGCGGATCAGACTCTGGGGTTCTGCTCCCTTTTATGGTATCTCCACAGACAGGGCCATACGCGGGTTCATGAAAACTTTCAGCCCGGATTGTGTGCATGTTCACGGCATGGCTCCTTTGGAATGGCTGCGTCCCCTTCCCGTTCCCCTTGTGTATACCAATCACACCTCAGGTTACCTTGCCCGTGTCCGCAAGGGAGGACTGAGGCGCATGTTTTTTCTGCGACGTCATCTGAAAAGACCGGATCTGATTCTGGCTCCCAGCCAGGAATTACTGGAGATTCCCTTTTCTGTCCCAGGTCTTTTGCGTTATGTGCCCAATGGGGTGGACAGTGAGCGCTACCGCTTTAATCCCGCGGATCGAGAGGCCGTGCGTCGGGATCTGGGGTTTTTGCCGGAACACCGTGTTGGGATTCTCACCCGGCGTATGGTGGAAAAAAATGGCGTGATTTTTTTTGCAAAAGCGGCCTTTTACCTGAAGGCGGATGAAAACTTACGTTTTATCCTTGTGGGAGACGGACCTGAGGCTGAGGCAGTGAAAGGCCTTCTTTCCCAGCATTTCAGGGATCGTTTTGTCATGACCGGAAGTCTGCGGCATGAAAAAATTCTTCCCTATTATTCTGCGGCGGACTTTGCGGTGCTGCCTTCTCTGATGGAAGCCACCAGCATCAGCGGCCTTGAGGCCATGGCCTTCGGTCTTCCCCTTGTGGGTACTCGGGTGGGGGGCATTCCGGATCTGATTGAGGAAGGGCAGACGGGGCTTTTATGTGAACCCGCAGACCCCAGGAGCCTGGCGGAGGCGATTTTGCGTCTTCAGACCCTGGATATGAAAGCCATGGGGGTGGCGGGGCGCAGGCGGGTGGAAGGGGAGTTTGACTGGCTGCGCATCGGGGAAAAAACCCTTGCCGCATACAAGGAGGTGTGAGTGCGCATTCTTCTCGTGTTTGGTACGCGGCCCGAAGCCATCAAAATGGCGCCTCTTGTGCATGTGTTGCGAAGGAAAAAGGAACTTGAGATCCGAGTCTGCGTCACAGCCCAGCACAGGGAGATGCTGGATCAGGTGTTGGAGGTTTTTGGGATAGAGCCGGACCAGGATCTGAACCTGATGCGGCCGGGACAGGGTTTGGTGGAGCTGACACGGAGCATACTTGCCGGAATGCAGGGGGTGCTTGAAGCAGAAAAGCCGGACCTTGTACTGGTGCATGGGGATACCACCACAGCCTTTGCCTCATCCCTTGCCGCTTTTTATGGGCAGATTCCCGTGGGACATGTGGAGGCGGGTTTGAGAACGGGCAATATCCGTTCGCCTTATCCTGAAGAACTGAACCGGCAGATGATTTCAAGAATTGCGGACTGGCATTTTGCGCCCACGGATAAAAACGCTGCCTCCCTTGTGGCCGAAGGCACACCAGAGGGTAGGATTCTGATCACGGGCAACACCGTGGTGGATGCCCTTTTGTGGATGAAAGAACGTCTTGTGTGCGATGGGGGAGTGAGGGATGCCGCCAGGCGGGAGATTGCGGCGGCGGGTTGGGAAAAGAGGGACGAAGCCCGGCCTTTTATTCTCATCACAGGACACAGACGGGAGAATTTTGGCCAGGGTTTTGTGGATATCTGCAAAGCCATCCGAAGGATCGGAGAGGCCTATCCGGGTCTTGACCTTGTCTATCCTGTGCATCTGAATCCCCGCGTTCAGGGGCCTGTTCATGCCGCCCTGGAAGGTCTTGAAAATGTGCACTGCATACGGCCTTTGGGTTATCCCGCCTTTGTATTGCTGATGATGGAATGTTTTCTGATTCTGACAGACAGCGGCGGTATACAGGAAGAAGCCCCTTCCCTTGGTAAGCCCACCATCGTGATGCGCGAGAAAACGGAGCGCACCGAAGCGCTGGAGGCAGGGACGGTGCTGCTTTCAGGCACGGATCCGGAGCGGATTTTTTCGGCGGTGGATCGTCTGCTTCAGGACCCGGTTTTTTATCAGCAGATGGCGGAACGGCCCAATCCCTATGGCGATGGAAGGGCGTCGGAAACCATTGCCCATTTTCTGGTAGAGCGAAGCAGGTGGGAAAAGGAATCTTGTGCGGGAAAGAATTTTTCAGAAACTGCACTCTGATACCTCAGGTTTTTCATGATCCTTCGGGTCATGATTTTTTTGTTGTTTTTGACTTTTTTTATTCTTGAAGGTTGTCTATGAAAAAAGCCCTCATTACCGGCATTACAGGCCAAGATGGTAGTTATCTTGCTGAATTTCTTCTTGAAAAAGGTTATGAAGTTCATGGGATCAAGCGACGGGCCTCGCTTTTCAATACCCAGAGGATTGATCACATTTATCAGGATCCCCATGTGGAAAACGCCCGTTTCCGCCTCCATTATGGCGATTTGAGCGATTCTTCCAATCTCACGCGTATCCTTCAGGAAGTACAGCCTGACGAGGTGTATAACCTTGCGGCCCAGAGTCATGTGGCTGTGAGTTTTGAATCGCCGGAATACACGGCGGATGTGGATGCTCTGGGAACGTTGAGAATCCTTGAAGCCATCCGCATTCTGGGTCTTGAGAAAAAGACCCGCTTTTATCAGGCCAGCACCAGTGAACTTTTTGGCCTGGTGCAGGAAATCCCCCAAAAGGAAACCACACCCTTTTACCCGCGCAGTCCCTATGCCGTAGCCAAGCTGTACGCCTACTGGATCACGGTGAATTACCGCGAAGCCTACGGCATGTATGCCTGCAACGGGATTCTTTTCAACCATGAATCTCCCCGCAGGGGGGAAACCTTTGTGACCCGAAAAATTACCCGAGGCCTTGCCAATATTGCCCAGGGTCTTGAGCAGAGCCTTTATCTCGGGAACCTTGATGCCCTGCGGGACTGGGGGCATGCCAGGGACTATGTGCGTATGCAGTGGATGATGCTGCAGCAGGAAAAACCCGAGGATTTCATCATTGCCACAGGAAAGCAGTACAGCGTGCGGGAGTTTGTAATGTGGAGTGCTGCGGAGCTTGGCATCCATTTGCGCTTTGAAGGTAAAGGCGTGGATGAAGTGGCCAGGGTGGAAAAGAAAGAAGGAGATCAGGCACCCTTTATCAGGCCTGGGGATGTCATTGTGCGTGTGGATCCCCGTTATTTCCGGCCCACGGAAGTGGAAACCCTTCTGGGGGATCCTTCCAAGGCCAAGGACAGGCTGGGTTGGGTCCCGGAAATCAGCGTTCGGGAGATGTGCGCGGAAATGGTGCGGGAAGATCTGAAAACCGCCAGACGGCATGCGCTTTTGAAACAAAACGGGTATGAGATTCCCGTTTCCATTGAATAAGACTTTTTCAGCCGGAGAGATCCTGCCAGGGGGGAAAGCCTTGGGAGGAAGGGAGGGGCAAATGACCGCAGAAGGGGTGGTTTCAGGGCCAAGAATTTTTGTCGCAGGTCACAGAGGTATGGTGGGAAGCGCCATTGTTCGGCGTCTCCGGGCCCTGGGGCAGGGGACCCTTATCACGCGGTCCCGGCATGAGTTGGATCTTCTGGACCAGAGGGCGGTATGGGATTTCATGCGGTCGGAAAAAATTGATGAGGTTTATCTTGCGGCCGCCAGGGTGGGAGGCATCCATGCCAACAGCTACTATCCTGCGGAATTTATCCATGAAAACCTTGTGATTGAGACCAACATGATCCATGGAGCACACAAAAGTGGGGTTCAGAAACTGCTTTTTCTGGGAAGCAGCTGCATCTATCCCAAGCATGCGTCCCAGCCCATGCGGGAAGATGCCCTGCTCACAGGTCCCCTGGAGCCCACCAATGAGCCCTATGCCCTCGCCAAGATTGCAGGCATCAAGCTGTGCGAAAGCTACAATCGCCAGTATGGGCGGGATTACCGCAGTGTAATGCCCACCAATCTCTACGGGCCTGGGGATAATTTTCATCCGGAAAACAGCCATGTGGCCCCTGCGCTTTTACGGCGTTTCCATGAGGCTGTGGAGAAAAACATACCAGAGGTGGTGATCTGGGGCAGTGGGGCCGTTATGCGGGAATTTATGCATGTGGATGACATGGCTGCGGCCTCGGTGTATGTGATGGGACTGGAAAAGGATGTATACCAGGCCCATACCCAGGCCATGTGTTCCCACATCAATGTGGGTACGGGAAAGGACTGCACCATCCGGGAATTGGCGGAAACCCTGGCAAAGGTGACGGGATTTCAGGGGAAATTGGTTTTTGATGCGACCAAGCCGGATGGCAGCCCCCGTAAACTTCTGGATGTCTCTTTGTTGAAATCCCTGGGATGGGAGGCGGGGATTTCCCTTGAAGAGGGGCTCCGTGATACCTATGCTTGGTTTTTGGCCAATCAGGACCAGCTGAGGGCCTCTTAGGCCCTTTTACATGAAGTATTCACCTTGTTTTCCGGAGTTTTTGAATGGATGTGCTGAGAATTCTGCATGTGGCCAATTTCGGTTGGTTTCAGAATGCCACAAACTACTATGCCATTGACCATAAAATTTCCAATGGCCTGATCCGGAAGGGCCACAATGTGCATAACTGGAGTTATCGTGAGCAGGTCCGGAGCCTTTCGCCCCTGAAGACCACAGGAGATGTGTTTGCACGGAAAAAAATGAATCAGAGCCTTTTGGCCACTGTGGAGACCTACAGGCCGCATCTTCTGCTACTCGGCCATTCAGAGCTTGTCACCAAACAGACCCTTGAGCGCATTCGCTTGAAATATCCAGAGATTCGTATGGCCCAGTGGTGGGTGGACCCACTGGACACGGTGGCCCATATCCGGGATCGCCTGGATATTCTGGATGCTTTTTTTGCCACCACAGGCAAGGAAACCCTGCAGCGGGTCTTTGGATCCCTGCATGGCGAGAAACTCTTTTTTTTCCCGAACATATGTGATCTCTGTGTGGAAGTGGGTCGTGCCTTTGAAAAGAGCTCGCCTGCCTATGACCTGGTGTTCATTGGACGATCCACCCCGGACCGCATGGCTTTGCTTGATCACTTGAAAGCTGTGTGCAGGGGCCTTGTCATTGGGCATTTCGGCCACTCTCCGGAAACCATGCGATTTGGAAGCGCCTATGTGGAGACCCTGAAAGAGGCAAGAATGGGTTTGAATTACAGCCGTTTCAACGATATTCCCCTCTATGCCTCAGATCGTCTGGTTCACCTTGCGGGCAATGGATTGCTGGTGTTTTCTCCCAGGGTGCCTAAAATGGAGCTTCTGTTTTCCCAGGAAGAGCTTGTGTATTACGAGGATGTGGGGGATCTTGTTGAAAAAATTGCCTATTATCATGCAAATGAAAAAGAGGGGCAAAGCATTGCCCAGCGTGGATGGATGCGCGCCCATCGGGCTTATGCCGCGGAGAGGGTGGGACAGTTCATGCTGGAAACAGTCTTCAGAAAGCCGTATTCAGAGCCTTATGAGTGGATAGGCGCATAGATCCCATGGTGGATTGGCCATGGGGGGGATTAAAGGAGGCATGAGCGTGTTTCGTCACTATTTTAAAAAAGATCCCCATGAGGGGGCAGAGTTGCACTCCGGTGACCAGCGCCTGCACCTGGTTATTTTTTCCAAAGACAGACCCTGCCAGCTGGCCAGTCTTCTTGAGAGTCTTCAGGACCACATGCGCTGGCCGCTGGCTTCCATTCATGTTCTTTTTAAAAGCACTTCGCCGGATTTTGAAGCCGGATATGCCCTGGCCCGCAGGGAAAGCCCCATCCGGGATATTCACTGGCAAAAGGAAGGGTCTTTCCGTTCAGACCTCCTATCTCTGCTGGAAAGGATGGAGGGACGGGATCTCATCATGTTTCTTGTGGATGATGACATTGTTTTTCGCAGTGTGGATCTTGCCCCGGTGATGAAGCACTTCCGTGCAGACCATCTTTTTATCAGTCTCAGAGTTTCTTCAGCCTATGAGCCACTCCAGGGGTGGATGCCCTGTTTTAAGCAGGAGGATGGATTTTTGATGTGGGAATGGAGATTTCATCGCAGAAAAAGCAATGCATGGAATTATCCCTTCAGTCTGGATGGCAACATTTATCATCTGGATCGCATTCGCTCGATCATTTCCAGCGTGGACTTCAAAGCCCCGAATTCTCTGGAGGCTGCCATGCATGCCTATCGTCATGTGCCTTGGGTGAAGAGGATCCGAACAGGTCTGGCTTGCGTTCCTCCCTGCGTGGTGAACAATCCTTTGAATCGGGTGCAGACCGAAGGGGAAACCGCCCACAAAAATATTGATCCTGCATGGATCAATGCCTGCTACCTCCGGGGCCAGCGGATTGACAATCGTCAGCTTTACGTGCAGAATCCGGGACATACCCATTGGGATCTGGGATTGCCCCTTACGCCCCTGGCAGAGGCCCTTTTCTAGGGAAGGCGGATCATTTCAAAAATACCGCATCCGTAGGTGCAACCGTAATTATCCGCAACGCCTACCTCTTCAAGGGGTACATCGCGATGGAGGTTCCCCGCATCGTCCACATAGGAAAAATGGACAATCCGGTATAGGGGGGATACAAGATCGAGAAGATAGGGAAGAGAAAAAACCCTGTGGGCGTTGAATTCAATGCGCAAGGGGCCGATGGGTACAGAAAAGTAAAAGACACCTCCGGGTTTCAGCAGGCGGGTGATGGCCATGAAACCTTTGCGATGGCCCTCAATATCCAGGGGATCTCCGTAGCGACCCAGCCCGAAGTGTTCCAGGGCATGGAGACAGGATACGGAATCGCAGCAGGCGGTGAGTTCAGGTACAGGGTGCATGAGGTCGGCCTGACGGAACTGGATGTTGGGATGATCAATGGAAAGGGGGCGCACATCCAGAACTTCAATTTTCCGGAAAGAGGCTACGTGGGCAATGAATCCATCAATTCTGGAGCCAATGTCCATATGAGTTTGGGGCTTATTTTCGAAGATTCTCTGTGCAACCAGCAGATCCTGATGAAAGTAGTGACCTGAGGCTGTTCCGGAGGGCGCTTTCTTGTCTTTCAGACAAGGATAGGGTTTTCCGAAGGGAATGGGGGATGATTTTGCTGAAGACTGTTTCCTGAGAATGCGATAATCTTTTAAATATGCGAGATACTGCAGCATAGGTCTCCTGTCTTTGTGTTTGACAAGGGGCTTGTCGTTTCCGGCCTGGCTTTTTAAGAATTCTGTGATACATAGCAACAGATTCTGGTAAATGAAAATATCCCTTGCGTCAAGCAATACCCATGATCCATCCTAAAAGGAGGTTTTTTATGCAGTACGAAAACATCGTTTATGAGTGCGCCGATGGTATCGCAACCCTGACCTTCAATCGTCCCAAGGCTCTGAACGCCCTGAACGCGGCGCTTCTCAGGGAATTCTCCCAGTGCCTTGAGGTCATTGACCAGGATGAGAATGTGCGCGTTCTTATCCTGACAGGCAGTGGCGACAAAGCCTTTGTGGCTGGTGCGGACATCTCCGAGCTGGCTACCCTCGGGCCCCTCGACGCCAAGTTTTTCTGCCAACTTGGCCATGATGCCATCGGAAAACTCCAGGCTCTTTCCATCCCTGTCATTGCCGCAGTCAACGGTTTTGCCTTGGGTGGCGGCAGCGAAATGGCCCTGGCCTGTGATTTCATTTATGCCTCGGAATCCGCCATGTTTGGCCTGCCGGAGATTACCCTGGGCATCATTCCGGGCTTTGGCGGAACCCAGCGTCTGCCCCGTCTGGTGGGGAAAAACATGGCAAAGGAGATGATTTTCACGGGAAAAATGCTTTCTGCTGCGGAGGCCCTTGCCATTGGCATGGTTAACAAGGTCTGCAAACCCGAAGAACTGATGGATGCGGTGCGCAAGACGGCCAAGGGTATTGCAGCCAAAGGCCGGGTTTCCCTGCGTGCTGCCAAGGCTGTGGTGAATGCGGGAATGGATGTGGATCTGGCCACGGCCTGCCGTATGGAAATTGATGCCTTTGCCCTGTGTATGGCAAGTCCGGATGCCAAGGAAGGGACCACGGCTTTCCTTGAAAAACGGAAACCGAGTTTCACAGCCGGCCTGAAGGGGTAATGGCTTTTTCCAGGGACATCCCAGGCTTGTTTTTATCTGGACTCGACCTGGGGTGGGGGGCTCACTTCACGCACAGGGTTTTGTCTGGAAATGGGCTTGACAAGGGGGCTGCCTCCGGTTACATTGCCCTGGAATTTAAGGGGGAGGTGCAGCGTGCAGGGGCGCATATATGATCGGGCAACTTATCTTTTTTGTAAGTCTGCCCATAAAGATGCGGATCTCGGATTGTAAGAATCCGGCCACCTCCCATGGGCAGACGTACTCCGTCGATACCGCCCATGGAATCTGAGTAACCATAAAGCTGTGGGAGGATCGCTCCCGCAGCTTTTTTTGTATGGGGCGTATCCGACCCGGGATTAGGACCCAAGGAGAATGGTTCATGATTTATGATATGGAGTTTGAAACCCTGCCCAGGGAAGCGCTGGAAGCCATACAGCTGAAAAGACTTCAGGCGACGTTGCAGAGGGCCTATGCCACGGTTCCTTTCTACAGGGACCGGTTTCGGGAATACGGGGTTCTGCCTACGGACATTCGAAGCCTGGATGATATGGAAAAGCTGCCCTTTCTTGTAAAGCAGGATTTAAGGGATAACTATCCCTTCGGGCTTTTTGCCGTTCCCAAGGAGAACGTGGTACGCATCCACGCGTCCTCCGGCACCACAGGTAAGCCCACGGTGGTCGGGTACACGGCAAGGGACATTGAAACCTGGGCCAGCCTCATGGCCAGAGCCCTGTCCGCTGGCGGCGCGCGGCGGGGAGATATCATCCACAATGCCTACGGCTACGGTCTTTTCACCGGCGGTCTCGGAGTGCATTACGGTGCGGAAAAACTGGGAGCCACTGTGATTCCCGTTTCCGGCGGCAACACCAAACGCCAGATCACCATCATGAAGGATTTCGGGCCTTCCATTTTGACGGCCACGCCATCCTACACCCTCCATCTTGCGGAAGTGGCGAGGGAGATGGGGGTGGATTTCAAGGAGTTGAATTTCCGCCATGGTATTTTTGGGGCTGAACCCTGGAGTGAGGCCATGCGGCGTCAGATTGAAGGGGATCTGGGGCTTTCGGCTGTGGATATTTATGGCCTCAGTGAGGTGATGGGACCGGGTGTGGCTGTGGAGTGCCATGAGGCCAAGGCAGGTCTGCATATTTTTGAGGATCATTTTATTCCGGAGATCATTGATCCGGATACGGGTAAGCGCCTTCCCATGGGAGAAGTGGGCGAATTGGTATTCACCTCCATCACCAAGGAGGCCTTTCCCGTGATCCGCTACAGAACCCGGGATATCACAAGACTGACCGCAGAGCCCTGCGTCTGTGGTCGGACACTGATCCGTATGGAAAGGGTCTCCGGACGTACGGACGATATGCTGATTATCCGGGGAGTGAACGTCTTTCCCTCGCAGATTGAATCCGTCCTCATGATGATTTCCGAAGTGGAGCCCCATTACCAGCTGGAAGTGGACCGGGAAGACAGTCTGGATATTCTGACCGTCAAGGTGGAAATCAGCCAGAAACTTTTCACCGATGAGGTCCGGGGGTTACAGAACCTTGAGCGTATGATAGCCAAAAACATCAAGGAATATCTTGGAATTTCAGCCAAAGTCCGACTTGTGGAGCCTAAAAGCATAGCAAGAAGTGAGGGAAAGGCTGTCAGGGTTATTGATCGGAGAAAGATATAAAGCTAGTATGACCTCCTGGCTTCATGCGTATGCGTGTCTGGCGGAAAAGCTCAGGTTCTGTCCGCTCCGGGAAAAGGAAAGGGCTTTGCGGGATGGATTGTTCTGGAAGCCCCTGTTTTCCAGCGTCCCATGGACACAAAAAAAGCATTTCGTTTCAACACCCATTCACGACGGTGACAAGGAGGATTGCTGATGAAGGTGGAACAGATTTCGATTTTTATGGAAAACAAGGCTGGGCGTCTTGCGGAAGTGACCGCCATCCTCAAGGAATCCGGCGTGAACATACGGGCGCTTTCCCTGGCGGATACGGCGGATTTCGGTGTGCTGCGTATGATCGTCAATGATACGCAGCGGGCGGACTCTGCCCTGAAAAAGGCCGGATTTACCGTGGGGAAAACGGAGGTTGTGGCTGTGGAGGTTCTGGATACCCCAGGAGGCCTGCACGATATTCTTGAAGTGCTGAGGGAAAAGAACATCAATGTGGAATACATGTATGCCTTTGTGCAGCAGAGCGGGGACAGGGCGGTGATGATTTTTCGGTTTGATGACGTGGATGCGGCCATCACCCATCTTTCCGCCCGCGGCATCACCATAGTTTCCGGAAAACGTCTTTATTCCATGTAACCTGAGATTGCTGAACCCAATGACCATCAAAAACGGCGTCTTTTTCCCCACCTGGGAGAAGACGCCGTTTTGAGTTGAAAAAGGGCTCTTTCAGAAATACCCGGGAAGGGTTCAGGATTTCCAGCCTCCGATGAGGTGGAGGTGAAGATGAAAGACCTCCTGACCGCCTCCCTTTTCCACATTGAACTGGAGTTTGTAGCCGCTGGCGCTGATGCCTTCCCGTGCGGCCATTTCCCTGGCTGCGAGGAAGAGTTTTCCAAGCACAACGGTATGGTTTTCTTCGATATTGTTGATGCTGCGGATATGCTGCCTGGGGACAATGAGAAGGTGTACGGGCGCTTTGGGGTTGATATCCCGGAAGACTACCAGGTCTTCGGTTTCCATGAGAAAATGTGTGGGGATTTCTTTTGCGATGATTTTACAGAAAATACAGTTTTCCATGAAAGCTCCTTATGTGGCCGGGGTGGAAAGGTCGCATGTCCGATAGGCATCCCCTGTAAAGGCAGGGAAAGGGTCCGCCTGGCTTAGCGTTTTTTTAAGGCTTTTTCCGGGATTCCTGGGGAAAATGATCCTGGATATAACGCCGGATGCCGTCCAGAATCCCGTCGGCAAGGCGGTTCTGGTACTGAGGCGTGGTCAGGCGCTGGCACTCCCTGGGATTGGTGATAAAGCCCGTTTCAATGAGAATGGAGGGCATCTGAGCCCCCAGGAGCACATAAAAGGGAGCCTGCTTGACGCCTTTGTCGCTGATATCGCTGTAATGGGGACGCACGCTTGTGACCATGCCCCGTTGCACGTAAGAGGCCAGTCGACTGGATTCATTGATTTTGGCATTCTGCATGAGATCGTTCAGAATGGTCTGGAGATCACTGATGTTTTTGGTGGAAGTGGCGTTTTCCCGTGCAGCCACTGCGATGGATTCCTCATCGGTGGCAAGGTTGAGAAAATAGGTTTCAATGCCATGGGCATTGCGGTTCATGGCCGCATTGGTATGGATGGAGATAAAAAGATCTGCTTTGTGCTGGTTTGCAAACTGGGTGCGTTCTTCAAGGGCGAGGTAGGTGTCCCCGGTGCGGGTAAGAAGGACTTCGCACTTGAGTTCTTTTCGTAGTTTTTCCGCAAGTTTCTGGGCAATCTGGAGATTGATGTCCTTTTCATAGACCCCCTTGGTATGGCCGATGGCACCGGGATCCTTACCGCCGTGGCCGGGGTCCAGTACGATACGGTGAACCCCCAGGGCCAGTTGTCTGCGGATGGCACCAGGGGCCAGATTGCCAGCCGGAGGCAGAGGAGCTGGGGGCGCAGCGGGCAGGGCTGCGGCGGGCAGAGAGGCAGCGAGCTGGGCCCTGTCAGCGGGTTTGCTTTCTCCCCAGATGTCAATCACGGTCCTGGGCGGATCAAAAAGCTGAAAAACTTTGAAGTCCCTTGATTTATCAAGGTCCATCACAAGGCGGACCTTTTCTGGTGTGTTACGGGCAATGCGGACGGTTTTGACCTGGGGGTCATTGATCTGCAGGGAGGGGGGAAGATCGGCCATGAGGGTGGTGTTCTGAAAATCCACATAAACCCTGGGCGGTAGTCCCTTATCTCTGTCCTGATGGAGATCATTGTACGCGTAGGCAATTTCTCTGTCCGCATCCACCACAATGCGGGTACGGTTGGGATAAGTCTGGTAGCGCACACCTCGGATAACGCCCATCTGTGAGGGGTCCGGGTTTTTTTCCGCTGAACCCTCTGAGAGAAGCTCAGGGGGTTTTTCCGGCTCAGGGGAGGGAAGGGCTGCCGGGATGAGTACCAGAGGTAAGGCCGGAGGCGATGGGGATTCAGGCAGGGGAAGGGAAAGAATGGGAGCCTGCTCTTCGGGCCTTGTGGTTTTTGTGGTTTTGATGGGAGGCGGAGAAAGGGTGGGCTGCGGGGATACGGCCTGCTCTTTTTTGACAATGGGGGCCTGAAGGGGAGCTCCCAGTTCTTTGAGCTGTTCCGCAGCCCTGAATTTGTAACGACTTTTGGGACACTCGTGGAAAACCCTGCGGAAAAGGGTGATGGCGTTTTCCCTGTCACTGCTGCGGCCGGAAAAAAAAGAAAGGCCCAGGTAAACCTCGCCTGCGCGGTACAGGGAGGCGGGAGCCCAGGCATCCTGGGGATCAAGGGTATAAGCCGCCTCAAAGTTTGCGGCGAGTTCTTCCCAATGGGATCGGAATTTGCGTTTCTGGGGATCCTTTTGCAGATCCTGAAAGGCCTTGTCTGCCTGAAGATAGAGGTTGCGTACGGATTCGGCCCATGCAGGCATGGCATGAAGGCTGAAAGCAAAGAGCATGAAAAGGCAGAACGCGGCTTTCCTGCAGGAAAAGCGACCTGCGGCATGACAAGAGGATGCGGGGTGTGCCCGGGTCCGGTGCAGTTGGGTAACCATGGGTGCGGAGGTTCCTTGAGCTAGCCCTGTTTCGATTCTGTTGCCATGGCCTTTTCCTTGAGTATGAAGAGCATGTGCATGGCTTCCATGGGGGTCATGGTATTGGGATCCATTTCCTTAAGCATTTTGACGATGGCCGCCTCAGGACCTGGAAAAAGACGCATCTGCCTTGGATCTTCGCGGCGGCCTTCCTGTTGCGCGCCCATTTCTTCCCAAAGGGGCTTTCCGTTTTCCACCCGCGCAAGCAGAACGCTTGCACGATGTATCACAGAATCCGGAAGTCCGGCAAGCTTTGCCACCTGAATACCGTAGCTTCGGTTGGCCCCTCCGGGGATGAGCTTGTGAAGAAAGATGATATGATCCTGAAACTCGCGCACGGCCACACTGAAGTTTCTGACCCTGGGCAGGGTTTCAGAAAGCTGAGTCATTTCATGGTAGTGGGTGGCAAAAAGGGTTTTAACTCCTTTTTTTCTGAGGTTGTGGAGATACTCGGCAACGGCCCAGGCGATGCTCAGCCCGTCAAAGGTGCTGGTGCCTCGTCCGATTTCATCCATGATGACAAGGCTGTTCGGGCTTGCATTATGGAGAATATTGGCGGCTTCTTCCATTTCCACCATGAAGGTGGATTGACCCTGGGCAAGATTATCCGAAGCACCCACGCGGGTGAAGATGCGGTCTGTGATAGGGATGCGGGCGCTGGTTGCGGGCACAAAGCTGCCCATCTGGGCCATGAGTACGATGAGGGCCACCTGGCGCAGCACCGTGGATTTGCCCGCCATGTTGGGCCCTGTGATGATCAGCACCTGGGATTCGCTGTTATCCATACAGATGGAGTTGGGCACATAGCGTTGGTCTCTCAGCATGCCCTCCACAACGGGGTGACGGCCTTCCCGGATATCCAGGATGCCGTCTTCGGTCATTTGCGGGCGCACATAGGTCCTTTCCTCGGCCAGCTGGGCCAGGGCAAAGAGAACGTCCACCCGGGCGAGAAAATCTGCTGCCAGGAGAATTTCTGCATGCAGCTCTGCGGCCTGGAGGCGGAGATCTTCCAAAAGGGCCAGCTCCATGCGGCTGCGCTCTTCCTGGGCGGAGAGAACCCGTTCTTCAAAAATTTTCAGTTCATCGGTAATATACCGTTCCGCATTCACAAGGGTTTGTTTTCGAACATAATCCGGAGGAGTCGATTTGGCCTGGGCCTTGGATACTTCAATAAAATACCCGAAAACCCGGTTGAAGCGCACCTTGAGGGTACTGATTCCGGTTTTTTCCCGCTCCCGGGCTTCAAGACCTGCAAGATAGCTTTTGCCGTCTGTGGCCATGGCGATGAGGGTATCGAGTTCAGGATTAAAACCGGGCTTGATGACCTCGCCCTGATCCGCATTCACGGGAGCGTCCTCCCGGATGGCGGAATCCAGGGTCTGAGCCAGCTCCAGAAGGTTTTCGAGGTTACCGGCAAACAGGAAAAGAGGAGAGTGCAGAGCTTCGATGGGGCTGAGGAGTTCGGGAAGGGTAAAAAGGGAGGTGCGCAGGGCTAAAAGGTCCCTGGGATGGCAGCGTGCCATGACGATACGGGTGCTGATGCGTTCTAAATCGTGAATCTGTTTAAGTTTTTCACGGATCTGCCTGCGGACCAGGGGATGGCCCAGGCCAAGGTCTACGGCATGATGCCGCTGTTCTATGGCTTCTTTGTCAAGGAGGGGGTAGGTGAGCCAGTGCCGCAGGGTCCTTGCGCCCATGGCGGTGACGGTTTTGTCCATGGTGTGAAGCAGGCTGCCCTTGGGGCTGTTGTCCCGGAGATTTTCCGTAAGCTCAAGATTGCGGAAGGTGGTGTCATCCAGAAGCAACACACCGTTCAGGGCGTAAAGCTGCAGGCCGCGGATATGGGTGATATCCTGTTTCTGGGTTTCCCGCACATAATGGATGAGAGCACCCGCTGCAGCCACACCTGCCCCGGCCTTGCGGATGCCAAAACTGTCAAGACTCCTTATGCCAAACTGCTCGAGAAGGATATGCCTGCCCTTTGCCGGAAGAAAATCCGCCTGTGGCGCGGGACTGACGCGGGATTGTTGGAAGGCTGGGCCGAGAAGATGGGTTTGCACATGCTGGGTAAAATCTTCAGCAACGAGAATTTCTTTGGGTCGGATGCGGACCAGTTCATCCCGCACAGCGCCTTGGGAGCGGGTTTCTGTCATGCGGAAAACCGCAGTGGAAAGATCCAGGCTGGCGATGCCCCAGGTATTGCCCTGAAAGGCAAGGGCTGTGACAAAATTAGGATTTTTATCGTCCAGAAGATGGTCTTCCACCAGCATGCCGGGGGTGAGGATACGCACCACATCCCGTTTGACCAGGCCCTTGGCCTTGGCGGGATCTTCCATCTGCTCGCAGATGGCCACCTTGAAGTTGGCTTGCACGAGTCTTGCCATGTAAAGTTCCGCAGATTTCACGGGAACGCCGCACATGGGAATGGCATCCGGATCCTTTCGATTCCGGGCTGTGAGGGTGATGTCCAGAACGCGGGAGGCGGTTTCCGCATCCTCATAGAACATCTCGTAAAAGTCGCCCATGCGATAGAAGAGGAGGCAGTCGGGGTATTGGGCCTTGAGGTCAAGGTACTGTGCCATCATCGGGGTGGGGTTCATGCTGCTGTCCATGGGACGTCCTCTTCGGTATTACCAGCAACGATAAGGAGTGAGGTGAAGGGGGGAAAGACAGCTTCGGCCCGGCGGGAAGGCGCCGGGCCGAAGCTGTCCTGGAATCCGATCCGTAAAAACCTTTCAGGCCGTATGTTCCCGTCTCTGTCCACCGGACGCAGCCCGGTGATCCTCGGAGTCTTCGGGATCCGATTCAGGGGAGGCCATGCTTTCCAGTTCGTTCTGCAGGGCTTCGATGGTTTCCAGGTGTTCGAGATTTTCGTTGTGGAGCATGCGGATACGGGCTGCGGCGCGGAGCCGGAGGGCGATGCTGGAAAAAAACATAAGAAGGAAGCCTGCGGAAAAACACAAGACCCAGTAGATGCCCGTGGGGGTTTCTGGAAAATCATACTGAAAAAAATAAAAATTCAGGGAAAGGACATGGGGCTGAAGAAAGTAGGCCTGATTCTGGTAGAAAAGCAGCGCGATCAACCCAAGGGTAAGGAGGGTGAGGGTGAGTTTGATACGTTTCATGAATTTCCTTCTCCCATGGTGAGAAAAGCAGTAGAAATTTTTTCGAAGCCGGGAAGTGGTCAATGGGATGCGTATGCCGGGCATGACGGGATTGTCTTGGGCCATGGTAGACCGGAAAGGCCGCGCCACAGGGAGAGATAAGGCCGATGCCAGCGCACCCTGAATGTGTTTTGATACGTGTTTTACAGGTGAAATTCAACCTCTTTTTGTGGGGCGCTCCCCCCCCGCTGGTGTGCTGGGGGGCTTGGAGGGGGCAAGGGGCAGAATTTCAACATCACCGCAGAGGGCAAGGCGTTTTCCCTTGACGAGGATCATGGCGGAAATCTCGGGGATATTCCGGGCTTTTTCAATGAGGGTGTCCATGTCTTCGGCTTTATGGATGCCATTGCCCATGGCCGTTGCCAGGGCGTCGGCCATGGCGGTGTCCGGGCCGATCACCACAGCCGCATCCGCCCGTCCAAAGCTGAAGGAGTGCCCAAGGGTACCCGAGGAGGTGCAGATGCCCATGCCGGATTCGGAAGCGGGGATACGGAAGGCGATTTTTCCGGAAAAGGGACTGTCTCCGGCATAAAGCCCCAGGGTCAGGGGATGGCCTGAGCAGACAAAAAGATCGCCGCCGTTTTCCACGAGCACTTCCGGAGAGCGGCGGAGCAGCTTTCGTCCCAGGGCTTCGGCGATGGCTCCGGCAACCGCGGCCATGGGGCCAACACCCGCAAAGCGTCCGGCCCGGATCATGCTGCGGATGACCGGAGGGGCCAGGGGATCCTCGGGCCAGGGATCAAAGGTTTCAAAAAAACCCGGGTGGGTCCCGATATAGGCGCGGATTTCCCCGCGCAGTCGGAGCAACTCTTTTCTGGCGGGAAGGGAAAGGTCGGTATCTGCCTGAATATGGAGGTCGCTTTCTTTTTCCGTAATGCGAAAGGAGACAAGATCTTTACGGCCCATGAGGCGGCGGTAATGGTTGCGGCTGGCAAAGGGATCGTGCATGGGGGCTCCTGGGTAGAAAAGAACAAATTATACGGTAAAGGCGAAAGCGGAGCAAGGTGGGCCTGGGAGATTTTTCTTGTGGGAACTGGGATGGGAAGGCTGCGGCATGCGGCATTGACAAAGCAGGCGGGCTTCCGTCATAAAAGGCTGCTTTGCCTTGTTCTAACCCGAACAGGAGGACCGCTATGCCTGTGGACAGAATTTTTGCATCCGAAGATGCTGGCCTTGCGCCCTTTTCCTTTAATGCCAGTGTGGCTGCGGTTTTTGATGACATGCTGCACCGCTCCGTGCCCCTTTACCAGGAGATTCTGGCCCAGCAGAAAACCCTGGCCAGGCGTTTTTATCAGCCCGGAACCCGCATTTATGACCTGGGCTGTTCCCATGGCAATTTCGGGATTGCCTTTCTGGAAGCCGCAGGGGGCATGGACTTTTCCATGGTGGGCGTGGACAACTCACCACCCATGCTGGAAATCTATGAAAAACGGCTTTCCGTGCGCAGGGGAAGGGAGCGGATCCGGCTTTGCTGTGAGGATATCAATGATTTTCCCATGGAAGGGGCTTCGGTTGTGGTAATGAACCTGACCTTGCAGTTCTTACCCCTGCATCTGAGGGATGCCCTGATCCAGAGGGTGTATGGGGCGCTGGTGCCGGGTGGTATTTTTCTTCTTACGGAAAAGGTCGTGCATAAAGATCCCTTTCTGACATCCATACAGCAGGATATCTATTATGATTTCAAGGCACACAACGGATATTCGGCCCTGGAGATCAGCCGGAAGCGAGAAGCTTTGGAAAATGTGCTGGTACCTGAAACCCTGGAAGATCATCAGAAACGCCTTGGCGGGGCGGGTTTCAGGAAGGTTGAAATTTATCTGAAGTGGTTTCACTTCACAAGTTTTCTTGCGCTGAAGGAAGGTTCCCCATGCGACGTCTGATGCTGGAAGCCCAAAGGGTGGGACTTGGGTCCTATGGGGCAGAGCTTCTGAATCTGGTGGTCAGTCTGGAGTCGAAACTCGGGGAAAGGGAGGGACAGGCGCGGATACTCCGGGAAGCCTTTGAATGCCTGCCCGAAGTCAGACCGTCTGAGGTGGACCTGGATTCGGACTGGGTGCGTGTGGGCCGGGCTGAGGATCTTGAAGAAGGGCAGAGAATGGGCTTTTTGAGGGTATTGCAGGCCCTGATTCCCTGGCGCAAAGGGCCTTTTTCGATTTTTGGCACGGAAGTGGACACGGAGTGGCGCTCTTTTATGAAATGGCGGCGTCTTCTTCCGTTTATGCCTGCCCTTGAAGGCAGGCGGGTGCTGGACATCGGCGCGAGCAACGGCTACTATCTTTTCCGCATGGCGGCCCACAGGCCAGGTCTGGCCCTGGGCGTGGAGCCCTTTTTACCCTATTATTACCAGTTTCAGCTGATCCAGCGTTATGTGTCCCATCCTGATCTTTTCATGCTGCCCGCAGGCTTTGAGGATCTGCCTGAAATGAAGGGTTTTTTTGATGTGATTTTTTGCATGGGCGTGCTTTACCACCGGAAATCGCCTGTCACTTTTCTGCAGGATGTGCGGCGATACATGAAAACCGGGGGGGAACTTGTGCTGGAAACCCTTATCATTGAAGGGGATGCGCCCGTAAGCCTCACCCCTTTGGGCCGCTACGCCAAAATGCGCAATGTCTTTTTCCTGCCCACGGTGTCCTGCCTTGCCCGCTGGCTGGGGCATGCGGGCTTTGGGGATGTGCGCTGCATGGATACCGCCTTTACCACAACGGAAGAACAGCGCCGTACGGCCTGGGCCTTTGATGAATCCCTGGAAGATTTTCTGGACCCCCTGGACAGATCCAGAACCGTGGAAGGAGAACCCGCGCCCCTGCGGGCTGTACTGCTGGCACGGGCGCTATGAGGGGGGCTGCAACCTGCCTATTCAAGAAGGAATTTTTCTCAGATGGAAAAAATGGAAGATCCGAGGGCTGAAGCTTCACCTTTTACCGTTAAACTCATGGGTCGCATGTCCCCTGAGCATTTTGCCATGCGTTTCACCCGTCAGCTGCCCCGGCGGGATGGACGTCTGGGAAGCTGTCGTTTTTCCCTGGACTGGAACCTGAGAACCTACGACTGGCTGGTGGTGTACCATGACCTTTATCGGGCCCAGGGAAAACTGAGCCTTGAGCCTCTGGCCTGTCCCAGAGAGAGGACCATTCTGGTGACCACGGAGCCTTCCACCATCACGGTTTACGGAACCGATTACCTGCGCCAGTTCGGTACGATCATTACCAGCCAGGAGCCCTGGGTGATCCGCCATCCCAATGCCGTATTCACCCAGCCGGGTCTGGTCTGGTTTTATGGTATTCCCTATGAGGGAGGCAAGGTCTTGAACTATGAGGATCTTGAGGCAACGCCTCCCATTGTTAAAACGAAGGATCTTGCAACGGTGTGCTCCAACCGCAAGGGAAACCTGACCCTGCACACCCGCAGGGTGGCCTTTACCCAGAGACTTCAGGAAGCGATTCCGGATATGGACGTTTTTGGCCATGGCGTGCGGCCCATGTCAGACAAGGCTGAGGCTCTCGATCCTTACCGCTACCATATCACCATTGAAAACCATGTCTATCCCCATCACATGACAGAAAAGCTGCCCGATGCCTTTTTAGGTTATACCCTTCCTTTTTACCATGGCTGTCCCAATGCGGCGGACTACTTTCCAAAGGAAAGTTTTATCCCCATTGATTTCAATGATTTTGAAAAAACGCGGGACATCATCCAAAGCACCATCGCCAACCGGGAGTACGAAGACCGTCTGCCCTACATCCTTGAAGCCAGACGCAGGGTGCTGGAAGAGCATAATTTTTTTGCTGTCATTGAACGCTATATCCGAAACCATCCCGAAGGCGCTCCTTGTGTGGGGGAAAGATCCGGGACCGCCTCCCAGCAGTACATCATGAACCGCCCCACCCTGCGGATCCGAAAACCCCTGGCGGGTGTCCGGACCCTGCTGGAAAAGGTGGAAATCAAGGGCCGACACTGGATGCGCCGCACACCTGCGCCGGAGTGAGAGAAAAGGGCTTTGGCGGTTTTCAGCACGGGAGAGGGGGAAAAAGGGCGGGTTGATGGAAATCCGGAACCCCGCCCCCTGTGGGATGGGCGCAGAGGTACCGTCGTTTTTCTCCTTGTCCATGGATGGCGAAGGCATTAACCCGGGTAAGGGGGAGGGGCAGATGCTCCCTGGCCAGCCGGGCGCTGCCCTGCCATGCAGGGCCTGAAATTTTTGCCTGGAATGCCAGGGGGATGTGGGCTTTTTCCAGGCAGCGCACATCCTTGAAGAAAAGCACCAGATAGTGTCCCTGGGGCCCCATTTCAATTTCGATGTAACGCCCGTCCGCTCCCACGAGAAAAATTTCCACCACCTCATACTCCCAGAGTCTTTCCGTGCTGCCCGCTGGCTGGGCAGGCGCAGGGTCGCCATGATAGGGGGCTTCAAGCCAGAGTCTGAGCTCCGTATCCGTCAGCGCCATGCGGACCTCTGTCCGTTCTTCGTCGGCAAGGGGGAAGCCTTGCCAGGTGTGGGCAATCTCCAGTGTGTGTGTCATTTTCATAGGATCATCCTGGCAGGATCTGGGGTTGGGGGATATGGGACTTGTATCCCTTGCTTCCCCCATTTTTGTGAGGCCTGATCAGGTGGAAGCGGAAAATTCCGGTTGGGTTTTCAGAGCAGGGCCGTGGCCAGGCTGAAGTAGATCAATACGGTGCAGATATCCGCCATGGCCAGGGTGACGGGGCCGGCTGCGATCTTGGGGTCGAGCTTCAGCGCATGGAGCAGGGAGGGAATGCTGAGCCCGAAAAAGGAGGCGGCGCAGAGGGCCAGTGCAATGCTGCCGCCAATGATCAGAGCTACCCCGAAAAGCCCCTGCCAGAGCCAGACGATGAGGGCCACCACAGAACCGCAGCCCATTCCCAGGAGAAAGGCTGTGCAGATTTCCTTACGCAGAGCTGCGAGGTACCAGCGGAGGGTGGGCTGGGCGGATCGCAGGGCCTGGAGGGTAACGGTCATGGATTGAATGCTGACGCTTTCCCCGAGCCCCAGGACCAGGGTGAGGAAAAAGGCGAGCACCAGACTTTTGGCCAGGGTCAGCTCAAAAACCCCCACCAGAAGGGCGCAGGCCGTGCCGCTGGCAATGGTGGCAAGGAGCCAGGGAAAGCGGAAACGAAAAGCCCTGAAGGCCGAAGCATCCCGTACCTGGGAAGCGCGGAAGCCTATGGACTCAAAGACGGCATCCATGTGTTCTCTGTCTGCAATGGCGATTTCCTCGTCCGTAAGCATCCCCACATCCACCACACCGAGGATGCGTTTGTGTCCATCCACCACGGGCAGAGCCAGGAGCTTATGCCGGGAGAGGAGGTCATGGGCGTCCAGAATGGAGGCTCCCTTGTGAAGGCTGACCACATGATGGATCATGACGTCCGAGATCTTCTGATTCAGGGCCGTGGTGAGAAGTTTTCGGGTGGGCAGCACACCGGTGAGTCGGGCCTGGGGGTCCACAACATAGAAATAGGCGATTTTGTCCTCAAGCCCACGGGAGCGGATATCGTCCAGGGCTTCTTGTATGGTCATGTCCTGCTGAAGGGTGACCACTTTCTTCCTTGCGATGTCGCAGATGGGCTGATGGAGGCGATGATGGGCCGATTTTCTGGGCATTGACAGCGTCCTTTCCTGGAATGATTCTGGGCTATGGAGGTGGAGGAAGCCGGGAAAAGGCGTGGTCCGATGGGAATAGAGCATAAAAGCGGGGTAAAGGCAAGGCGGGGAAGGGAAGAAGGGAAAGGACGCTTAAGGGGGGGCTGGTGGCAGCCAGCCCTCAGTTTTTTTTAAAGGCACGGGGAGCCTTGGGGCATGGGAGACCTTTTTTCAGGATCTGGGCCTTCATGGGAATCCTGGGGGAAAGTTCAGGGCTTTTCCGGTGAAAGCCATTGCCTGAGGCGTAAAAAGAGATCCTTTGGGTTGATGGGTTTGACGATGTGGTCATTCATGCCTGCAGCCCTGGCCATTTCCTTATCGTCGAGCATGGCGTTGGCCGTGAGCGCAAGGATGGGAAGCTTTGCAAAGCGCGGATCCCTGCGGATGATCCGTGTGGCTTCATAACCGTCCAGCACAGGCATCTGCACGTCCATGAGGATACAGAGGTAGTGATCCGGTGGATGGCTTGAAAGGATGTCCAGGGCCTGTTGTCCATTCTGGGCCAGATCGATCCGGGCCCCAGCCTGCTGCAGGAGTTCGCTTGCCACCAGCTGGTTTACCTCATTGTCTTCCGCAAGAAGAATGTTTGCGCCCTGAAGATAGGCAAGGTCGCCGGGATTCATGCCGGATCTGCGTCGGGAAAGGAAGGGCTGCCTGTCCATGCTTCCAAGGCCTTCCATTATCATATCAAGAAGGTAGGAAGGGGTTACAGGCTTGATGATGAAAGCGCTGATCCCTTCGGCAAGGCTTTCTCTGAGAACTTCCTGTCCTGCAAAGGCGGAAGAGAGGAGAAGCCTGGGAGCGGGTGAGTGGGAAGGGATGGCGAGGATTTTTTTCGCGGTTTCAAGACCGTTCAATCCCGGCATCCTGTAATCAAGGATGATGAGATCGAAAACCGGATCCTGTTTTTCAAAGGCCTTGAGCGCGGCCTGGCCGGAGGTGACGGTGGTGACGCTGAAGGTGAGGGCTTCCAGATAGTGGCGGAAGATCTCCAGGGCCGTTGGATTGTCGTCCGCCACAAGAATCTGAAGTCCCTGCAGATAGCGGGGCGGCAGGGGGTCGCTTCCCCTTGCGCTTTTCTGGCGGGTAAATTCGCAGGATACCATGAAGGTGCTGCCTTCTCCGGGGCGGCTTTCCACCCGGATACTGCCGCCCATGAGGTGTACAAGCTGGCGGGTGATGCTGAGCCCCAGCCCGGTTCCGCCGAAATGACGGCTGGTGCTGCTGTCAGCCTGGGAAAAGGCGTTGAAAATCCCTGCGGTCTGTTCCGGCGTCATGCCGATGCCCGTATCCTTTACCACAAAGAAGAGGGCTGCCGTATGGGGGTTTTGCCAGAGGCATTCGATGCGGATGAGTACTTCACCGGAAGGGGTGAATTTGATGGCGTTGTGAGTGAGATTGGTGAGTACCTGTCCCAGGCGTAAGGGGTCGCCCATAAGGTGGGAGGGGGTATCCACCTCGCGCCAGAAGAGAAGTTCAATGCCTTTTTGTCTGGCGGCCTCGGAAAAAAGGGTGCGTACCTTTTCCAACACCTCATCCAGATGAAAGGGAATGCTCTCAAGGCTGAGTTCGCCCGCTTCGATCTTTGAAAAGTCAAGAATGTCATTGAGGATTCCCAGAAGGGAGAGGGCAGAGCTGTGGATTTTTTCCAGATAATCCCGCTGCACGGGGGCAAGATCGTTTTTGAGGCAAAGATCGGCAAGGCCGATGATGCCATTCATGGGTGTTCTGATTTCATGGCTCATATGGGCAAGAAAGGCGCTTTTGGCCACATTGGCATCCTGGGCCTTTTGGGCGAGAAGGTTGGTGTGATTGATGGCTTTTTCCAGCATGGCATTGGTGCTGCGCAGCTCCGCCTCAATGGCTTTTCGTTCCGTGATGTCCAAAAGGGTAAGAAGTACGTGATTTTTCTCATCCAGAAAAAGGGGAACTGCACGGATCTGAAAAAAGAAGGCCTGAGCCCTCTGGTCAATGAGGAGGGTCTGCATGGTTTCCACATCCCGGATTTCTTTTCGTGTCTCGAGTACGCATTCCAGTACGGCCCGGATGCGGCATTGGGAGCAGGGTTCTGTATCCGTGTACCCGCAGAGGTTTTCATGGGTGAGGGCCTGCATGCACCGGAGGATGGGGCCTATTTCTCCGGGCAGGAGAGAGGAGGGATTTTTTCCAAGCATGGTGGAAATCACGGGATTTATCCGTACGACCTCTCCTTTGTCGTTGATGAGAAGCATACCAACGGGCATGGTGTCAAAGATGGCCTGGAGATTGGCCCGTCTCCTTTCCAGGGTAAGGTGTTCCTGCCACCGTTTCCGTGCGGCCTCCTGTCGGGCTTTCTGGTTGAGGAAGAAGAGGAGGCTGGCCAGTGTGGTTCCCAGAAAGAGGGAAAGGAGAGCGCCTTTGCGAAGGAGATCTGCAATCTTAAGGTTTTGCCGTGTCATGGCGGAGGTGTTGGCGATGTTGTTGTCCGTCAGGGCGTTAAAGGTAAGGGCCATGGCGTTGGAAAGGGGAAGGGCCTTACGGATGAGGCTTTCGTACTGCCCATGGAGAAGTTCTTTTTGCAGGGGATTCTGGGTTTCAGTCAGTTCTTTGAGGGTTTGATCCATTTCCGCATGAATCCGTCGCCAGGTGCTGTATCGCTCACCCGCTTCTTCCATCAGGGCCCGACCCTTTTCCGATTGCCTGGGGATGGCGCGGAGGGAATTCCAGGCCGCGTCAATGTGCCGCCAGGCCTCCTGCTGGTGCTCCCGGAGCCGGATGTAGGCTTCCGGGTCTGCGTTCTGATGCTGGAGAAGGGCAATGGCAAAGGTATCGCCCCGGATGGTCATACGCTGTTGGTTCAGGGCGGCCAGGGCGCGGAGGTCGGGGATGCGGTTGTTGCCAAGGTTTTCCAGTTCATTCTGGAGGGTCGTCACGGCCACATACCCTGTGATGCCCACAACAAAAACAATGGCGATCATTGCCATGAAGGTGAAGGTGGTTTTTTTCCCTGCGGCCCAGAGGGCGTAGGGTGTGGCGGACGGGGCCTGGGTCATGGTTGGGGACTCCTTTTTCCATGGGATCCGGGAAAGTCCGGGGATGTGGGCGTCTCTTGGGTGTGACAGGCATGGAGCCAGGGCTCCTTGATATCGCAGCAGAACACAAGGCTGTATCCGGATCGGGGCGAAAGGATTTCCTGGGAAAGGGTAACACAGAGGCCATCCTGAAGAAAGGAGCGGTAAGGGCGGGTGCGGCAGATGACTCCGGGATGGTGCAGGGCGTTTTTGAGAAAGGGCTTATGGATGTTGTTTCTGCTTTTACCGGGCGTAAAGGGAAGAAAATAGGGATCCGTCACCTTGGGCGTGGGCGTGGGAAAAACAGGAGAACCCAGAAGGTGGCCTTCTGAGGTGAGGCAGAAGCAGCGCAGCACATCCGGATGAACCATGAGGGGATGGGCGGCTTCCGGAAGGGGGAGACCCTTTGCGATGTTTTGGCTCGTTTTCCGGAAGGCTTCACCCAGAAGGCGGTATTTTTCGAGGGTGTGTTTTTCCCTGGACAGGAGGTTTTGGTGATGGTGCATGTAAAGTCGGCTCCATGCGCCGAAAACCAGGGAAGGCTGGGGGGGCCGGACGGCCGAAGTAATACCCCTGAACCAGGTCGGCTTGGGCTTCCAGGGCAATGACCGCTTCCTCCTCGGTTTCAATGCCTTCCACAAGAACCAGGGATCCGCTTTCCTGAAGAAGGGAAACCATGCCGCAGAAAACATGGCGGATGCGTGGGCTTTCTGCGGCATTGCGGATGAGATTCCGGTCGAGCTTGACAATGTGGGGGGAAAGGCGCCAGACCCGGTCGAAATGGGATTGTCCTGTGCCAAAATCATCAATGGCGATGCCGCAGCCGATTTGACGGTAAAAGAGGACGGCATTTTCCAGGAGCGCAGGATCTTCCACAGGATGCTCCATGATTTCAAGGACCACGCGGTTGGGGTCAAGGCCCATTTCTGTGATGACTTTCTGGAAAAAGATCCCGTAGCTTCGGCCGTAAATGGCCACCTCATGGGCAAGGTTTAAGGAAAGCCAGAGCTCTTTTTCCTTTAGAGTCAGAAAGTTTTTTCCATGGAGCAGGCGACAGATGCGATCTGCCAGCACGATGCGCGCTCTGCTTTTTCCGGAAAAGAGCAGAGGGGGGGCCAGAAAATTCCCCTGGGTATCCTGCACCCGGACCAGGGCCTCCAGCCCCACGCACTGCTGGTGGGCTGGGCTGAAAATGGGTTGAAAGACGGAAGAAAGCCGAAAGCCTTCAAAGCGGGCGCACCAGCGGCCCTCACACTGAAAAAGGTGGTGCGCAATGTCGGCAATCTCCATGGGTTCAGGGGAAAAATCCGGGTTATCCAGTTGTACAATGGTGTTCATCCTGGGCTCCTTGGCATCCTATGCGGTCCTGAAGCGCCTGACCATGGATTGGATTTCCACAGCAAGAAGGGCAAGGCTTTCCGCCTCTTTGCGAACCTTGCTGCTGGTGGACTCCATGCGGCTGACCGCCTGATCCACCTCACCCATATTCCGGCTTACCCCATCCACCTCCTGGGCGGCTGACACCACACGACCTCGGACTTCCCCGATGCCGCATGCGGCTTCTCCGATGTTGGAGGCCACCTCCCGCATGGAAAGGGATTGTTCCTCCACAGCGGCGGCAATGCTGCTCACAATATCCTCAATGGAGTTGATGACCTCTGTGATGCCGATGATTTCCTGTTCTGAATCCCGGCTGCTTTTCTGAATATCCTCAATGCGGGCCTTGATTTCCTGGGTCGATTCCCCGGTCTGACGGGCCAACTCCTTGATTTCGTTGGCCACTACGGCAAAGCCGCGACCGGCTTCCCCTGCTCTGGCCGCCTCAATGGTGGCGTTCAGCGCAAGAAGGTTGATCTGGGCGGAAATGGCTTCAATGGCTTCGGTCACTTTGTCGATGCTACGGGCGGAAAGACCGAGGCTGGCCATGCGCTGGGAGGCAGAAGCGCCTCTCTGCGCTGCGTTTTCCGCGATGGCTCTGGCCCTGGAGGCATTCTGGGAGATCTCAGAGATGCTGGCGGTCATTTCCTCACTGGCTGCGGCCACCACATCAAGATTGCCTGAGGCCTGGGTCATGGCTGCGGCCACGGCCTGCATGTCCATGCTGGTTCGCGTAATGGCTTTTTCAGCGTTCTGGGAAAGGCTGTGGGTCTTGCGGGTTTCCCCATCCATGGATACGGAAAGGCCCGTAAGTCCCTTGGCCGCCCCATTGAGGGTTTCGGCTTTCAGGGCAATCTGGGCGATGATCTGTCGGATATTCTCGGCAAAGCGGTTGAACCATCCGGCCATTTCCCCCACCTCATCCTGGGTGTGAACGGAAAGCCTGCGGGTGAGATCGCCTTCTCCCTCGGCAATGTTCTGAAGCAGAAGGGAGGTGGCACGGATGGGAGCTGTGATGGCCCTTGTGATGAAAAAGATGAGAAGGACGGCCAGAATAACGCCGCCTGCGGCCAGTTTGATCAGGGTCTGGGTGGCCCTTTCCACAATGTCGCCTGTTCTTTTTCCGCCGCCAATGGCTTCGTCATTGGCCCGGGAAGCAAGCTCTGTGGCGCGATGCAGAAGTTCCTGGTAGGCAAGATCCTGGGTACGACTGGTCTCCTGGGCCTTCTGTCTTGCCAGAACAAGGGCCTGGACGGCATGAACATTGGCTTCCATGGCCTCCATGGCGTTTTGCAGTTGCGCAAGATTCTGGGGCTGGCGCGTGACATCCAGGAGGGCGGCCGTGCTTTGCCGGAGTTTTTCGATTTCTCCGGTCAGCTGACGGAGAGCGTCGGCGTTCCGTGCGGTTTCCGCTTCCCATAAAGACTGGTAGATGGCCCTGCCATCGGAAAGAATGCGGGCACCCGCCTGGATGCGCTCGTGGCGTATCTGCAGTTCTTCCTCAGAGGCAAGGTTGAGGCCTGCATTCACCATGGCATTGCCTTGGAAGGCCGCGCGGAGCTGGCGGGTCATGGCGGCTTTCTGCATGTCGTTGTAAGCACGGATGCTTTCCATGAAAAGGGTGGAGGAGGCCTGGACGCGTCTGTGATTTTCGAGAATCAGCAGGCCTGCATTTTTGGATTCGGGAAGGAGGCTGCGGTAATGGGTGAGAGTTCCTTCCATGCGGTTGAGCTGTGCGCTCAGTTCGGGCATGCCCGCCTCCAGGGCCATGTGTTTACCCTGGCGGAGGCTTTCCATGCAGCGCTCTGTGGCTTCCATGGCCCTTTCCCAGAAAAGCGGCTCCAGGTTCTGACCATAGGCGGCCATGAAGTATCCCGTTTCCGCAATGGCCTGGTAAAGGGTATTGGCCAGGGTCCACTGGGGCAGGCTCTGACTTACCAGGTCAAGGGCTTTGCCCCGGATGTGGTTGAGGTTGAAAATGGCTCCGCCCCCCATCATGAGGACGATGGCGGTGAGGATGCCAAACCCCGCGAGCAGCCGGGTACGCAGTGTCATTTTTTTCAGCATAGGTCTTATCCTCCAGGTTTGTGCCGCTTGGTTGCTTTCCCCCCGAAGAGGCAGATAGCAATAAGCCTGCCATGAATTCTCAGGCCTGGGCGCTGGCCCTGGAGGATGGGAAAGGCGCTTGGGGGTGTCCGTTCTTTTTACAGAATGTCAGGCTGGCATGTGGTGAAAATTTTGGGCTCAGGGACGTTTGCGCTGTACGCCCCAGCCGTAGAGAAAAAGAAGAAAAAAGACCACAAAGGCTCCGATGGCGCCCAGCTGCAGGGGAACCTTTGCGGAATGTGCGACAATGCGGCGGGTTGCGCTGCCCCCATGCATGGCATGGTTGTGGGCTTCCGTGGAAAGATCCGCAGCAAGGGAGAGGAGTTCCTGGTAAGCGGCTTTCTGGGCCTTTGAAGCATTTTCTGCAATCTGCCGGGTGCGCACCAGGTGTTCAACGGCCGCCTCATTGGCCTCCAGTGCGGTGAGTGCACTCCGTAACTGCCTCAGGTTCTGGGGTTGGCGCGTCACCCCAAGAAGGGTTGCCATTTTGTCATGCAGGTTTTTCATGTCCGGAAGCAGGGCTTCCAGGCGGGCCTCATTGCGCTGGGTTTCCGCTTCCCAGAGGCCCGCATAGAGGCCGTTTCCCTGCGCCAGTATCTGGCTGCCCGCCTGAATGCGCGCATGGCGGATTTTGAGCTCGCTTTCCGAGGCAAGGTTCAGTCCGAACCGGATCATGGATTCGCCTCCGAAGGCGGCTGAAATCTGCCTTTCCATTTCTTCCTGCTGCATCTGGTTATAGGCGCTGATATTCTCGATGAAAAGATGGGCCGACCTTTTGACGGTTTTGTGGTTTTCCGTGATGTTTTCCCCTGCAATGCGGGATCTGGCCATGACCTGCTGGTAAAGGAGGAGGGTGTCTTCCATCCGTTTGAGACGCCTTGCCAGTGCGTCCATGGACTCGGTCTGGGCCAGGGTTTGGGCTGCCCGGATATGCTGCATGCAGATATCAGAAGCGGACCTGGCCCTTTCCCAGGTTGCGGGATCGAGGTTCTGTTCATAGGTGGCCATGAAGTAACCGATTTCTCCGGTATGTTTGTAAATGGTATTGGCAAGGGCCCATTGGGGGAGGTTCTGGGTCACGAGAAGATCCGCATGGATGCGGATTTTTCTGATGTTGAGGAAGCTGCCCACGCCCATGATGAGGACGATAACGGCAAGAAAGACAGATCCCGCCATAAGGCTTTTATGGATTTTCGGATGGTTTGCCATCGGCGGCCTCCCCTGGTGTGAAATTTCATGCCAAGCCCCTGATACGGAGAATTAGCAAGAAATGTTCCATGGCCCCTGATGCCGCCTTCAGATTTTTTCCCCTCCGGGATGGGGCAAATCCCCGTTTCCCGTGGACGTCCGGGGCAAAACCCGGGAGACCCGATTCCGGCCTGAGGATTTTGCCGCATACAGCCCCTGGTCCGCAGCACGGATCAGGGCTTCCGGCGTAAGGGCATCTTCAGGATACACCGCAAGGCCGATGGAAACGGTGAGGGGGATGACCCGGTTATCCCCAAGGCGGGTGGGGGTATTGAGCACAGCAAGGCGGAGAAGCTCTGCCTTTGCCATGGCGGCTTTGGGACATAGGCCTGGCATGAGCAGAAGAAATTCCTCACCGCCGAAGCGGCAGGCCACATCCTCGGCCCGGATATCCTTTTTGAGGAGTGCGGCCAGGTGGATGAGAACCCCATCTCCTGCCTCATGCCCATGGTTGTCATTGACTTTTTTGAAGTGATCCGCATCCAGAAGGAGCAGAGAAAGACAGATACCTTTGCGTTGACATCTGGAAAATTCCCTTCGCAGCGTTTCTTCCATGTACCTTCGGTTATAAAGGCCTGTCAGTGCGTCGGTGATGGATTCCTGACGCAGCCTGTGCATGAGATGGAGGGTATTGAGCCCTGCACTGAAATGGTCGGCGACATTGCGGGCCAGGGCCTTGCGTACGGCATCCCTTTGCCCCATGAACAGGGAGGAGGGATGAAGACGGATGCCAAGCAGGGCTTCCTGACCTTCCGGAGGGCATATGGGAATATAAAAATCCCTGGACGAGGCTGAACTCCCTTCTTCCTCGGTTCCCGGAGGCGGTACATCCGGAGGATGGTTTCCCCAGGTCTGGATGAGGCGAAGAGTGGGGCCGGGATCCATGAGGGCCAGTATGCCGGCATCTTTGCTGAAAAGCCTTTTGCAGGCCTCAAGGGTGCAGGCGGTGGCTTCGGATACATCCTTTGCCTGCCTGAGACTCTGGGCCAGGCGGCTGAGCTGGGTCATTTCCAGGCTCTGACGTTCCAGGCTGGAAATCCGTGCGTGCAGGACGATGAGAATCCAGATGCCTGCAAGGGCCAGGGGAATGAGGAGTTTTACAAAATTTTCCGCAATGGCCTGGGTGCGGTTGCCACCATAAAGGGCGCTGTCGTGGGCATGGCTAGAAATGTTCTTTGCAAGGTGTAAAAGGTTCTCATAAGCCCGGGTGTGGCCGAGGTGGGCTTTTTCCGCGGCTTGCCTTGCCATGGCAAGGGAAGCGACAGCCCTGGCGTTATCTTCGAGGGCCGTCAGAGCGGCTTGCAGCTGCTGACGGTTGGGTTCCTGACGTGTAACTGCAAGGAGCGTGTGAAGGTCTCTGCGCGCTTCTTCGATTTTTACAGCAAGATCCTGGATCCTTACGACTTTTCTTTGCACATCCGCCTTGAGCAGAATTTCATAGATACTCCTGCCCGTATTCAGAATCTGGGTGCTGGCCTGCAGGCGCTCCTGCCTGATCCTCAGCTCTTCTTCTGTGGCGAGATTGAGTTCTCCCCGCATGAGAGGGGTTCTGGCAAAAACCGAACGGATCTGCAGGTCCATGTCGCCATGTTGCATTTCGATATAGGCCTGGATGTTCTGGATGAAAACCAGGGAAGCCCTTTCAACGATGCTGCGGTTTTCAAGGGTGCTTTCTGCGGCTTTGCGGGCTTGCATGAGTGCCTGGTGGTAGTCGGCCAGGGTTTTTTCCATCTCAAGAAGCTGGTTTTGGAATTCGGGCAGATTGTTTTTTCTGGCAAGCCTCAGACCTTTTTGGAGGGTGGTTGCGCAGCTTTCCATGGAAAGGCGGGCTTTTTCCCACCACTGGGGCTCCATGAGGAGTCCATAGGCCAGCATGAAGTAGCCGATCTGTGCAACTTCATGCTGAATTTCGTGGGCAACGGCCCATTGGGGCAGACTGAGGTGAGTGAGTTTTTCCGCATGGCTGCGGATATGAAAGAGGTTGAAAAGGGCCATGCCGCCGATGGTAAAGGCAATGAGACTGAAGGCCGCTATGGCGGTGAGGATTTTTCCTGTGGCCTTGGGAAAGGGGAACATGGGAATCCTCCTCCTGGAAAATGGGGGATGCGATAGTCCTTCCGGGAATCAGGAAAGCAACAAACGTTCCAGAAAGAGGCTGGGGGAAGCAGGCGGGGAATGCTGAAGGAGGGGGCCGGTTGGATGGGGGAAAGGGCTCAGTAGCGGTTCATCTGGCGGATTTCTTCCAGCTGGGCCAGATGAATGAAACGGCTGAGGATATCTTCGCTCTCTGGTTTCATTTTGATGAAGTGGAGTCCGATGAGGGCGGTTTTTTCATTGAAGCTGGGGTTGATGCGCACCACCTTGGCTGCGCAGGCCATTTTTTCCATGGCGCTGGTTTCACCCTGGGGATATTTGAGGGCCATGCCCAGGGTGAGGGTCGCCCCTGCTTCCATGTCGAGCAGGGGGTTGCGCTGGGATTCGATGCGCTGGGGAACCAGAAGGCCCACGCCGGTTATGGAAATATCGAGGATGGAAAAATCCTTGCCATAGATGTATTCCTTGGTCTCCCAGAGGATTTTGGCAAAAATGGAAAACTTCTTGTTGGGCGACATGCGAAAGGCGGAACGGATGTTCACCTCTGTGATGGGGCCTTCGTGGCGGAAAAGAACGACTTCGGCAAAATGGTTTCCGGAAAGGGGATAGTTTTTCTGGAAACCCTGGATGCTGCACCGGAGACCATAGCGTTTCTTTTCCCTTTTTTCTCCGGTCACCAGGGTGGTGATGTGCAGCTCCTCAAAGGGGGTGTGGGGAAGGATTCTGGGCGTGGTCTGTGCGACAATCAGCTCCCTGGTTGCGGGGGTGGCGTCATAGATCATGGAGGAACGCACCAGGGGAGCCAGGGAGTTGAGGTTGAACACAATGTCAATTCCGGCTCCGGGGTGAAATATTTTCTGAGGGATATCCGTCATAAAAAATCCTGCGGAGTGAAAATGGCTGTCTTGGGGTTGTTCCTCGTGAATGCCCGTTATCCGGTCTGCTGCGCCCTTTAGGCCTGGGGATTTCATGCCCAAGGCGGTGTCTGAAGAATTGTCTGTCAGTGTAACACAAAGATTCCCGAAGGCAATGCTTTCGTGCAAAGCGTTCCCGTTGCGGCCGGAGGCCCGGAGAGCCGGATGTCAGAGGTCGGCGATGAAATGAAAACCCGGCTGGGCTGCGCGGGGAGTCAGGCGGCGGACCTGATCCTGAAGGTCCCGGATTTCCTGCCGCCAGAAACCCTCGCTGCCCCAGTCGGGAAAGGTGGCTGCGAAGCGGGCGTCTTTCTGCTGCCTGTGGCACCAGGCGAGAAAGTAGATCTGTCGCATGGCCCTTAAGGGCTCCACAAGATCCCGGCTTCTGGGGGGAAGGGGACGGAAGCTTTCATAGCCTTCCAGGAGCAATCCCATTTCCCTTGGGCATTTTTCCGGTCGATCCGGTAAAAGCAGCCAGAGATCCTGGATGGGAGGACCTGTCATCATATCGTCAAAATCAATGAGCAAAAGCCCCTCTCCTGGCCTGTGCAGAATGTTTTTACGATGCAGGTCCCCGTGGAGCCGGATGACGGGTTGTTTCTCAAAAAGGGGAAGGGCGGTTTCCTTCAGCCTTGCCAGCAGATCTTCAAACTCCTGGCGCAGCCGGGGCGGAATGCAGTCGGCCATAAGGCTTCGGGCATCCTGATGCAGGGTTTTTTCCGGATGCAGATGCAGGCGGTGGGCGGCCCGGCCCGAAGCCGCCACATTGTGCAGCCTGGCAATGAGCCTGCCCAGCATTTCCCAGTCGCCATCGCCTGTGATGTCCAGCTCCCGACCGGCTTTTTTGGGAAAAAGCGCGAAGAAAATCCCACCCGCCTCGGCCAATGTAGGACCGTCGGCAAAATTTTGGGGTGCAACCACGGGGAGTTCGGCTTCCTGGCAATCCAGAAGAAAGCGGTGTTCATCCAGAAGGGCGTTTTTTGCCCACCTTCCCGGTCTGTAGAATTTAACGATGTGACGCAGGCCACTTGTATCCTGCAACTCGTAGACCCGGTTGATGTAGCTGGGCAGAGGGGCCACAAGGCCTGTCATGCGCAGGCCTGTGGCCTTTTCCACGGCCAGCAGGATGCGTTCGGGTGTCAGTTCGCTAAAAGTCCACGGCATCCTTGGGGTTTCCATATCAACCTTTCAGGCAAAGGGCAGCAGCCCTGTTTTTTTACGGATTTCGGCGAGAAAGGGAGCCGCAACGCTCCTGGCCTTTTGGGCACCTTCAAGGAGAATCTTTTCAATCCTGGCGGGATCCGCCATGAACTCGGCGTAGCGCTCCCGGGGATCCTTCAGGATGGCGTTGAGATATTCAAAGAGAAGAATTTTCATTTCTCCCCAGCCGATGCCCTGGGCATAGCGGGCGCGCAGGGACTGGATTTCCTCTTTTGTGGCAAAGGCGCTGTAAATCTCAAAAAGGGTGCAGGAATCCGGATCTTTGGGTTCGGAGGGTTCCTGGGAGTTGGTTTTGATTTTCATGATGATTTTTCTGAGCTGTTTTTCCGGCAGAAAAAGCGGAATGGTGTTGTCATAGCTTTTGGACATCTTGCGGCCGTCAATGCCGCTGAGTACAGCGGTTTTTTCATCCACCACAGCCTCGGGCAGGACAAAGGTGGGGCCGAAGATATGATTGAAGCGGCCTCCGATGTCGCGGGCCATTTCGATGTGCTGGACCTGATCCCGACCCACGGGTACCTTGCTGGCGTTAAACATGAGGATGTCCGCAGCCATGAGTACGGGATAGCTGAAAAGTCCCATGGTGATCCCCTTGTCCGGATCCTTTTCCTTTTCTTCCTCATTGATCTGCACAGCGGCTTTGTATGCGTGGGCGCGGTTGAGAAGGCCCTTGGCTGTGACACAGGTAAGAATCCAGGTAAGTTCCGGAATTTCAGGGATGTCCGATTGGCGGTAAAAGGTGGCGTTATTCGTATCCAGCCCCAGGGCCAGCCAGGTGGCGGCCACTTCAATGCGGGATGCGGCCACCCGCTTGGGATCCTGGCACTTGATGAGGGCATGATAGTCCGCAAGAAAATAAAAGGCTTGCGCATCGGGATTCTTGCTTGCTTCAATGGCGGGACCAATGGCGCCCACAAAATTACCGAGGTGGGGCGTACCTGTGGTGGTGATTCCGGTGAGCACCCTGTGTTTTTGGGTCATGCTTTCAGCTCCCTGTCTCCGTTTTCCGGAGTATCTTTGAGAATACGGGCCACAAAGGCCATTTCTTCTTCCCGGTTTCTGAGAATGCCGTTGAGCTTTGCGTCCAGTACCTGCATGAGGATTTTCCGGTAGCGGGGACCGGGCGGCACGCCCATGGCCTTTAAATCCCGGCCCTGAACGAGCGGGGTGACGGACCGCAGTTTGGCAAGGTAATGGGCAATGGCCTTTCTTACCTTGTTTTTGCCTGTGGCGGCCATCATGTATAACAAAACTTCGGTTTTGAAAACATGGAGTCTGCTGTAAAGGATGCTGTTATCGAGGGGCAGGTCGCGTTTGAGCCGCAGAAGGCAGATATCGGCGTTTTTTCTTTCCTGCACGCAGATATCCTCCTGCCATTTGGCAAGGCGGAGAATGCGGCAGATGGCTGTGGCCTCCCCAGGACTGCAGGGAGAAAGAAGGGCAAGAAAATAAACCAGCCAGCGGTGGCAGGTGAGGTCCTCGGCAAGAAGCTCATATCCGTCCATGACCCTGCGGGTTTCCATGAGCAGATCCAGGGTGGTCCCTGTGAGGGCCAAAGAAGGGTGCAGGGCGGAAAGGAGGCGGAAGGCTTCGAGCCTTTTGATGGAAGGGACGGGATCGTTTTCTTCGAGAATGGTGATGATCTCGGCCATGGCCCTTGGACCGGAAAGGCGCTTGAAAACCCCCATGCGTACGGCGTTTTCAATGAGCCGCACGGTGAGCTTGCCGATGGAAAAACCAAAGCGGGACTCAAAGCGCACGGCCCGGAAAATACGGGTGGGATCTTCCACAAAACTTAAATTATGAATGATGCGAAGGGTTTTGTCCTTGATGTCCTTCTGACCGGCAAAGTGGTCAATGAGGGTGCCAAAGCTTGCGGGGTTCAGGGCAATGGCCAGGGTGTTGATGGTGAAATCTCTGCGGTAGAGATCGGCTTTGAGGCTGCTCCTTTCCACTTCCGGCAGGGCCGCAGGGGAGGGGTAGTATTCGGTACGGGCTGTGGCCACATCGATTTTAAAATCATTTTCAAGAGTGATGACGGCGGTGCCGAATTTGGAATAGGCATGAACCCTTGCCTTCTGGGCTGCGGCAAAGGTTTCGGCAAAGAGAATGCCATCTCCTTCCACCACAATATCGATATCCTCGTTTTTTCGGTACAAAAGGAGGTCACGAACAAAACCGCCCACCACAAAGGTTCTGCATCCTGCGGCATCACCGCTGCGACCGATGGCGGCAAGCAGATCCAGGATGTTCCGGGGCAGCCTTTCCCGCATGAGGCTGAGGATGTTCCGGGTTTTGGGCAGACGATCTGCGGGGCTCTCGTCCCGGCCTGGAAGGCCGTCCTCCTGCTCCCGCACCATGAGTTGGAGGAGATCCGTTCGGGTGATGACACCGAGGATGCCGCTTGTGTCCACAACGGGCAGGATCCGCTGCTTGCCTCCCACAATGGCGTCTTGAATGCGGCTCAGGGCGGCGTCGGGATCCACCACCTCAAAGTCGCTGATCAGGTAGTCCTGCACCAGGGCCGTATCCATGGCGTGGGACAGGCCCTGTTCCACAATCTGGCGTGTGATGAGACCGAGAAGGGGGCTTGAGATATCCCCCTTTTCCGTTACAAGAAGGGCATTGACATTGTACCGGGTCATGGTCTGACTGGCCATGCGGAAGCTGGCCTGGGGCCCGATGACGTGGGGAGGGGTACTCATGATTTCGCGGGCCCGGAAGCGGTGAGGCATGATTTCATGGAGAAGGGTATGCAGCTGATTTTCCACCTGGGCCAGGGTCTGGTTGCGGATGGTGGCCGCGCCGGCCGCGCTGTGTCCCCCGCCGTCAAAATGGCGCATGACGGCACCGATATCCATGTACGGGAGTCGGCTGCGGCCGATGAGGTGAACCTTGCCATCCATGCGGGCCAGCAGAAAAAGAACGGAAACCTTTTCCATGCGCATGAATCGATGCACAAGAAAGGCCAGATCCGGGGCATATTCCTCCTGGGAGATGCGGGTCAGGACAACGGGGGTGCCATGGACGGAAAGTTCCGATGCACTGTCGAGCATTTCATTGAGCAGGCGCAGTTGACCCGGATCCAGTTCCCGTGCAAGCACATCGCCCACGGTGGGCAGATGGGCACCCTGGCGGACAAGCCAGGCCAGGGCCTCAAGATCTTCGGCTGTGGTGTTGGTACTGGTGAGGTGGCTTGTGTCTTCAAAGATGCCCATGGCCAGGAGAGTGGCCTCTTCCGGTGTGAGGCGGATATTCCGGGTCTGGAGAAGGGGCACCATGAGGGTGACGGTGGCACCCCGTTCGCCCGCAACCAGGTGATGGGCCTCAAGGTCTGTGGATGTTTCCGGGTGGTGATCGTAAATGTGGAGCTCCACATCCTTTTTCAGGGCCAGGGGAGCCAGCTCGCCGATCCTTTCCGCCTGGCGGGTGTCCACAATGACCATGCAGCGGACGGTTTCTGGTTGGATTTCCCGGAAGGGGATGAGATCAAAGAGATAGAGAAGGGACTGGACGAAAAAATGACGGAGCTGGGGAGAATCGCTGCCCGGTAGCACGATGCGGCCTTCGGGATAGAGCTTTTTGGCCGCCAGCATGGAGGCGATGCCGTCTAAATCTGCATTCTGATGGGTGGTGATGAGGGTGTGGACAGGAGCCCCGGGGTGTGGTGTGAATGGATGGTGCAAGGAGGCCTCCGGTGTTTTCCCTTGTGTAGGACAATAAAAAATTCTGATGAACCTGGTGGGGATGATTGTCCCCATGCGGAAACTGTGTTAGGTAAATTTACCCTCTGAACCTTCATGGACTGGACATGCATAATCGAGAAGCAAAAGACTTTCAATATGTTTTTGGCCCTGTGGCCTCCCGTCGCCTGGGACTTTCCCTGGGCGTGGACCTTCTGCCCGCCAAAACCTGTACCCTGGACTGTATTTACTGTGAATCCGGGCGCACCACCCGCAGAACCCTGGTCCGGAAAGCCTGGGTACCCACGGATGCGGTGATTGCGGAACTTGCCAGGGTCCTGGATTCAGGGCCTCTTCTGGACAGTGTGACCTTCTCAGGCTCCGGAGAGCCCACCCTGCATTCGGATATCGGCTATCTCATCGACACCATTCATCGTCGCTGGCCTGGCTATGGGGTGACCGTGCTGACCAATGGCACGCTTTTCTGGCAGGAAGAGGTGAGAGAGGATTTAAGGCATGCAGATCGGGTGATTGCCAATTATGATGCAGCCAGCCAGGAGGTTTTTGACGCCCTGAATCGCCCCTATCCCGGACTTTTTCCGGATCGTATGCTGGAGGGCCTGGTGGCCTTCCGGGAGATTTTCACAGGAGAACTCTGGGTGGAAATTTTTGTGGTGCCCGGCGTCAATGACAAAGACAGGGAAATTGAGGCCATTGCGGAGGCTGTGGCAAAGATACGGCCGGATCGTGTGCAGCTGAATACTCTGGATCGGCCGGGTGCGGAAAGCTGGGTGCAGCCTGCCATGGATGCCCTGATGCAGCGTTTCAGAGACCGCATTGCCGCAGCGGAGGCCGTGGGAGGGGTCCGGGGGCGGGGCAGTCTTGGGCCGCCGGACGATGGAACCCTGGAAAAAAAGATTGAAGCTTTGGTGCTGCGCAGACCCGTAACCGTGGAGGATGTGGTGCGCACCCAGGGGGTGGACAGGGATCAGGCGGAGCGGGTACTGAAGGGTATGTGTTTTGCAGGACGCCTTGGGGTGCAGCGGATGGACCGGGGGGATTTTTATACCTGCCCGGAAACATCCCGGTCCGGATGAAGGACAGGTCTGGGAGATAAGCCTTTTTTGTCAGATCTGGCCTTTTTTTGTCAGGATGCTCGGATAAGGCCTTTACGGATGTGGGCCCCGGAGCCTGCCTTGGCGGGATTTTCTTTAAAAGAGTCGGCTTTCAAGCAGGCCTGCGTCGACGAGGCGGGGCATAACGGCCTTTTACGGTGAATCCCTGAAAAAACAGGATTTTCTGGATAATCCCTTCATATTCCACCATGGGAGAGTGAGCATGCCCGTATTTATCTGGGAAGGCAAAAATCGTAAGAATCAGAAGCGCAAGGGCGAGATGGAAGCGCCCAACGAGGCGGCGGTGCGGATCCGTCTGGGGCAGCAGAAGATCACGCCCTCCAAGATCAAGCCAAAGCCCAAGGATATACTTGAAAATATTGCTTTTTTACAGCCCAAGGTTACCCAGGATGATGTGATTATCTTTGCCCGCCAGTTTTCCACCATGATTGACGCCGGTCTTCCCATTGTTCAGTGCCTGGAGATTCTGGGAAGCCAGCAGGAAAATCCCACCTTCCGGAAAATTATCAAGGAAATCAAAGCCGGAGTGGAAGGTGGCAACACCTTGGCCGATGTCTTGAAAAAATATCCCCACCTCTTTGACGATCTTTTTGTGAACATGGTGGCCGCAGGCGAGGCCGGAGGGATTCTCGACGTGATCCTGCGTCGTCTTTCCGCGTACATGGAAAAAATGTCCAAGCTGAAAAAAAAGGTGAAGGGAGCCATGACCTACCCTCTGGTGACCATTGTGATCGCCATTGTGGTGGTGGGGGTGATCCTCGTGTTCGTAATTCCGGTTTTTGAGAGCATGTTTGCGGATTTTGGCAGTGCCCTGCCAGTCCCGACTCAGCTTGTTATCACCATGAGTGAATTTGTCCAGGCCAAAATCCTCCATATTATCGTGGCGATAGTGCTTTTTTTCTTTGCCTTCAAACGAATTTATCGTACCCAGAAGGGGCGTCTGGCCATGGACACCCTTTTTCTCCGGCTGCCTGTGGCGGGCATTCTCATCCGCAAGGTGGCTGTGGCCAAATTCACCCGGACCATGGGTACCATGCTGGCCTCTGGGGTGTCCATACTGGAAGCCCTTGAGATTGTAGCTAAAACAGCGGGGAACCGGGTAGTGGAAAATGCCGTGTATGAGGTCCGGTCCAGCATCGCCGAAGGGCAGACCATGGCGGATCCTCTGAGCGAAAGCGGGGTTTTTCCTTCCATGGTCTGTTCCATGATCGCGGTGGGTGAGTCCACAGGAGCACTGGACGCCATGCTGGGAAAAATTGCGGATTTTTATGATGATGAAGTGGATCAGGCCGTGGAAAACCTTACCGCCCTGATCGAGCCTTTCATGCTGGTTTTCCTTGGAGTGGTGATCGGCGGGCTTGTGGTTTCCATGTACCTTCCTGTGTTCCAGATGGCTGCTGCGGTTGGCTGAAAAATGCGATGCAGGGTCATCAGGAATCTTTTTGTCAAGAAAGGATGACCATGCAGACGCAGGACAGGGAAATGCTGAAGAAACTCGGCTGGCTGATGGGCGCAAGGGTCTTCCTTGCGCTCTTGCTCCTTGGACTTTCCGCGGTTTTTCAGTATCAGGGAAAATCCATCTTTACCGTGTTCCCCGCCACAGCCCTTTATATTCTGGCCACCCTCACCCTGCTCATTTCCCTCATCTATGCCGTCTGGTATCCGAGAACCCTGCGGCCCCGTCTGTTTGCAATGGTCCAGCTATTGATGGATGTGGTATTGGTCACGGCCCTGATCTGGGTGACAGGCGGATATGATTCCCTTCTTACCTTTTTCTATATGATTGTGATCATCAACGCGAGCATCCTGCTTTCCCGCAGGGAAAGCCTTCTGGTGGCGGCGGCTTCGGCCATTCTTTTTGGTGTGCTGGTGGATCTTGAATATTATGGACTGCTTCCTTCCTTTGCGGAAAATACCACACCAATCATAGAGCGGGTGGATTTCTGGTCGGTTTTTTTCCGGATTCTGGCCACAACGGTGGCTTGTTTTTCCGTATCCCTTCTAACGAGTTTTCTTTCCGTGCAGTTGCGTAAAGCAAGGGATGAGGTCCGTCATATGGGAAGCTATGTGAAGCGTATGGAAAGTCTTGCCACAGCAGGGGAAATGGCCGCAGGGCTTGCCCACGAGATCAAAAATCCCCTGGCGTCCCTCACCGGCGCCATTGAGCTTCTTGAAACGGAAATCTGCAAGGATGCGGATTCCGTGAGGCTGATGCGCATTATTCGGCGGGAGTCGGATCGTCTTTCCAACCTTGTGACGGAGTTTTTGTTTTTTGCCAAGCCGGGCAAGGGGACTCCTGAGCCCCTGGAAGTGGGACGCCTCATCCACGAGACCGTACAAATCCAGGAACAGAATATCCGCAGTCGGGGTCGGATTCATTATCGGCTGCGCCTGGAGCCTGAGGTCTGGGTGGAGGCGGATCCGGATCGCCTGCGCCAGGTGCTCTGGAATCTCCTGCTCAACGCCGCAGAAGCCATTGCAGAGGAAGGTGAGGTGCGCGTGTTCCTTGAGGTGGAAAGGGAGCGTATGGTGCGCATTGTGATTCAGGATACGGGGTGCGGTATGCGGGAAGACCAGCTAGCCCTGATCTTTGATCCTTTTTACACCACAAAACCCAATGGAACGGGGCTTGGCCTTTCCATTGCCGTGCGCATTCTGGATGCCATGGGAGGGCGTATGCAGGTTGAAAGCAGACCCGGCGTAGGCAGCACCTTCACCGTTCGCCTGCCCCGCATGGGCGAATCCCGGAAAGGGGAGACAAAGGCGTGGGCCGGTGGTTGACACCCCATACGCAATAGGGTAGCTAGTGACTGGCTGAAAATCAGGGGTTTCATCCCGGCATCAGCGCACATTCTTTATTTTTAAGAACACTGCGGATCTTTTCAGGAACCGATCCTTAAAAACGTTAAGGATTTTTCGGAGACAGACAGAACAAAATGGACGAGAATCAAAGCGAGAGCAGCCAGGAAAACGCCGGAGACGTCTTGGGTCAGAGACGGCGTAAGCACCAGGAGCTGAAAGAAAAAGGCATCAACCTTTACCCCAATGATTTCCGCGTTTCCCATGGCATTGATGCCATCCGGGAAAGGATAGAAGAGGCACCGGAAACCTTAAGCCCTGAGGGTCCGGTGTTTTCCGTGGCAGGCCGCATGATGGCCATCAATCGTTTTGGCAAATCCGCCTTTATCCGCATCAAGGATGGCAGTGGGCAGCTTATGCAGGCCTATCTGCAGGAAAAGGGACTGGGAGAGGCCTATGCTCTGTTCCGCCAGATGGATGTGGGGGATTTTGTGGGGATCACAGGCACCCTCTTTACCACCCGTACGGGGGAATGGACCCTGGAAGCCAGGGAGTTCCGGCTGCTCTCCAAGGCCATGCGGCCTCTGCCTGAAAAATATCATGGGCTGAAGGATCCTGAAAAACGCTACCGCAAGCGGTATGTGGATCTGGTGATGAACCCCGAGACACGGGAAATTTTTCTCCGTCGAAGCCGTATGATCCAGGCGGTGCGGGAGTTTTTCATTGCCCGTCGTTTTCTGGAAGTGGAAACGCCCATGATGCAGCCCATTGCTGGTGGGGCCGAGGCCACCCCCTTTGTGACCCATCACAATGCTCTGGGCATGGATCTTTATCTTCGCATTGCGCCGGAGCTTTACCTGAAGCGTCTGGTGGTGGGAGGCTTTGAGAGAGTTTTTGAAATCAACCGGAACTTCAGGAATGAGGGGGTTTCCACCCGGCACAACCCCGAGTTCACCATGATGGAGTTTTACTGGGCCTATGCCACCTATGAGGACCTCATGGCCCTGACCGAAGCGCTTTTTGCCCATGTGGCAAAGGAGGTCACGGGAAGTACGGAGGTTCATTACCAGGGACATGTTCTGCGCTTTGACGGTGTCTGGCCCAAAATTTCCCTTCTGGACGCTCTGGTGGAGATTGGTGGCGTGAAACGCGATCTTCTGGAAGACCGGGAAGGTCTTTTAGCCTTTGCCAGGGAAAAGGGCGTCACAGTCACGAAAACGGAAAAACTGGGCAAGGTTCTCACCAAGCTCTTTGATACCCTGGTGGAGCCGAAACTCATCCAGCCCACCTTTATCACGGGCTATCCTGTGGAGGTTTCTCCCCTGTCCCGCAGGTCCGACAAAAACCCCGGCCTTACGGAGCGTTTTGAGCTCTTTGTGGCGGGCCGGGAGATTGCCAACGGTTTTTCAGAACTCAATGATCCCGAAGACCAACGGGATCGTTTCCTCATGCAGGTGGCGGAGCGGGAAGCCGGAGACGCCGAAGCCCATATGATGGATGAGGATTATATTGAAGCCCTTGAATACGGCATGCCGCCCACGGCGGGTCAGGGCATCGGCATGGATCGGCTGGCCATGCTGCTGACGGATGCCGCCTCCATACGGGAAGTGATTCTCTTTCCCCACATGAAACCCGTTTCCAACTGATCCGGATCCGGCGGGAGATCCGCCGGATCTGAAGAAGGTGACTTCCCCCACCCATGCCCCTTGAACTTTTTATTGCAGGACGGTATCTCCGTGCCCGGCGAAAACAGGGCTTTATTTCTCTGATCGGTATTCTTTCCGTTTTCGGGGTGGCCCTGGGCGTGATGGCCCTTGTGGTGGTCATTGCGGTGATGAGCGGCGCAGAAACGGATTTTCGTAAGCGCATTCTGGGGCTTGAGCCCCATGTGCTGCTCATGGGGCAGGGCGGAGGTCTCCAGAACCCTGATCTTGCAAGGGAAATGCTGGAAAAGATGCCCGGTGTGGCGGCCACAGCGCCTTTTGTCTACGGCAAGGTGGTTCTGAGGGCCTCGGGCGGGATGGGAGGCGCTTTTTTACGGGGGATTGATCCATCGGGACAAAGGGTGTCCATTGAAGGAGTGGACCGGGAAAGTATTATGGTCCAGCTGAAAGTTCCGGAAGCAGGGGCGCTTCCGGGCATTATCCTCGGAAAAAACCTTGCCTCTGAGCTGGGCGTGATCATCGGGGATACGGTGCAGGTGATGTCCCCTGAGTTCATGCTTTCTCCCGTGGGCATGCTGCCCAAGGTCCGCCGCTTTCAGGTGACGGGCCTTTTTTCTTCGGGGCTTTATGAGTACGATGGCGCCCTCTGTTATGTCCACATTGAGGAAGCCTCACGATTGATGGGGATGGGAGAGAAGGTGACGGGCATCGGCATCTGGATTGACGATGTGTATGCTGCGGAAAGTCTCGGGGAAAGAATCCGGGCGGATTTCGGTTGGGGATACTGGACCCGCAACTGGATGGAAATGAACAAGAACCTCTTTTCCGCCCTGAAGCTGGAAAAGGCGGCTATGTTTATCATCCTGACCCTTATTATCCTGGTGGCCGCCTTTAATATAGCCAGTTCGCTGATCATGCTCGTTATGGAAAAGACCCGGGATATCTCCATTCTCATGGCCATGGGCGCGACCAGACGTCTGGTACGGCGGATTTTTGTGATCCAGGGGATGATCATCGGTCTCATGGGCACGATCATCGGTGTTGCGTCCGGTGTGGCGCTTTGTTCTTTTCTGGAACGTTATCCCATCATCCGTCTTCCCGAGGCCTATCCTTTCACCACCCTTCCCGTTCTGCTGGAGTGGGGGGATGTGCTGGTCATCGGCCTTGCCTCCCTTGCCATCTGTTTTTTCTCCACCCTGTATCCCGCCATGCAGGCTTCCCGTCTGGATCCTGTGGAGGGCATCCGCTATGGATAGGTCGGAAGTTCTTGAACTCAGCGAAGTTTCGAAAACCTTCATGGGCGGGGGAGAGCCTGTCAGTGTACTCAAAGAGCTCACCTGGACGGTGCGCAGGGGTGACACCATTGCCATTGTGGGGCCTTCGGGCATCGGAAAATCTACGCTTCTGCATGTGCTGGGGGCTCTGGATCGTCCGGATAGGGGGCGGCTTCTCTTTGGGGGGCGCAACCTCTTTGATCTGGATGACGCAGGCCTGGCACGGATACGCAACAGGCACATGGGCTTTGTTTTTCAGTTTCACCACCTGCTTCCGGAATTCACAGCCCTTGAAAACGTCATGATGCCTGCCCGCATTGCAGGTATGGGGATCCGGGAGGCCAGGGAGCGGGCCAAGGCTCTTTTGGATCGCGTGGGACTTTCCCACCGTTTGGGCCACAGGGTTCCCCAGCTTTCCGGAGGAGAGCAGCAGCGTGCGGCCCTGGCCCGCGCCCTGGTGATGGAGCCACCCTTTCTTTTTGCCGATGAGCCGACGGGAAATCTTGACATCGAAAACAGCCACAATGTCCATGACCTGCTGCTGGAAATCCATGCGGAAAGGGGGTGCGCTTTGGTGGTGGTCACCCACAACATGGACCTTGCACGGATGATGCAAAGGCAGGTAACGCTGATGCATGGTCGCATTGCAGAGGTCTGTCCTTCGTCCCTGCACATCTGAAAACCCATGCATGGCACGGGTGTCCAGGGCCTTTGGGTTTTCAGAATTCTGATTTTGGCGTATAGCAAGGCGCGATTGTGCTTTTTTGTATTTGAGAGAGTCGTATGGGCGTTCATACCAGAGGATGGTTGCATGAATCGGAGTGTTTTCTGTAGCGGACTGATCTTCATACTGCTGATGGTGGGAAGTGTTGGAGCCTATGCCGGGGAATCCAGGAAGGTGTGGATTGCCCCCTTTTCCGTGGAAGGGGACCTCCGTTCCGTGGACCTCGGAAAGCAGGTGGCGGACCGGATTTCCCGGGAGCTGGTTGCTGCGGGGCTTTCTGTCCATATGGCGGAAAATCCGGTGGTACAGCCACAAGAGGCAGGGCAGGGCATGGAAAATACCGGTGCAGAGGCCGGAGTCTGGGGCCGTCTTCTCTTAGAAAACGGTGGTTTCCGCCTTTCAGGCCGTCTTTATTCCGAAGGCAGGGAACGCCGTCTTGTGGAAGAAGGTGCTTCCGTGGATACCCTTTTTCTTGCCACCCAGACCCTTGCCCGGAAAATGGCAGACCTTCTCGTGGGTAGGGAGACCGTGGCCCAAGTGGAGATAAAGGGAAATCAGCGCATTGAAAGTGACGCCATCTTACGGGTGATTCAGAGTGGGCCGGGTGATGTTTACCTGCAGAAGGCCCTATCCGATGACCTTCAGGCCATTTATGACATGGGATATTTTGATGATATCCGGGTGGCTGTGGAAGAAAGGCCGGAGGGTAAGACCGTTATCTTCACCATCAAGGAAAAGCCCACGGTGCGCCAGATTTTTGTGCGGGGCAATCGGGTGTATAACCAGGAAAAGGTTCTGGAGTCCGTTACCACCAAAAGCGGTTCCATCCTGAACGTCTTCCAGGTGCGGCGGGACATGGAGCGTATCCGGGATCTTTACCGCGCCAAAAATTATCACCACACCGAAGTCCAGTATGAGATCAAGGAGCTTGAAAATAACCAGGCAGACCTGATTTTCATCCTTTCCGAAGGTGATAAGGTCAAGGTCACGGAGATCGTGTTTGAAGGCCGCGAGAGTTATAAGAAAAAGGAGTTGCGCAAACAGATTGAAACTTCGGAAAAGGGATTTTTTTCCTGGCTCACCGGGTCTGGAGAGCTGAAGCGGGAAGCGGTGCAGCAGGATGCCGCACGGCTTACGGCTTTTTATCATAACCAGGGGTATGTGGATGCCCGGGTTTCGGATCCGGAAATCAGTTTTGAGGGGTCCGAAGCCAGGGTTCGTTTCAAAATTGATGAAGGCCAGCGTTTCCGTGTGGGGAAAATCTCCGTGGACGGAGATCTGCTTTTCACGGAAGAGATTCTGCTTGGGGTCACCAATATCGGCAAAGAAGAGTGGTACAAAAGGGATGTGATCCACCAGGACATGATGGCGCTTACGGATCTTTACGGAGATGCGGGTTATGCCAATACGGATGTCTACCCCCAGTTGCGCAAGGATCCGGAGGCGGGCGTGGTGGATATCCGTTACACGGTTCATCAAGGACGCCAGGTATACATTGATCGTATCGAAATTGAAGGCAACGTTAAAACAAGGGACAAGGTGATTCGTCGCCAGGTTCCCATTCTGGAGCAGGAGCTTTACAGCGGTACCAAAATCAAGCGGGGAATCCGGAACTTAAACCGTCTGGATTATTTTGAGGATGTGCGCCTGGATATGGAAAGAACCGCAGATCCTGAGAAGGTGGATCTGAAGGTGCGTGTGGAGGAAAAACCCACGGGCATGTTCACCTTTGGCGCGGGCTACAGTTCACAAGACAATCTCTTCGGTCAGGTTTCCGTCACCCAGCGCAACTTTGGGGGCAGGGGGCAGACCCTCAACCTCAGGGCGGATGTGAGCAGCTCGTCCACCAAGTATACCTTAAGCTTTACCGAACCCTATCTCTTTGATCGTCCCCTGTCCGCAGGCTTTGATGTGTATGACTGGGACCGGGAATACGATGATTACACGAAAAAAAGTACAGGCGGCACCGTGCGTTTCGGGTATCCCGTATGGGATTATACCCGGGCCTTCATTTCCTATGGTTTTGAGAAGTTTGATGTGGAGGTGGATTCGGGCAAAGAGCAATTGGTCAATGAGGACATCCTTGCCATGGTGCCCCTGGATACGGCCAGTACCCTGAGCCTGAGTCTGAATTATGACTCCACCAACCGGATGTTCAATCCTTCGGAAGGGGCCAACCACCGGGCCACGGTGAAGCATGCGGGAGGTTTCCTCGGCGGGGACATCGCCTTTACCAAGTACACGGCGGAAGTGGGCTGGTATTTTCCCCTGTGGCAGACGGTTTTTTTCATGCACGGTGAAACGGGTTATGTGCATAAGAACACGGAAGGCCATCTGCCGGACTATGAAAAATTCTATCTTGGCGGGATGAACTCTCTGAGGGGATACCGCTGGCGGGATGTGGCCGTGTATTACGATGGGGAATATACCTATGATGAGGTCACACGGGATGATGACGGCAATGTGACAAGCGTGGAAAAAAAGACCGTGAGCTATCGTAAAAACAAGGGGGGGGATAAGTTTACCCAGGCAAACTTTGAATTCATCTTCCCCCTGGTGCGAGAGGCGGGGCTGATGGGGCTTGCCTTTTATGATGTGGGTAATGTTTTTGACACGGATCAGAGCATTAACATGGATGGGGTGAAGCGGAGTGTGGGATATGGCATCCGCTGGTTTTCTCCCATTGGCCCCATCCGGCTTGAATACGGCATTCCCCTGGATAAGATTGATGGAGAAAAAAAAGGCGGTCGCTGGGAATTCACCATGGGCGGCGCTTTTTAATGGCCTGAAAACCGATAAAACGTCCGGTGATGCGGATGAAAGGAGCAATGAAAGATGGGATGGATGAGCCGTGTGATGCAGGGCATGCTGGTATGTCTTCTGGTGTCAGGGGTGGCTTTTGCCGCAGATGTGGCCAAGATCGGCGTTTTTGATTTTGAAACCTTCCTGAAGAACTCCAAGTCCGGGCAGCAGGCCAAGAATCAGGTGACCGAGGAAGCACGGAAACTGGAAGCCCAGCTGGAGGCTAAAAAGCTGGAAATTGAAAAACTGCGTGAGGGGCTTATGCGTGAAGCCATGGTCCTTTCCGAAGAAGCCAGGGCCCAGCGGGAGCGGGAGCTTCAGATCAAGGCCCTGGATCTGCGGAACATGGAGCAACGTTTCACCCGGAGTTTCAACCAGCAGCAGAATGAAATCATGGCCCGCATTCAGAATGAGGTGCGGGAGCTGATTCAGGAGATCGGTAAAAAGGAAAATTATCTGCTCATCCTTGAGAATGTGGGTGTGGTGTACGCGCCCGATCGCGTGGATATCACTGACCGGCTGATCCGGGAGCATGACAAGAAATACGGGAAAAGCGGATCATGAAGCAGCGCTTTTCTCTGGCTGAACTTGCTGAAGCCTGCGGAGGGCGGGTGGTGGGGGATGGGCAGTTTGAGATCAGGGCCATTGCACCCCTGGAGCATGCAGGCCCTGAGGACATTGCCCTTGCCATGAATGCCAAGTATCTGCGCCAGGCGGCTTTATCCGGTGCGGGCGCTCTGATCGTGGGAGAGGGGGCAAGTCTTGCAGGCCGCAACCTCCTCATTTCCGATGCGCCCTATTGGGCCTTTGCACGGATTCTGAACCTTTTTTATCCTGATCCCGAACCCTGCCAGCGCATTCACCCCACCACGGTGGTGGGAGAGCGTTTTGTGTGCAGGGGCAACCTTTTCACGGAAGCCTCGGTGGTGATCGGTGACGGGGTGAGAATGGGGGAAGGCTGCCGCATTGGCGCGGGCAGTGTGATTGGAGATGGCTGTGTGCTGGGGGATTTCTGTCATATTTATCCCAATGTCACCCTGTATCCGGGTACGGTTCTCGGAAGCCGGGTGCGCATTCACAGCGCATCGGTGCTAGGATCCGACGGTTTTGGGTTTGCTCCCAGAGCTGGCCGCTGGGAAAAGATTCCCCATCTGGGAACTGTGGAAATCGGTGATGATGTGGAAATCGGGGCTGGGTGCACCATTGACAGGGGCACTTTCGGGATCACCCGCATTGGACACGGGGTGAAGCTGGATGATCAGGTACACATTGCCCACAATGTGAGTATCGGAGATCACACCCTTCTTGTGGCCCAGGTGGGGATCGCAGGAAGCAGCCACATCGGGAAAAATACCATCCTTGCCGGTAAGGTGGGGATTTCCGGCCATATCCGCATCGGAGATGGCGTACGGGTGGGGCCCATGAGCGGAGTCGCCCAGAATGTCGCGGATGGGCAGGTGGTCAGCGGCAGTCCGGAAATGCCCCATGGCCTCTGGCTGCGGGTACAGCGCATCCTGCCCCGCCTGCCGGAAATGCGGCGGCGGATTCAGGCCCTTGAGCGTCGTCTTGGCATGGAAGACAAGGATGCGGAAAAGGGATCTGTGACATGACGACAGATGGCGAAGGACAGACAGGATTCGATGTGGTGGATATTCTGCGTTATCTTCCCCATCGTTATCCCTTTCTCCTGGTGGATCGGGTTCTCTCACTGGAGGTGGGAAAGACCATCTGCGCTATCAAAAATGTAACGATGAACGAACCTTTTTTTTCGGGCCATTTCCCCGGATATCCCATCATGCCCGGGGTACTCATCCTGGAGGCCATTGGTCAGGCAGGCGGTATTCTGGCCTATGCCTCCTGGCCCGAAGAGAGAAGACAATTTCCTCTTTTTCTGACGGGGGCGGATAAGGCCCGTTTTCGTCGGAAGGTCATTCCGGGGGATCAGCTCCGGATGGACGTGACTATCCTTAAACTGAAATCCAGAACGGTGAAGATGCACGGTGTGGCGACGGTGGATGGAGCCAAGGCCGTTGAAGCGGAATTCATGGCCGTTCTGGGAGATTAGGAAAACAATTATGGCCATTCATCCCACAGCCATTGTGGATTCAGGCGCGGAAATCGGCGAAGATGTGGAAATCGGACCCTTTGCCATTGTCAGAGATCATGTGTGCATTGGCGCAAGAACCCGCATCGGCGCCTATGCCATGGTGGACCATTATACGGAGATCGGGCCGGATTGCCGGATTTTTCCCTATGCCGCCGTGGGCGGAGATCCCCAGGATCTGAAGTTTAAGGGAGAAAAAACCTGGCTGAAGGTGGGCCGTAAGACCGTGATCCGGGAGTTTGCCACCCTGCACAGAGGCACGGAACTCGGCGGCGGGCTTACCCTGGTGGGGGAAGAAAATCTTCTGATGGCCTACTGTCATGTGGCCCATGACTGCCGGACGGGAAAAGGCGTGATCCTTTCCAACAACGCCACCCTGGCAGGGCATGTGATTCTGGGGGATCATGTGATTGTGGGTGGGCTTGCCGCCGTACACCAGTTTGTCAATGTGGGAGATCATGCTTACATTGGCGGCAAATCGGCTGTGGTGAAGGACATCCCTCCCTATGTGATCGCCTCAGGAGACAGGGCGACCCTCCACGGACTCAACAAGGTGGGGCTGAGAAGGCGGGAATTTCCGGAAGAAACCTTAAAGCAGCTCAAGCAGGCGTACAGGATTATTTTTCGGTATGGCCTTACCCTGAAAGAAGCCATTGAACGGGTGAGGGCCAGCGTGGAACCCATTCCTGAGGTTCACACCTTCATTGAATTCATTAAAAATTCGGATCGGGGCATTACCCGGTAATCCATCATGAGGGAAGGAGAGTTGGCGTCCCTTGGACAGCAGCGACCCTGGCAGTTGTAGCCATCGTCATCAAAAGATCGGTGTGATTGCAGGAAACGGCATGTTTCCTGTCATTTTTGCAAAAAAAGCGGCGGAACAGGGATACTTTGTTGCGACCGCAGCCTTCCGTGGGGAGGGGGATGAAAGTCTTGCCACCCTCTCCCATGCCTTCCGCTGGGTATATCTGGGGCAGGTCAGAAAGATCATCCGCTTTTTCAAGGATTCCGGCGTGGATACGGCCGTGATGATGGGGGGTATCCGAAAAACCCGGATGTTTGTGGATGTACGGCCTGACACCCTGGCCATCAAAGCCATGGCCCGTATGCGTCACAGCCATGATGACGGCGTACTGCGCCTTTTTGCGGACATTCTCCAGGAAAATGGCATCCGTATTCTCCACTCCACAGCCCTTCTGCCAGAGCTGCTTTCACCTCCGGGACTGTGGACCCGGATTCGTCCGCCCAAAGGGCTTCTTGCGGATATTGAGGTGGGATGGGAAGTGGCCCGCCGCATCGGAGAGCTGGATGTGGGGCAATGCGTGGTGGTGGGCGGTGGTTCGGTTCTGGCTGTGGAGGCCATTGACGGCACCGACGCCACTATCCGTCGGGGCGGTGGTCTTGGTCGGGGAGATGCGGTGCTGGTGAAATTGGCAAAACCTGGTCAGGACATGCGCTTTGACATTCCGGCCGTAGGGCCGGACACCATCCGTGTGATGGCGGAATCCGGTCTGCGGGTGATGGTGCTGGAAGCGGGAAAAACCCTGGCCCTTGATCGGGAAGCCCTGGTGAGGGAGGCTGAGCGCCTGGGCATCTGTGTGATTGCCATGGAAGAGCCCTCCGATCTGACCCGACTTCTGGAGGAAAGGGGAACGTCATGAAGCGGACCATTATGCTGGTGGCAGGAGAAGCATCCGGAGATCTGCATGGCGCGGGACTGATCCGGGCCATGGCGGAAAAGGATCCCTTTCTTTTTTTCTGCGGGATTGGGGGCGATCAGATGCGCAGGGCGGGGATGCGACCCATTGCGGACAGCACGGGACTTGCGGTGATGGGGATCACCGATGTGCTGGCCAGCCTGCCCCGTATCCGTAAAGTTTACAAGACCGCATCCATCATTCTGGCTTCCCTGAGACCGGATCTCCTTATTCTCATTGATTACCCAGGCTTTAACCTGCGTCTTGCCAGGGAAGCCAGAAAACTTGGAATCCCGGTTCTGTACTACATCAGTCCTAAGGTCTGGGCCTGGCGCTCTTCCCGGGTGCAGCAGATCGCAGACACCGTGGATAAACTTGCGCTGATTTTTCCCTTTGAGGTGGCGTGGTTTCAGGAACGGGGAGTGGATCAGGCCGTGTATGTGGGCAATCCTCTCATGGACCAGGCGCCGGAGTTCCGGGAAATGCGGTCGGATACGGTGGTGGAAACCCAGCCCATCATCGGACTTCTGCCCGGATCCAGGCCCGGAGAAATCCAGAGGATGCTGCCCGTTCTCTGTCAGGCTGCGGATCGGATTTCAAAAAAGATTCCTGGAGCGCGTTTTGTGCTTTCCGCAGCGCCGGGAACCCAGCTTTCGGATATGCAGGCCTTTGCCGCAGCTGCAGGGGCTCCCAGTCGCATGGATGTGGTGAACGGAGCCCATCCTGTTCTGGAAGTGGCCGATGTGGTGGCCGCCGTCTCCGGCACTGTGACCCTGGAGGCTGCCCTGGCTGGCGTTCCCACGGTGCTGGTTTACCGTATGTCCGCCTTCAGCTATGCCGTTGCCAAACGGGTGGTGAAGGTACCCTATGCCGGTCTTGCCAACCTGATCGCAGGGTCTGAGATCATGCCGGAACTCTTGCAGGAAGAGGCCACGGCCGAAAAGGTTTGCGACACGGTCTGCGGCCTTCTTTTGGACCGTGAACGCAGGATGCGGCATCATTATGCCCTGGGAGAAGTGCGTGCGGCCCTTGGTGAGCCTGGGGTGGCGGAACGCACAGCTGCGCTGGCACTTTCCATGTTGGGAGATCGATAGATGTTTGCAAAGCTGGACCCTCGGTACCGCAAAGTCCTGACCCTGGTGATGGAGAGCCGATGGCGGCTTGCCCTGGCCATGGTTTCCATGCTCCTGGTATCCGTCACCACGGCGGCTTCCGCCTGGCTGATCAAACCTGTTCTGGACGATATTTTCCTGAGTCGGGACATGAGCAAGCTCTATCTGATTCCCGGAGCCATCGTGGTGGTGTATGCCTTCCGAGGAGTTGGCATGTATGGGCAGGAGTTCTTTCTCAACTATGTGGGGCAGGTGATCATCCGGTATTTCCGCAATGCCCTTTACGAGAGGATTGTGGATCTGCCTTTGCGGTTTTTTCAGGACGAACGCACGGGCGCACTCATGAGCCGCATCACCAACGATGTGAATCTTGTGCGCAGCATGGTTTCCAGTGTGGTAACCAGTTCCCTGCGGGATTTTTTCACCATCCTTCTCCTTGTGGGCTACATTTTCTATCAGATATGGCACCTTGCGCTTTTTGCCTTTCTGGTTCTTCCCCTGGCCTTTTATCCCATTGTGTATTTCGGGAGAAGGGTGCGAAAGACCAGCACCGGTTGCCAGGAGGCCATGGCGGACATGAATGCCTTTTTGCACGAGACCTTTGCGGGTAACAAGATCGTTAAGGCCTTTGGCATGGAAGATTATGAGAAGAAACGGTTTCATGGGAAAACCGCAGATCTTTTTCGCCTTGAAATCCGCCAGGCTGTGGCCAAATCCCTTTCTTCTCCCGTGATGGAAGTGCTGGCTGGTGTGGGGATTGCCTTCATCATCTGGTACGGGGGCTCCCAGGTGATCCATGGTGTTTACACCCCAGGCACCTTTGTCTCCTTTCTTGCGGCTGTGATCATGCTCTATGATCCTGTGAAAAAAATGAGTAAGCTCAACAACGCCCTTCAGGAAGGGTTGGCTGCTGTGGACAGGATTTTTGAAATCCTGGATGAAAAATCCGAGATCCGGGAAAAGGACCAGCCCCTGCATCTGACAAAAGCTCCCCTGGATGTGCGCTTTGAAGGCGTGGGCTTTGCGTACGCGGATGGGGGAAAAAAGGTGCTGGAGGGGATTGATCTGGAAGTCCGGCCTGGTGAGGTGCTGGCACTGGTGGGGATGAGCGGAGGCGGAAAAACCAGCCTTGTGAACCTGATCCCCCGTTTTTATGACGTAAGCGAGGGCTCTATCCGCATCGGAGGTGTGGATATCCGGGATTTTTCCCTGGCTTCCCTGCGCGCCCAGATTGCAGTGGTCACCCAGGAACCCATTCTTTTCAACGACACGATCCGGGCCAACATTGCCTATGGTCGCGCCTTTGCCACGGAAGAAGAGATTGTTTCGGCTGCCCAGGCAGCCTATGCCCATGACTTTATTATGAAGATGCCCAGAGGATACGATACGGGCATTGGCGAGCTGGGCGGCAGGCTTTCCGGTGGAGAGCGTCAGCGCCTCTGCATTGCAAGGGCATTAATCAAGGACGCGCCCATCCTCATTCTGGATGAGGCGACATCGGCCCTGGATACGGAAGCAGAGCAGGTGGTGCAAAAAGCCCTGGACAATCTGATGGCCGGTCGGACCACCTTTGTCATTGCCCACCGTCTTTCCACCATCACGCGGGCGGATGCCATTGCCGTGCTCGTAGATGGGCGGATCGTGGAAATCGGGCGACATGAGGCGCTTTTGGCAAAAAACGCCGCCTATGCCAAGTTGTATCGCATGCAGTTTGCACGGGAAAGACAAGATGACTGAAGATCGCAAGCTTGGGGATGCATGGTTTTTCAGGAAAAGACCCTGGGGCCTGTCTCCCTTTTTTATGATGTTTTTTATACTGACCGCCCTTTTTTTCATTCTCTGGTCAGAGACCGATCTCTGGTTTTCGGGTCTTTTCTGGCGTCCGGAAGGGGGTTTTTTTTTGCGGAGCCATCCCCTGGTTCTGGGCATTTATCGGTCTGTGGAATGGCTTTCCTATGGGGCTGGGGCTTTTTTTATTTTCTGGCTGCTGGGCTTTGGTTTTTTTCCCCGCATCCGCAGATGGGGTGGATTCCGTTTTGCTGTTTTTTCCCTGCTCCTCTTGGCCCTTGGGCCCGGACTTCTGGTAAATGCCGTTTTCAAGGACCAGTGGGGCAGAGCCCGGCCCGGACAGGTGGAAGCCTTTGGCGGTGAAGCACCTTTTACCCCTGCCTTTGTACCCAGCTCAGCATGCGAACGCAATTGCAGTTTTGCTTCCGGTCATGCCTCCGCCGCTGCCTGGCTTTTCTGTCTGGCCCTGTTCTATCCCCGCCGTAACCCCTGGGTTCTGGGAGCAACGGCCTTTTATTTTGTCCTCGCCGGACTGGGGCGCATTGTGCAGGGAGGACATTTTTTAAGCGATGTGATTTTTGCCCTTCTGCTGGTCTATCTGGTGGCGGCCCTTCTGGCTCCCCGCATTCTCATGAAATCCCAGAGCCCCTGACACAGCCAACCGATCCCTTTCAGTTTTTTATACGGATACGCAGCAAGAAAGCTTGTTGCGTATTTTTTTGCGTGAAGGTTTTGTCCTGCGATGGCTGTTTACGCTCATTGCAATGGATTCTTTTGGCTTGCTTTATCCATGTATTTCTTTAAAAAATGAAGAAAACGGAAGGTTTTAAGAGATAACCGAGAATTAAAACCTTATGGGTCTCTTTAAAATTAGATTGCTTGACATGGAGTGCTTTAAACATTATTTTTGTTCTTAGATAAAACAGAAAGGATCGGAAAGAGGAATGTGTACAAATGATTTCGGAAAACGGTTCCCGAAATCCCCAGGGTGCAGGTGGGGTCCCGACTTCAGGGCTGCCCCCGCTTTCCGGTCCTGAATACCTTATGCGGTGGGCTGCAGATTCGGGTTTTCCGGTTCGGAAACGCGGGGGTGAGGCAGCTCCGCCATGATTTCAGGAACCGGAAAGGATGAAGGCCATGGAACCCAACAGCGCCAGACCCCGTTACCGTCCCTATACCCCGGAAAATTTTCACGGCCTTCCCCAGATTGACAAGATTCCAGGGGAACGGTTACGGTCCATGAAGCTGATCTCCCGTATCCTTCCTTTTCGGGTAAGCAGTTATGTGACCGATGAACTCATTGACTGGAACCGGATTCCCGACGATCCCATCTTCCAGCTGACCTTTCCCCAACCCGAAATGATTGCTGAAGCGGATTTGCGGCTTTTGCGGCATTATGTCCGGACGGGCAATGAGCCTGCCGCATCCGCTCTGGTGCGTAAGACGCATCAGGCCATGAATCCCCATCCCGCAGGCCAGATGGATCTTAATGTGCCCATGCTGGATGGCGAAATTCTCACAGGAATGCAGCACAAATATCCGGAAACCGTCCTCTTTTTTCCTGCCCAGGGACAGACCTGCCACAGCTACTGCACCTATTGTTTCCGCTGGCCTCAGTTTGTGGGGCTGGATACGGCCTTCCGATTTGCCTGCAATGACGAGGCACTGTTGCCGAGGTATATCCTGGCCCACCCTGAGGTGACGGATGTGTTGTTTACGGGGGGGGATCCCATGGTGATGCACGCCAAACTCCTGCGTAAATATGTCGCGCCTCTTCTTGGCGAAAAACCTGGAAATCTGCACAGCATCCGTTTTGGTACCAAAAGTCTTGCCTACTGGCCTTACCGCTTTACCACGGACAAGGACGCCGACGATATTCTGCGGCTTTTTGACGATATTGTAGCTGCGGGTTATCACTTGTCCATCATGGCCCATTTCAGTCATCCACGGGAGCTTTCCACCGCTGTGGTGGAAAAGGCCATAGCCCGCATCCGGGCCACAGGTGCACAGATTCGATGCCAGGCACCTCTGATTCGTCATGTGAATGCGGACGCCGGGGTCTGGGCCGCCATGTGGAAGCGTCAGGTGGCTCTGGGCGCTGTGCCTTATTACATGTTTATGGAAAGGGATACGGGACCTGTGGGCTACTTCAGTGTACCGCTGGTGGAGGCTTTTAATATTTTCACAGAAGCCTACAGGGAGGTGTCGGGGCTCTGCCGTACGGTGCGCGGACCTTCCATGTCCGCAAGTCCGGGCAAGATTCTCATGGAAGGTGTGGCGGAAGTGGGAGGTGAGCAGGTGATGGTTCTGAAATTTATTCAGGGCCGAAACCCTGAGTGGGTGAACCAGGTATTCTTTGCCGCCTATGACGCCAAGGCCCACTGGATTGATGATCTGAAGCCCGCCTTTGGAAAGAAACAGTTTTTTTATGAGGCGGACTACCTGCGTCTCCAGGACTCCCTGCGGCGACGCAGGCAGGGGGTTGCGGCATGAGATTTCAAGCGGGCAGGTGATGGGGCGGGATTCCCTGGCTGGGGATTCGGCATGACCTGAACACCCAACCCCCCTTTACGCATGTGATGATCTGCGTAAAGGGGGGTTGTTTTTTTTATTCAGCGATGCTGAGCTGAGCCCTCAGTGCTGCGGGGCAGGGCGCAAAAACACCCTTCTACCGGGACCTACTTGAAAGTGGATGTCCATGCAGGCGGTGCGGCGGGATTCCAGGGAGAAGGAGATCTGCGTTTTTTTAGGGTCAGGCTTTTTCCATGGCCATGAAACGCTCCACCTGAGGGTGGATGCAGTGGTAAATATCTTCATCGGAACCATAAACATCGACCACATCCCGGTTTTTGATGAGGTCTTCTATCACAAAGGCGGTGAGATAGAGGGTCACCACATTGGGATTGGAAACCACCTGGCGGTAAGGAGCGATTTTATAATCAAGGTCAAAGTCTTCCATCTGACCCAGCTGTTCCAGCGCCTTGGCAATCTGCGCCTGCAGTCCGTTTTTGTTTGTGGTTTCGATGATCTCATTTTCCACAAGTTTCATGGAGACGGTGTTGCTCAGCATGTCGGCATGGTTACGCACCATGTGCAAGGCCTGCCCCCGCTCCCGTTCCTTTGAAGATTCTATCTTGGAGAGGATTTTTGATTCACGGTTACTCGGGCGGAAAACCTTTGCCATTGAATGACCTCTGCGGGTTGTGATGTTGGTGAAAGGGGGGGCACTGCGTGACGCATAGAATGCCCTGCATCAGTAATGGTGCATCATAGGGAAAGCCTTGTTCCGACGCAAGAAAAACCTTTGTTTTTTTCAATACCAGGCCTCAATTTGCATCTGAACCCCTTCTTCCTTTGCCCATTCCCTGCGCAGCCTGAAAAGGCAGACATCTATATGGGGAGGAAAACTCCGTCCCTTTCCCACCCCAAAAACAACGGCGGAAATGTTGCGGGTGTGGATGGAGGAAGGCTGACGCAGCAGGAGACGGCGGTGGCAGCCCTCGCTGCCCATGGGCAGGCTGCTGAGCACCTCCAGGTGACGCGCGGCAAAAAGCGGAGGGGCGTTGCCCATGCCAAAGGGGCCTAAGGCCTGCATTTCCGCAAGCAGTCTGGGGGTAAGGGTATCCAGATCCACCAAGGCGTCGGCCATGAAGGGAGGCGGATAACCCAGAAGGTCCGGGTACTGGGCCGCCAGAGCGCAAAACTGCCTCTGAAAGGCCGGGATGTTGCGATCCTGGATACGAAAGCCTGCGGCCATGGCATGACCGCCGTATTGTTCAAGGAGCGGGCTGCAGGCGCTCAGTGCGGCAAAGAGATCGACCCCCGGAATGCTGCGGGCCGAAGCCTGACCCAGATTGTCCTGGGTGGCGATGAGAACTGCGGGCTTGTGGTAACGCCGCACCAGACGTGAGGCGACGATGCCGATCACCCCCAGGGACCAGTCCTGGCTGTGGAGTACAAGGGCTGGCTTTTGGGCGAGATCCGGTTTTTTTTCGAGTGCATCTTCAATGGAGGTGAGAATTCGGTTTTCCTCCACCTGCCTTGTGCTGTTGAGCCTGTCCAGCTCCAGGGCAAGGGGCATGGCGGTGTCCAGAGAAGGGGCGGAAAGGAGACGAAGGGCCATGTCCGGATGGGCCATGCGGCCTGCGGCATTGATGCGCGGAGCCAGGCGAAAGGCAATGGCTTCACTGTCCACATCCTCGCAGCGGATTCCCGCAACCCGGCAGAGGGCCTGAATTCCAGGTCTGGGGGCCTTGCGTATGGTGTTCAGTCCCGCATGCACCAGGGTGCGGTTGATGCCGGTCAGAGGCACAAGATCTGCTACCGTGCCCAGGGCGACGAGATCCGTTTCCGGAAGAAGGGGGGGCTCCGGAAATTTCTCCCAGTACCCCCTTTCCCTGAGCCCTTTTCGGATGGCCATGACAAGGTAAAAGGCCAACCCCACGCCCGCCATGTTGCCAAGCCCCGATGGGCAGTCCCTACGCTGGGGATCCACCACGGCCCAGGCCTGGGGTAGGGTGTCTCCGGGTCTGTGGTGATCCGTGACCACCACATCCATGCCGATTTTTCTGGCTTCAGCAATGGCCTCGTGGCTGGATATGCCGCAATCCACTGTGATCACCAGGCGGATGCCCGATTGGGCGAAAAGGGGAATGTGGAGGGGCTTAAGTCCGTATCCTTCCCTTTCCCTGTGGGGCAGGTAAAAGCGAGTTTTGGGGTTGAGACGGGAGAGAAAGCCGTACACCAGGGCCGTGGCGGTCACGCCGTCGGCATCGTAATCTCCGAAAACCAGTAGGGGCTCTTGGAACAAAATGGCCTGGATGATGCGTTCTGCAGCCAGGGAAAGATCCTGGATGCCATCGGGATGGGGCAGGTTTTTGATGTTCGGATTGAGAAAATCCCTTAAAGAGGCAATGGAGGTCAGTCCCCTGGCGGCAAGGATTCTGGCCGTTGCGGGCAGATAACCCGTTGTCCGCATCAGACGGTCTGTGGCGTCTTCCGGAGCAGGGCGTAGTCGCCAGACAAAGGGGGAAGACGGTGCGGATTTCGTGGTCGTGGGATAAGGAGGTGTTTTTTGCATATGTCAGGTCATCATGCGCTCATAATTGGCCATTTTTCTGGCAAGTTCGGACCAGCGCAGGCTCTGGAGCTCTTTGGCGGCCTCATGGTGCAGGCCTTTTTTGATGATTTTTCTGCGGTCTCCGGCCTTATGAACGCCGTAAAAGGGGAGCATGTGGAAAAAGGCCTCGTCCATATAGGTCTGTATGGGGATGAGGACGTCTTTTCTGCGGGTGAAATAGGCGTCCTCGCCTTCCGCGCAGGGAGTGGAAAAAACGTTGAAATGGCGGCAGGCCAGAGGACGCATGGGATGGATGGCGCAGACGCCGTCCACAAGAAAAACACACGGGTCTCCGGGCCTGTTGGCGCTGAGGCGTTCCTGGAGCCTGTCCCGTAGCTCGCCTTGGAGTTTCTCTGTAACATACCAGGCAATGCCTGTCAGCTCAATGGGATATACGGGAATGGAACGATGGGTGATGCAGCAGGCGGAGCAGCCTTTGGCGCAGGCCAACTTTCTGCCTTTGGCCTCTTCCCTGTGTATGGATGCCCAAACGCCTTGGTCAGCGATGTGAAAGGCGTCCAGCAGCATGGGAAGCCAGGTATGGATTTTTTCCTCTTCGGGAAAAAAAAGGCGTTTGATCTTAGGGCGTGTCATCAATTGTGCAGCTGACAATTTTCCGGATTCACAACGAGGTGTTTTTGTGCTTTTCTGTTGATGGGCTGTGGGAGGACCCTTCAATGACAAGACGTTATGG
>Ga0265295_1000449_pt1 | contig 82975 bp, 74 predicted proteins | sample Munlansysbiofilm_FD_192503 | JGI IMG/M metagenome (GOLD analysis project Ga0265295, IMG submission 192503) | Leachate microbial communities from a municipal landfill in Southern Ontario, Canada - Methane capture system biofilm | ecosystem: Engineered > Solid waste > Landfill > Unclassified ... | reverse complement strand
GAAGTAATAATAACTATTAAAGATTTAGGATATTTAATTAGAATCTAAAGAAGTAGTAAAAACTACTTCTTTACTATTTTTTTGCTTTTTTCTTTTTATGTCTATTTATAAATAACATAAATCCAGTTATTACAAAAAGTGCCATTAAAGATGAAGCTAAAAACATACCAATTTGACCAATAATCCCAAAATACTCACCTGTGTGTAAAGGCAAAATACTTCTCATTAATTGTTCATTTAAAGGTTTTTCTTTAAATCTATCATCTTTTAATAATTGCCAAGAATTAATATCTAATTCTAAAGTATTTGAATGTCTAAAATAGTCTGATTTATCATCTAAATAAGTAAAACTATAAATCGTTCCTTTTTGAGGTAATCTAACTGTAAATGAATAATAATCTTTTTGAATAAAAATATTAAACATATCTATAGCTTTTTGAACATCAGCAAATTTGGATTGAGAATTTTCTTCTCTCCTTTGAGCTTGCATTCTTGGATTTTCTCCCATTTGAGAAATATCTCTTTTTGGTTTTTCTCCTCTAGGTGCTTGTGCTATTGGCTTTTGTTCTACTTTTTGCCCCTCAACTTTTTGCTGTTCTTTTTGAGGCATCATTCTTTGAGGTTTTTCAACACCTGCGATTTTATATAACATTGTATTATACCAACCATAAGACCAGTAAAGTCCAGTTAATGCAGCAAGCAAATAAAATGGTATAACCCACATTCCTATTGCACTATGCATTGTTGATAAAAATGCTCTACCTTTATGTTTAAATTTAAAAGTAAAACTTTTGAAAAAAGAGTGTTTAATTCTTCCCCAATAAACAATAATACCACTAATCACAAGAACAATTAATGCCACAGTTGAAATAGCAACAGTTTGTTTTCCAACTTCTCTTGCATCACCTTCTAAAGCCAACCATCTATGTAATCTTAACATCAATGAAAAAAACTCTTTACCTTTTAAATCAGGTAAAACTTCTGCTGTATAAGGATTTAAATAATAATTTACTCCTCTTCTAGCCTCTTTTCCTTCTCCTATTCCTGCTACATTTATTACTACAGACGAACTTGGTTCATTAGTAATAGAAACACTATTTATTTTTGCTTTAGGATTTATTGCTTGAAATTTTTCTAATAACTCTTTTGTTGATAATTTAGTTTTATTCTCTGGAACACTTACAATAAAACTATCTTGATTTATAAATCTTGTTATCTCTTTTTCAAAAGATAATACCGCCCCTGTTACTCCAACAACAAAAAGAACTATCCCTGCTGTTATTCCTAAAACCCAATGTATCTTAAACCATATTTTTTTATGCATATTTTACTTCTTTATCTTTTTATATTCCAAGGTATACCTTGTTCTGCATCTATAGTATATGTGATTGAGTGAATTGTTTTATCATATTCCTTTCCATCAATTTCACCTTTTGTTTCATCTTCAAAATTTGCTTGAATTAAATATTTTCCTATCCAAGGTGTATGAATTGTAAATTCACCTTTATCATCTGTATCAAATGTTTTTTCCCAACCAGTTGGAGAAATAACTCTAATTTTAGATTTTTTTATTGGTTCATTTTTGAAAACTATTTTAAAAGTATTACTATTTTTTTCGATTGGAATAATGTCAAAATCAGTAACAACCTCAGTATTTGTTCTTCCTGATTTTGAGTAAGCAATTTTATTTTCTACAACTTCTGAGTTTCTAGCTTTTCTAGGTTCAGAAGTTCTAACAACAGTTATATCACTTCTCTTATTTAATGTATAAGTAATATTGTCATTATTTCTTTTAATTTCTTTTAGTAATTCAGTAGGATAAACCACACCTTCTTTTATCCTAGAAAATTTTTCACCACTTTCTAATTGTTTTCCATCAAAATGTCCAAAAAACAACTTTGCCTCATCTTTTTTATCATCTAGTTCTAACCAAATTTCATGGGCATTTAAACTAATTGTGGCAAAAAGTGATAAGAATATCAAATAAACTAATTTTTTCAAAGTAACTCCTCTTTTTTTAATATGCAAATTTTAACTTATGATTTTTAACGGTTTTTTAACAAAAATGATAATTGTTATTGAAATTAAATTATAAAATAAAAAAAGATAAGTAGAAAATTACCTATCTTTTTTAAAATTTTATATTTTATTTAACTATTCTAAAAAGTATAATTTGCACTTATCCAAAAGTTTCTACCAGCAGTGATATTACTATATTGTTCATAGTAATAAGGTGTTCTTCCTGAACCTTCTGCAACTGCATTATATTCCATAAAATCTTTATCAAATAGATTATTAACTCTACCATTAAAAGTTAAATTTTTATTAACTTTATATGAAGAACCTAAATTCCAAATAGAATAATCTTTATAATACAAATCTTTATACTCATTTCCTACTTTATATCTTGAATTAAATCTGTTAACTTCTCCTGAATATTGTAAATAAGTATTAAATTTCGTTGTTGCTTGCCAATCTAAAGTGGCATTATACATTTGTTCTGGACTACTTCTTAAAGGTTTTCCATTTGTACTTGGATCATCTGATTCTATTTCAGAATCCATATATGTCCAATTTGCTTTAATAGATAAATTATCTAAAATAAAATATTTTCCTGCAACTTCTAAACCTTTAATCGTTGCTTTTCCAACATTTTGTTTCATCGTAGGGTCATACCCTAAAGCTCGCCATTCATCACCTATAGAACCTATAACATCACCACTCTCGATTTTATCTTTAAAATCATTTTGAAATAATGTTACATTAAAATTATGTTTATTTTCATGTTCATAATAAGCTGCTAATTCATAACTTACAGACTCTTCAGGTTTTAAATCTGGATTTCCAATCATAGGAGATGTACCTTGCCCACCAAATCCTGTAATACCTTCTTGTAAATCAGTAGTTTTAGGAGTTTTATATCCAGTTGCAACTCCTCCTTTTAATGTCCAATTATTAGTTACATTATAAGTTAAATATGCTCTAGGACTTACATGACTTCCAAAATCTTCATGCTTATCATATCTTGCACCAAGAGTAAGAGTTAAAGGTTCTATAATATTCCAATTATCTTCTGCAAAAAATCCATATTGATAATATTCTTTTGTAAGATTTGACTTTCCTTCACTCATTCCAAATACACCATCTTGTAATTCTGCTTTTAGATATTCAGTCCCAACAACAACAAAATGGTTATTTAATGGCATCTCATATTTTGCATTAAATGTTGTATTTTTAGACTCTAAAGTTCTAGTTGGTCTTGGCATAAGTGCAACAAAATAAGGATCTTGCATAGCTGCATCTAAATTTGCCCAATTAGATTTATTATCTTTAATATATTGTCTTTGCTCTGCATTTAAAGGTAAACTTCTTCCTAAATTTGAAGATTCTATATGATGAACGCCTATTGTACTCTTACCTAAGTCCCAGTTTGCTTCCCAATTTAAAGCATATTGTTCTCTTTCCATTCTTTGAATTGGAGCATATCCAACTCTTTGGGTACTAAATATAGTATCATAGCTATCAACTGTTCCTACACTACCATTTGTATTATCATATTTTTGTTTAGCTATATCGAAATCAGCTTTGATTGTATGATTTTCATTTGGAGTGAAAGTTAAACCTGCACCAAATGTCCAATTTTGGTTATCCATTGTTTTACCATTTGCACCAAAACTACTATTTGATTTACTTGAATCTTTTCCATTGAAACTATCTTTAGCCCATTCTGGATTTGATTCTTCATTATCATAATAACTTCCTCTTAAACTTAAGCCTAATTTATCTTTTATAAGAGGTCCCATAATAGAGAAATCTGTTGTATCTCTATCTCCCCAATAACTTTCTGTTTGAAAAGTTCTACTATGATTTATAGAACCTGTCCATTCATTTGATATCTTTTTAGTAATAATATTTATTACACCACCCATTGCATCTGCACCATAAAGTGTAGACATTGGTCCTCTTACAACTTCTATTCTTTCTACCATAGACACTGGTGGAATATTTGCAAATTGTAAACCACCAAAGTTATTTGGATAAATATCTCCATTATTATTTTGCTTTTTACCATCAATTAAAACAAGTGTATAATCAGCCCCCATACCTCTTATACTTACCGTACCTTGTCCAGATTTATCTGTACTTTCACCAATATCAACACCTTCTATATCTTTTACAGCATCTAATAGATTTGTGTAGGGTTTTTTTTGTAAATCTTCTTGAGTTATAACTGAAATACTTGCAGGGGCATCTGTTATTTTTTGCTCATATCCTGAAGCAGAAGATACTACTTGAACTTCATCTAGTGTTGTAGTTTCATTTGCTAATAATGTTTGAGTAACCAACAATACTGCAACTGAACTTGCAATTTTAATTTTCATAATAATCCTTGTTAAGTTTTGATTTTTAGCTGGCTACTTGTAGAAAATGTACTTTTGCTTGCGATTTAAATTCATTAGAATGAAATTATATTTAGGAATAATGATTAAAAAATGATTTTTTGATAATAACTATTATAATTAAAATATTTTTAATAAGAATTAGACTATTATTCTTAAAAAATATGGAAGTCAAGATTGTCTAATACTTTTTTCTCAAAAAAAAATTTTGATATATTAATTGTTGAAGATGAGCCTATTTTAGCTATGGCTATGGAAGTTAAGTTAAAAAAGCTTGGATTTGGAGTAAGTGGAATTGCAACAACTCCTGATAATGCTATTTTACATATGCAAAATAGACATCCTGATTTGGCAATCGTAGATATAAATTTAAATTCAACAAAATCAGGTATAGATGTAGCAACATATATTTGGAAAAATTTTCATATTCCAATTATTTTTTTGACCTCTTACTACAATGACAAAATCTTAAATCAAGCAATGGAAGCTGAACCTTATGCATATTTAATAAAACCTTGTAGAAATGAAGAATTAAAAGTAGCAATAAATACATCCATGCACAAACATCAATTCTTTTTTAAAAATAAAAATATTCTTAAACCCTTAGAAAACAAATTTATTTATTTAACTGAAAATATAAAATTTGATTTAATTCAGCAAGAATTATATGTTGATGAAAAAATTTTCAATTTAACAAAAACAGAAAAAAAGCTTTTTGATATTCTTACTTCACAAGAAGGAAAAGTTGTAAGTTTTGACACAATTTTCAATTTTATTTATAGAGAAGATGTTTATGATTTATCAAAATTACGTTCATTAATATATAGATTAAAAACTAAACTTGGTTTTAATCCATTTGAAAACTTATATGAAGAAGGATACAGGATAAAAACTTTTGAAAAAAATATTTAATTTTAATTATTACTCTTTTTCCACAAAAATAATACTTTCTCTTTTATTATTTATAATAATTTTTAAATTGATAAAAATTACTTTAACTACACCAAAAATACAGAGCAATGCAATAAATAGAGAAATTGAATATATCACAAGAGCTTTACTTATTACAAAAGAAGAGATAAAAATTATTGGTAAGTCTCTTAAGATGCAAACTGATTTAGAAATAAACTTATCAAAAAATATTATTGAAAATGAAATAAAGAGTTTAGATTTAAGAATCAATAATTTATTAGAAAAAAAAGATCTGTTTAGTTTGTTGAAAAAAAGTTTAATTTCACAATTTTGTACTTACAATTTATCTTTAAATAACAATAATATTTTAAATAAATGGGAAAAAAAAGAACAAAATTTTTTATTTAACCACAAATTAAAAAACTCAAATTTTATACTTGAACTCATATGCTCTCAAAATTCTTTAAATCCTAATCATATGACTTTTGAACTGGATTTAAAAAAACATTTAAAAACTAAATTATTAATTGATTCTGAACTTGAAGATACAAAAATGGCTGTTTTTTGGATTAATTCAAATGCTTTAAAAACAAAAAATAATATTTTGAGAGAAGAGAACAAAGAACTTAGAAAAGAGAAATATCATATCAGTACGTTATCAAATGTACAAAATATTCCTACAGGAAATTTGACTCTTGAACAAATATTAGATTCAAAAAATAGTGGAAAACCTATCACACATAAAATAGATAATAAAGAAGTTTTAACTTGGATTTTAGATTTAAATTTAAATCCTTCGAAAAATGTATTTTTAGCTTATTCAATAAATAAAAGCCAATTAGAAAATAAAAATAACCTTTCAGAAATATTTTTATTTGAAACTCTTATTGCAATTGGAATAAGTTTTATTTTAATTTTATTTATTTTTAAAAGATTATTAAAAAATATAAATACTTTAACAAAAACTGCTATGAGAGTAAATCAAGGAGAAAAAAATATTAGAAGTCATGTAAAAGGTGAAGATGATGTGGGGATTTTAGGTCAATCTTTTGACTCAATGTTAGATTTTTTTGAAAAAAGTATAAAAACATTGGATAAAAAAGTAGAAGAAAAAACAAAAGAGATTTCAAAGTCTTTAGAAGAAAAAGAGATATTGTTAAAAGAAATTCACCATAGAGTTAAAAATAATCTTGCTTTAACAATAAGTTTAATTGAACTTCAAGAAGAAGAGATTGAAGATGAAAAAACAAGAAAAGTATTGATTGATATACAAGAAAGAATTTACACAATGGAGCTTTTACATAGAAAACTTTATGAATCTACAAATTTAAATAAAATTCCTTTTAAAATTTATGTTGTTGACTTAATAAATGCTATTTCAAACACATATGATAAAAATAAAAATGTAGAAATAAATTTCTTTATAGAAGATATGGATTTAAATATTGAAACAGCTATGCCGTATGGATTGATTTTAAATGAAATAATAACTAACTCTTTTAAATATGCATTTATTGACATAATTAATCCTAAACTTGATATAAAAATTTCTAATCAAAATAATAAAAAAATATTAGTTGAAATAAAAGATAATGGTAAAGGTTTAAAAAATGATTTTAATATAATTTCAAATGAAACATTAGGTTTAAGACTTATAGATATGATTGTAAAACATCAATTAATGGGAAGTATTTCATATACTTTTGACAATGGTGCAAAATTTACAATTTTAGGTGAAATAAAAGAATAAAATCAAGTAAAATTTTACTTAAAATATAGACGAAGAAAAATCTAAAATACAAGCATCTTTAATTTTATTATTCTAATTTAAAAATTTGATTCAAAGCTGGAAATAATGCTTCAATATGAGAAGCATTAGATATATTTAAAATCTTTATTTCTAAATTTTGAGTATTTTTTAAATATGAAGCAAAAGTTTCAATATCACTGGGATTTTTTCCTTTATTTTCTATCTCGCCAACACTTAAATATAATTTCTTAGGATTTTTTATTTTAAATTTTTTATTTTTTAATTCTTTTAAGATATTAAAATCATTCCACCAAATAGATGGGCTTGCTGCTATAAAATTTTGAAAATCTTCACTATGATTTAGAAAAGCATATAGAGTAAAAAGTCCACCATAAGAGTGTCCAAACAAAGTCTGTTTTTTTGTGTTTATTGGATAATTTTCTTCAATAATTGGCTTTAACTCATTTTGTAAAAAGTTATAAAACTTCTCAGCTCCTCCTTGCAAATATTCAGAACTTCTACGATTTGCTAAAATCTTTAACTCACCTTTATATGGTGGTGTATAATCATAACTTCTAGCTTTTATATCAAAAAGATCTTTAGAAGCATAGCCAATAGCTACTATAATAGGTGGAGTTTTTTTTGTACGATAAGACATATTATCAATAACTTGAGCCATAATAGAAGCATAAGGGAAAGTTGCATTTCCATCTAAAATATATACAACATCATAACCATTTTTTGGCTCTTTAGTTTTAGGTTTATAAACTTGTATTAAATATTTTTGTTCATGAAATTTTGAAGATATGACAAATTCTTGATTTTGTTCAGCACCAACTAAAGAAATATTTTTTTGTACGTTTATTTCAGAGTTTGCAAACAAATAAAGATTTAAAAAAGATATGATAAATAATAGCTTTATTAAATTTTTCATTTTTATCCTTATAATTTTTTTAAAATAATTACTTTAGAAATCATAAGCAAGGAGAAAAATCCTTGCTTTTAATTAAAATTTAACATTCATTGCTAGGCTAAATCTTCTTCCATCTAAAATATAATCAAATCCATCTTCACTTGTAACCTCTTTATTTGCTACATTATAAACACCAGCAGTGAAACTTATTTTTTTATCATAATTATATACTGAACCCAAATCTACATATGTATAAGCAGGATTTTTATCACTTGCATTACTACTTGAACCTGCTGTTTTACCTCTATAATTTACTTGTGTCCATAATAAAGTTTTAGATGTTACGTCCCAATCAAGTCCAGCATTAAACATATGTTTTGAGATATCATTTAAAGGATTACCTTGATTTGCTCCTGATTTTTGCTCACTATGTGTATATGTATAAGAGTGTCTATATTTTAAATTATCTAAAATATAATAATCAGTTGTAAGTTCTATACCTTTGATTTCTGCTTCATCTACATTTTCATAAGCTGTATATCCATATTGATGAGCATCATAAATTGTTCCTTTATAAGTACAAGCTGTATTAGGTTGACAAATTCTTCCTGTTCTTGTAATTTTATCTTTAAAATCTGTTTTAAATACAACTAAACTTCCATCTAAACCAATATCTGGATTATCATAAGAAACTCCAGCCTCATAATTTACACTTGTTTCAGGAGTTAAATCTGGATTTCCAATCATAACTCCACCTCTTGAAACTCCTGCAAAATCAGGTGCTGCTTGTCTTAATGATGGTGCTTTATATCCACTTGTTACACCACCTTTTAAATTTAAATTATCTGTTAAACTATAAACAGCATAAATTTTTGGACTAAATTCACTTCCAAAAATTTCATTATAATCATATCTTCCACTTAAAGTTAATGCTAAATCATCAGTTACATTCCAAGTATCTTCTGCAAAAAGTGCCCATTGGTATCTTTGCATCTCTACAATACTATTATTTAAAGAACTTGTTGCTCCATCTTCAAGCTTTTCTTTTTTGTAGTTCGCTCCAACTGTTAAAGAATTTGTATCAAAAAAATATGTTCCTTGCGAATTTGCAGTGATTGTATCAAATTTTATACCATTACCTGTCGATGAATTTACTCTTGAAGGGTTATTCGCATTATCATAATTCAAATATGAATCAAGCAAAAATTTATCTTTTTTAAATTGATGAGTCAAATTATAGTTATATTTTATTAATTTAGTTGCTTCACCTGTAGAAGTTGTTGAAATACTTTTTCCAGGAGTTGTTGTTCTTTCTTGCGTACTATAATTATACTCAGCTGTAATTGTATTATCTTCATTTGGAGTTAAGATTGCTTTTGTACCAAAATTTTCTCTTTTAAAATCAGGATCACTCCCAGCACTTTTTGTTGAACCACCTGCATTAAAATTACTCTCATCTGTATCTAAAAGTCCTGCTGTTAATTGAACTGATAATAAATCTTTTACAACTGGTACATTTACAAATATACTTGTATTTCTTGAATCATTATTTACTTTATTTGAAGAATCTGCTTTAATATATTCCGCTTTTATACTTGCAGTTACTTTATTTTGATGTTTTTTTGTAATAATATTTATAATTCCACCCATTGCATCTGAACCATATAAAGAAGAAGCAGGACCCCTAACTACTTCTATTCTTTCAATTGCTTCTAATGGTGGTAAAAAATTGATTTGAGCTCCACCAAAACTTCCATTTGGATTAAAAGCATCATTTCCTTGCATTGGTTTACCATCAATTAAGAATAAAGTATAATCAGCACCCATACCTCTTATAGAAATTGATTGATTACTTCCTCCACCATTTACAAATACACCTGGTACATTTTTAAGAACATCTGTAACATCAGTATAAGATTTTTTTTCTATTTCTTCTGCTGTAATAACTGAAATAGTTGCAGCAGCATCTTGAATATTTTGCTCATATCCAGAAGCAGTACTTACAACATCAACTTTATCCAATAAAGTTGCTTCAGCATTTAACATAATTGGTGCAGTTAATAACACTGTTGCTGATACAACAGATGCACCTAAATAATTTGTAGTTTTGTGTTTTTTACTTACGATGTAATTTCTCAATCTATTTTCCTCCAAGAAAATTAAATATTTTTTATGTTTGATTTTGATTTTTGGCTGGCTACTTTTTAGGAGAACATAATTAGAAATTTTGCTAGCTAGTAAATATTATAAATGTTTTTGTTAGTTTAGTTTGTTCGCTTTATTTAACTAATCATTAACAAAAAATCAATGGAATATTAACAGAGTTAATCTTAATTTTAAATAAAATTGATAATTAGTATCATTAATATTTAAGTTTTAATTTGATAATATCTTATTTATTTAAAATTAGGAAAAATAATGGAAAATCTCTTTTTATTAATTATTACACTAGCAGCACTTTTTTATCTTTATAAAAAAGTTTTTAGAAACAATAGTTGTAACTGTGGAAAAGACTCTTGCAAATCAAATGAGAAATAAAATATTGTAATTAATATTCTACTTATATAACTTAAAAACAACTATATAACTATAAAAATCAAAGAAATTCATATTAAAAATTAGGAGAATATTTTATGGGATTGGATGAAGTAAAAAAAGGAAATAAAGTAAAAGTTTTAAGATTAAACGCTAAAGGAAAACTACTTTATAAATTACTTGATATGGGATTTGTAAAGGGAGCATTTATTGAAATAATAAGAGAAGCACCTTTATATGATCCAATGGAGTTAAAAATACATAATTACAATTTAACTCTTAGAAAAAGTGAAGCAAAATTAATAGAAATTGAAATAATATGAAAAATATAAAAACAGTATTAGCAGGACAACCAAACTGTGGAAAATCTACAATATTTAATCTAGTAAGTGGAATAGAACAACATATTGCAAATTATCCTGGTGTTACAGTTGATAAAAAAACAGGTTTTTTTAAATATGAAGAATACAAAGTACAAATGGTTGATTTACCAGGAACTTACTCTTTTAGTTCTTATTCATTAGAAGAAAGAGTTGCAAAAGAGTTTATTTTAAATGAAAATCCAGACATCATAATAAATGTTGTTGATGCTTCAAATTTAAAAAGAAATCTATATCTAACTTTTCAACTTTTAGAAATGGGACTTCCTGTTGTTATAGTTTTAAATATGATGGATGTTGCTTCAAGAAGAGGAATAAAAATAGATAGCAAAAAAATCTCTTTAATGCTTGGATGTCCAGTTGTTGAAGCAAGTGGAGCAAAAGGTATTGGTAGTGAAGAGATTATGAAAACTATTATAAATCTACATGAAAGTAAAACAAATTTTGAAGAGTTTAAAATAAATTATGAAGAGTTAGAAAGTTTTATTTTAGATATAGAAAATGAAATCAAAAATTCCACTTCATATTTATCAAAAAGATGGCTTGCAATAAAAGCTTTAGAAGGTGATTCAACAGTTATTGAATATCTAAAAAAAGATTTTTTAAAGATTGAAGAAAAACTGGAAAAGGATAATCAACTTTTTGAAACAAAATATAATAAAAACATCATTACTTTTCTTGCAACATTTAGATATGACAGTGCAGAAATAATTTATCAAAAAAATGTTATTGAAGAGAACAAAAATAAAGAAACACTAACAGATAAAGCAGACAAAATCATTTTAAATAGATTTTTAGCTTTACCTATTTTATTTGCTTTGATGTTTTTGGTTTATGAAATATCTATTGTCTATGGCTATAAACTCACAGATTATACTTGGCCTATTTTAGCAAGTATTAAAAATTTTGTGATTGATATTATGCCTAATGCAAATTTTACAGATGTTCCAATGATAACTGATTTTGCTATTTGGATGGTAAATAGTGCAAATGCTTTACTAAATTATATTCCAATATTTTTTATTTTATTTGCCTTAATTGCTATCATGGAAGATGTTGGATATATGCCAAGAATGGCATTTATTCTTGATAGAGTATTTAGAAAATTTGGTCTTCATGGACAATCTACTCTTCCACTTGTACTTGGTGGTGCGATGGTTGGAGGTTGTGCAGTTCCTGCTGTTATGTCAACAAAAGGAATTGCAGATGAAAGAGCTAGAATGGCTACAATTTTAACAGTTCCTTATATGAATTGTTTAGCAAAAGTTCCATTTTACACCCTACTTTTAGGAGCATTTTTTAAACCTGATATGGCTTTGATGATGTTTTATATTTCTACAATAACAATTTTTTCAGCATTAATAGTTGCAAAAATTTTAACTAGCACTGTTTTAAGAAATAGAGAAACAGCTCCTTTTGTTATGGAATTACCACCTTATCATTTACCAACTCTAAAAGGTGTTATTATTCGTTCTTCTCAAAGAGTTTGGTTATATATCAAAAAAGTTGTAACGATTGTTTTAGCTGTTGCAATTGTACTTTTCGCCCTACTTCAATTTCCAGGATTAACAGAAGAATCTAAAACTAAATTTGAAAATATGTCAAATGATGCTTTAGTAAATTTTGATTCAAAAATAAAAGACTCAATTTATTATGAACATATAAATTCAAAAGAAAAAGTATCTGAGCTTTTAAACTATTATGATAATTATAGAACTAAAAAAATGGCAAATTCATCAAGTAGTGTTGATGAAAAATTCAAAAAAGAAAATGCCTTATATTATAAATTAATAAGACCTTTAAAAGATGTTGAAGCAAAAAAAATCAACATTGCTTTAAGAGAGTTATCAAATGATAGAAAATCTATTTTAAGAGAAATAAAAAATGAAAAAGTTGAAAATTCACTTCTTGGAATGGCTGGACGTTCTATGGAACCTCTCACTCAATTTGCAGGATTTGATTGGAAAATCAATGTTGCATTTTTAAGTTCATTTGCAGCAAGAGAAAGTGCTGTTGCAACGCTGGGTTCTTTATATGAAAACAATAAAGCAGATAATCTAAGAGCTGAAGAAGCGATGGCACTTAACAGTGGATATACTCCACTTCATGCTACTGCAATTATAATTTTTATGCTTTTAACTCCTCCTTGCATAGCAACAATGATAGTTGTAAAAATGCAAACAAATAGTTTCAAATGGATGTTATTTGCAATATTTTTTCCTGTAACTTTAGGAATATTGATAGCTTCAATTGTGTTTACTTTAGGAAATATTTATACGTTGAGTGGCTTTGAAGCCATGAGTTATTACTACTTTATAGTTTTAGCAATTACCCTAGTATTAGGACTGTATCCCAATAAATCAATCAATTGGAAAGGAGGATTAAAAAACTCTTAACAATATGAAAAATAAAAAAATCAATTTAATAAAAAGGATAAAAAATGATTAAAAAAACTATATTTTTACTTTCAATCTTAGCAAGTTCAGCATTTGCTCATTCTGCAATAATGAACTGCTTTGATAATGCAGATGAAACTATCACTTGTGAAGGTGGCTTTAGTGATGGCAGTAGTGCAAATGGTGTGTATTTTATAATAGAACAAGATGGTAAAGAGATATATGAAACTAAAATGAATGAAAATAGTGAAGTAACTTTTAAAAAACCAAAAGGTGAATTTACGGCTATTTTAGATGCAGGTGAAGGACATGAAGTTTATATAAAAAGTAAAGATATAACTCAATAAATAAACAGATTTCTCTTAAAAAATTTAAGAGAAATCTATCATTTTGTTAAAATCAACTTATTTGCTTTTGTAATTCTAAGTTGATATTCTTGTCCTTCATGAACAATAGTGATTGTAGTTTTATGTTCAAAGATATCTTTACTATCAATCTTTTTTTCTTTTTCTTCTTGCATTTTTTTCCTAAATAACTTATTTAACAAATTATAAATAGGATATTAACGCAAGAAATCTTAAGAATTAATAAAATTGATAATTGATATCAATATTATAGCTTTAAACTTCTTTTATTTTTTCTAAAATTTTATTTGTATTTTTGTTACTAAAATATATTGAAAGTGCAAATAAAATCAAACATAAAGTAAAAAAGAAAATTGTTAGAAAATCCCATTCATTATTTAAATTTTCTGGTTTTGATAGTTTTGTATTAACATCAGTTACTTTCTCTTTTAACTCTTCTGCAAATCCTTCAAGTGGCGCTATTCCATCTTTTATTATTGTATGACCAGGACCTCCATCAAGAACTATTTGATATGGTTCTTTTGGGATATTTACAATTAGTTCACTCTCTTGAGGAAGCCTTTGTTTAAATAAAATATCACCACTTACAAGTGATTCTAATCTTATCATAGCTCCTGCTGCATCTTCACCTGTACTAAATTCACCTCTTACTGTTATAGTATTGTCTGAATTATCCATAACATTTATAATTAAATTATGAGCATTTAAACTAACTGATAAACAAATTGTTAAAAATATAAATATTTTTTTCATCTAAACTCCTATTTTATTGATTTTCTTTAATCCAAAATTTTTGAATTTTTTCTCTTTTAGTAGGAAGTTTATATCCTATAAAAACCAGAATTATCCCTAATATAAATAAGCCAATATCTACACTTAAAATCACTTTCATATCTTCATTCCATAAAGTTATTGGAGTAAAACCACTATTTATAAAATGAATAAAAGGACTTAAAACAAATAAAACACCTCCAAGATATAAAAACTCTTTTGCTGTTTGATATGAGTTTAATCTATAAAAAGCCCAAGTTAAACTTCCTATCCAAAGAGTTGCAAATAAACCTTTTTGAATTAAAACTCTATTTTCCATATCAAAAGGAAGTAACCATTGAAGAGTAAATAATAATCCAGTTGCTGGAATAACTCCTATCATAACTGCAAGCGATAATTTCCCAAAACCTTGATAAACAGGGATTGTATCAGGAAACTTTCTTGCTCTTTTTTCAAGCCATAATAAAACCCCAAAACCTAAAGCAAATGTTGATATAAGCATAATAAAAGCTATAAATAATCTTGTAAAAGTATCAACTCCAAATAAAAAGTGTAAGAAAAAAACACTATCATAAAATAGACCTGACCAGTGCTTATCCATCACTTTTTGTTGTGATATTAAAGTTCCATCAACTCCACTTAGAGTTACGCTAGGATTATTTGAAATACCATTTAAAAATGGCATATATGGATTATAACCTTCAAATTTTGCTATTGCACTTGAATCTTGCCAATTTATGATTTTTACTTTTTGAAAATCTATATTTGGATTAATCTCTTTTGCTTTTTTTAGTAGCTCATTTATTGAAAGCATTTGAACATTATCATTTTTCTTTTCAATTCGAGGTTCATCAGGATATAAAATTGGTCCAGTTAGATTCCATACATCGTGAGTTTTCCCTTTTGAAGCTAAATATGTCATAGGAGCTGAGCCATCATATCCTATGTTCATAAATGCACCTGTTAATGTGATTATTATAAAAGGAGGGAAAATCCAAGTAAATATTTTTCTATGCCATTTTGAGAAAAATCCTGTTTTTGTAGTTGTACTATTTTTATATTTTATTTTTATTACTAAAATCACTCCACCAATAACTAAAAACATTCCAGCAACTGCTGTAAAACCAAAAACAATATAACCAAAATCTTTAAATGGTCTTCCATAATGCATATGATTTAAAAACCTAGCCAATTGAGATAATTCATCTTCATTTTCAACTTCTAAATTTGTATTTGGATTAAAAACTTTTGTTTTTGTAAACTCAGTTGAAATTCTAAGAGCTGGATCTTCCATAGTTCCAGGAAAAATTATAGATATTGGATTTATTTTTGGATATTCAGAATCAGCTAAAACAGGATCTATCATCGCACTATAATTTATAGTTGTTGGTTCAGCTGTTTTAAAGTGTCGTGAAGGTTTTTCCCAGACTTGAATATATGGAAGTAAAATTGCAAATATCCCAAAAAATACAGCTACATACATAAGTAAAGAAAAACTTATCCCTGTTGCCACATGCACTCTTTGAAGTCTTTGTTTTAATAGTTTATTTGATTCTTTTTCTAAATTATTACTCATTTCTTTCCTTAAATATTATATAAAATAGCTATTAGAATTAAAAATATAAAAGTTGGAATAATAACTCTCAATATTGCACTTAATTTTGTAGGTGCTACACTTATCCATAAAGCAATCATTGCCCAAGCCATAGTATTAAAAAGTAAAGGAACAATTATAGATTCGCCAGGCTTTCCAGGGATTATATATATAAATAAAGTCATACCCAGATAAGCTACAACTAATCCTCCCAAAATAGCACAGATTGTTCTAAATAGTCCTATTTTTTTACCACTTTTTTCAGGAATTGATAAAGTTTTTATTAATTCTTTCATTTTTTTTCCTTTAAAATAAAGAGATTAAAATCCCTTTATTTTTTAAAATTTATATTTTAAAGATACTGTCGTATTTCTTGGATCACCATAGATATATTGCATATCATAAACAATATTTGAATAATAATCTTTATCAAATAGATTATTTATATTTAGTTGAGCTGATAAATTTTTTGTAAGTTCATATTTTGCCATCAGATTTACAACAACTACATCATCTTGAGTTAATCTTTCTGAATCTCCAAGAGGATTAGTCACATCTGAATAAAACTTATCTTGCCAATTTACACTACCACCAAAGCTATATTTCCCAAGTTTATATTTACTTGAAAGTACAACTTGATTTCTTGGTGCAGTTGTTGAAACATCTTTATCTTCTGAATCTTTTGCTTCAAAGCTCACAAGACTTAAAGCGGCATTCCAATTATCTGTAATTTCTCCTCTTATATCAATTTCAATACCTTTGCTTGTAGTTCCATCTACACCTTTATAATAATCTTCTAAAGTTGTACTATTTACACCTGCTTTTTCTGCAACATTATCTTGTTCCATTCTAAATAGAGATAATGAAGCATTTAATCTATTGTCAAAATACTCACCTTTTATTCCAACTTCATAGCTTTTCCCTTCTTTTGGGTCTAAATATTTTCCACTTTCATCTTTATTTTCTTGAGGTTTAAAAATACTTGTATAACTCGTATAAATTGAATGATTATCATCTAAATCATAAACTAATCCAGCATAAGGTGTGATTTCATTTTTATGTTCATATCCATAATTTGAAAGAATATTATTATATTCATACTTCGTTACTCTTGCACCTAATATCATATTTAACGAATCAGTTAATGATAATCTACTTACTAAATATGCTGCTGTTTGTTCTGTTTTACTATCAGCAGTTCTACTACTATCACCCCAAATTGGTTCACTAATATTTGAATTCCAGTTATAAACACTATTATTTAATACATCTACATCAAATGCAGTTTCTGAAATTACTGAAGCTGTATTTGAAATTGATTTGATTTGATTATAAGATAGTCCCAAAATAATTTCATGATTTTTATTTGCTAATTCAAAAGGAATTGATGAATAAATATCAATATTATGTTCTTTATCTTTTGATTCACCTTTCCAAAGATAATTACTTGATATTCCTTTACCTGTAGTTTTATCAGGGAATACTCCATAACCTAAAATTGTTAATTTACTATTTGAATCAAATTCAAGATATGAATAATTTGCATTAAGTTTTATATCATTTCTAAAATAGTGTTCAATTCCTGAAAATACTGATTTTGTTTCAGTATTCCAAGATGTCCAATCAGGAGTAATAGAAGTACTTCTACTAAAATTCGTATCACTTCCATCACTAAACCAAGCAGGAACTCCACCCCATGTACTTCCTGTTGCATCATTTTTTTGTTGACTTGCACCTAAAAATATTCTTGTATCATCTGAAATATCAGCATCAACAATTCCATATAAAACTTTTGTTTCTTTATTATAATAATTTAAAAAAGAGTCTTCATCTCCATATTTTGCAACAACTCTAGCTCTTACACTTCCATCTTCATTTAATGGAGTTGTTACATCAATTGTACCTTTGTATGTATCCCAAGATCCAGCACTAACACTTACATTTCCAGTAAATTCTTTTGAATTTGCGTGTTTTCTTACCATATTTATACTAGCAGCTGGACTTCCAGCTCCTGTCATTAGACCATTTGCACCTTTTACTATTTCAACTCTATCGTACATAGATAAGTCTTGTTGCACATCCCCTGAATAATTACTAGGTATTCCATCTATTTGATAATAATCTACTTCAAATCCTCTTGAAGTAATATAAACTCTTTCTGTATCCCAAGTAGGTGAATTAAAACCTGCAACATTACGTGTAATATCTGCAATTGATTCTAAATTCTCATCTTCTATTTGTTCCTTTGTAATTACAACCACAGATTGTGGTGTTTCTTTTATTGATAGATTTAATTTAGTTGCAGTATTCATTTGCTTTACAGTATAAGAATTAGTATCTTCTGAATATTGAGAATTTACTTCTTCTGAAACTTTAATCTCTTCAAGTTGTGTACTTTCAACAGCAAATACTTGATTTCCTAAGATTAATGATACATAAAATGATAAAGGTATCATTTTTCTTTTAAAATTCGACATTTATATTTCCTTGTGTTTATTATAATTATGATAATTAATCTCATTAAAATTTGAATTATTTCAACATTTAACTTAATCTATACTGAGCAAAAATAGCTACAAGACAAATAATAAATAATAAAAATAGATATTAAATAAAAGCCATTTTTTAGACATTTTATTAATTTAAAATACTTTAATTTTTATTATAAATGAGATTAAGAAAATAAATATGTCACTAAAAATACAGAAAATTTGCCACTATTTTTGCCAAGATTTAACAGCAGTACAAACTGCATATAAACTCAAATTAAGTAGACAAACAATTAATTACTATTTTAAAATGATTAGAGATTATTTAAATTATGAACCATTTTTATTAAGTGAAAAAATATTTTGTATTGAATATATAAAAATTCAAAATAGATATTTTTTTTACATTTGTTCAAACAATAAAATTTATTTAATTGAAGAAAATTCAAAGGATTTAACAAAACTAAATATTTTTATAAAAGATTATGTTAAAAAAAATCTTCTCAATAATTCAAAAAGAGATGGTGTTCGTATTATTTACAATAAAAATACACAAAATTTTACAATTTTAGGTTATTACATTTCTTCAAGTAATTTACAAAATTTTGTAATCAATCGTTTAAAAAAATTTAGAGGAATAAAAAAAGAAAATCTACAAAATCATATAAAAGAGTCTTTTTTTAGATTCAATCACTCAATTGACGAAATAAATCAAAAAATATCAACTCATTTTTCTATTTTATAGATTAAAAACAAGGTTAGTTATGAACAAAATTATAGATTATTTTTTGAAAAATTCTCAGTTTAATCATACTATTTTAATATTTATTTTAATTCTAGGAATATTTTCTTATTTTAAAATTCCAAAAGAAGTTTTTCCCACAACTCAACTTGAAGTTATTGATATAGAGGGAAGTTATACAGGAGCAAGTGCTGAAAATCTTAATAATTTTGCAGTTAGTGAAATAGAGAATCAACTCAATTCTATTTCTGGGTTAGGAAAAATCACTTCATATATCTATTCAGGGTTTTTTTCAATTAATATTGAAATTCAAGATGGCGTTGATAAAACTCAAAAACTAAGTGAAATAAAAGATGCTGTTAGTCTTGCAAAACGATATTTACCTTCTGATATGGATGAACCAAATGTAAGAATAATGGACAGTGAATGGTCATTATTAACAATTTCATTATCTTCATCAAAATATGAACAAAAAGATTTATTAAATATTGCAGACAATTTAAAAAACTCTCTTATGCAAATAAAACATATAAATAAAGTTAGAAATTTTGGGGATGCAAATTTACAAATTGAACTTATTTTAGATACTAAAAAAATAAATATGTATAAACTAAATGCTTCAAACATTGTAGATGCAATTAGCCAATTATCATATATTTATCCTGTGGGAAATATAGAGCAAGTTGGTAATCGTATCTATTTGAGTGCAAATAATAATAAATTTGATACAAAATTTTGGGAAAGCAGTATTTTAAAAATTGATGGCAAAAAAATCTATTTAAATGATATTGCAAATATTACAGTTGGTTATCCAAAAGAAGAGACTATTGCTAGGCTTAATGGAGAAAATACTTTAACACTTCGTGTTTACAAAGATAAAAATGGTGATAGTTTAGAAATTGCAAAAAATATCAAAGAATTACTTAAAAAAACTGAAAAAGAAAATAAAAATATTTCTTTAATTATCTCACGGGATAATTCAAAACCTATACAAGATAGATTAAACACTATTTTGGCAAATATCACTTTAGGCTTAATTTTAGTGGGATTAGCAATGTATATTCTAGTTAGTCCCAGATTATCATTTGTTATTATTTTAGGGATTCCTTTCTCTTTTATTATTGGATTATTGTTTATTGAAATAATGGGTTATAGCTTAAATATGGTTTCAATGATGGCTATGTTAATTGCATTAGGAATTGTAGTTGATGATGCAATAATTGTAAGTGAAAATATTCAAAGACATCTTGATGAAGGATATAAAATAAATGAAGCTGTTTTAAAAGGAACAAAACAGATGATAGCTCCTGTTATAATAGCAGGAATGACAACTATTTTTGCTTTTTTACCAATGCTTTTTATCACTGGTGAAATGGGACTTTTTACTAAATTAATTCCTATTGTTATATCTTGTTTGATTTTTTCTTCTATTATTGAATCTTTTTTATTTTTGCCACTTCATTCAAAACATATTTTAAAAGCAAATGAAAAGCAACTAGATTGGAGTAAACTTTATAATTTTTATGAAAGAATTTTATATAAAATAATAGATTATAAAAAAAGTTTTTTAATCACATTTTTTATAACTATTCCAATTTTATCAGCTCTTTTAATACAAAGTAGTAGATTTCAACTTTTTCCTGATATTGACTCAAACAATATAAAATTATCCATTAAACTTGAAGATTCTATTCCTTTGAACATTACCAATGATATTGCAAAGAAATATGAAAAAGCCTTATTATCAAATAAAAAAGAGATTTATATAAAGAATATAAATACAACTGTTGGTTTTTATGAAGACTTAACAGATAATGCTCAAGATATAGAAAATGGATTTACATTATTGATTGAGTTAGAAGATTTTAGAGAAGAAAATTTTGTAGAGAATTACATAAATCCTATTTTAAATTTTAGTTTTGATTTTCAAAGAGTTGATAAAGTAAGAATGATAAATTCAACTCAAGCTATGAATAAAATAAGAGATTTAATAACTCCTTTATTAAAAGAAGATAAAGCTGTTGAACATAATGTAACTTCTCACAGAATTGGTGTTGCTTCAAGTGATATTGAAATTCTTTTAAATTCAAATAATACAGCATTATTAATAGAAAGTATCAAAAAGTTAAAAGAAAAATTATCAACAATTGATGGTGTAAAAGATATAAGTGATAATACTCTTCTTGGTCAAAGTGAATATAAATATATACTAAATTCTTATGGAAGACAATTAGGACTTACTGATACACATATTGCAAAAGCTGTAAGCAGTTTTTTTATGGAAAAAGAACAAGCTACTACATTTAATGAAGATGGAATTATAAAAATTACAACAAAATCACTATACAAAGACAGTTTAAATGAACTTAAAAACTTTTATATACCACTAGAAGATGGATTATTTGTACAGTTAAAAGAAGTAGTTGATTTTAAAATAGAAAAAAATTTCAATGAAATAGAAAAGATAAATAGACAAATATACAAAAAAGTTCTCGCAAATGTACAAAATGACATCATAAATTCAAATGAAGTTTTAAAAAAATTAGAACAAATAATAAATGAAATAAAAGAAAAAGGTGTAAATGTAAATTTTGGAGGTGAAAAAGAAAAAAGTGAACAATTAGCTTTTGATTTAATCAAAGCTTTTTTAATCTCTTTGTTTTTAATATTTATTACATTACTTATAATTTTTCCTTCTTTTAAAAGTGCATTTGTGATTTTATCTGTTATACCTTTTACTATTTTAGGTCCAATTCTTGGTCATTTTATAATGGGAATAAATTTAAACTCACAATCAATGATAGGTATGTTAGGACTTGCAGGAGTTGTAATAAATGATGGAATTATAATGTTAAATTTTTTACATAAAACAAGAACAAAAAAAGAGTTTTTTGAACGCTCAAGACAAAGAGTTCGTCCTATATTAATAACTTCAATTACGACAATGCTTGGATTATTTACTCTAATATTTTTCCCAATAGGAGAATCTATAATGCTTCAACCTATAGCTGTTTCTTTAGGTTTTGGAATTTTATGGGGAACAATTTTAAATCTTATTTATGTTCCTGCACTTTTTGCAACTTTATATAAAATCAAGGATTAACAATGATACGATATATTTTTTTATTACTACCAATTTTTTTGTTTGCAAATAATTACATAGCAAAAATAGAACCCAAAGAAGAGTTTAGTATTTACGCAAGTACCAGTGGAGAAATTATTTATCTAGATAAAAATAAAGAGATGAATTTTGTAAATGGTGTAATTATAAAAATTGATAATACTTTAGAAAAAGAGAATTTAAATCTTTATCAAATCCAATTAAAACTTTACAATGAAAAACTCACTATTTTGCAAAATTATTACAATAAATTCAAAAATATTACTGGAAAAAGTGATTATGAAAAAGATGAAAAATATATGGAAATTATTGAATTAAAAAATAGTATCAAAAATTTAGAATTATCAATAGCAAATACAAAAGATATTTTAAGTAAAAAAGAGATTTCTTTAAGTAATTTGTATTTAAAAGAGTTTCTTGTAAATAAATTTGATTATGTCAATGCAGGAACAAAAATCGCAACAGCTTATGATATTAGTTGTGCAAAACTTATAATTTATTTAAACAGTGAAGATTATAAAAATATACATTCAAAAGAGATTTTTTTAGATGGAAAAAAATCAAATGCTAGATTAAAAAAACTTGATATTACTCCTGATAAAATCTTTATTTCTGCATATAAAGCTGAAATAGAAATAGACTCAAAAAATTTTGGACAAAGTATAAATGTGGAGTTTAAATGATGAAAAAAATTTTAATACCATTTTTTTTAAGTTTATTTCTCTTTGCAAATGAAAAAGATGATTCTATTTTATTGCCTTTAAAAAATGAAATAAAAGATTTGCAAATAAAAAGTATAAAAGAAAAAAATGAGTTAAATAAATATGAATGGCTAGAAAATTTAAATATAAATATTTCTCAAAGCAAAAATAATAAAAACCTAACAACAAAAGATTATTCATTAAGTTTAAGTCAAAAAGTGCTTGATTTTGGTGGAATTATGTCTCAAATTGATTATTCAAATTATTTATTCAAACAAGAAGCACTAAAAATTCAAATGCAAGATTTAGAAGATTTGAATTTTTTATATGAAAATTTAATAGATTCAAAAATAAATGATATAAATGTAAAACAAAATATTCTAAATATAAATAATAGTGAAATTGAAGTAAATATAAAAAAATCTTTATACAAAAATGGACAAAGTAATATCAGTGATTTAAATGATGCAATTATGAAAAAAAACAGTTTTGAAGATTCAAAAATGCAGTTACAACTTGAAAGAGTGAAGTATGAAAATGAGATAAAAAAATTAAGTTCTTATAAAATCTCAAATATAAATTTACCAAAAATTCCTATGATTTCAAAAGAACTTTTTTTAGAAAATGCAACAAAAAATCTTTATTCAAAACTTGAATCAAAAATAAGTCAAAGTAATTATAAAAAAACAAAAAGTGATTATTTACCAGCTTTAAAAATAAATGCAACAATAGGAATTGAAGATTCAAACGAAATAAAAAATGAAGATTATTATAGTTATGGAGTTTCTATTTTTATGCCTTTAAGTTATACCTTTTCAAATGATATAGAGTATTCAAAACTAATATATTTACAAAATAAAAAAGAAGAAAAATTAATAAAAATAGAGTTAGAACAAATCTATGAAAGTGCCTTTGAAACTATTAAACAATTCGAAAACAGAATAAATCTAGCAACAAAAGATATAAATCTTTTTGAAGAACTTTTAATATCAAATGAAGAAGAATTTCAAGCTGGTTTTAAAGCAATAGAAGATGTACAAACTTTAAAAAATTCAAAAGAGATTAGAAATTTGGATATACAAAAATATAAACTAAATATTCAAAAAGAGATTTTAAAGTTATATTTTCAAATTATTTAACTATTCAAAACTATTTTATAACCTACTTTAGAAAAATTTTGTAGGCTATTTTCAGGAAGTTTTTTTCTAACTTTTCTTGCAACTGAACGAATTGCATCTTCACTCATAAAAGTATCATTCCAAACAATAGCTGCAATAGTGTCATAAGTTACTAAGTTATTACTATTTTCACATAAAAGTGCTAAAAAATCAGATTCTTTATTTGTAAGTTTTATGATTTCATCATTTTTATACAATGATTTATTCAAAACATCAAAATAACAATCTTCTGATAAAAGTTTTATATTTTTATCTCTTTTTTTTATTTTTGTAACACAATTATTTAAAATAGGAAATATTGTCTCATGGCGAATTGGTTTTACTAAATATTTTTCTAATCCCAACTCAACAGCATCTAAAAGATAGTCTGTTTTTGTGTAAGCACTTAATACTATTATTTTTGTATTTAAATCCTTTTGTCTTATTTTTCTTACCATCTCTAAACCATTTATTTTTGGCATATTTATATCTGTTATTATGATATGTGGTTTTTTATATTCAATTATTTCAAAGGCTTCATCTGCATCTTTTGCTTCATAAACCTCATCAAATAATCTTTTTAAATAAGATATTGCATTAAGTCTAATATTCTCTTCATCTTCAACAAATAAAATCTTAATATTTTTAAATTCATTTCTACTCATAAAAGAATTATACTAAAATATAACTAAATTATGATAATTACTATTAATATTAATAAATTTATTTGTATAATAGAAAATGAAATATTTACTTTTTTTTCTTTTATTATTTTCAAATCTTTATGGTCACTATTATGTACAAAATTATATATCAGAAGATCATATCAATTTTAAAGAGGCTTTATATGATGAATATAAAGATAAACAGTTAAAAGAATTTACAATAAAATTTAAAATTGATTTAAATGAGCTCAGAAATCAAATAGATTATTTAACTATTATTTCAGATAAAAACTCACTTGTTTTTTCAGATATAAAATATGAAATAATCAATGACTTAATAGTTGTGAAATTAGATAAAAATCAAAAAAATGAATTTCTTTTTAAATACATTTATGACAAACCTAAAAGAGCAGAATTTAGATGGAATATTATTTCTAGTTTTGAATATAATTATTTACTAAAATATGAAGGTATTTTATATGGTGTATCTTATGGAATAATATTTTGTGCATTTTTATACTATTTAATCATATTTTTTTCAACAAAAATGAGATGTTTTTTATATTATTCTTTAATGCAGTTTTTTGTTTTATTATCTTTAATAGGTTTTGTTTATTTTAGTTTTCAAGCTTATCCTAATTCAACTGCTCAAGCAATAGTTGATATTTGTGAAACACTTAGTTTTTTATTTACTCTTTTATTTGCACAAAGTATTTTAAATACAAAAGAAAAAATGCCAAAAATTCACAAATTTATCAATTTTTTTATTTTTTTAAATATCTTAGATGTAATTGCAATATTTTTCTATAAATACTCAATTTTATATGAATATTTACCGTTTTATGTAGGATTTTTAGTTCCTGCATTTGCTGGATTTATAGCTATTTTAAAAGGTGATAAATATGCAATTATTTATACTATTGGTTGGTTAGTAGTATCTATATTTATTTATATTGCAGAAGATTGGCAAATTACTCCAATAAGTGGAATATATGTTATTCATATAGGTGCTCCTTTAGAATCACTTATTTTTAGTTTTGCATTGGGTTATATGCTAAAAGTATTAGTAAAAGAAAAAAATGAAAAAGAAAAGCTTTTGATTCATCAAAGTAAATTAGCTTCCATGGGAGAAATGATAAACAATATCGCTCATCAATGGAGACAACCTTTAACTCATCTTGGTTTTATAAATATGAATTTACAACTAGCATATGAAGATAATCCTATTGATAAAAAATATCTAAATGAAAAAATAGAAGAATCAAATGCTCAACTTGATTTTATGTCTAAAACTATAGATAATTTTCGAGATTTTTATAAAACGAATAAACAAAAAGAGTTCTTTTACATAAGTAATGCTGTAAAAAAAGCTTTAGATATAATGGAACCAATTTTTGAAAATAATAAAATTGATTTTGAATTTAAAGTAGTCAAAGATAAGCAGATAAACGCCTATGAAAATGAGTATTCACAAGTTATTTTAAATATTTTAACAAATGCAAAAGATGCAATTATTTCAAGAAATATAAAAAATCCAAAAATAAAAATAGAAATTAATATAAAAAATAATCTTTCAATTACAAGCATTTTTGATAATGCTGGTGGAATTGAAGAAAAATATTTAAATTTTATATTTGAACCATATTTTACTACAAAACAAACAGGAAGTGGAATAGGACTTTATATGTCTAAAATGATTATTGAAAGCCATTTTAAAGGTAATATTTTAGTTACAAATAAACAAAATGGTGTTGCTTTTTCTATTGAAGTGTAAAATAGCAGAAATTCTGCTATTTTACATTTAGTTATCTTTAGAATTTTTTATAAGATTGACATACCAATCTTCTGATATATCTTCAACATCTAAATCTTTTAAAAAAATTTCTAGCTCACCATCAATCATATTTAACTCTTCAATTTTTTCATCAGGAATAAATAAAGCTTCAACACAATAATCAAATAATTGTTCCTCACAAATAAACTCATCTTCCATACCCCAACCATCTTCAAAATCTTCTATTAAAAAATACTTTTCTAAATCTTTCAATCATTTCTCCAAATTATAAAGTAGGATGAATCATATTTTCTGGTTTTACATAAGAATCAAACTCTGATTCAGTCAAAATCCCAAGATTTAATGCTTCTTGTTTTAATGTTGTTCCATTTTTATGAGCTGTTTTTGCAATAAGCGCAGCTTTTTCATAACCAATATATGGATTAAGTGCAGTTACAAGCATAAGTGAATCATTTAGATATTTATTGATATTTGATAGATTTGGCTCTATTCCAACTGCACAATTATCATTAAAAGCAAGCATCGTATCACTTAAAAGTCTAATTGACTGAATGATATTTAAAGCAATTACAGGTTTAAATACATTTAATTCAAAATTACCCTGAGACGCAGCTACACTAACAGTTGTATGATTTCCCATAACTTGAACAGCAACCATTGTCATAGCTTCACTTTGAGTTGGATTTACTTTTCCTGGCATTATTGAACTTCCTGGCTCATTTTCAGGAATTGTAATCTCCCCTATTCCGCATCTAGGACCTGATGAAAGCCATCTTATATCATTTGCTATTTTCATAAGATTTGAAGCAAGGGCATTTAAAGCTCCACTTAAAAAAACTTCTCCATCATGAGATGTTAAAGCATGAAATTTATTTGGATGAGATTTAAACTCATATTTTGTATTTGTTAAGATATTTAAAACTTCACAAACCATAGGTGAAAAATTTGGATGAGAATTTAGTCCCGTTCCAACAGCAGTTCCTCCAATAGCAAGTTCAACAATATATTTCATAGAATCATCAATTTGATTTAAAGCTTTATCTAACATATCAACATAAGCTGAAATTTCTTGTCCTAATGTTAATGGAGTTGCATCTTGCAGGTGAGTTCTTCCTATTTTTACAATATTTTCAAACTCTTTTGATTTATTTTCTAAAGTTGATTTTAAAACATTAATAGATGGAATCAATCTTTTTTGAAGTTCAAGAACAAATGCTATTCTCATAGCTGTTGGATAAGTATCATTTGAACTTTGACCTTTATTTACATCATCATTTGGATGAATAAGTTTTTCAACTCTAAAATCTTTTCCCAAGTTTTCAGTTGCTCTTGAAGCGACTACTTCATTTACATTCATATTAGATTGTGTTCCTGAACCTGTTTGCCAAACAACCAAAGGAAATTCATTTGCTAATTTACCTTGAATTATTTCATCACAACTTGCACAAATTGCATCTGTTTTTATTTTATCTAATCTATTTAATTTATTATTTACAATAGCGCAAGCTTTTTTTAAATAAGCAAATCCTTCAATTATTTCTTTAGGCATTTTCTCATCACCGATTGGAAAGTTTTCTAAACTTCTTTGAGTTTGTGCACCCCAATATTGATTATTTGGAACTTTAATTTCACCCATTGTATCTTTTTCAATTCTAAAATCCATTGTTTTTCCTATTAATTGATATAGAGTATCATTATTATATATAATATCTTAATAATTATTTAATTTTTTATAAACGTATATTTTTCTGTAAAAAAGAGATCATATCTTTATTTAGCAAAGATAAAGCATTTCTTTCAATCTTTTCATTTTGAGAAAATCTATTTAATCTAGTTATATAATCTTCTATTTTATCTTCCAATTTTCTATCATTAACTAAAAGAATTATTTTTGCTGATATTCTTTTTATATCTTTTAATTGTGTTTTAAAATTTTCATTATCTATTAGCATTATCTCTTCTGTTAGTTTTGAAAACAAATCTAACTTTGTGTTTCTAAGCCATTTTGTTTGTTCAATTTTATTATTTATTTTTGAAGAAACTAAAGTATCAACTATTTTTGTAGCTACTGCTCCAACTAAAGCACTTTTTGCAACAGACGTTAAAAGTGTAACATTCAACATAAAAATCCTTTTTTGTTTTTTTGATTATATTTATGAAATACTTAAAATTTTATTTAAAATGATAATTACAATCAATATTCTTTTAAGAATTTTATGATATCCTTTTGATTATAAAAGGAGTTAATGTGGAAAATCTAAATAATCAAAATGAAATAACAAATTCACCTTTGTACAAAAGAAATATTAAAATCCATAAGAACTTGTGGAAACTTTATGGTTTAACTCTTAGTTTTAGCATAATTTTTATATTAATAAAAGGGATAAATTAATGGAAAATAATCAAGATATAGCATTTAATATTTTTCTAAAAAACTTTAAAAAACAAGTTTCTAAAATTGGTTTAAAAAATTCTATCCAAAAAGATTATATTTTAAAAGTATTATATTTTTCTAAAAAACATCTAACAGCTGAAGAAATATCAAATGAAATAAAATCTATTTATAATGTATCAATAGGAATTGCCACTGTTTATAGAGCAATGAAATTTTTTCATGATATGAAATTAGTAAATCAGTTAGATATAGGAGATGGTATTTTAAGATATGAACTTAATCTTACAGAACATCATGACCATTTAATCTGCACGAACTGTGGGAAAATTATTGAATTTAACGATGATTTAATTGAATTAAATCAAATTAAAATTGCAACAAAAAATAATTTTATATTAAAAGAACATGTTATGACAATTTATGGTTTATGTGAAGATTGTCAATAAATCATGATAATAATTATTAGTTTATAATAAGTTCCATTTAATATTAAAAAAGAAAAAATACATCTTAGAAAGGATTATTTTGATTAGTACAGATGATATTATAAAAATTGCTAGTTTTTTTTCTATTATTGCACATACTCCAGGAAGATTAAGAGTAAGAGTAAATCCAAAAATAACACAAAATGCTGGAAATATCTCTTTAAGTGACATAGAAGATTTACCAAAAAAGATTGATGGAATAAATCATATTAAAATAAATAAGATTATTGCCTCAGTAACAATTACTTATGACCCAAATATTTTCAAACCAAAACTTTGGGAAGATTTAGTAAAAAATGAAAATATAGATGAGATATCTATATTAATAAACGAACTTGCAAAGGAGGTAATTTAATGGAAGAAAATATTGATGAACAGTTATTAATAAACGCAAGAATTGATACTAATAGCGATATTGATATTAGAACACAAATTCTAAGAATTGCTGTTTATGATGAATTTAAAGCTTATGAAACTTATACAAAAATAATTGAAAAATTTGGTTTAGTTCAACCTTTTGTAAATATAAAAGAAGCAGAAGCTATTCATTACGCAGCGCTTATTCAACTTATGCAAAGATATAATATTGAAGTTCCTATAAATGATTGGGCTTCAAAAATAGAAATTCCAAACACTTTGATTGAATGTTGTGAAATAGGAGTTGCTGCAGAAATAAATAACATTGCAATGTATAACAATTTATTGAGTTATACAATAGATGCAGATATAAAAGATACACTTTTTAAACTTCAAGCAGCTTCATTTAATAATCATTTACCTGCTTTTAGAAATTGTGTAATAAATCACTACAATATTGGAAATACATCAAATATATCTCAAGAAAATATCATGGAAAAACTTGGAGAATATCAAGTTATTTTAGATGATATTATGTCTGGAAATATTGATGAAAATTCTATATCTCAAATCTTTTCAAAATTAAACTTATCTATGGTTAGTGGTGCTGTTTTAGGTGGTGCTGTTATTGCACTTTTAAATAACTATATCTCTAAAAAAGATAAAAAAGAAGAGGAGTAAAAAATGGCTTTACCATTTATATTAGGATTGGCTGTTGGTGCTGGTGCTGTTGTTGCTTTTAGCAATAAAGATAAACTAAAAAAGAAAACTTCTGAATTATTTGAAAAAACAAAAGATGGTGTTGAAGAGATAAAAGATAAATTATGTGCAACAAAAGAGTGTATTGAAGAAAAAATAGAAAAAAAAAGTGAAGAAAAAACTACGGAAAAACCAAAAACAAGAAAATATCAAAGAAAACCTAAAGTTAAGGAAGCAGAATGAAAGAGATAACTATTGATACAGGAACACCAAGAAATGTACTAGGACACGTTATAAGTGGTGCAGTTGCTAGTGCTGTTATAAGTGGTGCAATCAATTATAAAAAAGCTCAAGCAAGACAAATTACAAAAAAAGAAGCTATAAAAGATACTATTAAAAGAACATCTCAAGGAGCAATTGCAACAGGAAGTGCAATTGCAACTGCTAATTATTTAGGTCAAAAAGGTGGATTTTTCAAAGCAATAACTGCTGCTTCTATTGGAATGATGGGAATATATGCAATTGAAGTAATTGAAGAAAAACTTGACCAGAAATATTTAACAAATGAAAATTTTACAGTTGAGGAAGAAGATTATGAATAAACAAAATATACCAAATAATCAATATGATTTAAATATTGAAAATAGCAGAGCTCAAAATATTCAATCAGGAGCAAATATAAATCAAAATCCATATATAAATCAAAATTTAAATCCTTTACAAACACCTATTCAAAATCCATCAACAACACAAAATAATGGATTTACTAATGGTGATTTTATAAAAGGTGCTCTTTTAGGTGCAGCTGTAACTTATCTTCTTACTAATAAAAATGCACAAGAAACTATTTTAAAAGCTTTTGGAAAAGGAAGTGAATTGTTTAGTGCAGGAATTGAAGAATTAAAAGAAAGATATGAAGATGCAAAAGCTCAAATGCAAGCTCAGCAAGAACAATAAAAATGAAAAAAAATTTTCTAAAAGTACATCAAACAACTTCTAGAGTTCGATATAAACTCTTTTTATTAAAAGAGAAATTTATTGATGAAGAAGTTTTAAAAAATTACTTTAAAAAAATAAAAGAGATAGAAAATATAAGAATAAATAAAAAAGCTTACAGTATTATCTTTGAACTTAAATGTGATATTACAAATAAAATAGAAAAAATTTTGGATACTCTAACAGTTGAAGAATTACTAAAATCTTGTGAAGAAGAAATTGCAGCTGTTTGTGTATCTTGCGTAAGTAATGAAGAACCTTCTTTAAAAGGAATAATAAGAGCTAGTTCTGCTTTAATTGTTGAAAGATTTATTACAAATAATACTTTAAAAGCTGGTATTACAACTGCTGCTTCCATTCCTTTATTGATTGAAGGTTCAAAAGAACTATTAAATAATGGTTTAACATCTAAAGTTTTAGAAAGTGCAGCAGTTGCAATTTCAATATACAGAAAAGATTATTTAGCTGCAAACTCAACAAATGCAATGCTTGAATTAGGTGAATATATAGAAGAAACAACTGTTCATAAAAGTGATGATTTATTAAAAGAGCTTTCAAAACCAAATGTAGAAGAAGCTTGGGTTGAAAGAAAAATTGATGGAAAAGTTACAGAAATTTTAATAAAAAGTTCTGATGTAGAAGTAGGAGATATTGTTGTTGTTGGGATTGGAAATACCATCCCTGTTGATGGACATATAGTAGAAGGAACTGGAAGTGTAAATCAAGTTTCTATGACAGGAGAAGCTGAACCTGTAATAAAATATAGAGGCGATAGAGTAATTTCTGGAACAATTGTTGAAGAAGGAAGATTTAGAATTTGGGCTGAACATGTAGGAGCTAATACAGCAACCCAAAGAATAAAACACTATATAGAAAACTCATTAAATGAAAAATCATCTGTTCAACTAAAAGCAAATAAATTAGCAAATAAATTAGTTCCTGTTACTCTTGGACTTGCAGGTGTTTCTTATATATTTGCAAAAGATTTTGAAAGAGTTGCTTCTATTTTACAAGCTGATTACTCATGTGCACTAAAACTAGCAACTCCTGTTGCATTTAAATCAACTATTTCAAAAGCTGGACATAATGGAATTATGATAAAAGGTGCAAAATCAATAGAAGCATTGAGCAATGCAGATACTTTTGTATTTGATAAAACAGGAACTTTAACAGCAGGTGAACTTGAAGTTATAAGTGTGGAATCTTACAGTGATAAATGGAGTGAAGAAGAATTACTAAATCTTACAGCTTCAACAGAAGAACACTACTTTCATCCAGTAGCAGAAGCTGTTGTAAAAGCTGCAAAACAAAGAGGTTTTGTACATATGCACCATGAAGAAGTTGAATTTATAGTTGCACATGGAGTAAAAACCGAAGTAAATGGAAAATCAGTTGTTATAGGAAGTCGTCATTTTGTTGAAGATGATGAAAAAATTGATTTTAGTGAACATATAGATAAAATAGAAAATTCATTAAAAAATGGGAAAACTCTACTTTATATTGGATATGATGGAAAACTTTTAGGAACTATTGGTTTAGCTGATGAATTAAGATTTAATGCAAAAGAATCGATAAAAAAACTAAAAAAACTTGGTGTAAAAAATATAATTATGCTAACAGGTGATACGAAACAAAAAGCTCAAATGCTAGCTGATGAACTAGGTATTGATGAAGTAAGAGCAGAACTTTTACCTCAAGATAAAGCTAATATTGTAAAAGAGCTTATGAGTGAAGGTAAAAAAGTAGCATTTGTAGGTGATGGAATAAATGATGCGCCTGCACTAATCTCTGCTCATGTAGGAATTTCTATGAGTAGAGGTGCAGATATAGCAAAAGCAACTGCTGATATAAGTCTATTAAAAGATGATATTGCAGCAGTTATTGAAGCTAAAGAGTATGCAAATAAAACTATGAATTTAATAAACAATAATTTCAATGCGACAGTAGGAATAAACTCTTGTATTTTAGCAGGTGCAACTTTTGGAGTATTTTCTCCAATTGTAACAGCAGTTTTACACAATGGTACAACTATTGGATTATTGTTTAACTCAATAAAAGGTGTAAAAATCTAACAACTATGATAATAGTTATCAGTTTTATTTAAGTATAAATAGATAGAATTGTGATAATTATTATCAAAAGGATTTTTTTATGCCTATATTATTATTTGCAACAGCATTAACAGCAATTTTAACAGTTAAAACAGTAAATAAAACAGTAAAAACTATGGAAAAAAGAAAAAAAAGGAAACTAAGAGATGAAATTTGATTTAGAACTTCAAAAAGAAGCTGCAAAAATTGGAATGACTGCGACACTTGGTGCAACAGTTGTTACGTCAATGTTTATGAAAAATTCTATTGCTAAAAAAACTCATGTTGTTGCAGGTGTTGCTTTCTGTGGTTTTGCACTTTGGCATCATATGCTTTATCAACCTAAAAAATCTAAACAAATAAAAAATTCAAAAGAACAAAAAACTCAACTTAATTAATATCTTCAACTCCACTTAAGATTCTTTATATTATGATAACAATTATCATTTTTATAAAGGATTAATATGTCTAATAATCATCTTCTTGAAAAGAATTTAAATGAAAAAATTGTTGCAAATATATTTTCATCACTTATTAATAGTGAAAAATGGGAAATGTTAATCGAGATGTTTAGACTACGTGTCTTAAATATTAATGCAAGAGATTATAGGGGAAGAAATGCTCTATATTGGGCAATTTCCAAAAACAAAACAGATATAATAAAAAAGTTACTTGAACTAAATATAAGTACAGAAGTTTCTCCAAATTTATCTGCTATTAATTATGCTGTTTATAAAGATAATATAAAAATTATCAAATGCCTAAAAAATTGTGGTTTAGATATAAATGAAATAGATGATATAAACTCTACTCCTTTGATTTATGCAATTTTATACAATAAACAAAATAGTATAAGTTATCTTATTGAAAATGGTGCAAATATAGAACACGAAGATTTTTTAGGTAATAGTGCAATAAATCTTGCAAACAATCTAAAAATTGATTTTCTAATAGAAAAATTTAAAGAGTTAAATAATTAAGTAGAAATCTTTAGAATTTCTACTTAAAATTTATTCATATCGTAAAGCATCAATTGGATTTAATCTTGCAGCTTTTCTAGCTGGGAAATATCCAAATACAACACCAATTAAAGTTGAAAAGAAAAATGAAATCATAATTATTTGATTATTTATAATAAATGCTAAGCTCATTGAATGAACAACAATATATCCAATTGCAAGTCCAAATAATATTCCAATCATTCCACCTAAAGTTGATAAAACAACTGCCTCAACTAAAAATTGAAGTAAAACTTCACTTTCCATTGCTCCAATTGCAAGTCTAACACCTATCTCTCTTGTTCTTTCTGTTACAGAAACTAACATAATATTCATAATACCAATACCACCAACAAGTAAACTAATTGCAGCTATTGAACCCAAAAGATAAGTTAACATTTGTGTAGTTGATGTCATTGTTGAAAGTATTTCTTCCATATCTCTTATATAAAAATTATCAGTTTCTCCTATTTTTATATTTCTTCTTTCTTGCATAAGTGATGTAATTTCAGTTTTTGCATTTTCTATATATTTGCCCTCAGTTATGGAAATAAGAATTGAAGATATGTCTTTATCTCCTTTTATTTTTCTTTGAAACATTTTAAGAGGAACGATAACTATTTCATCTTGATCTCTACCAAAAGCTGCTGCTCCTTTTGATTTTAAAACCCCAATTACATTACAAGAGAAATTTTTTAATCTAATATTTGCACCAACTGCATTTTCATTTTCAAACAGTTGCTTTACTATTGTTGTACCAATTATACAAGAAGATTTTCCACTATTTAACTCAGCATCATCAAATGTTCTTCCATCAGTTACTTCCCAATCTTTTATAATAAAATAATCATTACTTGTACCAATTACAGAAGAACTATTACTTTTATTTCCATATACCACATTAACTGTTGCAGAATTTTCAGCTGCAACTGCTTTTATATTTTGAACTTCATTTTTTATTGCTGTTATATCTTCATTTGTAAAAGGTTTAGAACTATTATCTTCTCGTGGTGGTCCTCGTCTTTCTTGTCCCACTCTTAAAGTTAACATATTTGTTCCTAATTTCGAAATACTCTCTTTTACATTTTCAGTTGTTCCATCTCCTATCATAACCATAGCAATAACTGAAGCCACTCCAATTACAATTCCTAATATTGTAAGAAAAGATCTTAATATATTTCTTCGTATCTCTTTTAAAGCAATTAAAAAGGCATTTACTAACATTATTTAAATCCTTTTTTCAAACTATCTTCAATATGACCATCTCTAAAATAGATAACTCTATTTGCAAATTTTGCCATCTCTTCTTCATGTGTTACCATAATTATAGTAATTCCTGATTCTTCATTTAACTGTTTTAATAAATTCATAATTTCTAAACTTTTTATACTATCAAGATTTCCTGTTGGTTCATCAGCTAATAAAACTAAAGGATTTGTTACAATTGCCCTTGCAATTGCAACACGTTGCTGCTGTCCACCACTTAATTCAGCAGGAGTATGATGAGCAACACTTTCAAGACCAACTTTTTTTAAAGCTTCAAATGCTAAAGTTTTTCTTTCTTTTGCTGGAACTTTTCTATAAATCAAAGGTAATTCAACATTTTCTAATGCTGATGTTCTTCCTAATAAATTAAAGCCTTGAAAAACAAATCCTAAATAATTTCTTCGTAAAAGTGCCATTTGATTTCTATTTAATTTTTCAACATTAATTCCATTAAAAAGATATTCGCCACTACTTGGTTTATCCAAACATCCTATCATATTCATAGAAGTTGATTTTCCACTACCACTTGCTCCCATGATAGCGATGAATTCACCTTCATTTATTGTAAAACTTACTCCATTTAAAGCAAAAGTTTGAGCTTCACCTACACCATAAGTTTTTACAATATTTTTAAATTCAATGATAGTTTTTTTAGTTTCCATTATCACTCTTTTGAGAGATTATTACCTCATCATCAATTTTTAAATCTTTTGATTCAATTGTTGTTGATTTCCCATCTGTATCTAAAACTTTAATCATCATTTTTTTCGGCTGATTATTTTCTAAAACATATATTGTAGAAAACTCTTTTTTTGCTATATTTTTAGCTCCATTATCACCAGATGGACGTTTTGGAGGTCCTACAAAGCTCATTGTTGTTTGTTTTTCTAAGGTTTGATTTTTTAATTTAAATCGTAAAGCACCATTTGGAATAATTAACTTATCTTTGCTCTGTTTAGTAATAATCTTAGCAGTTGCTGTCATACCTGGTCTTAAAAGTAATTCTTCATTATTCACTGAAACTACTGTTTCATAAGTAATTACTCCATTTACATCAACTGGATTTAATCTTACTTGTTTTATTTTCCCTTGAAATATTCTATTTGGATATGCATCAACTGAAAAACTAACTGGTAAATCTTTTTTAATATCTGCAACATCCGCTTCATCTATACTTACAATCAAATCCATATTTGTCAAATCTTTTGCCAAAGTAAATAAAGTTGGAGTTGACATTGAAGCAGCAACAGTTTGTCCAACTTCAACTTCTCTATTTAAAACAATACCTTTAATAGAAGATTTTACTACAGCTTTTTCAAGATTTTGTTGAGCTGTTTTTAGATTATAAACTGCTTGCTCAACCTTAGCTTTTGAAGCTTCCAAAGATGATATTGCAGCTTCATAAGTGAATTTTGTATCATCTAATTCATTTTGTGATGGATATTTTCCACCTGAACTTTTAAACATTTTTAAAGTTCTATCATAAACAGACTTTTTATTTCTAAGATTTACTTCACTCTCTTTTTGGTTTGCTTTTGCGATAGTTAATGATGCTGTTAAACTATCAACTTCTGATTGTAATTTTGTTGTATCAAGTTTTGCTAAAACTTGCCCTACTTCAACCTCATCATTAAAATCTACATAAATTTCTTTTATCGTTCCTGATACCTCAATACCAATATCAACGCTATTTGTAGGATTTAAATTTCCCGTTGCATTTACAACAACAGATAAATCTCCTCTAGTAACTTTTTTTGTTAAGTATTCAACTGTTTGAACATTTTGATTCTTTTTATATATAAAATAATAATATGCTCCAACTAATACTAATAAGCCAATCAAAATCGTCCAAAAATATACTTTTTTTGATTTCTTATTTCCATAATTATCTAATTCTTTAATCAATTTTGTATCTTGCATTTACTTTAGCCTTTAATCTTAAAATATAGTTTTGAGTATTCTAATTTGATATTTATATCATTTATCAACATATCATACTCGTTTATTTTTTTTGTATTTTTTAATATATCTAAATCATATACAGAAGTCATTCCAGCTTCATTTGAACTTATATTTGCACTTATTAATTCATTATATAATTTAATATTATCATCTATAGTTTTATTATATTTTTCATATGTATCTATTTGATTTAATATCTGTTCATATTCATATGCAATTTCATTTTTCAAATCATTTACTTGGCTTCTTTGTTTTAAATATTCCAATTTTGAATCTTGTAATTTATTTGATTTATTATAATCATATAAAGGAACAGAAAGCGTTAGAGATGCCAAGGCAGAAGTTTCATCTTCATTTGCATTTTTTATCAAATCATCTATATTAGAATAAGAACCTGTTGCACCTAAAGAGACTTTTGGAAGATAGTTTGTTTTTGTTTTTTTATAACTTGTATTTAACATTTCAACTTTTGAATCTTCTTGTAAAAAATCTAAATTATAATTAATAAAATCCTCTTTCGAAACATTTTTAAAATCTAAGATTTCTATTTCATCATATTTTAAATCTGTATATTTTGATAACTCATACTCTTTATCTTTTAAAGAATTTTCTAAAGAAATATTATCTTTAAATTGAGTGTTTTTTGCCATAATTGCATTATTTAACTCTACAATATCAGTTCTACCTGCTTCATATTGAATCTTTTTTATAATTAATTCTATATCTTTATTTTCAAGTTTATAACGACTTTGTTCAATTTGCAATTTTAATTTCGATATTTCAAGCAATGTATCATAAATTGATTCTAGAAGTTGAGAATTTTGATTTTCCCAAGATAATAAATCATACTTTAGTTTATCCTTTGCATACTGAATAGTAAATTCTATACCACCTGATTCATAAATACTTTGTGTAAATCCAATGGATACACTTTTTGAAAATTTATCATTATCACTAGATATTGAATGACTTCTATTTAAACTTGAATTTAAATTTATAGGAGAAATCCAATCATTTTTATTACTCTCATAATTTGATTCAATGTATTTCTTTTCGAGTTCTCTTGATTCTTTTTTATCTTTTTGCAAAATATCTAGGTTATTTGCAAAGGCTAAACTACAAAATAGTGAGCATACTATTATTTTACGCAAATGACAATCCTTCTTTTTTATTCAGTTGAATTATATATATTTTCTTTTAATGATTTTTTAACAACTTTTTAATATTTAATTTCAATTAAGATAATTATTATCAATATTGTATTAAAATTGCACTTATGGAAAACAAAAAAAGTCTATTAGTTATATTAACACTAACAATATCAGCACATTTGTTACTATTTGCAAATTTAAAAGTCACTGAAGAGGTGGAATTACCTGCTGAACCTCCTGCTCAAGTTACAAAGATAAATTTACAAAATGTAGTATTAAAAAAGCCTGAACCTGTGGTAGAACCAGTTATTGAGAAACCTGTTGAAATTAAACCTTTACCTAAAACTGAAAGTAAAAATAAAATCAAACAAGTGAAGAAAAAAGAACATCATAAAAAAGAGAAAAAAGTTGAAAAAAAGGTTGAAAAAAAAATAGAGGAGATAAAAGAAGTTAAACAGGAAATAAAAGAAGTTGTTCCACTTGAGAGTTCTTCTGATATTAAAAGTGTAGAAAAAGATATTGATCCATCTTTAAAAGATGCTTTGGAAAATGAATATTTAGCCAAAATTAGAATGTTGATAGAAAAAAATAAAATCTATCCTAAATCTGCTAAAAGATTAAACCAAATGGGAAAAGTTCATGTTTGTTTTGTTGTTTCAAAAGATGGACAAATCAAAAACATAAGAATAGTTAAAAAATCAAGTTTTGAAAAGTTAGATGAAGCAGCAATTGAGATTTTAACCAAAATTAGTAATTTTGAACCAATACCAGATAAATTAAATAAAAACTCTTGGGAAATTACTGTACCAATTGTTTATCAAATCACAAGGAGCTAATGAATGGGAATTGATTTAATCAATTATATTGATAGGGGTGGAATAATAGTTTATATACTTATTTTTCTAAATATTATAGGTTTTACAATTATGTTTTGGAAACTTGTTGTTATTGCGTTATCTGGAAATAAAAGAGAACTTCTGATATCTGAAATCATTAATTTTGCGAAGTCAAATAGTCAAGAATTTAAAAAAGATTCTATTGAAAATTATATAAATAGAAAAATTAGAAAATTAGAATTTGGATTAAATACTGTTAAAATAATTGCATCTGTTGCACCTTTACTTGGTCTTTTAGGTACAGTTATTGGTGTTTTAGATTCATTTGATTCTATTACAAAAAGTGGTTTAGGTGATCCATCTATATTTTCAAATGGAATTTCTGTTGCGTTAATCACAACTATAGCTGGTTTAATTGTAGCGATTCCTCATTATATTGGATACAACTATATTGTAGGAATTTTAGATGATATTGAACTAAAAATTCAAAAAGAGGTTCTTAAAAAGATATGAAAAAAAGAGAAATATTAACTCCAGATATTACGCCACTTATTGATGTTGTTTTTATCTTACTTATATTTTTCATTGTATCTTCTGTATTCAAAAAAGATGAACTTGCTTTAGTTTTAAATCTTCCAAGCTCAACAGCTCAAGAAATAGAATTAAAAGAAAAAGAGTTGGTTATTGAACTTGATGGTGAAAAGCTTGCACTTTTTGGTAAAGAGACAACTTTAGAAGAGCTAGAAAAAGAGATAGAATTAATAGATAATAAACAAAAAAATATAATCTTTAGAATTGACAAAGATGTAAAATATGAAAAGATAGTTGAGATTTTAGAAATATTACAAAAAAATGAATTTTTTAATATCTCACTTGTTACTGAACCTAAAAAATAATAATGGGGGTTTCCCCATTATTTTAATTTTCTAATAAATCTTGTAAAAATCCAATTGTAGTTCTTACCCCTGCTCCACTTGCTCCAATAGAGTTATATCCCCAATTTTTTTCTACATATGCAGGACCTGCTATATCAAAATGTACCCATTTACTTTTATTTTCATCATAAATAAAATTGTCTAAGAACATTCCAGCAGTTATTGCTCCACCATATCTTGTATTTGCAACATTACAAATATCTGCAATTTCAGATTTAATAGTTTTTTTCAAATATCTGTTAAAATCTAATGATGTTGCATATTCTCCAGCTTTTAAAGCACTGGCAACTGTATTTCTTTTTAATACTTCATTATTCCCCATAATTCCTGTTGTATACTCACCAACACCAACTACACAAGCACCTGTTAATGTAGCATAATCAAAAATATAATCAATATCTTTTATTTCATCTTGAGCATAACATAAACAATCTGCAAGAACTAATCTTCCTTCTGCATCTGTATTTCTTACTTCTATTGTTTTCCCATTTCTTGCTGTTAAAATGTCATCAGGTTTATATGCATTTCCACCTATCATATTTTCAACCGCACCAACTATTCCATGAACTTCAAAAGGAAGTTCTAATTTTGCAATTGCCCAAAGTGTTGATAAAACTGCACAACCACCTGATTTATCAGCTTTCATTGTAACCATAAAATCACTTGGTTTTAAAGATAAACCACCTGAATCATACGTCAAACCTTTTCCAACTAAAACAATTTTAAACTTAGGATTTTTAGGTTTATATGTTAGATGAATAAGTTTTGATTCATGAATAGAGGCACGTCCAACACTGTGCATTGCCATCATATTGTGTTTTTCTAAATATTTTTCACCATGTATTTCACATTTTATTTCTACATCTTTTGCAATTTCTTCAGCCATAGAAGCCATAATTTCAGGATAAAAATCAGCAGGAGCTGTATTTACCATATTTCTCGCTTTATTTACAGCTTTTGCAATGATTTTTGAATCTTTTAAAATTGTTTCTAGTTTAGATGATTTTTCTTCAACTACTATATCTAACTCTAATTTTATTTTTTCATCTTTTTCTGATTTATAATCAGTAAATTTATATTCACCTAACACTGCACCTTCAACTAAAGCTTTGAAATGTTCTTCTAATTCAGGTGTTAATTCGATTTTTGCACTTTTAAATTTTGTTGTTTGGATTTTTTTAATTGCTGTTGCTACTGCTATTGCAATGCAATCATAACTATTTTCTTCATATCCTACATAAACTTTTTTAGATTCAGCTAATAAAACACAAGTTTCATCTTTTGCTTTAAAATCAAGAATTTCTAAAAGTTCTTTGTCATTATCAATACTATCAATTTCTTTTACAAAAATTATTTCAATTTCTGAACTAACTTTTTCATTTTTTTTTACTAAATTAATCTTCATTTTGACCTCTTTTTTCTACTTTTTTTGTAGTTTGATTTATATAGTATAAAATACTTCCACCAAATATAGCAGCAATTGGAATAGCTAAATACCAATGCTCTTTTATCCACTCTAATACAACTAATATTTCGTTTCCAAAATACCAAACTGGTACTATTGTAAGGGTAGCCCAACACCAAGCTGATATTAGATTTATAAACGCAAACATTTTAGCACTATATCTTGTAAGACCAATTGAAATGGGAATAACTGTTCTCATTCCATACATATATCTTTGTATAAAAATTATAGGCCAACCATGCTTTTTAAGTAATAAATGAGCAAGGGCAAATTTTCTTCTTTGATTTTTAAATTTTTTGTGAACATAAGATTTATTAAATCTTCCAATATAAAAATAGACTTGATCACCAGCAAAGCCACCAAGTCCAGCTACAAAAATAGCTATATATAAATTCATATCACCAGTATGAGACAATAATCCAGCCATAATCAGACCAGCTTCACCTTCAAGCATTCCCCAGGCAAAAAGAATTATATAACCATATTTTTTAAGTAGGTATATAAACTTTTCTTCAATTCCTTCAACAGGAGCTTGATATAAATTGTAAATAAGAAAAGAGAAAAACACTATTAAAATAATAGTTAATATCTTCCCTGAATAAGGCTGGATCTTTCTAAAAAGTTCTTTCACATTTTATCCCTACTACTTAAAATCTAACAAACTTTTTGCTTGTATCATATCTTTATCTCCACGTCCAGATAGACTTATGATAACTATTTTTCCTTTTAATTTTTCTTTTGCTTTTTTTAAGTATGCAATTGCATGAGATGATTCAAAAGCTGGAATAATTCCCTCTGCTCTACTCAACCATACAAAAGCATCTAAAGCTTCTTTATCAGTTATAGAATCATAACTTACTGTTTTATTATCTTTGTGAAAAGCGTGTTCAGGTCCAATTCCTGGATAATCAAGTCCTGCGCTTATACTATGAGCTTCTAAAATTTGTCCATCTTCATCTTGAAGTAAATATGAACATTGTCCATGTAATACTCCAGGACTTCCTTTTTCCAAACTACATCCATGTTTATCAGTATCTAACCCTAAACCACCAGCTTCAATACCAACGCAACTTACTTCTTTATCTTCTAAAAAATGTGAAAACATACCTATTGCATTTGATCCACCACCAATACATGCAACAACATAATCAGGAAGTTTTCCCTCTTTTTCTAAAATCTGTTTTCTTGCTTCAAAACCTATTACTGCTTGAAAATCTCGCACCATCATAGGATATGGGTGAGGACCAGCAACTGTTCCAATTATATAAAATGTATCACGTGCGTTTGTAACCCAATATCTAATAGCATCATTCATTGCATCTTTTAAAGTTTTACTTCCACTTTCAACTGCTATTACTTTAGCACCTAAAAGTTTCATTCTAAATACATTTAATTCTTGTCTTTCTACATCTTTTGCACCCATAAACACTGTACATTCTAATCCCATAAGTGCTGCAATTGTAGCAGTTGCAACTCCATGTTGTCCAGCTCCTGTTTCTGCAATTACTTTCGTTTTACCCATTCTTTTAGCAAGTAATCCCTGAGCTATAACATTATTTACTTTATGAGCGCCCGTATGATTTAAATCTTCTCTTTTTAAATAAACTTTTGCACCTATTTCTTCACTTATATTTTTTGCAAAATAAAGTGGATTTTCTCGTCCTACATAATCTTTTAATAAAGCATTTACTTCTGACCAAAACTCTTCATCAAATCTATATTTTTTATATGTTGCTTCTAATTCTTTTAAAATTGGCATTAAAGTTTCAGGTACATATTGACCTCCAAAAATACCAAATTGTCCTTTATCATCAGGATCAAAAATACTAGGTTTTGGAATATAATTACTCATTTATTTCTCTTTTTATTAAATTTCTAATACAGAATATACAGGTGCAACTTCACTTAATTTTTTTGCACCATTTAAAATATGAATATTCATTAAAAAACACATTTCAACTAAATTTACATCAAGTTTTTTTATTAAATTTGCTGCTGCATATGCAGTTCCACCACTTACAATAATATCATCAATTAATAAAACATTTACATTTTTTTGATTATTGAAAGCATCAAGATGTAGTTCAACCTCATCAAAACCATACTCTAACTCATATTTTTCACAAACAGTTGTATTTGGTAATTTTCCCTTTTTTCTAACAGGAACAAAACCAACACCTAATCTATCTGCTAAAGCTGAACCAAATATAAAACCTCTTGAATCAATTCCAGCAATATAATCTAAATTATAAGATTTATATCTATCTTCTAAGTGATTCATCAAAAGTTTAAATGCATCTTTGTTATTTAATAAAGTCGTAATATCTTTAAATACAATGCCTGCTTTTGGAAAATCTTTTACACTTCTAATTGAATCTAATAATATCTTTTTGCTATTTTCATCTAATATCTTATTCTCACCCAATTTGAGTCCTTTTATATCTATTTCTTCTGAAAAGTGGATTATTTTAGCTAAATATTTATTATGGTTTTATGATGTTTTTCAAATATTTAAGAATATTATAAATATAATAAATTATATTATTTAATGGATTTAAAAATGAAACTTATACTTATCTTTTTACTAAATATCTCAATGTATGCACTAGATTTACAAAAAGCAAATATTTATGATGAAACTAAACATCAAATAAACGGATGGTTTATGAGTGAAAAATTAGATGGAATTAGAGCTTATTGGAATGGTAAAGAACTACTTAGTAAAAATGGAAATAAAATCTATGCACCAATTTGGTTTACAAAAAATTTTCCACCATTTGAACTAGATGGGGAACTTTATACAAAAAGAGATGATTTCGAGAATATTCAAAATATAGTTCTTGATACAAATCCATCAAAAGATTGGCAACAAATAACGTATAATATCTTTGAAGTCCCCAATGTAAAAGGAAATTTTGATAAAAGATTAGAAAAAATAAGAATTTGGTTAAATAAAAATCCAAATAATTTCATAAAAATTATTCCTCAAATAATTTGTAAAGATAAAAAACATTTAAATAAATATTTAGAAGAATTAGTAAATAAAAAAGCAGAAGGAATAATTTTAAAAAATCCATATTTAAACTATGAAAATGGAAGAACAAATAATATTTTAAAAGTAAAAACATTTTTCGATGATGAGGGAGTTGTAATAGGTCATAATTATAATAAAGAGAAAAACTTTAAAAGTTTAGTTATAAAACTAAAAAACGGTATAGTTTTCAATCTTGGCGGTGGTTTTTCAAATAAAGAAAGACTAAATCCACCAAAAATTGGTGAAATCATAACTTTTAAATATTATGGATTTACAAAAAACAACAAACCAAAATTTGCCTCTTTTTTAAGAATTAGAAAAAAAGAGTAAAACTCTTTTAATACAATTCATAAGTTTTACTTACTAAACCTGAATTTTGAATCTTTTTACAAATAGTTGTATCTTTTGTATCATCAATAGTTAATTCTAAAGTTTTTGTACTATTTGAATCTGTTTTTACTTCTAAACTTAAACAAGAATTTTTATCAGTCATTTTTAAATCAGCTATTGTCCAGTTTGTATCATTTACATTCATAGTATCACTTATTTTTTCTATCTTTTGATTTAATAAATAATAACTTTGAATAGAATTTATAGCTGTATTTATATCTCTTTTTATAGTTGATACCAAAGCACTATCTTTTGTATCCATATATTTTGGAACAGCAAAAGATGCAATAATCCCCAAAATAACTATCGCAAAAATCAATTCTAGTAAAGAAAAGGCAGATTTCATAACTAAATCCTTTAAATAATAATTTAAAAGATTATAAGTTATAGTTTCTTAAAATAATATTATTAATTATCTTGCTCCAACTTTTCCTAACACGACTTTTATTGTTTTCATAAATATAACAAAATCCATCCATAATGACCAATTTTGAATATACCATTTATCTAACTCTACTCTTTCATCAAAAGTAAGTTCATTTCTTCCACTAACTTGCCAAAGCCCCGTAATACCTGGTTTTACTTCCAAGATAATATCTTCATTATATTTACCAATTTTCTCTTTTTCATTTAACATATATGGTCTTGGACCTATTAGATTCATATCGCCTCTTAAAATATTGAAAAATTGTGGAAATTCATCTAAGGATGTAGCTCTTAAAAATTTCCCAACTCTTGTAATTCTAGGATCATTTTGGTATTTATGATAAATTTTATAATACTCCACTTCATCTGGATTATTCACTAAATATTCTTTTAATATTTCATCTCCATTTACATACATACTTCTGTATTTATAACAACTAAAATTTTTACCTTTTTTACCTAATCTTTTTTGTTTAAAAAGAACTGTTCCTTCAGAATCAATTTTTATCAAAAAAGAGATAAATACATGTAAAATTAATGCAAATGGAAAAATAAATATAACCAAACTTTTTTCAAAAACATACTTTATTATTATATTTTTATAGTTCAACAATCTATTCTCGATATGAATAGCTGATAATCTAACATTAAAATAATCTATCACATCTGTATGTGCGAAATCAAGATGATACATATAAGGAACTATATAAACATCTTTTGTAAATTTTGAATATCTTCTTATTAATCTTTGAAGATGTTCTACTGATAAATTTTTTGAAATTATAATTACAAGATTATATTGTTTTTCAACACTTTTATAACCAAAATACCAATTATTATCTATCTCTTCTTCCATTTTTTCTATTAATGATGAATTACCAACTAATTTAATTCTTTGTTTAAAACAATCAAATTTAAACAAATACATTTTTAATAATCTTTTAAAAAAAGGAAGTAAAAAAAACATTACAACAAAAAATAGAGTTAAAAAAGCCCTTGAATAATCATTTGACATTTTTGATAAAGAGATCACAGTAAATATAGCAACAAAAGATAAAATAAGTGCTTTATAGATTTTTTTTGTATCACTCCAAAAATCATATCTTACAAAGTAAATTTTTTCAAAAATTAGTATCAATAAAATAATAAATATAATCCAATAATATTTTTGAGTATTTAATCCTGAATAAATTGGTAAAAAATCAAGCAAATAATTTGTTCTTAAATATAATGCAACCTTTAAAGATAAAAAAATTACTAAAAAATCTGCTATTAAAAGTATAATAATATATATTGTATTGGATAAATTTGTTTTATTTTTCATAATCGAATTATACTAATTTATTTTATTATATTGAATTAATTTAGAATCAACAAAAGTTTTAAATTCTTCTTTAAATCTATCTTCATCATATCTCTTGGCAAATTGTGAAATATCTTTATAATTAAAAGTAGAAATATCAAATCTTTGTACTGCTTTTATAATATCTTCTTTTGTTTGATTCTCAAAATGTATTCCAGTTATATTATCTTCAACCGTTTCAGCTGTACCACCTTTATTTAAAGCAATTATTGGTGTTCCACAACTCATAGCTTCAATAGGAACTATTCCAAAATCCTCAATAGCAGCATATAAAAAAGCACGAGCTTTTTGCATATACTTTACCATACTTTCAAAATCTTGATAACCTAAAAGTGTGATATTATCTTTTGCTATATTTTTAATAGATTTATACTCTTCACCATCACCTATAACTATCAACTTTTTATCATTCATTTCATTAAAAGCTTCAACTATAAGTTTAGTTTTTTTATAAGGAACTAACCTACAAGCAGTCATATAATAATCACCTTTTTTTTCATCTAATAAAAATCTATTTGTATTTACAGGAGGATAAATTACTACACTTTCTTTATTATAAGTTTTTTTTATTCTCTCTTTTACGAAATCTGAATTTGCAATAAAAAAATCAACTCTTGATAAAGTTTTTATATCCCATTTTCTTAAACTTTTCAAAGTCTGTTGTACTAAAAATTTTTTAGGTTGTTTTAGATTTGAAGTATATTCTTCATATAAATCCCAAGCATATCGAATAGGAGTATGACAATAACAAATATGAAGTTGATTTTTTTCTTTTTTTATTCCTTTTGCAACAGCCCAAGATGAACTTATAATTAAATCATAAGAACTTAAATCTAAACTTTCTATTGCTTTTGGAAATAAAGGTAAATAATTTCTAAAATATTTTTTTGCAAAAGGTAATTTTTGAATAAATGAAGTTTTTGCGAATTTTCCATTTAATACATTATTTCTATCTTTTTGACTTAAAAAATCAACTAAAGAGAAAATATCTGAATTTGGATAAATATCTAAAATTGTTTTTAAAACTTTTTCTGCACCTGCATTTGTTACAAGCCAATCATGAACTATTGCTATTTTCATCAAAACTAACTTTTATATATATCTAATAAAGTTTTTTCAAAATTTTTTTGCTCTATTTTTTTTATCATTTTAAATAATTTTTCACTTGAACCTGTTAATTTTTTTATCTCATTTTTTCTGACAAAAGCAGGATTTATTTTCACTTCTATTTCATAACCAGCAATTTTGTTCATCATATTAATAATTTCTAAAAGTTTTATTCCTCTATTTGATGCAATATTTACTATTTCACTTTTAAAGTCTGATTCTAAAAGTTTTTCATAAACTTCACAAACAAAATTTATATCATTAAATTCTCTAATAATATCAACATTTCCTAATTCAATAACTTTTTTATTCTCTTTAAAATGAGAAACTATTTTGGGTATTAAAAAATCTTTTGATTGCCCTATTCCTGTATAATTAAATGGTCTTGTTATAATTATTGGTAATAAAGTAAAATAGTTTTTAGCTAAACATTCCATTGCATATTTACTAAGTCCATAATGATTTGTAGGATTAGCACATAAGTTTTCATCTAATATTTCTTTATTTTGATTACCATAAATTGTCGCACTACTTACTAAAATAATTTTTTTAGGATTTAATAACAATTCTACAAAAGAGTCTAAAATATTAGTTGTTCCTATTGTATTAACATTATAAAAATCCAAACTATTTTTATGCCCAACAAAAGAAATAGCAGATAAATGAATCAAAAAATCAGGTTTGATATTTTCAATTATTTTTTTTATCTCATTTTTATTTGTAATATCGCACTTAAAAATCTTTTCTTCATCTTTAAATAATGAAGTACCATAAACATCAAAATTATTACTGTTAAAATATTTACTCAAATGTATTCCAGTAAAACTATCAATTCCAGTAATTAAAACTTTTTTCATATTAAAAACTAAAACCTATTTTATTTCTTCTTAAATCTTCTTCAACCATCATTTTACATAATTCTTCTAAGGTACATTTTGATTCCCAATTTAAAACTTCTTTAGCTTTTTTAGAATTTCCAATAAGTACATCAACTTCAGCAGGTCTATAAAATTTTTTATTAACTTTTAGTACAATTTTTCCTGTTGATTTATCTTTTGCTATTTCTGTTTCTTTTGTTCCACTAAATTCCAATTCTATATCAACAGCTTTAAAAGCTAATTTTACAAAATTTCTTACGGTTTCAGTTCTATTTGTCGATAAAATATAATTATCAGGTTTTGAAGCTTGAAGCATTAAATACATTCCTTCTACATACTCTTTAGCATAACCCCAATCTCTTTTTGCATCTAAATTGCCTAATTCTAAATAGTCTATTTTCCCTAATTTTATTTTTGCAACAGAATCTGTGATTTTTCTCGTAACAAACTCTTGCCCTCGTAAAGGTGATTCATGATTAAATAATATTCCACTACAAGCAAAGATATTATATGACTCTTTATAATTCATTGTTATCCAGTGGGCATAAAGTTTTGCAACACCATAAGGACTTCTTGGATAAAAAGGTGTATTTTCTGTTTGAGGTATTTCTTGAACTTTTCCAAACATCTCAGAAGTACTAGCTTGATAAAATTTTATTTTAGGATTTATCGTTTTTATTGCTTCTAAAATATTTAAACAACCTAATGCAGTAATTTGTGTTGTTAAATGAGGTTGTTCAAAAGAAGTTTTAACAAAACTCTGAGCTGCAAGATTATAAATTTCATCTGGCTTTATTTCACTAATAACTCTTATAATATTTGCTTGGTCTAAAATATCACAATCAATCAAATGTAGATTTGAATTATTTTTTATACCTAACTCTTCTATTCTCCAAAAATTAACAGATGAAGCTCGTCTATAAGTTCCATAAACTTCATAATTTTTGCTAAGCAAAAGTTGAGCAAGATAAGCTCCATCTTGACCTGTTATTCCCGTTATAATCGCTTTATTCATAATGCATCTTTTAATACAATATTATCAATTAAATCTAAGTTATCTAAATTATTAGTCGTTATTAAAAACTGAACATACAAATTTGTCATTTCATGAATACTTTTTATATAATCATATTTTATTTCAAAAAGTTTATTTTTTGCATCATAAAGGTCAACTATACTTTTTAAACCTTTTTCATAAGCTAATTGAATAGAATCAAGATAAGTTTGTCCTGAAATTACAGCTTCTTTAAACATTTTTAATGTTTCTATTTCACTTTTCAATTTATTTACATTTTCATTTAATTTAGTTGTAGTATCATCTTCTACTGTTTTTAATTCTTCTTGAATTGATTTTTTCAACAATTTTTTAGATTTAACTTTTGAAGAAATAGCTCCACCTTCAAATATTGGAATTCTAAGTTTTACCATAGCTCTTCCATAATTTTCATAATCCGAAGTTTCATCATCTGTAATATACTCTGTATAAGTTGCATTAAATCCTAAGTTAGGTAAATGTTCAGCTTTTGCAGTTTGTATATCATAACTTGCCATTTCAACTGCCGTTCTTGATTGTAATATATTTATATTTCTATCTATTGATGTGTTATTATCAATAACTTCTAAAATATTGTTTATATAATTTTCAGATATTGCATTCAAATTTATATCTGGTATTTCAATAGTATCAAGTTTTGTAACATCTTTTAATTTTTTAAGCATTACATCATAATTTTTTTCTTCTTGAACTAAATCAATATTTGATTTTTGATATTCAACTTTTACTTTCAAAAAGTCCATTTTTGTAACTAAGCTCATATTATATTTTTCTTCTATCATTTTCATATTTTGAGAAACGTACTCTAAATTTGCTTTTAATAAAGAAATTCTATTTTTTGAATTTAGTACACTCATATAAATATCTAAAGATTCACTTGCTAATTTTTGTTTAGATATTTCATAATCAAAAGAGTATAATTTTACCCTCGTTTTTTCTAAATCAATTTGAGAAAATAAAACAGGATTATAAATAACTTGGTCTAAAGAAATATTTAAATCAGTTGATTCTTCTTTTACATAAGAGTCTCTACTGTTTAACATTTCATTTCTTTTATAATCAGTTCTTGAATAAGAAACACTACCTTCAAGTTGAGGATATAACTGTGCATAAACCTCATTTAGTCCCTCTTCTCTTGATTCAAACTGATACTTTGAAGCAGTAATTTTTGTAGAATTTTCTATCGCTGCTTTATAAGCATCTGTTGGCGTTGTATAAGAAGCACTAGCAACAGTTCCAAAAAGAAGTGTTGCTAATAAGATTTTTGAAAAATCATTCTTCATTAAATCCCCTTGAAACCATATCTGTAAATGGTTTTACAAAATAAGAAAGTGGTGTTCTTTCACCAAGATTTATCATAACTTCTGCTGGCATACCAGGTAATAGTTTAAATCCATATTCATTAACTTGAGCTAAACCTTTAGCAGTTAATTTTATTTTAGCTTCATAGTATGGTTCTCCTGTTTTTTCATCCATAAATCTATCAGCAGATACATATATTACTTCACCTTCTATTACTAAAGCTTTTTTAAGATTAAAAGCAGAAAATCTTATATCAGCAAGTAATCCAACTACAACTTTATCAATATCATTTATATGAACTTGAGATACGACAATCAAATCAGAATTTTCAGGAACTATTTCTAAAATTGCCTCAGCTGGTTTTATAACAGCACCTTCTGTATGAGCTTTCAATCCTACAACTATTCCACTTATTGGAGCTGTAATTTCTGATTTTAAAATAATATCTTCTAAAGTATTGATTTTAGAAGATAAATTAACTAAATCATTTTTAACTTGTACAATTTGATCTAATATTTTATTTCTAAACTCTTTTTCAGTTAAAAGTTGTTGTGTTTTTATTTCATTTATTTGTTCACCAAGTTTTGCAATGTCTGCTTTGTTACTTGCTATTTCTCCTTCGAAAGTATTGATTTCTCTTTTTAACTCTCGTATTTTTGTTTTATCTACAAGTTTTTGAGCAAATAATTCTTCAAGTTCTTTTAATTCTTCATTTAAAGAAACTATTCTATTTTTTCTTACTTCATTTAAAGATTTTAAACCTGAAATTTGACTTTCTAACTGAATAACTCTTTGAAATGAAATATCTTCTTGATTTTTTAAACTTTTATTTGTTGTAAAAAATATATTTTCTTGATCTTGAATAATATTTAAATCTGTAATTTCAGCAGGAAAACTAATAGAATTTTGTTCATCTCTTTGAGCTACTAATCTTGTTTGAGAAGCTAAAAAATCCATATATTGTTTTTTTGCAGCTTCTAATTCAGATTTTGCTTGAACTGTATCAAGTTTCATCAGAACTTGACCTTTTTTTACAATATCTCCCTCTTGTACAAGAATTTTACTAATTCTTCCACCTTGTACATGCTGTACAACTTTTTTTTCGCTATCAGCAGATACTTTACCAATAGATACAGCAGCAGAACTAAGAGGAGCTATAGCCATCCAACCACCAAAAAGTACAAATACTACAAATAAAACTCCCAATCCAAAAGCAATTACTTTTGAATCATCACCAGATGGCATACTTTCTTGTGTTAAATTAACTTGTTGATTATCCATACTTAACTCCCTGGTTTACTTAATTTTATTTGTTGAGGCTGTGTCATTTGTACAGTTTTTGGTGCTACTGGATTTTGTTTTGTTGTATTTCCTAAAATATCACTACTGTTACCATATTTTTCAACTTTACCAGCATTCATAACTAAAATTTTATTTGTTACTTTTAAAATATTTGGTCTATGAGTAATAATAACAACTGTTGTGCCACTTTTTTTCAATTCTTCAACTGTTTTTAACAATGCCAATTCACCTTGTTCATCTAAGTTTGAATTTGGTTCATCAAGAACAATAAATACAGGATTATTATAAATAGCTCTGGCAAGCCCTATTCTTTGTCGCTGACCTCCTGATAAAACCATACCAGCTTTTCCAATAACAGTATCGTATCCCTCAGGTAATCTTAAAACCATATCATGAACACCTGCTTTTTGTGCTGCTTCGATAACTTTTGTAGAATCAACTTCTGAAAATCTAGCTATATTTTCACTAACTGTACCTTCAAATAATTCTATATCTTGTGGTAAATATCCAATGAATTGTCCTAAATGTTCCCTATCCCATTGAGAAATATCAGCACCATCCATTCTTACAGTTCCATGAGTTACAGGCCAAACTCCCAAAATAACCCTTGCAAAAGTTGATTTTCCAGCTGCACTAGGTCCTACTACACCCAAAATATCACCTTTTTTTATAGCAATATCTATATTTTCTAAAGTATATTTATCAGAAGCTGGTGGTTTTGCATAAACACCTTCTAAAGTTAAAAATCCTTTAGGTGCTGGTAATTGCATATATTCTTTATCTTTTGGGAACTCTTTTAAAAGTTGATCTATTCTTTTATAAGACATTCTAGCTCCACTGAAACCTTTCCATGTATTAATCATCAAATCAAGTGGTGCTAATGCTCTACCCATAATAATAGAACCTGCAATCATCATACCAGCACTTAACTCCATATTGATAGCCAAATAAGCCCCAAGACCTAACATCATAGATTGAAAGAACATTCTAAGTGTTTTAGAAAGATTTGACCAAACTCCTGCTTTACTACTTGCTTCGTCTTGTGCATTTAAAAAACCAAAATATTTAGCTTCCCATTTTTTTCTAACTTTACTTTTCATACCCATTGCATTTATAACTTCTGCATTTCTGATATTTGACTCAAGATTTATCATAGATTCTCTATTTAAAGAGTTTGAATTATCTAACTTTTCTTTTGTAGTATATTCGTTTAATAAAGTAATACAAACTAAAACTATAGCTGCAAATATGGCAAAGATTCCAAAAAGAGGATGAAATAAAAATAAAACGATAATGTAAATAGGTATCCAAGGAACATCAAAAAATGCAAAAAGACCATTTCCACTTAGGTATTGTCTTAATTGCATTAAATCTCCCATAATTCTAGAACTTGCAGCTTCAGGTTTTTTATTTGCTAATTCAAAAGTGCTTTCAAAAACTCTATTACTTAAAAGGTTTGCAAATTTATTTCCAAACTTTATCAAGATTCTTGACCTTACAACTTCAAGAAGACCCATAGTGATAAATAAAACTGTAACTATCAGTGTAAGCATATATAAAGTTGATTCACTTCTACTTGCAATTACTCTATCATATAATTGAAGCATATATAAAGGAGGAACTAACATCAAAAGATTTATAAACAAACTAAAAAATCCCGCCATAAAGATAGATTTCTTTGATTCAAGTATCGTCTGCTTTAATTCAGATTCTTCTACATCATCTACTTTTTTTTCATTTTTTGCCATAAATTTTCCTATAATTAATTATTTCTTTGAAATAGTGAGTTCATCAAATTTTGCATATTATCTAAAGATTTTATGTGTACATTTATGAAAGTAATTATTCCATTTCTTACCCAAGAAGCCAAAGTTTCATCATCAAGTGCATTAAGTTTTTCCATATCAACAACCTTGAAACCTTTTGCTAAAACTTGTTTCTCTTCACCTTCTCCTATACTAAGTTCTCTCTCTTCTAAGATTCCAGAATCTGCGATGATTTTAGCAATCATTTTTGCTCTCATTGCATCTTGCTCATAAGAAGTCAAAAATTGAATAGTATCTTTTAAAAATTTTGTTTGATTATTTCCTTCATCAAACAGTTCAATTCCAGATTCAGTTGATAAATGAGGAGCTTCAACATCAATTGCTATTGCTCTTTGTTCTGGATTTTCTTTGTTACTTACATATGTAAAAGGATATTTTCTATAAACAGCTGGAATATAACTATTTAGCCATTTCCCTTCACTATTCATTGCAAGGTTTTCTTTTCCCAATGAATTTATAGCAACTATTGAAGGATATTCATCTGATGTAAAAACGATAGGAAAAGAACTAGCAACCAGTTCAGCTTCACTAGCGATTATAGGAAAAGATGGAATATCTTTTACAAATAATAGATTTTCTAATTTTCCAATTTTTAAATCTTTGTGTTTTTCTTTACTTAATAATTCTAACTTTTTATACAACTTTTCTCCTTTGATATGTGTATTTTTAGGTCTCCCTCTTTTTTTTGCAAAAAAAGATACTCCTGTTGTGTTTTTGATTGTTTGGATGAACTCTTGGCTTCCGATGATAGATTCGCTATTTAAAGCAGTTTTTATAAACTCTATTTCACTTTTTACTAAAGATATATCTTTACTTTGTTTTAAACTACTGCATATAGTATTTACTAAAGAATGATTTGTAGAGATAAAATCCATATATGAGATAACTTTTGATAAAAAGCCATCTTTTTCAATCAAAGAACTTTTATATCTACCTTCCCAGATAGTTCCTGTTCTTTTGTATTTTTTATTGTAGTATAAAACATACTGTCTTCCTAAAATTTGCATAAATTTTGAGATATTTTCATCTTCTATTGAACTTATGATTAGTTCAAAACTATCTTTTAATAAAACATAAGAGTATATGTTAATCTCTAGTTTCAAAGATATTTCCATCATAAAAGAATAAAAATTCTCATAATCTTCCATATCATGAAATACTTTTTGTTGGTTTATGCCAAGTTTACGAATATATACGGGGATATTTGGTAGGGTTACTCTAGTTTTTCTAGCCAAGTGTTTACCTTATTACATTTTTACAGATGTAATCTTATAGAAATATGTCTTTTATTAAACTTAAATATTACTCTGACACTATTTATTTTAGAAATAAAATAGTGTCAGAGTTGATTTTATAAGAAAGGGGTAAAAAAAAGACCAAGTAAACTTGGTCTAATTGCGTAAATTTATATTATCGATAGTTAATTTACATAATCAATTTTAATAAAAATAAGCATAAAGTAAACTTAAAAAACATTACCAAAAAACAACTAGCTGTATGTAATAAATACAATTTCCACAAAAACTTTATTTTTTAGTAATGCTTTTAGATATATATAACGAAAAAAGCCCAAGGCTAGTGCCTTGGGCTAGTTTGATTTAAAAATTATTTTCAAATCAATTGTATTCTAATTTTATTAGAATAATAATTGAGATGCATCTAATCCATTAACATTTATATCTTGACCTGTCGCATCTTGAAGATTGATAGAACCGATAACTGCACCTTTAGTTGCATTACTAGTAGTTGCTGTGAAGTCAATATCAGTATCTCCAACATTACCTGCTTTAGAAGTAGCCATATAAACATTATAAATGTTTGAATCATGAGCAGAAGCTTCTAAATAGATGAATTTATTTTCACCTGTAAGTGTAAAGATATCAGCATCAGGAGTTGTATTTAATCCAGCATTTGTTCCGAATTTATCATTTACACCTGTACCAAGTTCAATAACAACACCTGCAACATTGTATGCAGAGAAGTCTAAAGTATCAGCACCTTCAGCTGGTGTATCACTTTCTACTAAACCACCTTGTTGTTGAGTAGTTGATGTAGCAGTATGAATTGGAGTAGTATCTTTATCATAAGTACCAGTTGACTCAACTTGAGATTTAACTTCTACAGTTACAGAATTAACATTTGCATCTGTTTTAGCTAAAGCAATTATATGATCATCAACACCAGCATTTGAACCAGGAGTTGCAGTTGTAAAATGAACAGTTGGATATTGTGGATCTGCAGCATCTAACATATCTGCCACTTGAGCTGCAATTGCCGCATCATCCATATCACCTGTAACGTTGAAAGTCATTGATTTATCACCAACAGTTACAACAATTGTTTCTTTATTATGAGCTACAAATCCAGCTAAATCTAAAGTTTGTGCTTCATCAGTAACAGTAACAATACCTTCATCAAAACCTTTAACTACATCATGTCCAAAGTGTGTACCACTAAATGCTACATTATATGTCCACTCAATAGAGTTAGAAGAGATGTCAATTAAGTCATCACCTAATCCACCATCAATAGTGATGTTTGTAGCTGTACTTGCTGAAGAAACATCATCTGCATCAACAATAATAGTGTCATCACCATTTCCACCATTGATATCCATTTTGAATACATTTAAACCATTTGTATCATTTGCATCTGTAAAGTTAGCAGTTACAATGTTATCTAAATCTAATGCTAAGTTTAATGTATCATTACCTGCTCCACCATTGTAATCAAAAGTTGCTAATTCAGTTTTAGCATCATTTAATCCGTATAATGTAGTTTCAGTAACGTTATTTAAATATTTTTCAACGATTTCAGAAGTGAAACCAGCGTTTAATGTTAAATCACCAGCAAATGTGCTTGCATCCATGATTTGTACATCTTTAAATGCATGAGCATTATTTGCACTGCTATCAAGAGTAACATCATTACCACCATTATCTACAGTGTTAGAGTTACCGATGATTAAGTTAGCATTACTTCCTACTTTAGAGTCGATTGTAACTTTTCTTAAAGTATTATCAGTTGATTCTAATGTTGATAATGAAGAGTTTTTAGATTTGTCACCTGCAACACTTACATTAAATTCATCAAATCCAGCTAAAGTATCAGTTACTGTAATAGCTTGTTTTGTATTAAATGTATTATTGTGATCTTTGTTCATAGAACCGATAGTTAAAGCACCACCATCTGCTGCTAAACCTACTTTTTCTAAATCAACATTGATAGATACTGATGTATCAGATGCTTTTTTCTCAGCAGATACGTCATTATACATATCGTATGTACCTAAGAATTTAGTATTTTGGTTCATAGCTGGTTGATCAATTTCAACATTGTCTGGAGCAGTTAAAACGATAGCGTAAGCATATTGATCTAGTGGATCCCCACCATTATCTTTACCTCCGTTTGTTCTATAGTAAGTTGAATCTAAAGTAATTTCAAATCCATCTAAAGCACCATTTAATTCAGCATTTTTTACAGCTAAAGCTTCTGATAATAAATCTGCGAATGCTTGGTAAGCTTCGATACCATTAGCTGGTACGTTTGCTAAGAATGCATCTAATTTATCTTCAGCAATTTTTACAACAACTTCAGTTGTTCCATCGATTCTGAATTTGATTCCATCAACTGCTGTGTTTGCACCGAATGGTTTGTTATCTTCTTGTGTTGCAAGTCTATCTTGAGTAAAGTAGTATAAGCTATTACTTTCTACAGCACTTCTTACTAAATAATCTTGATCATAGAATACAGTCATGTTTGACTCATCCCAGTTAGTATCAGCATTTCCAGTATATTCCATAGCTACAGTTTGAGCAGCTGTACCACCAGATACACCTTTTGTAGTCATGTTTTGGATTACTAAACTAGCATCAGAATAGTTAGAAGCAATAGTTTCAACACCATTCATATATTTTGCATTTACAACAACAGTATCATTGTTATCAGCTGCAGTAGCTGCAATATCAGCGATTTCAGCGTGTAAAATAACGTTTTCTACACTTGTAGTAATAGGAGCGATAGCCATGTTACTAGTAGCACCACCATTTACATAAGCACCAGTTGTTACTTGTGCATCTAATGTATCACTACCTGCACCACCATTGATAACATCACCTGAACCTAAAGTATTAACTTGTTGTCCATTTTGGTTTTGAGCTACATAAGAAATAAATGCATCATTTCCAGCTGTACCAGTTTTGATATCTTGAGATACTGATAAGTATTGAGTATCACCAGTAATTGCAGAGTTAGCTTCTGCATCAATAGCTTGTTTTGATTTTGTTACAGTTGAAGCATCAGCTGTTACGTTTTTGATTAAGTTTTGGAATGAAGTTAAATCAGTTCCAGCTGTTTCAAGTTTTTGCGCAGCATAGTCAGAAACTGCAACTTTGTTATTGAAAGCGTCTTGAGCATCACCAGCATTTGCAGTAGATTGTGCAGCTGTGATTAATGCAGCAATAATATCACCTTTAGACTCACCATTATTTAATCTACCAACCCAGTAATCAACACCAGCTGTATCTTGTGCATAAGTTTTACCTAATGTATTTAAGTAAATGTGCTCAATGAAAGCTTGGTTAGTATCTAACGAAGTACCAAAGTATGCTTTTGCATCTGCAGTAGCTAACATTGTATTAGCAGTAGTAGCCATATTTTTACCAGTAGCTTGCCAATAAGAATTTCCCTCACCTTCAGATGCTCTATTAAAAATAGAGATGTAAAGTTGTGAAACTTGAGTTTGTGTTAATGCCATATTATTGTTTCCTCCCTTAAGGAATAAATTTAAATTTGCAGTAATTTATAAATTAACCTATCGTCAAAAGATTTGCCAACAAATAGGTGCACCACTTGAAGGTAATCAGATTAACCATATGATAACTCACGAAATTACCTCACTATCGATAGTATTTATAAAATACGTGCAGAAGTTTAGCATAGAAACCTTAAATTTTGTATAAATTTACCTATTTTACCTGCTATTTTGCTGTTTTGAATTGTTTTTTCTATAATTTGTTATATTATTTTCTATTAAATATATTCCAACTAATGCAATTAAGATTGATAAAAATGTTAAAGAAACTAAATAAAAGTCATCTTTCTTCGTAAAATTAAGATAATCTAGTATCCAAATCGCTAAAAAATGTGTTAAAAATATTCCATAAGACAAAGAACCAAAAAATGTATCAAAAGGTAACTTTATTTTAATTTTTGTTAAAAAATATATCAAAGGTATTCCTATTAATAATCCTATGAATGTTTCTTTAGTCCATGTTGGACTAAAAGAGTTAGTTATATAAAAAATTGGAGTAAGTATTAAAATAACAATCCAAACAAATAATGGAAAATATTTATCAAAATTATCTTCTGTTTTATTTGATTTTATTTTTTGTAAACAACTTCCTATTAAAAAAATAAAAAACACACCTAAAAGAAACCTATAACCAAAATAATCAGGATGAAAAACAGAAAAATTTGCAAGTACATAAACAACCATAGTTAAAATAGCAAGTATATACTTAGTTTTTTTTAAAACTAATACAATTGATAAAAGTATATAAGCTTGAAGTTCAGCTCCCAAAGACCAAGCAGGAGGGATCAAACACCAAGACGGTTTTTGTAAAACTGTACTATCTAGATACATATAATAATTTAGTGGGATGATAGTAAAATTTGATACTAAATTTTGTATATTATATTTTGGATTTCCATAACTTGTAACAAATAAAAATAATAAAGTAATAATAACTACATATATATAAAGTGGAAATATTCTAAGAAATCTGTCTTTATAAAAAAGATAAATCCTATCTTTTGTTTTTGGTAAGATATTTAAATACAGATGCGATACAACAAAACCTGCAAGTATATAAAATATTACAACTGCAAAAACTCCTACATTTAAACCATAAAATTTAATATAAATATGAGATAGTAAAACTAAATAGGCTAAAAAAAATCTAAGATACCCAAACATTATAAAATAACTCCATCATTATAGTCTTGATTTATTTGTTCAATTGGATTATTTATATCTTTGATTGTATTTAAATAATCTATTGTTGAGATAACAGAATCATAATCATCTGAGACATTTGATAAAATATATTGTGAAGCTAGATAACTTTTGTCTTTTAAATAATCTGTAGTATTTGAATTTGTTTTTGACTCAAGAATATCTACAAAAGATAAAGATACTTCAATCTTATTTAAAAGCATATCTTGTCTTTGTTTTCCTAAAGAGTATTCTTCATAAGTTAAGTTTGCAAACTCTTCACTTTCTAAAGATGCATTTAAACTAGCTGTTACAAAGTTATTTACAACTTCTGCTCTACTTTTTGTATCTAACATATTTGTCCAAAATATTATCCCTTCATTGTCTCCATCTGTACCTAAAATATTTAAATATATATTTTCTACAAAATCTTGGTTATTTAAATCTTCATATAAACTTGCAAATACCTCATGTTTTGAAAAAAGATTTGCTATTTCATAAGTTACATTTGTAACATTTCCTAAACTTTCAGCTTTATTTATCCAATAATTTAAACCTTCCTCATCAGGTGCTCTATCAAAAAATGCTATATATAAAGCTGTTATTTTTTCTTCATTTGTATAACTATATATTGTTTTTTCTAAATCACTATTATTGTAAGAAATATAATTCTTTATTGTATTATATGAATATGCGTTTAATGCAAGTATTCCATTATAATCTGGATTTGAGTACTGAAAAGACACTAATCCTATCACTTCATTTGATTGTGGATCTATAACAGCTGAACCACTTTGTCCAAAATATAAGTCCATATCATCATCAAATAAAAGCAAATTTGATTTATAAATTTCATCAACTGTACCAGAAGTTTTATATAACCATTCACCATCATTTTTATCACCAGGATATCCATAAGAAATCAATTGAGTATTTGAATAAACTAAGCTTTGTAAATATGAAATATATGAAATTTCAAACCAACCTGTTTCAAAACCAATTGCTGTTTCAAGGGAAATTACTCCATAATCATAAGATGTATTTTCATATTGAACCCAACCTAAAGAAGGATATATTTGATTTGCTAAAACTGTTCCATAGGGTTCATAATTATCAAATTTTGCAGGAGTAACTTCAACTTTTGTAGCATAACCTCCATTTTCTTCTGAATAAATAACATGCCCTGCTGTTAAAACATCATTTGAACCAATCAATACTCCACTTCCTTGTGCTTCTGTATTATCAGGAAATGTTGAAATAATTTGAACAAACATTGAATAATTTTCATAACTATTTATATTTATTTTTTCTCTATTGTCTGTACCAAAAATCATTATTTTCCTTTAGAGTGAGCTTAGATAATCAAAAGTGATTTTAGCATTATTTTCCCAACTTAAAGATTTTAAATAATCTGATTTAGGATGAGAATTTTCTTTGTAAAGTTTTATCCAGTGAGTCAAAGCATCGCTTATATCTTTTGGATTTTGTGTATTTTTAAAATAAAAAGCATGAGTTGTAGCTACTTCATGAAAAACTTCAATATCGCGTGTAATAATAGGTTTTTTATAAAATGCTGCTTCAATGATAGGTAAACCAAAACCTTCATCATAAGAAGGAACGATTAGGGCATCACTATTTTTATATAGATCTTTTAGTTGTTTATCGTCAACAAAATCATAATAAAAAAGTAGCTTATTCAAAAACTGATGGTTTTGTATTTTTGATATTAATTTATCAACTAACCAACCTTTTTTTCCAACTATATGTAGATTTATATTTTTATTTGTTTTCCATAAAATTTCAAATGCCTCTAAAAGTTGTTTATGGGCTTTTCTTGGTTCAATTGTACTTACAACTAAAAAATTTATATTTTGTGAAGCAATATATGTTTTTGTTTCAAAAAATGAGATATCAATACTTGGAAAATCAGCTCCTAAATGTATAGTTTTTATAATTGCATCATTATTTGGGTTATAACTATTTAACCAATTTTTTAAATCTTTTGCAACAGAGTTAGAAATGGTAATAAAATAAGAAGAAATACTTGAAATATCTTCTAACCATTTTTGATGTATTTTATCTTGATTTTCTCTAAAAAAGTGAGGATATTTTATAGGTAATAAATCATAAACTAAAAAAACTATTTTTACACCTAAGTATTTATATTTTTCATAAACTTTTTCATTTAAAGCTAATTGTATAGTTTGACTAGATAAATCAGAAATATAAAAAATATCATCTTTATTTAGAACTATTTGAGAATCTTGAGAATTTTTTATATCCAATTTTAAAATATTTTTCATATAAGAATTTGCATAAAAATAGTAATAATTTTCATTTATTTTTTTTAAATAAACTGCTTTTATTTTATAAAGATTTTGATTTAACTCATATAGTTTTATAAATTGAGATTTTACAACTCGTGATATTCCCGTTTTTGGGTCGAAGTTTATAATCCCTGAAATATCAACTAAGATTTGTTTTTTTGCTGTTTTATTAAAATCACTTAAACAAATAGTTTCTACTAAATCTTTTATATTATCTATTTTTGAAGATAGTTTTTCTATTTGTTCTTTTTTGTAATCTATCATTATTTCTTATTTTTAGCTTTGATTATATAATCTTGTCCTTGATAAAAATGATGATTTATCAATTTTGCTGTTTGTGTTTCTTCTTTTAAAAGATTTGAGTTATTTATTGGATTTATTATATGTATTTCAACATCATAAAAACCTAAATATTCCAATAAAAACTTCATATATTCACTTGGTATAGGATTTTTATGTGTTGGATTCAAATAAAAATTGTTAGTAGCAACTATCATATTTTGAGGATTTGATGTTTCTAAAAGAATAGTGGCATTTTCTTTTGCTACCTTTTTTATTTGTAATAAAAGATTTATCAATTCCATATAAGAAATATTTTCTATTATATGAAATGCTGTGATTAAATCAAAATTATTTTCTTCACATTCTAATAAATATTTAAAAGCATCTATTTGTTTTAAATTTTTAACATTATTTTCTATAGCTATTTCGAGCATTGTACTATTTTGTTCTATTCCATAAGCTTCTATTTCTTTTTCTTGAAGAAGTTGTACCCACTCTGCTCTGCCACAACCAATATCTAAAGATTTTTTTATTTCATTAGGTAAATATTTTAAATAAGCTTTGTATCTTTTAAGTGTAGCTTCTCTTGAACCTCTAAATTTATTCTCAAAATCTAAAGAAAATTGTTCTAAAAATTCTTTATCATTTTTTGATTTTACTATTTCTAAAGATTGTGTTTTTAAATCTATTGAATTTACGAAGTCATCTATTTTCTGATGAAATAAAATAGATTGATTTACAATTTGTGTTCGTACTAAATCAAAAGCAATTTTATCTTGTTCGTCAAATCTTTTTTGAATTTGAATATTTATATTTTTTAATTGCTCTTCTAAATTTTTATTTCTTGATTCTAATGTTTTTATATTTATTTCTAAATCTTTATTTTTATTTTGCAGTAAAAAAAGATTATGTTTAATATTGTTTAATCTTATAAGATTATATCCCCATCTTAAAAACCAACCTATCATGGGAATATTTTTTATTTTATCTTTTAAATTTGTTTTTTCATTTGACACAATCATTCCTTTACTTTTCAAATGTAATTTCTGGATTTAATTTTGCTAATCCTATAAATGAATATCCTTCAAAACCTGCAACTTGTAAAGAACAAGCATTTTCTAACCAGTGAGAACAGTAATCAAGATGATTATCTCCTGAATGTATTGATGCAGATATAGAGTATTTACCTACTCCAATATTTAAAGGCATTTTAAAATATATTTTATAATCTTTATCTTTTTGGAAAGATAAAGGCATTTTATGTCGATATGTATTTGTTCCAAAAATATTTTGACCAAATTTATCTTTTATTCCTATTCCAACTGTCATATTATCAACATCGATTTTTGAAGAAAAATCAACCTCAATAGTCGCATTTTCACCAGCAGAAATAACATCAGAATTTGATTTTTCACCTTTTATAGTAACTTTTGTAATTTTTATATCAAAGGTACCAAAAGAATCTTTTTTTTCTTTACTGATAGTCATTTTGTCATCTTCATCATTTAATTTTGAAATTAAATAATTATATTTATTTATTACATCTTCTGGAGTTCCTTGTTTTATAACTTCACCTTTATTTAACAAAATAACTCTATCACAAAGCAATTTTAAAGAATTTAAATCATGTGATACATAAATAATACTCATATTATTTTCTTTTCTTTGTCTTAAAGCTTTTGTACATTTTGCACTAAAATGTGCATCTCCTACACTTAAAGCTTCATCAACTATAAGAACTTTTGGTTCTGAGAATATTGCTATTGAAAAAGCTAATCTCATTCTCATACCTGAAGAGTATGTTTTTATCGGTTCATAAATATATGGACCTAATTCTGAAAAAGCTATAATGTCATTTAACTTTTCTTGACACTGCTTATTAGTCATTCCTATTAAAGTACCATTTAAAAAAATATTTTCATAACCAGTTTGTTCATTATTGAAGCCAGTACCTAACTCTAATAAAGCTGTTACTTTTCCTTTTCTGATTATTTTTCCAGATGTTGGTTCTATTACTCCTGCAATAGATTTCAATATAGTTGATTTACCAGCACCGTTAACTCCAATAATTCCTAATGTTTCTCCTTCATATAAATCAAATGAAATATCTTTATTTGAAATAAATTCTTTATGATAATTTTTTTTTAAAAATAGTTCTTTTAATCTATCAAAATTTGATTTATAAATTTTATAAATCTTAGTTACATTTTTTACTTCAAGAATTTTTTTCTTTGAAACCATCATATAATATCCTTAATTGTACTTATCATTTTTTTATATAGATACATTGCAATTAATAAAACTATAATTGTCATAATAAACAATTGGCTAATTTGTGCAAGAGTCGGTGCTTTTGAATATAAAAAAATATTGTGATAAATGTCTATAAAATAAAAAAATGGATTATAAACTAATATAAATGGATATTTTTGCATCACCATTTCTTTCATATAAATGATTGGAGTCATCCAAAACCAAAGTTGTAAAATAATAGGAATAACAACTTTTATATCTTTTATAAAAGGAGTAAATAATGAAACAATAACTCCTATACTAAAGGCAAAAAGACCTTGTAATATCATAACAGGTATCAAATATAAAAATGTCCAAGTTATTTCATGATGCACAATAAGTAAAAAAATAAGAGATAAAAAATAAGAAATTACAAATATAAAAAATTCTGTCAACAATGTACTTAAATAAAAAGTATACATAGGGATATTTATCTTCTTTAAGAAATTTGCTCTTTGATCAAATGATGATGAAAGTCTGCTTATAGTTGTACTAAAAGCTGTCCAAGCTAAAATTCCAGGTATCAAATAAATACTATAAGCATAACTATTATCAACTACGTTCATTTTCATTTTCATAAAATCAGAAAATATTATAGAATATATAGTAATCATAATTATTGGTGAAAGTATAAACCAAAATTGCCCTAATCCTGTACCTATATACCTACTTTGGAAATCTCTTTTTGCAAATGAAAAAGCTTGGATTATATTTTTTCTCAATTGTATTCCTTATTCAAAATTTTTTTATGTTCGATTATAGACTTTTCCCAAGTAAAATTTAAAACAACTTCTAAACCTTTTTTTATCATCTCTTTTTGTAATAAATCATCATATAGAACTTCTTTTAATCTTTCAGCTATTTCTTCTATATTTGTTGGATTACAATAAATTGCAGCATCTTTTCCAACTTCAGGTAAAGAAGAAGTATTTGAAGTAATTACTGCTGTTCCACAAGCGAATGCTTCAAGTATTGGAAATCCAAAACCTTCATAAAAAGAGGGAAATAATAAAACTTTTGATTTATTATAAAGTTCTATAAGCTCTTTATTATTTATATTACTTAAAAATTTAATTTTAGGATTATTCCTTGCTTTTTCAATAAGATTGATACTCTCATCATCTAAAGAAAAAGTATCACTAAAATCACCTACCAATAAAAGTTCAAAAGAGCTATCGTTTATTAATTCAAAAGCTTTAATAACTCCTAAAAAATTTTTTCTTTTATTTAAACTTCCAACATAAAGTATCTGATTTTCTTTTTTTATATTTTCTAATTTTCTAAAAGAACTATCTATTCCATGATAAATAACTTTTACTTTACCTTTAGAATAAGGATAGTATTTTTCAATTTGTTCTTTTGAATAATTAGATACAGTTATTATAGTTTGAGCTCTTTTTATATTATATGGAACTAAAAAACGATAATATCTTCCAAAAACTGATGAAAAAGTATTTGAATAAGTTAAAAAAGAAATATCATGCAATGTAAATACTAATTTTTTTGATTTTGGCAAAAAAATTGGTGCAATATTTGCAGGGCAAAATAGAGTATCAAATTTTTTAAAAGGTAAAATAAAATGTAACCATAAATGAGATAAATATTTATTTGAAATATTTGGCTTATCAATTTTTATATTTTTATCATTTTTTAAAAATTCATATATTTTTTTTGTATAATTTTCTACTCCAGTGTACTTTTTATGAGAAAGTACTCTTCCATCAAATAATATCAACACTTTACCTTTTTTCTATAAAATTTTTTAATGTAGAAAAAGATTTATTTTCATTAAAATTTTCTTCAATAAAAAATCTTGCATTTCTTAATAATTTTTCTCTTTGTGTTGAACTTAAGATTAAAAACAATAATTTTTCTATCCATTCATCTATCGTATTTGCAACTAAAAAACTATTATTTATACCTTTTTCCAATCCTTTTGCACCTATTTCTGTCGTAATCAAAGGTATTCCATAAGCCATTGCTTCAATATTTTTGATTTTTAAACCACCACCCATTTGTACAGGATTTATTGCAATTGTTCCTTTTTTATAAATTTCTTCTAAATTTTCAATTTTTCCATTTATTATAATATTTGTTTGAAATGTATCAAAATGCTTAAAAAAGCTTGATACATTTCCATATATATTTAAATTTAAAAATCTATTTTTTATAAAAAATTTCCAAATATTACATAAAAACCACTCAATAGCATCTTTATTTGCAATACTATATCCTCCAATAAAAATTATATTTATTTTTTTATCTTTTTCTTTTACAAAATTTTCTACTTTTATAGGATGTGGACAATAAAGTGATTTTATTTTATTATCAATTAACAAATTATACTCATCTTCTTGAATTGCTATGACTTTATGGTAGTTTCTGAAAATTGAAAATTCTTCCTCTTTTGTTATATTTAACCAATGTTTTTGTTTATTTTTTTCAAATGATTCTGCTCTTTTATACATAATATCATGAGAATCAAGTAATACTATTTTATCTTTCAATAAAGGTAAAAAATAAGATAATTGGAGATATTCTATTATTACTGATTCAAATTTGTACAATGAAAAAATAGTATTAAATTTAGAAGTTATTTCTTCATTGTAAAAATTTCTCAATATAGGATTTTTATCTAAAAAATTATTTATACTTTTTTTATCAAAACTTGTTTTTTCTAATTCTTCTACAAAAATGACATTTAAATTATATTTTTTTAAATAATTTTCATCATCAGTTTTTCTTGGATTTATATATGCAATATAAAGAGTAAAATGCTTTTTAAGAAATTCAATTAGAGAAAAAATTCTTTGATGACTTCCCATTTCTAATTTCCAAAAATCTACATGTGTTACTATTAATATATTCATTTTATAAACTTAAGTTTAAAAATATTTTGCAAAAAAATATTTGATTTTAGATTTAAATATATCTTTTAATATAATTTCATCATCAAGTTCAGTATAACCCCAAAAATCATTTAATATTTTTCTTAAACGGTTTTTTTGGTTAGGTATTTTTATATTATAATTTTTTATTTCAAGTATATCACTCCAAAAATCTGAATCAAAATAATTTATATATATACCAATATCTTCTTTTGAAAAATCAAAATAAGGTTTATATAAAAATGTAGTTTGTTTATTGAAATATTTAGCTTCATATAAAACACTTGAATTTAAAGCTATAACATGCTTTATATTTTCGTTTGATAATAAATAATAAATATTGTCATAAACAATGATAATATTTTTAAAACTTTTTTTTAATTCTTTTATAGTATCTTTGGAATTTTCATAAGGATGTGGCTTATAATAAATAATATTATAATCTTTTGATATATTTTTTATTTCATCTAAATAATCTATCAAAGATAAGTACTTTTGCCCGTTGAAAATAACTTTATCTTTTGATGTTTGTCCTATCAGTAACAAAGAGTTTTCTTTTATATTATTTTTTTTTACAGTTTTCAAATAAGTAGCTTGAATCATATTTGCATAGTTATAAAATATATCATAATCAACTTCATATTTTTTTAATTTTTCTTTGATAATTAAATCATTTGTTTCAAAATTAAAAAAAATATCATCTGCAAAACGAATAGGATGGATAGAAAGATTTATTACTTTTTCTTCAAGTTGCAATTTATCTTTTTCTTCAAAATAAATATTTATACTTGTATCTTTTATATAATAATTAAATAATTTTCTAACCCACTTAGTACTATTTGTCATATTATTTCCATTTAAAAATATTATGTTTCACATATAAAGCAAGTTTCCCTAATAAAGGAACTTTTTTTATCATTTGTAAACTTGAACTATTATGTAAATTTAGAGATTTATAATAATAAAATAGTCCTCTTGTGACATAAGATGTTTTTTCATTATTTAAGTCATTTCTATACCTATCAAATAGTATAGATTCATGAGAAATCCTTGATCTTGTTCCTGTATAATAATTTAATTTTTCATTTGCTATATTTCTTATTTGATAGAAATCTATCGAATTTGTTACTGTCATTCGTCCACCATCTTTCCAACGAACCTCTTTTGTACCAAAAACACCAAAAGAATAAAATTCTTCAAGTAAATAATATAAAAATCTGTAACTTATTTCGATATCAGGTTTAAATTCTTTTTCTAAATATGATAAAAGTTCTTTTGAAGTTGTAACATTTTTATTGATTCTATCATCACCATAAAAAACTTCTCCACAATAAAATACAGGTTTATCCCATAACATTCCTAATAATCCAACACCTGAATTTATAAGTAGTATAGCATCTGATGCTTCTAAAAGATCTTTAATATTATGAGAAGAATATATTCCCCCATCAACCTTCCATGCTTCATCTTCTAATGGATGTTTTTTTATTATTATTTTCCAACTATTATCAATAGTATTTACAATATCTTGTACAAGATTAATGAAATTTTCATAAGTTCCTATTTTTCCACAAAAATAAGTTATTACAGTATCAGATGGTCTTTGTAAAGGCACAAAAAGAATTTTTTGTTCTGGTAAAATTCCTAATTCTTTTTTCAATTGCTCTTTTCCTATTCTATCTGCTTGTTTTTCTAATGAAGAATCTATACTTTTTTCTTCTTTAATATAATCTTCTACAAATTCTATTTGTTCTTTAGTTAACTTTTTATCCCAATGTATAGCATCATAACTTGAACTTTCGGCATTAAATCCATTGTAATCAAAGAAAACAGAATCTCGTAAAGCTCCTCTTTCAGCGATAATTACTTCTTGTTTCTTTTCTCTTAGTATTTTATAAAGTTCTAAACGTTTATTTGTACCATAAGGATTAAATAAAAAAACTCTAGAAATATTGTTTTTTTCAATATAATCTAAAATAAATTCGATACTAGAATCATTTTCATCTAAATAATGAATTTTCCCTAATAAAGGTAATACTTTTCGATTATATATAAAAGGATTTGTTTTTGAAAATAATAGAGTTGAACCTCTATTTAATGAAGGTAAAGCTTCAGGTTCTTTTTCATTATAAAAAAAATCTTTTTGTTTCTTTTCAAATAATTGACTATTTATTATTTTTCCTTGCATATAATCTGATTGGTCATCAACATCATGCCAAATATGGAAAAGAACTATACCTTTTTGAAAGGTCATATCTCCATAAAGTCTATAAATACTTTTCCAGCCTCTATATTCAACAATGTTTTTAAAATTTTGATAATCTAAAAAATGGTTTGATGGCATTGGAAATTTTTTTGATGAATATAACATTCTACAATTAAACTCCAAATCTTCATAACCCCATTTTTCAAATTCTTCATCGTAACCACCATGAGAAAGATAATTATATCTATTATAAACATTAACAGAGGTTCCCGTAGAAAATTTTTCTATATAATTCTCATCATTTTCTAATAGTTTATGTATAAAAAGATTTTTTCTTAAATTTTCATCTGTTTCAAAAAATAAATTCATTCCTAATTCTTTAGTTAAATAAATTGCACCTATCATTAAAAAATCATCACAGTACTTATCTAAATTTGATATTTTTATTTCATTAAAAATATCATTATAAAAACCATTATAAGGGTATAAATCAACATCCATAAACATTATGTATTTTGAAATAGAATTTATTGCTCCAATATTTCTTGCTCTTGACATACAAATATTTAAAGAAGAAGTATCTAAATAAATATATCTTATATTTAGATTTTCACATATTTCTTTATGTTTTAAATGATTTATTTGAGAGGAACCATCATCAACAACCATAAATTCAACTTTTTCTCTATCAAGTTTTTTATCACATAAACAATATTTTATTCTTTCAGATATATCCCTACTATTTGTAGCTCGTATTGGGATTATTACTGTTAAAAGTACATTTTGATTTAATTCTTTTTCAATATTATAAGTTTTGATTTTATACATAAGTAAAGCATTCTCTATTTTATTAAAATGGTATAGATTGTATCTAAAAAGTTTTAAATTGCCCCTTAACTAGTATATTTTAGTAATTTTAAATATTATTAAAAAGATTTGATGAATTTTTGTTTTATTTTTTGAATAGGTTTTTCTATTATCAAATACATTAAAATTCCAATTAAATATACAAAAATAAAATAAAATACAGGAGCATAAAAATTTTGAATAATAGGTTTAGGAGTAATATAGTAAATGTAATTATACAAATAAATACTATAAGAAGCTGTTCCAGTATAAACAATAAAAGATAAAAATTTGTTTTTACTTTCTTGAATCAATTTATTTTCACTCATATAGATAAAAATTGGTAAAAAGAAAATTACCCATAATAACTTATTTAATTGGATATTTATAAGACTTTCTTTTATAAATGTAAAATGTAAAAATATTATAATAAAAGTTATAAAAATAATTTTCTTATATCTATTGTCAAAAAACAATCTATATATTTGATTTTTATAAATAAAAATCAAATATCCTAAAATAAAATAGAATAAACAAAAAATAAATGCACTATTTATTGGAAAATTAAATTTAGAAAATATTGAAAATAATATAGGTAAAATAGTTATACTTATTGTTATTAGCGGATATTTTATTATAAAAGCAACTATAAATGGTAAAATTAAATAAAATTGCATTTCTATTCCTAATGTCCAAAATACACCTGAAATAGAGTAAAAAGTTGAAGGAAATAAAGTATGAATAAATAATAAATGAGTTATTTGATCAAAAAAACTTATGGGCTTTGGTGCGATACCATTTAAAATTAAAATAGTCCAAATTAATATTGCAAAATAATAAGCAGGAACAATTCTATATAATCTTTTTATAAAATAATTTTTCCAATTTATTGTAGAAGTAGATATTTTATCATGAGTAATTAAAGCCATAGAAAAACCTGAAATTATAAAAAATAAAATTACTCCCCAATCTCCTTTTTTAAAAATTAAATAAAAATCATAATATTTAAAAAATTCTAAAGTTGGCTCAGAAAAAAATCTCCAAATATGAAAACTTGTCACTAAAAATATAGAATAAGCTCTAACTAAATCTACATAAACTAATCGTTCTTTCATTAAAACTCTTATTTTCTATCAAAATCATCATCTAATCTAATAATATCATCTTCTTCTAAATAATTACCTACTTGAGCTTCTATAATCACTACGGGAATTTTACCTTCATTTGCAAGTCTATGAATTTCACCCATTTTTATATATGTTGATTCATTTTCTCTAAGCGTCATAATTTTTTCTTCAATCCAAACAGTAGCTGTTCCACTTACAACTATCCAATGCTCATTACGATGCAAATGTTTTTGTAAACTCAATCTTTTTCCAGGATTTACGACAAGTCTTTTTATTTTATATCCTGTATTATTTTCCAAAACAGTGTATGTTCCCCAAGGTCTATGAACTGTTTGATGAATATTGTGAAGTTCTGTTTCCCTTCCTTTTAATTCTTTTACTATCTCTTTTATTTTTTGAGAACTACCTTTTTTTGATAGTAATAGTGCATCTGGCGTATCTACAACTATCAAATCATCTATATCTGCTAATGTAACTATCCTATCAGTAGTATAAACAAAATTATTTTTAGAGTTTATAGCTATGAGATTATCATCTATTGTATTTCCATTTTTATCTTTTTCAAACTCTTGTGCTAATGCATCAAAACTTCCTAAATCACTCCATCCAATATCAGATTCAACCACTTTTACTATGTTTGATTTTTCCATAACAGCATAATCTATACTGTCTTCTGGAATTGCTACCATATCTTCATGTTTTATTCTTATAATATCTATTTTAGAAGAATTAGTAATAGCTTTAAAAGAAGCCTCATAAATTTCAGGAGAATATTTTTTTAATTCATCTAAAAAAATTCCTGCTTTAAACATAAATATTCCACTATTCCAAAAATAATTACCTGCTTCTAAATATTTTGTTGCTGTTAGCAAATCTGGTTTTTCATGAAAAGCTTTTACATCATTTTTGTTTATTGTTTCAATATAACCAAAGCCTGTTTCTGCAAAAGTAGGAGTTATTCCAAATGTTACTAAATTATTTTCTATTGCAAATCCTTTTGCTTTTAATAAAACTTTTTTATATTCTTCTTCATTTTTTATCAAATGGTCACTAGGAGTTACTAAAACTATTTCATCATATGGTAATTCCATACAAGCTAGTGCAATAGCAGGAGCTGTATTTCTACCTATTGGTTCTAATAAGTATTTATTATTTATTTTATTTAGTTCTTCAAGTTGATCTACAGCTAGAAAATACTGTTCTGCATTTGAAACAATAAATTGATTTGTACAAATTCTTGAATTTCTTTCTACTGTTAATTGAAATAGTGATTTTTTTGAAAATAGTTTTACAAATTGTTTTGGAAGTAGCGTTCTACTTATAGGCCATAATCTTGTACCATTTCCTCCACATAATATTATATTAGTCAAATTACTTCCCTTTTTTAAATCTAAATATCATACTAAATATAAATAATAAAGTTACATTTAGTATAATCTAATAATCTTTAAATTATGTTTTTTACAAAATATCAGGTATATCAATATTTGTCTCTTTTTCTGTATCAGCAATATTTTCAAATATCACTTCAATTGGAGCTGCACTATTTTCATTTTCTTTATCAACAAATCTTGTAAGCGCTTTTTGGAAGTCAAGTTTAACTGTTCCAATTGGACCATTTCTTTGCTTACCTATAATAACTTCTGCTTCTTCAACTGGTTTATTTATAAATTTAGATTTATAATCTTCACCTTTATCTTTTGCTTCTTTTTCTTTTTTAGCTTCTTCTCTCTCTTTATAAACATCATCTCTATAAACAAACATGATAATATCAGCATCTTGCTCAATAGCTCCAGATTCTCTTAAATCACTTAACATTGGTCTTTTATCTGGTCTATTTTCAAGTCCCCTATTCAGCTGAGAAAGTGCAATAATAGGTATTTTCATCTCCCTTGCAAGCATTTTTAAACCTCTTGAAATATCAGAAACTTCTTGGTGTCTATCTTTATTTCCAGTTCCTTGCATTAGTTGAAGATAATCAATAATCACAAGTTTTATATTGTTTGCTTCATTTTGAGCTAATTTTCTAACTCTTGCTCTAAGTTGGTTGATATTAATACTTCCACCATCATCAACAAAAAGTTTCTTTTTATTTAAATCATCAAAAGCTGCACTAAGATTTGACCATTGAGAATCATCCATATCACCTTTTCTAAGATTTTGTAAAGGAATAGAAGTTTTTGCAGCCAACATCCTAAGCATTAGTTGTTCTGCTGGCATCTCTAGTGAGAAAAATATTACTCCTTTTCCTCTTTCCACATTTTTAAGTGCCATATTAAGTACAAGGGCAGTTTTTCCCATAGCTGGCCGTGCTGCTATGATTATCAAATCCCCTTCATTAAAACCAGTTGTTCTTCTATCTAGTGCATCAAAACCTGTTGTTTCACCAATAAGATGTTTATTTCCAAGTTTTTTCATCTTTTCAATATAAGATAAAGTATCATGAGTGATAGTATGCATATCTTTTAATTCGCTAGTTGCACTATCTGTTGATATTTTATAAAGTTCACCTTGAATAGTATCAAGTGCTTCATTTGCACTTACTTCTTCTTCAATAGCCACTTTTTTTATAGTTGTTGCTAGTGAGGCTAATTCTCTTTTTACCGCACCATCTTTGATTTCTCTTACATAAGCTAAAGTATTTGTTATTGGATTTGCAGAAAGAATTTCAAGTAAGATAGAGTCATCAACATCTTTAGAATCAAGTCTTTTTCGTATAAATTCTTCATCTATTGGCATATCATCATTATGAAGTTTTACCATCACTTCAAAAATTTTTTTATGAGCTGGAAGATAAAAATCTTTTGGTTTTAATACACCTAAAACATCTTCTAACTCTTCTGGGTTAAATAAAATAGAACTTAATACAGCTCTTTCAATATTTATACTATAAACACTATCCATTCCGTCTCCAATTTTTTAAGGAAATGATTGTATCTAAAAGCAAATTAAAGTATCAACAAACCCTATTTCTACCGCTATTTTTTGCTTCATATAATTTTTTATCGACTATTGAGATTGCGTTATTTGAATCTCTAAAAAAACTTCTATCACAATTTTCAGGATTGATTTCATACATCCCTATACTTAAAGTCGTAGATATTTTATGATTTTCATAATCTAATACAAATTTTGCAAAATTTTCTTTTACTTCATTCAATAATTCTCTTGCTTTTTTCTCTTTTATTGCAGGTAAAATAAATATAAATTCTTCACCACCATATCTAATAATCATATCCGAAGTTCTAAGAGTTTGTTTCACTAATGGTACAAAATTTTCGAGCATTTTATCTCCTGCTATATGACCATAATTATCATTTATTTTTTTAAAAAAATCAAAATCACACATAGCAAGAACAAAAGGCTCACTTGTGGCAAAAGATATTTCCAGTTGATTTGTATAAAGTTTATTTAATCTTTGTCTATTTAAAGCACCTGTTAATGGGTCTTTTGAAGCTTGAGAATTTATCAAAGTATTATCAATCAAAGCCAATTCTGTTCCCAAAGATAAAGACAACATTTCACATTTTTCTAAATATGTCAATATTATATGATTATTTGGTTTTTCTTCTAAAATATAATTTTGTATCTGCTTTGCAATAAAATGTAAATTTTCATGTAACTTTGAAATATTTTTATATTTTGAATTATTTTGTATTATATTTTTCCCTGAATCTAATAACCATTTACCAAAAACACATAAATTATGATTTGTTTCAGGGAAAAATCTATTTTCTCTTAGAGAAACTGCTGTTGATAAATCTGTTAGCCATTCTAAATGAGATTTATAATACAAAATAATATTTTGTTCATATATATCACTAAGTCCTGATATTCTCAAAGAATTTTTCTTTTGTAAATCTTTTACATATTTATCTAAATAGATTTTTGCGATAGTATCTTCAAAAACTGCTTGTAACTGATACAATTCATAAAGTTCATTTTTTGCATTTTTATAAAGTAACTTTTTCATAATCAAGCCTATTAGATTGATTAATTCATGAGTCAACATAACATATGGAATGCCTAATCCAATGTTGTTATGTATCAATTCTTTACAAATTATAACTGCTTTATCTATTTGGCTTGTACAAATGTATTTTATTATCAAAGAAAAAAAGTTTTTTATTTCTTCAAACTCTTCATCTTCAATATCTCGCACATTTATAATATACTTCTTCAAAAATTCATCAGTGATAGATTCAACTTCAGTTGCCAAAAAAAATTGAAAATTAGCTTTTGCAGTTTGCATTATTTTCTTTTTTCTGCCTCTATTTCTACTTCCTCAATAAATTTGTTTATTAATTCACTACCTGAAAGTTTGGCTATAATTTCACCTTTTTTCATTACAAGTCCACTTCCTTTTCCAAATGCAATTGCAACATCTGCACTTTTTGCTTCACCTATTGCATTTACAACACATCCCATAACTGAAACATCTAGTGGTGTTTTAATATGTTTTGTTCTATTTTCTATTTCTGTAACTGCACTTACTAAATCAGCTTCTATTCTTCCACAAGTAGGACAAGAAACGATATTTAATCCCTCTTTTGCAATTCCGACATCTTTTAGTATTGCACGTCCAACTTTTATCTCTTCTTCAAGTTCTCCTGTCATAGATACTCTTAAAGTATCTCCTATTCCATCAAGCAGAAGTGAACCTAAAGCTATTGATGATTTAATAGTTGAGTGAAATTGAGTTCCAGCTTCTGTAACACCTAAATGAAATGGATAATTATTCATAGGTCTTAACATTCTATAAGCTTCTACTGTTCTTTGAACATCACTTGCTTTTAGTGAAACTTTTAAGTTTGTAAATCCTAAATCTTCAAGATATTTGATATTGTAATCAGCACTAGCTACCATACCTTGTGGTGTTTGTCCATATTTGTCTTCAAATTGCTTTTCAAGCGACCCAGAATTTACTCCAATTCTAATAGGTATATTTCGCTCTGTACAAGCCTTAACAACTTCTTGAACTCTATTTTTATCACCAATATTTCCTGGATTGATTCTAATACAATCCACAACTTCAGCAGCAACCAAAGCTAATTTATAATGAAAATGGATATCTGCCACAAGTGGCAATTCTACTTGTGATTTAATCTCTTTTAATGCCAAGGCTGCTTCCATATTTGGAACAGCAACTCTTACTATATCAGCACCAGCAAAATGTAATCTTGTGATTTGTTCTACTGTTGCTTTAACATCTGATGTTTTTGAAAAAGTCATTGATTGTACTGGAATTGGTGCATCACCACCAATAGGAACATTTCCTACGAATATCTGTTTTGTTGGGTATCTTTTTATCATAAACGAGATTTTATCACAAAAATATTAATTTAATATGAAACATTTTAATAAAAAAAAAAGAAGTTATTTTATATAATCAAAGCTAATAAATTTAGCAATAAGTTACTGTAATCATATGACATCAAAAAAGAATATCTACATCATAATTTTATTATTTTTAACTCTTACAACTTTCATAATTTTAGGAACCTATTATTATATTTCAAGTAAACAAGAGAATCTTTTAAAATCTATTTATAATTCAACACATATAAATATTGTAAAAACGACTCAAAATCTTATAAAAGACAAACAAAATACTACTTTAGCAATAGCTCTTGCACTCGCAAAAAATGATAGTTTATATAAACTTATGGAAAATAAAGATTATGAAAAATTAGAATATAAAAAAATTTCAGATGAGTTAAATCAATATTCAAAATATAAAAATGTTTGGATTCAAATAGTTGATAAAAATGGAAAAAGTGTTTATCGTTCTTGGACTGATTTAAAAGGTGATAATTTACTTTTTAGAAAAGATTTAAAAAATACTTTAACAAATCAAAACATCTCTACTTCAATAAGTGTAGCTTTATTTAATCTTACATTAAAAGCAAGAACACCAATATATGACCACAATAATAATTTTTTAGGAGCTTTAGAGGTAATTACTCACTTTAATTCTATCTCCAAAGATTTGAAAGAGAATAATATTGATTGTTTAGTAATCACTGATAAAAAATATAGAAAAATATTAAAATATCCATTTACTAATATTTTTATAGATGATTATTATATTGCAAATAAAAATGCAAATCTAGATTTAGTTAATTATGTAAAGAATAACAATGTAGAAAAATATATCAATATTCCTAACTTTATAGTTGAAAATGGTTATCTAATTTCAAATTTTATTTTATATGACAAAAATAATGAAAAATTAGCTTACATTATAAATTTTATGGATTTAAATAATATTGATTTACAAATTGTAAAATCATTTAAAGTTCAAATTATCATGGTTTCTGTAATTGCACTAATCATAATATTTTTCTCATTTCTAATCTATTTATATTCATCTCATCTAAAAGAGATAAAATCCCAAGAAAATAAAAAACAATCAATCTTAGATTCTCAATCAAATATAATCGTAATTACAAATGGTGAAGAGATAATTGATGCAAATAAAAAATTATATGATTTTTTTAAAGATGCAAATAATCTAGAAGAATTTAGAAAGAATTATGTTTGTATTTGTAATACATTTATTGATATGGACAATGAATTTTATATAATAAAAAAAGATTATGGTGGCAAAAATTGGGCGGAATATGTTTTAAGTAATGAAGATAAAAATTTTAAAGTTGCTATAAAAAACTCAAATGATAAAATTACTCATTTTTCATTAAAAGCTTCAATGATAAATAATGAGAATTACATAATAGCTACATTTACAGATATAACAAAAGAAGTTGAACAAATAGAAAAAGATAAAGAGAAAGATAGATTACTTTATCAACAATCAAAAATAGCTGCGATTGCAGATACTTTAAAAAATATTGCTCATCAATGGAGACAACCTTTAAGTGTAATAAGTACAATAGCAAGTGGAATGAAAATCCAAAAAGAGTTAAATTCTTTAACTAATGAAGATTTTAATAACTCTTGCAATATCATAATAGATAACACTCAAAGACTTTCAAATACAATAGAAAACTTTACAAATTTTTTCAATAAAGATGATAGCATAGTAAGATTTTCCTTTGTAGAATCAATAAACAACACCATTAATTTTTTTGACTCAATATTTGAAAAAAATTCAATAAAATGCATATTTACTTATGACAATGATATGATTTTGGATTGTAATAAAAATGACTTTTCTCAAGCAATTTTAAATATTCTTGATAACTCAGTTTATGCTTTGATAGAAAATAAACAAGAAGATGAGAGATATATTTTTATTGATTTTACAAATAAAATATTGCAAATAAAAGATACAGGAAATGGAATAGATGAGAAATTACTCTCAAAAATACTAGAACCATATTTTACTACAAAACACCAAGCTTTTGGCGTTGGATTAGGTCTTTATGTAGTTCAAGAATTTTTTGTAAAAAATTTAGCTTATAAAATTGATATTAAAAATGTAACCTTTGACTATGAGAATAAAGAATATTCTGGAACTAATTTTATTATTGATTTTAATTAAACTTCTATTTTGAAAAGATTAGATACAATACCCGCATTAATAAGAAAAGGATTTTTATGCAAGGTTTTGCTATTTTTGATTTAATAATAATATCTATTACTCTTATTTTAGGATTAAAAGGTCTATTTAGAGGGCTTATCAAAGAAGTTTTTGGAATTATTGGAATCATTGGTGCAATTTTTGTAGCTTCAAGAATTTCAAAAGAAACAGGTGATTTATTAGCTCCAATATTAGTATTAGAAAATGAAGCAACTATCAAATTAATTGGATTTGTAGTTGCTTTAGTTGGTGTTTGGCTTGTTGTTTATAGTGCTGGACTTGTAGTTAGTAAAATATTTTCTGCAAGTGGATTAGGAATAATTGATAGAATTTTAGGATTTGTATTTGGTGCAGCTAAAATATTTTTAATTTTTTCAGTTATTGCCTATGCGCTTTATCAAGTTCATTCTTTCAGAAAAGTTATTGATGAAAAATTTGCAACTTCTGTTGTAATGCCACATCTAATTAGTGTTGGATCATATATCATAAAATTAGATACTGATTCTATTGCTAATAGTTTTGATAAAGCTGTAAAAACGGTAAAAGATGCTCCAATTATTAAAGATGCTACTTCAAATATCAAAGAAGAAGTTAATTCAACTGTAAATGATGTTCAAGAAGCTGTGAAAGAAGAAGTTATACAACAAGTAGAAGAAAAAATAGAAGATTCTACAAATAAAACTTCGGAACAAGTAGATGCGATAAAAGAAAAATTAAAAAATATTGCAAATAAACCAGAAGAAAATCAATAAAGGGATTTAATATTGTTTGAAAATAATTATATACAACAAAGAATAGAAAAAGCAGAGAAGTTAAGAGAAGCAGGGATTAACCCTTATTCAAATGAAAGTTCAAGAAATTGTACAATTGCAAAATATCTAAATGTAAATAGTGATATTTTACAAATCGAAGAAAAAAGAGATGAAAATAGAAATTATACAGTTGCAGGTAGAATTAAATTTTTTAGACTTATGGGAAAAGCTGCATTTGTAAAAATAGAAGATGAAAGTGGAATGCTTCAAATTTATGTATCAAGAGATAATTTACCAGAAGGTTTTTACAATGACATTTTCAAAAAGAATGTTGAAGTTGGAGATATTATAGAAGTTTCAGGTTTCCCATTTGTTACAGGACAAGGAGAACTTTCACTTCACGCTGATGGTTTAAAAATACTTACAAAAGCCATTTCTCCACTTCCTGAAAAATACCATGGAATTCAAGATAAAGAGTTAAGATATAGACAAAGATATTTAGACTTAATTATGAATAGTGAAGTTAGAAAAACTTTTCAAATTAGAAGTAAAGTTATAAGTCTTACAAGAAGATTCTTTGAAAACAAAGGTTTCTTAGAAGTTGAAACTCCTATGATGCACCCAATTGCAGGAGGAGCGAATGCAAAACCATTTGTTACTCATCACAATGCTTTAGGTGTTGATAGATTTTTAAGAATTGCACCAGAACTATATTTAAAAAGATTAATTGTAGGTGGATTCGAAGCTGTATTTGAAATCAATAGAAACTTTAGAAATGAAGGAATGGATGCAACTCATAATCCAGAATTTACTTCTATTGAATTTTATTGGGCATATAAAACTTACAAAGATTTAATTGTTATTACAAAAGAATATTTTGAATATTTGTTTGAACATTTAAATTTACCAACACTTTTACCTTATGGTGATTTAAAAATTGATTTTAATAAATTTACAGAGATTCCATTAATTCAATCTTTATATGAAATTGGTGGAGTACCACAAGACATAGTTGAAGATAAAGATAAAATTCTTGCATTTTTAAGAGTAAATAATCTTGAAGCAAATGAAAATATGAATTTAGGACAACTTCAAGGTGAATTATTTGATGAATATGTTGAAGAAAAATTAATCAATCCTACATTTATAACTGAATATCCAGTAGAAATTTCTCCACTTGCAAGAAGAAATGATGAAAAACCACATTTAACAGATAGATTTGAGTTATTTATTGCAGGTAAAGAAATTGCAAATGCCTTTAGTGAGTTAAATGACCCATTAGACCAACTTCAAAGATTTGAAGGACAAATGGCAGCAAAAAATAGTGGTGATGATGAAGCACATGAAATGGATGAAGATTTTGTAAATGCATTATCTTATGGAATGGCTCCAACAGCAGGTCAAGGTATTGGAATTGATAGATTAGTAATGATGTTAACAAATGAACACTCTATTAGAGATGTATTACTTTTCCCTGCAATGAAACCAATTAAACAAGAAGTAGATCTTTTATCAGATCAAGAAATATAAAATAAAAGAAATAGGAGAGAAGATGAGTTTTGTATCAAGCGCAAATCTAAAAGAAGTAGATAATGAAGTATTTTCAATAATAGAAAATGAATTAAAAAGACAAACAAATCATTTAGAAATGATTGCTAGTGAAAACTTCACTAGTCCTGCTGTTATGCAAGCTATGGGTTCTGTTTTTACTAAC
>Ga0265295_1000448_pt1 | contig 83022 bp, 63 predicted proteins | sample Munlansysbiofilm_FD_192503 | JGI IMG/M metagenome (GOLD analysis project Ga0265295, IMG submission 192503) | Leachate microbial communities from a municipal landfill in Southern Ontario, Canada - Methane capture system biofilm | ecosystem: Engineered > Solid waste > Landfill > Unclassified ... | reverse complement strand
TGCATTCCCTCTACCTGTCTCAATAACACCCATTTATATATTTTTTTATTTTTTCTTTTACCAGTTTTTGCTTAGTGCAATTTATAATCTCTGGTAGGGGGGTACTTATACCCTTTACTAGCCATTTGAAGGGTTTAAACAATTGGAGGGAAAAAGTGAAAAATTGGAAAGCTGAAAAGGGAAACAAGTGAATAATTTTGGGGACAATAATAAGATTAGAGACAGGGAAAAAGTCAAGAACAAACATAATTTTCAACCTTAAAAAAAGTTCCGTAGGAACGACAGATATTAACGCCGGGTTTGAACCCGGTGCAAAGAACTTAAAATATAGCTTAATTCCTTCTTTGAGAATGAGTTCCATAGGAACGACAGATATTAACGGGGCTGTCTCACAACCTCCCAAAAGTCCATTTTTTACCATTTTCAGGTATACAAAGATGTATTCTCAAGAGGAGATTGTTCCTTAAAATGGCTTATATTTACTGTCTAAAAAATAACTTTTAGTTTCGGGACAGCCCCTTTTTTCAGGGAAAGGAGATAATTACTCTACTACTTTCTTTTCACCGGGTTGAAACCCGTTGTTAATATCTGTCGTTCCTACGGAACTCTTTCTGAAAGAAGGAGATATGTTGTTTTTATTTACTCTTTTCACCGGGTTGAAACCCGTTGTTAATATCTGTCGTTCCTACGGAACTTTTTTTATTCTGTCTTCTTTTCGCCGGGTTGAAACCCGTCGTTATTAGCTGTCGTTCCTACGGGAATAATAATGTTTAATATAATGTTTATATCGCTTATTTGGATTTTTTATAGAATAAATTCAGTATGCTTTATTCCTTTTTATGTTCAACGATCTTACATATTCTTCCCTAATTGCATTGCTTACTCATTGCTTACCCATTGCTAATACCATCCGTAATGGGTAAGCAATGCTTCAGTATTCCCCTTAAGAAAAATAGTTCATCTTAAAAAAGGTGAACAGGTTAATGGGTGAACAGGTGAAAAGGTGAAAAATTAAAAAGGTAAAACTCGCGATAGACAAAAAAAGGCAAAATTATTATAATAACATCCGCAAAATCTGCGTGCTAACTCGCTATGAGTCCTTACTGTTAAATAAAGGGGTATAAGGTTTATAACTTTTAAAAGCAATGACAACTCCTAACTTGCATAGAAATCTGTGAAATCCGTGTTATCTGTGAGAGATTCACTTTTTCATTGACACAATAGCAGATAATAAGTGAAAGGATTATAAAGGAAAAATAGGTGAATATGGATATTATTAAAACCGAAAACATAGTAAAGGATTACATTTTAGGCAAGATAAAAGTCCGTGCTTTAAATGGAATTGACCTGCAAATTCAGAAAGGTGAATTTGTTGCCATAATGGGTCCCTCCGGCTCGGGGAAAAGCACTTTAATGCATATTCTGGGGTGTTTGGATAGTCCAACAGATGGAACTTATTATCTGGATGATGTTTTGGTTAGCAAAATGCCCAAAGCGTCTTTAGCTGCAGTCAGAAATCGGAAAATTGGCTTTGTGTTTCAGTCCTTTAATCTGCTCCCTCATTTGAACATCTTGAAAAATGTAGAACTCCCTTTAATGTATGGAGGTATGAGTAAAAGAAAACGCACTGCCAAAGCAAAAGAGGTTTTACAAAATGTGGGTCTGGGAGATCGTTTAAAACATAAGCCCGGTGAACTTTCCGGAGGTCAAAGACAACGCGTTGCCATAGCACGAGCAATTGTAAATGATCCTTCTATTCTACTGGCAGATGAACCAACGGGAAATCTGGATTCTCAATCCGGAGGGGATATTTTGGAAATTTTTACGGAGTTACACAGTCAAGGCAATACCGTTATTATTGTAACTCACGACCAGGCAATTGCTTCCAGAGCAGAAAGAATAATCAAAATAAAAGACGGGAAAATAGTAGATGGCAATTCCAATAGCTGAATCCCTCAAACTTGGTTTCGCGGATATTATGATGCGCAAAGTTCGCAGTATAGTAACCGTGATTGGCATAATTTTAGGTGTGATGTGCATAATGGTTGTTTTGGCAATTGTAAATGGAATGAACGAAAGCACAATGAGTTGGATGGAAGAACGCGGTGGTTTGAACAAAATAGAAGTTGAACAAAACTGGTTTTACGATTTTTCCAAAGGTGGAGATCCCAGTTTTTCTTTAAAGGAAATTCGTTATTTGCAATCCCTTATTCCGGAAGCGGAAGCATTTAATCCTACCGTTCAGGAATGGGAAGCGGTAATAAATAAGGGTGATATTCGTTACAGCACATCTTTAAGAGGTGTAATGCCCGATTTTGTAAAAGTGGAACAATGGGACATAGCTAAAGGCAGATTTATTAAAGACCTGGATATAGACCAACATAGCAATGTAATAGTTCTCGGCTCAACCGTGGCAAAAGAGTTTTTTGGCAACAACGATCCTCTCGGACAAATTATTTCCGTAGGCAATCAACAATTTATCGTTGTCGGTGTAATGGCTGAAAGATTTATGCCAACACAGGGCGGACAAATAGGAATGGGTGAAAATGCTTTGGAATATTTAAACCGCCGTTGTTTTATTCCTATTTCCACAATGATCAGTAAAGTTAACCCTGGCAGTAAAATAAGCTCCATAGATATTAGAGCAAAAAGTCCTGAAGAGGCAAAAGAACTGCGCCGTAAAGTGGAAAACATAGTGCTGAACCTGAAAAACGGAAAACATTTGTTTCAGGTTACTTCCGCTAAAGAACAACTGGATACAATGCAGGCAAATGCTAAAATATTTGAAGCCATATTTGTTTTAATTGCCGTAATTTCTCTGCTGGTTGGGGGAATTGTAATTATGAACATTATGCTTGCTTCCATCCGGGAACGCACTCGCGAAATAGGAGTTCGCATTGCGGTTGGAGCCAGAAGAAGAGATATTTTTATTCAGTTTTTGGTGCAAACGGTGCTTATTACCGCTTTAGGTGGAATTTTGGGAATTCTTTTAGGATTTGCTATTTTGGATAAAGTGGGTTCTTATTTACAAATAAAAGTGCTTGCCTCGGTGCAAATGATTTGGGTTGCTCTTTTGGTTTCTATTGGAGTGGGACTTATTTTTGGAGTAGGTCCTGCTATTAGAGCTGCCCGTCTTGATCCTGTAATTGCTTTAAGGGAGGAATAATGAGTAAAAAGAAACAAAATAAAGGTGTTTTTCAGAAGCTCCTTCTTTGGCTATATTCTTACATCAAAATTGTTATTGTGGATCTCAAGAAAATTTACTTTTCCATAACTGTCCCTCAACAACGGAAAAAGGTCTTTAGCAATATATGGACATTTATCAAAACATTTTACCAGCGTTTTATGGGTGAAGGTATTTTGAAGGAATCAGCCAGTTTAACTTACATAACTCTTCTCGGTTTTGTCCCTTTTATCAATTTCCTGGTTTTAATTGCCCCGGATTTACCATTTCTGAATTTGGGTGATAAACTGAGAGAATTGGTGGTTCAAAACTTTATTCCGAGTTCGGCGAATGCTATAATCAACTTTTTGGACAAGCTGATTATGCCCAAAGTTGGCTTCAACATTTTCAATTTTGTTATCCTGATTGTTAGTTCCTATTCGTTGTTTTCAGTTATAAGAGGGACTTTTGACCGTATCCTGAGTATGCAGCTGAAGTCCTCTCAGGATACTATTACTCAATTAGTGAAATTTTTCGGCACGATTGTTTTCGGATTGCTGATTATCGTGTTGCTTTTTTCCAGTTCATCTATTCCAATTATCTCCCGTTTGTTAAAGTCACCTGTTTTACAATGGATTATGGTAATAGTTCCCTTTGTTTTGCAATTTTTGGCTATAATGTTTCTTTATATGTTATTGCCTTCGGTAAGAATTAACCGTGCCTCCTTGTTTAGAGGTGCTTTTTGGACTACGGTTATCTGGGTTATAGGTAAGTCCGCATTTGATTTTTATATATATAACTTAACTAATTACGAACGACTTTACGGAGTGATGGCTGTTCTGCCGATTTTCCTACTGTGGATTTATATAAATTGGGCTATTATTTTGGGAGGAATGGTTTTAGTAAGTGAAATGGAAAACAAAAAAAACGGTGGCTTTTTAACCAAAGAACCCCATAATGCCGTGCGCATAACAATGGAACTTTTTACTAATCAAAAACTTAATCAACGTCTGGAAGGAATTTTGAGTAAAGAAGAACTGAAGAAATTGGCAGATACCCTGAACGAGGAAGAAGATAAATGAATAAATATGCCCTAATTAGTGTTGCGGATAAAACCGGTATTGAGACCTTAGCTATGGAACTGGAAAGAATGGGCTTTACCATTCTTTCCACTTCGCATACAGCTGATTACTTAAAACAATTCTGCCAGAAAGTAGTGCTGGTTTCGGATTTAACCGGTTTTCCGGAAATTCTGGAAGGCAGAGTTAAAACACTCCATCCCGTTATTTATGCCGGAATTTTGGCAGATAGAAATAATCCTGCTCACGCCAAAACACTCTCTGAACTAAAAATTGAGCACATAGATGTAATAGCGGTAAATTTGTATCCTTTTGCCTCTGTTTGCTGGAAAGAAAATGCCACCGAACAGGAAATTATAGAAAATATAGATATTGGAGGTCCCGCTTTAATTCGTGCAGGAGCCAAGAACTATAAAAGCGTTACTGTTTTGGTTGATCCTGTGGACTATGCTAATGCGTTGGAGCTTTTAAAGCAGAATAGTATTTTACCGGAAAAATTTAGTTCCTATCTGGCACAAAAGGCATTTGCCAAAACCCGGGATTACGATGCTGAAATTGCCGCTTATTTTGCCTCTCAAGGAATAGAGGAATCTATTACTAACGAACTACCTGCTCAACTGGAGTTTGCTATTTCTTTAAAGAGAAAATTGCGCTATGGCGAAAACCCTCATCAAAATGGTGGTTTCTATGCAAAGGTAACCTCCGGTTGGGAACTTATTCACGGTAAGGAACTCTCTTTCAATAACATAATGGATATTGATTCTGCCTTCAGAGCTATTCGTCTTTTTGGTAAACCAACTGCCATTATTATTAAACACTGCAATCCTTGTGGTATTGGCAGTGATGAAACATTGGCAGAGGCATATAGAAAAGCTTATGAAACAGATACGGAGGCACCTTTTGGGGGAATTGTAATTGTCAACCGTCCCCTGGATTTGGAAACGGCTACCCTGATTAATAATATCTTCACTGAAATCATTATTGCTCCTGCTTTTGAACCCGGTGTTTTAGAATTCCTGAAAAAAAAGAAAAACCGCCGCCTAATTCGCTACGAATTTTCTCTGCTGGAAAAACCGCTTAACCCTATAGAAATTAAGACACTTACTTCGGGCTATTTAGCTCAGGACTGGGACCTCGTAAACGAATCAACAGAGAACTGGAAAATAGTTACTAACAAACAACCTGCTCCGGAAGAGTTGGAAGCCCTTATTTATGCCTGGAAAGCTGTTTCCGTCCTAAAGTCCAATGCCATTGCTATCGCTAAAAAAGATAGTGTCTTAGGGCTTGGCTGCGGACAAACCTCCCGCATAGATGCTGTTCAATTAGCTCTCTGGAAAGCAAAAAAATTCGGACACGATTTAACGGATTCTGTTTGTGCCTCCGATGGCTTTTTCCCTTTTCGGGATTGTATAAATACTCTTGCTAAATATGGAATCTCTGCTATTATCCAACCTGGCGGTTCTAAAAACGATGCGGAATGCATTTCTGCTTGCAACGAACTAAACATCGCTATGGTCTTTACCGGTTTCCGTCATTTTAAACATTAAAAGTATCAGTAACCTGGATTTTAGGTTGGCAAGTAGGAAAGATAAAATGGCAAAAGGGAAAAAATATTTTTGCTTTTTCAATGTGGAAACTATATAAGTATAAAAAATATCCTTGTCTACGCGAGGAATGGATTATAAAGAAGATGCTTCTAATATTAATTTTAACTGTGCTTCTTATGTGGGCAAAAAGAGAATTGTATTCTCAAAATAATATGCCCTTAATACGGAGTTTAGCTGGTGAATATATAGGTTCATATTTTGGGGAAAGTTATTGCTTCTAACTCAGTTGTTTTGAATCCCAAAAATTAGTTTAACCTTCAAATTGTGTCTTCACCGCTGAGACAATTACTATAAAAAGAGATTACCTATTAACCCTGATAGAGTTTTTCAGGGAAAAGGAAGGCAAATACTAATTCTATTTGACAGAAAGAGGTAGGGAAAAAAGTTGGGAAAAATAGCAAGGAGATGTGTCCGAGTTGGCTGAAGGAGCACGATTGGAAATCGTGTAAACGTGTGAGCGTTTCTAGGGTTCGAATCCCTACATCTCCGCCATTTTTATTGATTTTTTTACCTGAAGGATATAAATACTGCAGTAGGAAAGCAGGTTGCCAAATTCCAATTTGCCAAAGCTCTGAAAGTTATTTATAATATCAGTGTTATGCGGATTATCAGTAGCGGCATTCGTTAGTCGCTAAAAGGAGTTTAAATATTATGAAATCAAACAAGACCGTTCTGTGGGGCTGTTTAATCTTTGTTATTGCCTTATTAGCTGCCTTTATCCTGGGTTTTATATTCACTTTTGGTTCTCACGGAGCCAAATCTGCAAAAATCCCTTCCAATGCTTGGTTATATGTAAATCCAAGTGCTTTAATTCCGGACTATAACGAGCTGGAAGAATTACGCTTTGTAAATGTTTCTTCTCCCAGTGTTCAGGAAATTTGCGCTAAAATAAAACTTGCTGCCAAAGATGAGCGTATTAAAGGAATACTTCTTCAGCCCCAAATGATTATGACCAATTATCCTGCTTTGGAAGAAATGTCTTTAGCAATAGGGACTTTTCAAAAAAGCGGCAAGCCCGTACTTGCTTTCGGAGAAAATTTCACGCAGGGGGACTATTTACTTGCTTCCTGTGCTGATAAAATTTATATGGAACCCTCTGCTTCGGCAGGTTTAGCTTTACAAGGTGTTTCCGCTAATATGCTATTCTACAAAGAGATGCTGGATAAATTAGGCATCAAAATGCACATTTTACAATCCGGTGAATATAAAGGTGCCGGTGAGCCCTTTTCGCAAACCGAGCTTAGTAAAGGCACAAGAGAAAACATAGATGCCGCTCTGTATGATATTTATAACCATTTACTTTCCCTTGTTGCACAAAACAGAAAGTTGGAGACAACAGAAGTAAAAGATATTTTTGAAAAGAGGGACGACTTCTTTTTAAGCGCTGAAAAGGCAAAAGAACTGAAATTGATTGATTACGCTATGAGTCGTGACGAAATGCTGAAAAGTTTGGGGTTGGAAGAGGATAATTTTGTGAAAATTGCCAATTATTCTCCAACCGCCAAAAAGAAGAAAGGTGATAAAATAGCTGTTGTTTATCTGAATGGAAATATTGCTCCCGTTTCGGGCTCCAATTTTGGCAGTCAAGGCATTATCAGTGAAGCAAAAGTGAAGAAGATTATCAAACAGATTCACAACCATAAAGACATTAAAGCGGTTGTTTTAAGAATAAATAGTCCTGGTGGTTCCGCTTTGGAATCCGAGCTTATTTATCAGCAATTGCTTAAATTAAAAAGAGAATATCCTCTGGTTGTTTCAATGGGAGGAACAGCTGCTTCAGGTGGCTATTATATTTCCTGTGCCGGGGATTATTTAATAGCAGACCCGGGAACTTTAACTGGCTCTATTGGAGTAATAGGTTTAATTCCTGAAATGGCAGGGTTGGGTAAAAAAATCGGAGTACATTCTCAGACCTTGAAATATGGCAAATTTGCCGGTGCTTTAAGTCCTTTGGAACACTATGATCCGGCTCTGATAGAATCCCTGAAACGCAGTTCCACAGGTACCTACAACGAATTTAAACAAAGGGTGATGACTGCTCGCAAAATATCCCCTGAAAATATTGAAGCCGTTGCTGAAGGACGCATTTTCAGTGCCGAAGATGCTCTTGCCAATAAACTTATTGATGAAATCGGAACTTTGGATAAAGCAATTGCCAAAGCTGCAGGTCTGGCAAAAGTAACTTCATATTCCTCTGTAAATTTCCCTAAAAAGGAAAGTTATTGGGAAGCACTAAAAGAATCGGACCTCTTGAATTTGAAAGAACGGTTACAAAATAACAATGATCCTGCAACACAACTGGAAAAATATCTGAAACAGATATCTGCCACAGGTGAATGGCTGTATTTAATGCCTTATACCCTGGAGTAAAATGAAAAACAGCAGGATGGTTGATGTCCTCATCAACCAGATATAACTATATAAGATATAATTTGGACTAAAATGAAAAAGGACTCATATAATACAGAAATAATTGTAAATGTCCACCCCTTAGAAAAGCGGGTAGCGGTTTTGGAAGATAGCCGCCTGGTAGAACTCTTTGTGGAACGCAGAGAACAACAAAACATCGTGGGTAACATCTATAAAGGTATTGTAAAAGATGTTTTACCCGGAATGGGAGCTGCTTTTATTGAAATCGGACTGGAAAGAACCGCTTTTTTACATTATAGTGACATTGTTATGGATTTCCTGGATATTTATGAAAATGCCCTACCGCGCACGAAAGTAAATCCTGAGGACTCCTCTCAAATAGATAAACTCTTAAAACCGGGTCAGGAAATTGTGGTTCAAGTGCACAAAGGACCCATTGGTTCCAAAGGTGCACGTTTAACAGGTCAAATCTCAATTCCAGGAAAATACCTGGTGCTTTTTCCCAATAAAGATAAAATTGCCATCTCCCGTAAGATTTATTCTCAGGCAGAACGCAGTCGCATTCGTAATCTTCTTTCCGGAATTAAAGACCCAGGATACGGTTTAATTGTTAGAACCGAAGCGGAGGGCTGTGAAGAGGATGATTTTCAAACAGAGTATAAGGCATTGATAAAGACCTGGCATTTGATTGAAAAACAAATTAAGTATGCCAAAGCACCTGTTTGCGTGTTTGAGGAAAATGCTCTGGAGAACTATCTGATTCGTGATCTCTTTGGGGAAAATGTAGACCGCCTGGTTATTGACGACAAGAACTTTGCCAAACGCATTATTTCCCAACTGGCAGATATTTCGCCTGAACTGATAAATAATATAGAAATTTACAGAGAGGATTCTCCTATTTTTGATGCCTGGGGAATTGAAAAGAAAATTGAAACCGTTCTGCATAGCCGTATTTATCTTCCCAGTGGAGGAAATATCAAAATTGAACAAACAGAAGCCCTGGTTGCCATTGATGTTAATACTGGAAGTTTCACCGGAAAAACCAATTATGATGAAACAGTGCGCAAAACCAATCTGGAAGCAGCCGCAGAAATTGCCCGCCAAATTCGTTTACGTGACCTTTCCGGAGTGATTATCATTGATTTTATTGATATGGTTGAGGAAAAATATAAAAACGAAGTGCTGGAAATGCTGAAAAAAGGTTTACGCCGAGACCGTGCCAAAAATAAGGTCTATTCTTTTACAGAGCTTGGACTTGTGGAAGTTACTCGCAAAAGAATGCGCAATACCTTAATCTCCAATTTTTCCGATCCCTGTCCTTTTTGTAATGGAAGCGGACGAATTTTAAGCAAGGACTCTGTTATTATGCGTATTTACCGATGGCTGAACCGCAGCGATTATTTCATTAAAGATAAGAACTTACGCATTGTAGTTAATCCCGATTTGTTAAACCATATCAAACAGCATAGCGAGGACTTTACTGCATACAAAGAACAGATTGAATTCGCTTCCGATCCTTCCATTAGAATAGATCAATTTAAGGTATATCTGCTTCCCGGACTGGAAGATATAACATCCAAGTTTTCATAGTGCACTTTTCACACAATTTTCACTTTTATAGTTTTGGCAATTCTTCTATCCAAAACATATCTGGCATCGCCAACAGCCACAACTACATTCGGTTCATCATCATCGTTGCGGAACATAGAAATTTGCGCTCCAATATATAAGCCCCTTTCAATTATTTTCAGGTTATTATTATGAATAACTACAGCATTACAGCCCTCCGGTAATTGATCCAGAGGGAGGCATTGACCTGCTTTACATACACCGTGTCTTTTTCTGCCGGAAAATTTTCTGCTCCAACCCCGAATTCTTACTCTATTCCGTCTGGAAAGCATATTTACTCCCTATTTTTCGCAAAGTAATATAAATGAAGGTAAAAATAGCTCCTATAACAACAAACCAGAAGATGGACAGAACATTAAAAGCCAGTATTTGGTATATCAGGGTAGCCACCATCCAGGCAAGCAAAGTTAAGTAGACAAAAGCAAAAAGCATCCATTTAAAGCCGTGTTCCTTAAAAAGCATTGTGAGCGAGGCAGCACAGGGTGAATAGAGCAAGATAAAAACAAGATAAGCTAAAATAGAGGCATTACTGCCAAAACTGCTTTTGATATTATTTGCCAGCTGATCGCCTGAAATTTCTCCCTCTGAATTTTGGTAGAGACCCTGCAAGGTTCCAACAATTGCTTCCTTGGCAAAAAGTCCGCTGATTAAAGCTACGGATGACTGCCAGTTATCACTTTTAATTCCCATCGGCTGTAAAACAGGGGTAATCAATTTTCCTCCTAATTCCAGAATTGAGGTTTTTTCGCTATCCCTTCCTGTTGGAATTTGAATACCTTGCAGAATATTTATCAATACAATTACCAGTAAAATGGTTTTCCCGGCTCTCAACAGAAAACTTTTCAAGCGATGCCAGGTATGCATAAAAATACCGTTTATAGTAGGAATATGATAGGCAGGAAGCTCCATTACAAAATCACCCGGAGCACTCAGAAAAATGGTCTTTTTTAAGAGCAAGCCGGTTAAAACACCCATAATTATGCCAAAAAGATATAAACCAAAAATCACCAAATCCGCATACAGAGGGAAAAATAACATTACCAGAAAAGTATACACCGGAAGCTTGGCTCCGCAAGATACAAAAGGAGTTAAAATGGAGGCAAAAACCCTGTCCCGGGGATTTTCCAAAGTCCGCGTTGCCATAATTGCCGGAACGGTACAACCAAAACCTACTAATAAAGGTATAAATGCCTTACCCGGAAGCCCTATTTTCCGCATAAATTTATCCGCTATAAAAGCTGCTCTTGCCATATAACCGGAATCTTCCAAAATAGATAAACTTATGTATATGAAAAAGATAGGAGGAATAAAACTGCCAATGGTTACAATCCCTCCTCCAATTGCTTCACTTAATAAATAATTCAGCCATTGCGGAAAAGAAAGTGAACTTAACAAATTGCCCAATTGCTCTATAAACAACCAGCTGAGTATAAATTCTATGAATTTGATGCAGGGTTGGCTGAGTTTTACCGCAACCAGAAAAACCAAATACATTACAATGAAAAAAACAGGCAATCCCACAACGCTATTCAGCACAACTTTATCTACCATATCGGAAAAAGTTAACCGGCTTTTACGCTTGCGTTTCACTACATCTTTTATTAAACCGCGAATATAACCATAACGATCATCAGCAATTACAAAGGTAGGTTCTTGACCTCTATGTTTCGCTATAGCAGATATCTCTTTCTCTACAAGTGCCCTATCTTCATCCGATAAACGGGAAGTTAATTCCGCATCACCTTCAATCAATTTCAATGCCTGCCAACGACTTTTTATCAAAATATCATAGGCAATTGAAGCAGATTCGGAAAATTTACGCTGGGGAATTTTAGTTTCCGGCTCTCCTAAACCTGATTTCAAAACAATCTGCCAAATATTTTGCAAGTGCTTTTCCACTACTTCATCATAATGAATCGTTGCCGGAACAGGTGGTTGAACTAAATACTCCTCCACTTTGTCCAGAATAGGAGAAACCTCAATCCGCTTATTCAAAACCAGAGGAAAAACCGCAAAACCGAGATGAGAACTTAAATGTTCGGTATCAATATAAATTCCATTGTGCTCCGCTATATCTATCATTGAAAGACACATAATAAGAGGAGCTCCCAATTCCATCAATTGCACCGTTAAATACAGGTTGCGTTCCAGGTTGGAAGCATCTACAATATTGATGATAATATCGGGTTTTTCTGTTAAAATATAGTTGCGGGCTACCAATTCATCAGGACTTCCTCCTGCCAAAGAATAAATACCTGGAAGATCAACAACTTCATAGCTTTTCCCGTTATAATTGCATAGCCCGGATTTGTGCTCTACCGTAACTCCAGGCCAATTACCAACTGTTTGATGAGCACCGGTTAAAGCATTAAAAAGGCAGGTCTTACCTACATTGGGATTTCCCGCCAGGGCAATTACAGGTCTATTTCTCATCGGATTGCGTCTCATTCTCAATTGGAGTGCATTTCCAGCAAAGACCTTTCACATTTAATTCTATGCTCTCCGGCTTGAATTTTAAGTCCTGCGCCTGCTTTTCCAAAATAGGATATAGCGTGTTTAAATCCGTCTCCATTAAATCACCGCAATTTCTGCACAACCAATGAATGTGTTTCGGATGACCAAAAATATGTTCATAACGCTCTCTGCCTTCACTGCGAATAGCTCGTTGCACAAGACCCGCATCCAATAAAAGAGGAATAGTCCTGTAAACCGTCGCCAAAGATATAGCATTGGTCTTTCCCCTTATTTTATCATACAGCTCTTCTGCATTAAAATGAGTGTGCATACTGAATACAGTTTCCAATATACAACGCCTGGGTTCAGTTAATTTGAGCCCCTTGTGATTTAGGTATTGACTAAAGATAACTGCATATTCTTCCATCTTTTTTTCCTCCTTGTATTGAAAATCATTCACAACTTTGCTCAACTTTACAGAACCTGGTTTTCTGTAAAGAAGTATTTTGGAAAAAACGCTGAAATAAATATCAGATGCCCCAAATTTGTTACCAGAGTAGTATTATTTTCTGATGCCACCATTTTTTTACCAGAGTAGTATTAATTGTAGATTTGCCTTTCCGTAATGTTGACTTCCTCGTCAACCTCCTCACACGCTTTTTTTCTCCGCAATGGTGACCTCCTGGTCAACCCACCTCTTACGATTTGTTTTTTCCAGAAGGTATGAGGCAACGAAAAACCAGTGTTACCACTAAACGACGAGGATGTAGTTTTTCCGGAACAAAAAAGCCCTTTAGGGCGACACTTTGATAGCGATGGTGGCGTAAGCCCCTCGTAAAATGCGGAAAAATAAACCCTCCGCCCTCTGCTCTTCGCTCTCTGCTCAAAAGCCCCTTAGGGCGACACTTTGATAGCGATGGAGGCGTAAGCCCCTCGTAAAATGCGGAAAATAATATCTCTTCGCCCTTCGCTCTCTGCCCTCTGCCAAAAGCCCCTTAGGGCGACACAAAAATAGCGATGGAGGCGTAAGCCCCTCGTAAAATGCGGAAAAATATATCTCTTCGCCCTCTGCACCCTGCCCTCTGCCAAAAGCCCCTTAGGGCGACACAAAAATAGCGATGGAGGCGTAAGCCCCTCGTAAAATGCGGAAAAATATATCTCTTCGCCCTCTGCACCCTGCCCTCCGCCCTTCGCTCTCTGCCCTCTGCCAAAAGCTCCTCGTAAAATGTCAGCACCATTTCATTTTCTTTTGTCTCTTACCTATGCTCGTTTATTACTCCTTAATTAAACCTTAATCAAGCGTTAATAATTAAGGAGTGATCAATGTATGATAAAGAACTAATTGACAGTTTGAGGTAAGGAAATAATATGACTCTGAAAGCTATGGAATTTATAATAAAAGTAACTGTATAATAAGGAATAAAGGTATTTTCCGGCATAATGGGTGGTGCTATATATTATTATCCCCGCTTGAAAACAACTATTATCCGGCACGCACCCCAAATGCCAATCCAGGAAAAAAACCTGGTTTCCCATTGGACAACGAGGACATCGTTTTTCCGATTTGTGTATCCGGCAGAAAATTATGAACGACAAGATGTCGTTCCTCCGAATAAAAAAAACCCGAAGGTCAAAATCGCAATGTTGACCTCCCGGTCAACCCACCTCTTACGCTTTGTTTCTTTACCAGAAGGTATGAGGCAGCGAAAAACCAGTGTTACCACTAAACGATGAGGATTTCGTTTTTCCGGAACAAAAAAGCCCAAAGGGCAAAATCGCAATGTTGACCTCCTGGTCAACCACCATATTTTTTTATTTTGTTACTAAAAAAAGCGTAATAAAGAAATAGCTCGGCTGCAAGTGGAACGACAAGATGTCGTTCCTCCGAATAAAAAAAGCCCAAAGGGCAAAATCGCAATGTTGACCTCCCGGTCAACCACCATATTTTTTTTATTTCGTTACTGAAAAAAGCGTAATAAAGAAATAGCTCGGTTGCAAGTGGAACGACAAGATGTCGTTCCTCCGATTTGTGTATCCAGCGGACATTTATGAACGACAAGATGTCGTTCCTCAGCAAAAAAACCGGTAAGGTATAACAAGGATTATACTTTGCAGAGGAAAAAATGCTTCTTTTTAGTCAATTACCTGATGGGATTAAAGAAGTTGCTGAATTCTTTCATAAACCAATGCCAGTGGGCATATTTTTATTTAAGAACCTGCTGTTCTTTGTCACCATTATTGATTACTAAAACCAAAAAAACACTCCGCTGCATACATCCAAATCTGATGCATAACTATGTAACTGATTTTTAGATTGACAAGTTTATAGAAGGATAAATAATTGAAAAAATTATTTTTGCTTATGAGGTGAAGATGAAAGATGTCATTGAAGATTTGCGTAAAAAGCTTGAAAAGGGTGTTTTCAAGAATGAAGAACAGGTACGCATCGGAATAATTGCACGCTTATGTCAAAAGCTTGGGTGGGATATTTGGGATCCGGAAGTATTCAATACTGAGTACACAATCACAGTACCCGATAATAGTGATAATCACCATGGAACTACCCGCACCTATAAAGTAGATATAGCATTATGCAAGAGAAGCAGTAACATTGTAGAACCTCATATATTGATTGAGGTTAAAGGTGTAAATATGAACCAACAACAAGAAATTAGTGGACGAAATCAGTTAGAAATATATAGCTCAAAATTCGATTCTATAAGCATCTTAACTGATGGTCGTAACTGGGAATTCTACCTAAATAGCTTGAAAAAGATCAATACTCCTTATGAATCTTGTATGATAAGCAAGCTTAACCTTAGCAAAGATAATATAGACGAAATTTGTGATGTCTTTCACAAGCTTATGAACCCCAATGAAACTAAAAATAAATTGGATAAAATCGGAAGAATTATGCGCAGAACATTTGTTATTGAGCAATACATCTATGAAGCATTACCTATAGCTAAACTCAAAAAGCATGATATAACTATGATATCTCAAGATGTTTTTAGTATAATAAAAACTGAACATAAACTTGATAAAATACTCCAGCCAGAATTCCAAAAAGTGTGGAGTGATATGCTTGACAAAGGTAAAATAGAAATAGGTAAAATAGAAATAGGTGAAATAGACATAAGTAAACCACCCTTAAAAGAACTACCCTTACATATCAAGGTGAAAGATATAACAGCTTATTGTATTTATGACTACAAAAAGAAGAAATACTTTGTAAAAGCAGGATCTGAAGTTAGAAGTTCTATTACAGATTATATGAAGAAGGAAAGGGACCGGTCAATAACTGATGGTGAACTAAAGTATGATAAGGAAACCCGTAAATATCGCTTAACAAGGGACAAGGAATTTAAGACACCATCAGGTGCGGCCTGCTTTGTATTAGGCAGAAATAGTAATGGATGGGAAGAGTGGTTAGACGAAAAAGACCTTCCTTTGAAGAACTATAAGCAATCCCTGGGTAACTGATTTTCTAAATGCAATTATATTAGTTTATGTTGTGGATAGCTTGGTAGGATATTTACTCAGCAAGAAATTATAACTGCTTTGATATAAATTTAAGAAGGCACAAATGACCAAAGAACAAGAACGAGATGAATTACACCGGACAATATGGCAAATTGCCAATGATTTGAGAGGTAGCGTTGACGGATGGGATTTTAAGGCATACATTTTGGGAATGTTATTTTACAGATTCATATCTGAGAACCTTGTAACCTATTTGAATATAGGAGAACGGAAAAATAATAAACCTGACTTTGACTATACTACATTGTCTGATACGGATGCAGAACTGGGAAGGGCAGAAACAATTAAAGAGAAGGGTTTTTACATTCTCCCTTCAGAATTATTTTGTAATGTTCGGAAAAAAGCCAAAAATGATCCTAACCTGAATGAAACTTTAGCAAGGGTCTTCAATAACATAGAAAACTCAGCCAAGGGTTTTGATAGCGAGAGTGATCTAAAAGGTCTGTTTGATGATATTGATGTAAACAGTAATAAGCTGGGAGCTACTGTTACCAAAAGGAATGAACAGCTGGTTAAAATAATGGATGCCATTGGAGATATGAAATTTGGAGATTATCAGGATAACACGAATGACACTTTTGGCGATGCCTACGAATACCTAATGACAATGTATGCCAGCAATGCCGGTAAATCCGGAGGAGAGTTCTTTACACCTCAAGAAGTTTCAGAATTACTCACAGAAATAGCAGTGGCAGGAAAAAAAGAAGTAAACAAAGTATATGATCCCGCTTGCGGTTCCGGTTCTCTACTGCTTAAATTTGCTAAAGTTCTGGGTAAGGATAATGTGCGGCAGGGTTTCTTTGGACAGGAAATCAATCTCTCCACTTACAATCTGTGCCGCATCAATATGTTTCTGCACGATGTGAACTTTGAGAAATTTGATATTGCTCACGGAAATACTCTTACCGAGCCAAAGCACTGGGACGATGAACCCTTTGATGCTATTGTCTCCAATCCACCTTACTCCATTAAATGGGAAGGTGATGCTAATCCTCTCTTGATTATCGACCCTCGCTTTTCTCCTGCTGGAGTATTAGCTCCCAAAAGCAAGGCAGACCTTGCCTTTACTATGCATATATTATCCTGGCTCTCCACTTCTGGAACTGCTGCCATTGTAGAATTCCCCGGTGTTTTGTATAGAGGAGGGGCAGAGCAGAAAATACGCAAATACTTGATTGATAACAATTACATAGATACCGTCATTCAACTTCCACCGGACTTGTTTTTTGGAACGACCATTGCCACCTGTATCATCGTCCTTAAAAAAAGCAAGAAAGACAACAGCACCTTATTCATAGATGCCTCAGAAGAGTTTGTGCATGAAGGAAATAAAAACAAATTAACAGAGGCAAACCGTAAACGCATATTGAATGCCTATATAGAACGCCAGGACGAAGAATATTTCTGTAGCTTAATACCCAATAGTAAGATAGCTGATAATGATTACAACATTGCTGTAAGCTCGTATGTAACTAAAGAAGACAACAGCGAAGTGATCCAAATTGAAGAACTCAATGCCCGCATTGCAGAAATTGTGATTAAACAAAACCATCTGCGTGCTGCCATAGATGAGATAGTTGCGGATCTAGAGGTGTAGAACATGAGGCTATCTAATATCCTTTCAAAAGATCCAAATGATCAATTCATGGAGATTGAAGGCTTTTTGGATGGAAAGAAACTAAATCCCGGCCAGCAAAGAGAGATTAAAGTCGGGCATATATATTTGTCTTTTTTTTGCAAGATATGTGGAGACAATCAGTCATTCCTTTCAGAACAAACGCTATTTTGCCTTGGGGTTGATGACAGCACAGTAAGTATTGATAGTGTACTTATCTGCCCTCAATGCGGTAAATCATTAGTGCCTGCATGGTTCCTTGTGACCTGCGATAAGGATATCTCATCCAATACCCCAAATGTCAAACTTCTCAAACATTCTTTTAAATTATCTGACAATGTGTCACTAAGTGAAGAGCGTTTTCTAGATTTCACTGAGATGTTAAACAATGCTCAACTTGCTTATGCAGAAAATCTCGGTGCAGGATCAGTAGTATATCTGAGGAAGATACTAGAAAAGATTACATTCAGGGCAGCGGAACTCGCCGGGATCGAAAAAAAACAGAAATCATTCAAAAAGGTATTAGAGGAAGTTGATCAAGTGCAACACATTATCCCATACGAATTTTCTGAAAACGGATATAGGTTGTTTAGAGAGCTAAGCAATGTGATTCATGGCGATTCAGACGAACTGGTAGCACTACAGAAGTATCCCGCACTGAGACGCCTTGTGATAGGTGTAATTGACAACGTAAAAAACAATCAAGAAATAAATGAAGCAATTAACGCATTAGGATGGAACGGAGAAGGAGAAATCAGATGAGCAAGATAGATGAATTGATACAAGAGTTATGTCCAAATGGAGTTGAATGGAAGCCATTAGGAGATATCTGTATTTCGTTAAAGAAAGGTACTCTTAAACAGGGAGAGCTTATTAGTGACGGAGCATACCCGGTAATTAATTCTGGGCGAGAATGGTATGGATTTTATAATTCATATAACAATGAGGAGGGTGCTTTCATTATAGCAGCAAGAGGTGAATACGCTGGTTTCGTTAGCTACATTGCAACCAAATTCTGGGCTGGTGGTTTATGCTATCCCTACAGATCTATAAAAGAAGATGTAATACTTACGAAGTTCATTTACTACTATCTTAAGAATATTGAACAATCCATTATGAATGTTTTAGTAGCAAGAGGCAGTATCCCCGCAATCAACAAATCTGATGTTGATAAAATACAAATTCCCATCCCCTCTCTTCCTATTCAGCAAGAGATTGTAAGTATACTGGATAAATTCACTGAGCTGGAAGCAGAGCTGGAGGCAGAGCTGGAAGCCAGAAAAAAGCAATATGAATACTACAGGAATAAACTGCTTACTTTCAAGAACAGAGCAGATACCTAAGGCAACTAAATGAAATATGATATTGTAACGCAAAGTCAGGAAAGCACGGTTGTAGCAAAATACGATTCCAACAACAAAAAAGAATCTGCCTATCAAACTGAGGCAGCATTAGAAAAGGCATTTATAGAGTTACTAAAGGCACAAGCATACGAATATCTGCCCCTCTCATCTGAAGCTCAGTTGATAAGCAATCTGCGAAAACAATTGGAAATTCTGAATAATTACCCATTCTCAGACACAGAATGGAATCAGCTGTTCCAGGGCAAAATAGCCAACTTGAACAATGGAATAGAGGAAAAAACCAACATCATTCAAGAGGATTACATTCAATTGCTTACTTGTGATGATGGGACAACAAAAAACATCTATCTGCTGGATAAAGCCAATATCCACAATAATCGGTTACAAATTATTAATCAATATAGTGTTGAAGACGGTCAAAGAGCCAATCGCTATGATGTTACAGTCCTGGTAAACGGACTTCCCCTCGTTCATATTGAGTTAAAAAAACGCGGAGTGGATATCAAAGAGGCATTCAATCAAATAAATCGTTATAGCCGGGAATCCTTCTGGGCAGGTTGCGGTCTCTTTGAATATGTTCAAATCTTCGTAATCTCTAATGGAACACATACAAAATATTATAGCAATACTACTCGCTTTACTCATCTCAAGGAACAACAAGAAGGTAAAATAAAGAAAGGTAAGCAAACCAGTAACAGCTTTGAATTTACCTCTTGGTGGGCAGATGCCGATAACCAACCTATAACTGATCTGATGGACTTTGGGCGAACATTCTTTGCCAAGCACACCTTACTGAACTTGCTCACAAAATACTGCGTTTTTACTACTGATAAACTACTGCTTGTTATGAGACCTTATCAGATTGTGGCTACAGAGCGGATTTTGAGGCAAATAGAGGTTTCTAATAACTACAAGAAATATGGAAAAATTGAAGGTGGTGGCTACATCTGGCATACTACCGGAAGCGGTAAAACCCTTACTTCCTTCAAGACAGCCCAATTAGCAAGTAAGCTGCCTTATATTGATAAAGTGCTTTTTGTGGTTGATAGAAAAGACCTTGACTATCAAACAATGAAAGAGTATGATAAGTTTGAAAAGGGAGCAGCCAACAGCAATACCAGTACTGCAATTCTGAAGAAACAGCTTGATGACCCTCAAGCCAAAATAATTATTACTACAATTCAGAAGCTTTCTCTATTGATTAATAAAGAAAAACAGCTCGCTGCCTACAATCTACACATAGTGATTATCTTTGACGAATGTCACCGCTCTCAGTTTGGTGGAATGCATACCGCTATCACCAAGACCTTTAAAAAGTATCATCTATTTGGCTTTACCGGCACTCCTATCTTTGCTGTGAATTCCAACAGTAGCTCCAAAGCTGATTTATGCACAACAGAGCAGGCCTTTGGTACCAAACTTCATACTTATACGATAGTGGATGCAATTATGGATAGAAATGTCCTACCCTTTCGCATTGACTATATCAGCACAATGAAAGAGCAGGAAAACATCACCGATACAAAAGTTTGGAATATAGACAGGGAAAGAGCTCTTTCTTCGCCTGAACGAATTACAAACATCGTGAACTACATTCTTGAACATTTTGACCAAAAGACCAAGCGTAATAACTATTATCAATTAAAGGACAGACGGCTTGCTGGTTTTAATTCTATCTTTGCCACTGCCTCAATTGAAATGGCGAAAAAATATTATTCAGAGTTTCAGAAGCAGATGGCTGAGTTACCTAGTGACCAAAAACTGAAAGTGGCTACTATTTATAGCTTTGGAGTTAATGAGGATATATCTGAAATTGATGGCATCATAGAAGATGAAAATCTGGAAGATACCAGCAAATTGGATCAAAGCTCCAGGGACTTTCTGGAATCTGCCATTGGGGATTACAATAAGCTCTTCAAAACGAATTTTGATACCTCCAGTGATAAGTTCCAAAACTACTATAAGGATGTATCCCAAAGAGTAAAAGACCGGGAGATTGACCTGTTAATAGTAGTGAATATGTTCCTTACTGGGTTTGATGCTACCACCTTAAATACTCTTTGGGTAGATAAGAACCTCCGTTTGCATGGTCTCTTACAGGCATACTCCAGAACAAACCGAATCCTAAATACAATAAAGACCTTTGGAAACATTGTGTGCTTCCGCAATCTTGAGAAAGCTACTAACGAGAGCATAGCTCTCTTCGGAGATAAAGAAGCTTGTGGTATAGTATTGCTTAAGTCATTTGCTGAATACTACAATGGCTACCTATTAGGAGAAAAACGAATCCCTGGATATGTGGAATTAATTGAAGAGCTTCAAGACAAGTATCCGGTTGGAGAAATAATCATAGGTGAACAAAACCAAAAGGACTTTATCAGATTGTATGGCAATATCTTAAAAGTTCGCAACATCCTCTCTACTTTTGATGATTTTAATGGGCTTGAAATCCTTACAGAAAGGGATTTTCAGGACTATCACAGTATGTATATCGATCTCTACAACGAATTTAGGAGAAGAGGTAAGGGTGACGCTGAGAATGTGAATGACGATATTGTGTTTGAAATGGAACTGATAAAACAAATAGAAATCACCATTGACTACATACTGGAGTTGATTAAAAAATACCATGCCGGTTTTCAAAAAGACAAAGAGCTTCTCATCAGCATCAGAAAAGCTATAGATTCAAGTTTGGAACTGCGCAATAAGAAAGATTTGATAGAACAATTCATAGCTAACTTGAATCCCTCAACCGATGTAGATAAGGACTGGCATACCTTTGTAGAGGAAAGAAAAAAAGAAGAATTAAACCGGATCATAGAGGAAGAAAATCTTAACAAAGATGAGACCTACAAGTATATAAACAATGCTTTTAGAGACGGATTTGTGCAAGAAACCGGCACTGCCATTACTAAGGTTCTTCCTCCTATTCCAAGGTTCTCAAAAACAGGCGAACTCACTAAGAAGAAAGAATCTGTTCTGGAGAAGCTTATAGCTTTCTTTAATAGATTCTGGGATATAACAGACCACAGTCCTAGGTAAGCACTTAAATTGTTCTATATATTTCTTGTTATTAAGGAGCGTTTTTATGTTTATATATTACTCTGACATACAGATAACCAAAGGACATTATTATTGGAGAGATAATGATAAAAAAGATCAATTTCATAAAAAATCTTGGGATTTTTAGCAACTTTACTTGGGATAAGGAAGTTAAAGATGATAAGGGAGTAGTAGCTGAATTAAAAAAGATCAATGTTTTCTATGGAAGAAACTATTCAGGGAAGACATCATTATCTCGTATTTTTAAAAGCCTCGAAGATCACAGAATCTCTGAAAGAATCACTAACTCTGAGTTTGAAATACTCATGGACAATGGCTCTCTAATAAATAATACTAATATGTCACAATGCTCTGAAGTAGTTAGAGTGTTCAGTAGCGATTTTGTAAGCACACACTTACAATGGCTTAATGATGAAAGCAGTGGCGACATAAAACCTTTTGCTATTATGGGAGACAGGAATTTAGATATTGAGAAGAAAATCAATAACTTAAATGAACTTCTTGGTAACCAAGCAGATAACAAAGGGTTATATTTTCAACATTTTCAATCTAACGAATTATACGAAAAGACGAAAAAGCAAAAGAACGAATATGAAAACAAGTTAAATGAGAATTTACGGAACAAAGCTCGTGAGATTAAAGAAAATCCGATTTTCAATGATGTCAACTATGATATTACTAAAATTAGACAAGATATTGAGAGCATTAAAAGTTCTAAGATAGATCCACTATCTGATGAGGATGAAAGTGTACTAGTCAAGTATTTAAAAGAGGAATTGAAACCTGAACTTAAGACTATTCAGTTAGATATTCAAGACATAAACGAATTAGCTAATTCAGCTAATCTTCTCCTAAATAGAAAGGTCTCACCTTCAAAACCAATACAAAATCTAATCAATGATTCCCTTCTTCAAGAATGGGTCAGGAATGGCATAGATCTGCATAAAAATAAATTGGAAAAATGCGCTTTTTGTGGAGGCGTTATAACTGACGATTTATGGGAAAAATTAGATTCACATTTTTCAATGGAATCTGAGATATTAAGACAAGAGATAACTCAAATGCTAAGAGTTGTACAAGACAATATTGAAACTTGTAGTTTTGATGTTCCAATATCGACAAATGACTTTTACGCTATATATTTAAATGAAGCTATTCAAGTTATCAGTAGTTTAAACGATAATAAAAAGAAACATTTAGAATTGTTATCAACAATCAAAAAGCGCTTAGAATTAAAACTAACTAACATTTTTATTTCAGTTGATCCTTTGAATACAAGCGAGTTAATATCATCCCTGAACAGTAGCATAGATAGCCTAAACGATCTTATCAGCAGGAATAATTTAGAAGGTTCATCATTATCAGCTGATCAAAAAAAAAAGAGAGAAATGCTCCGTTATGATATTATCAGTAAATTTATCACCGATATTAACTATGAGCAATCTATTATAGAACTTAACAATCTTATCGAAAATGAGAATCAGCTTTGTACACAATTACACGAAATTGATGATGAAATAAGCAATATCCAACAAGAGTTGAGCCGATTAGCTTCAGAACTACAGGATGAAAGAAAGGGAGCTGAAAAAGTGAATGAGTATTTATCAAGTTATTTTGGGCACGAAACATTGGCACTAGATGCAATAAAAAACGACTCATCAGACAAATACAAGTTCATAATTAAAAGAGGTAATGACTTGGCGTATAATCTTAGTGAAGGTGAAAAAAGTTTGATTTCGTTTTGCTACTTTATGGCTAAACTTGATGATTTGGACACAACAGGAAAAAAAATAATCGTATGGATAGACGACCCTGTTTCAAGCTTGGACTGTAATCACATCTTCTTTGTTTTCAGCTTAATTGAAAATCTTATTGCCAAACCAATGAAAGTTCTTGGGGTAAATTCCAAGTTCTCACAGCTATTCATCTCAACACATAATCTTGATTTCCTGAAGTATTTGAAAACTATAAGCGTAACGAAGAAACAGCATGCACATTTTATTATTGAGAGGATTCAAGATATAAGTTGTATAAAGATTATGCCCTCCTACCTCAGAGATTATGTAACTGAGTTTAACTACTTATTTAATCAGATCTATCTTTGTGCTTCCCAAACATGTCCTAGTGATAATCCTGAAAGATACTATAACTTTGGCAATAATGCACGTAAGTTCTTGGAAGCTTATCTTTTCTTTAAGTATCCTTATAAGGAAGATGAAGGATTTGGGCTAAAAGAAAGAATTCTCATGTTCTTTGATAATGATCTATTATCCCAAATAGTAACATTTAGAATAAGCAATGAGTTATCTCATTTAGAAGAGAATTTTGATAGATGTATTAAACCTATTGATATTTCTGAATTACAGAAAGTAGCATATCTGATACTAAGCAAGATTAAAGAAAAAGATCCTGAACAGTATAATGCTTTGATTCACAGTATTAATGGTTCCGATATTATTACACTTACTACAGTATAATTGTAAAGGATCAGAACCTCCAATGAAACGGCAGTAACTTAGTATGTGGTCCTAAGACACCTACCGGATTCTTCTCTGAGTCGTATTCTTTCTAGCTTTTTTTATATAGGGTGCAAGGGCTTTTATGTATTCTTGGAAGTAATTCTGGTTTATGGTCTTGATTTCCAGAGCCATTAGGTTATGCATAACTTACAGGGTTTCATTTAAGAGATAGCTTTTATTTTTGCAGATTATGTCAGCCAGATGTCTTTGGTGTGGATATCCAGGATCACTAACTCATAGTATTTGGCTTTTTTGTTGCGGTCAATGGCAAATAAAAGTGATACAGAATGGCAAACAAAAATGGTACAAAATGGCAAACAAAAATGATACAGAACGGCAAACAAAAGTGATACAGAGTGGCAAAATAAAAGTGATACAGAACGGCAAACAAAAATGGTACAAAATGGCAAAATATAAATGATACAAAATGGCAATATAAAAGTGATACACTTGACCATTTTTTATATCCAAAAGAGGCAAAAATCGCGGTTTTGAAGGTGTGGGGCTGCCCAATTTTATTCAGGAATTTGCAGTTGCTTTGGCAAAGAAATAGTATAGTGTTTTTATTGAGAACTCATAAACAGTTGGCTCTCAACTGGTTTTTAGCTACAGGGTAACCTTTTGCGGAATTAGAAAATTAGGTATATAATGGGGGGGTTATCTCTTTCTTCCTTTTCCCGAGGGGCTTACGCCTCCATCGCTATCGTGGTGTCGCCCTCAAGGGCTTTTGGCAGAGAGCTTAGGGCAGAGGGTTTATCAGCAACATTTTCTCAACCTTCTAAACCTTATCAACCGTCTAAACCTTATCAACCTTCTAAACCTTATCAACCTTCTAAACCCTATTTCCCGAGGGGCTTACGCCTCCATCGCTATCATTGTGTCGCCCTAAGGGGCTTTTGGCAGAGGGCTTAGGGCAGAGGGTTTATCAGCAACATTTTCTCAACCTTCTAAACCTTATCAACCTTCTAAACCTTATCAACCTTCTAAACCCTATTTCCCGAGGGGCTTACGCCTCCATCGCTATCGTGGTGTCGCCCTAAGGGGCTTTTGGCAGAGGGCTGAGGGATGAGCCCAAGTTTCGGTGTATTGCAAGAAATGTAGTTGCTAAAATGAGGGGTATCCATAAGAATGGCATACAGTTAAATGCACATTTTTATTTTGTAGGATTAAAGTGAATAAAAGCGGAGGCAACGAAACCTCCGCTTGCAATGCACAACTGGTTATGTTTACATAATATTAAAAGTTACTATCAAAGCGAAAACCTACCAGGAGTTTAATGTTTTTATAAAAAACATCGTCTATATATTCGTTATCAAACACAGGAGTAATGCTTCTTTCATATCTAAGTTCGCAAAAATACCGCTCATACTCCATACCCAGGTTTAGTTGATAGCCAAGAACTAAGGAGGAAAGTTCCGCTAAATTATCTTCATTATAATCAAAATCTTTTTCTACTCCACCAATTTCTACCGAAAAACCGGAGCTGACAGGAATACTTGCTGAAAGGCCTGCTCCCAAATATGGTTTGATTGCTAATTCAGGAAGATTCAGAGTATAGATAGCCGAGACAGGAAGCTGCAGCATATTTATACTATGTGTCCAATTCATATTCTTCATCGTTATATCATATTCATTTGCAATGTAAATAATCCCTTCCCATTTTGATCCATTCATACTAAAGGTAATTTCGCCTTGCAAAGCAAGATTTTGTGCTATAGCTGCTCTTCCGATAATTCCAATGTGACCGAGGGTTCTTCCTTCAATATCATATCCTTCGTCATCCAGATCCTCAATATCATCTCCACTGAAATTAGCAAAATTTAACCCTCCAATTACCCCTAACTTTACTTGGGTTAAGGTTTGGGATTGCAGTCCTGCCACAAAGAGCAGTAAGAGCAACACTAACAGGTAGACCTTTGTTTTCATAATAGTTCTCCTTTTTTTTAGCAGAATTTGCTTCTGCGACATAATTACTCATCTTAGCATTAAGTTTTTTTTGTCAAGATGTTTTTCGTTTTTAGGGATTTAATATTAGTTTTTTGGCAGCGAGAAGGAAAAAACTTGACATAATTTTAGAGAACTACATAGTTGTGTTTGTCTTTATTTTTGCTGAAGAACAAATAAATTATTTGGAGGAACTTATGCAAGAAGAAATGAAAGAATCAATGCAGGAGCAGGTTTCGGAAGAAATTCCCAGCTCGGAAGAAGGAACCCCTGCAGTTTTAGAGGGTAAGCGAAAAAAGAAATCAGCTTTAATCCCGGTTCTGATAGTTTTATTTATAATTCTTGTGGTTATTGCTGTTTACTATTTTGCAACCTCTTCGCCTCAAATTCGTCATATTAGTAAAAACGCTCTCGTTGTATCCAAGGTTAATTTACCGCAGCTATTAAAGGAGAGCGGAACAATGAAAAAGGGTGAAATTGATGAAGATTTGATTTCTGCCCTGGAAGAGTATAATCTGGAGGCATTGGTTAAAGATCCGCGCAGCACAGGATTAATAACTACGAAGCCCTCTTACCTATTTGGGGAGTATGATCCGAAAAAAAACCTTCCCTATATTTTTATGGTTATGCCTATTGCCAATGCGGAAAAAGTGTATAACTTTACCAAAAATATAGCTCTACCTGGTGGTAATGACCTATCCGTTAGTAAAAAATCCAATATCTATGAAATTGATCTGCAAGGTCTTTCCTGTATGTGGACAGGAAAATCTATGGTTATGGGAATGACCGATCCTGATAAGGATAACGACCTTAGTAAGAAAGTGAAAAATTACTTAACTCAGGATAAATCTGCCTGCATTACTGCCAATAAGGATTTTCCCAGCAGAGGCCTGAGAGGTCATGATATAACCCTTTGGGCTAATTTGGATGGAATGGCTCATATTGCTCAAAAGGGGTTAAAAGATGCTCAAGGAAATGTAAATAGGTTAATTTCCCAGCGCAAGAGACGCGACGAATTAATAGATTATTATTATGAAAATAACTTATATCATTTTTACAGATACTGGGAGTTTATGGATCAAATTAGAGTGGATAACCCGGAAAATGTTTTTGAAAGTGTTCTTTTAGCATTAGTTTATGATGGCAAGATTCCAATGGATGCAGTAATTGATTTGCCTACTAATTTGTATAAGACCTATTTCTCTTTCTCCGCCGATTTTGATAAGGGAAAATTGGTTTCTTCGGTAAAATTTGAGACGACCCCAGAAAGGCAAAAGAAACTGGAAAGCGTTATTACCGATGCTGTCAATGTGAAAGACCTTTATCCTTATGTTCCTACCGAAGGATTGATTATGCTGAGCTCCGTAAAAACCAATTATCCGAAACTTTATGCACTTTCGGAAAAGAGAATTGACAAGCTGACGAAAAGTATTACTGATCCTGAAATTAGTAAGTTTATGAAACATTTGAATAAGCTGGCAGATGGTTCAGGCATAATAGCTATAAATATTTTGGACGAAAAGGAAGATCCCTTTATTACTCTTGTTGCTTCAGTAAAGAACAATAAGGGAGTGCAGGATTTGCTGAAGGATATGGGACGTGAAGGTATGCTTAGCAAAGATGGTAAATATTACTATTTGGATGATTTAATCTTCTTTTTTGAAGATAATGTGATGATTTGCACTACCAATAATAATAACTATAAAAAGAGTAACCGCGGTTTGGAAGGAACTCTTGCCAGAGAAATGAATAAAAATCCGTTAAATATGACGATGGATTGCGCGGTGTTAAAAGATTTAAAGCATGTATTCTCCGATGAAGAAGAAGACGCTTTGGAAATGTTTGCGAAATTGAATGCGAATGTTAAAACCAAAAGCGGAACTCCTAACGAACTGAAAGTGGAACTTACATTCAGTGATAAAAAGCATAACTGCTTGAAACAGGTTAAGGATTATCTAAGCGATATTGACAATTTCTGGGATGAAATAACGAAAGAAATAATGTATAGCGTAAGTTATCGGGCTGAGAGAGATGACACATATCCCGAACTTAATTACGAAATACCGCGAGAAGTTATTGAAGAAACTGGACCTATAGCTGATTTTGATACGCTTTATTAACAATAATATATGGAATTGTGATGATAAATATTGCTTTGCCTTAGAAATTAAAGGTTTCTTAAAGAAAATTACGCTGTATATTTAAAACCGCAAAGCATTTTTACAGATATAATAATAGAGGTGGCAAGGAAAAATTTGCCGCCTCTATTTTTTTATTTCCCCTTCTTCCCTAATAGCATTGCTTACTCATTGCTTACCCATTGCTAATGCCATCCGTAATGAGTCCGTAATGAGTAAGCAATGCTATTAAGAAAATGGAGATTAAAGAAGATGAGCTGTTCTAAAAATAGTGGACTATATTTCAAGAAAAAATCCTGTTATGCTTGTTAATCTGATTATCGGCGTTCTCTTTTCTTCCCCGATTATATAGTTTTGCTCTTAAAAAAGCATAAATATTTTCTTCTTTTCTGTGGATTTCTGTTTTCATCGGAATGACAAAGGGATTTTCCTTCAAGAAATGACATCGGCTCTTTTTCTCTTTATAACATAGGGTCATAACTCTCAACTTATCTCTTTTTCTCTTTTTCTCTTTGGAAAAAAATACTTAAAATATCTGTGTTTTCGTTATTCTTGGTGCTTTCGGTATAAAAATACAAAAATTTTTGGAAACGATAATAGCATATAATTATGAAAGATAGATATAGAAAAATAGATATAGAAAAATCGGGATTAGAATTCTAACTTTTTCCCAAATGAGGGAATTATCAATTTTAATTCTTCTCTAAGCTATTTTAATTTTAGATTTTAGAAGCTTGACAAATCAGAGTGAAATATTTTTCTGGTGAGGATGGTTTTTTTACAAAATTGAAAACCGCTTAAAGTAAAGAGAGGAAAGAAAATTTTCAAGGTGTTGTGGATAAATTGTGGATAAATCGGGTTTAGGTAGTTGACCGGATGTCTATTTTATCGGCATAACTTATTAAATTTGAATGAGATAGTAATCATAAAACTGTTACTGAGCTCTCAGCATACAGTTTGTGGATAAATAAATTTTACAGGAAAGTGACTTATGGATCAGGATATTTGGCAGAACATATTAGATAAACTGGAGGAAAATATAAATCCTCAAAGTTTCAAAACATGGTTTTCAGATACAAGATTAGTAGATATGAATGACAGGGAATTGATGATTAGAGTGGCAACTCAATTTTCGGCTAATTATCTGAATCAGAATTACAAAGAGGTTTTAGGAGAAATTTCTTATGGTCTTTATGGTCGGAAGTATGATATTCAATTTATAACTCAGCCCCACCGTAATCACAATAAAGAAAAAGATCTTCAGGATTATAGTATTAAGCGGGTTAGTGCCAATGTAAGATTAAATGAGCGTTATACTTTTGATGAATTTGTAGTGGGTAAAAATAACAATTTTGCTTATAGTGCGGCAAAAGCGGTAGCAGAATCGCCTGGATATACCTATAATCCTCTTTTTATTTATGGTGAAAGCGGAATGGGAAAGACCCATTTGATGCAGGCAATTGGAAATTATATTTTAAAAGAAGGACGAAACTGTTCCATTTACTATATAACTTCCGAGGCGTTTACCAATGAAATGATTGATGGCATTCGCAGCAATAAAATGCCGGAATTCAGAGCAAAATTCAGAAAAGTTGACCTGCTTTTGATGGATGATATTCATTTTCTTTCTCGCAAAGAAGGAACTCAAGAAGAATTTTTCCATACCTTTAATGCCCTGTTTGAAAACAAAAAACAGATTGTGCTCACTTCAGACAGACCCCCCAAAGATATTCCCGATTTGGAAAAACGCTTGGTAACTCGCTTTGAAAGCGGTTTGCTCTGCGATCTGAAAAGTCCTGATTTTGAAACACGAGTTGCCATTTTAAGAAAAAAAGCGGAACCGGAAAATGTGGTTTTAAGCGATGCAATATTTAATTTTATTGCGGATAACATTACCAGCAGTGTGCGTGCTCTGGAAGGTTCCTTAATTCGTATTTTGGCATTTTCATCCTACAATAAACTTAATCCTGAAGACATAGATATTAATCTGGCAGCGGAAATTTTATCCGATATGATTTCGGAAAAGGTGCATTCTATAACTTTAGATGCTATAACGGAAAAGGTCTGTGAATGTTATGGAATTACACCTGTCCAATTACTGGAAAAAACCCGCAAACCGCAAGTTGCTTTTCCCCGTCAGGTAGCAATGTATCTGGCAAATTATTTAATTCCTCAGCTCTCTTTAAAAGATATCGCGGAATACTATAACAGGAAAGATCATACTACGGTTCTCCATGCTAAAAAGATGGTGGAAAACCAGTTTCGGGAAAAAGAGGACTTCCGAATTCAGCTGGAAGAAATAATTAAAAACCTGAAAAAATAATGAAGATAGAACGCAGATAACTGGATTTATTGGATTTTCAGGATTTATTATTTTTATTATTTTGTGTAGACAGAGGACGCTGTTCTTCCGCAAAAAAATTATTATAAGATGCAGAGCTACGGCAAGCTATGGCTACAATAAAACGAGATGAACATCGTTTGTATAAAAAAGTTATCCACAAGTGTGGATAGAATTAAGTGGGTGGAAGTGAATAAGTTATATATAAATGCTTGCGGTAACTTTTTCTGTGGATAAGTAAGGATAAAAACCGAAGTTATACACAAGTTATCCACAAGGAAATACTTAAGGGAAAAGCATAAAAGGCAACGAGAAAAGAAAAAGCTTGACCAAATATCCCCCTATCCACAACGCCTACTTATAATACTATAAAAAAGATTTAATTAAAATAGGATTATTATTATGGAATTGCTTCCAAAGGTATTAAAACTGCTACTCTGCATAATTATTCTGGTAATTATGCTAAGCGGTTGTACTGATAAGAAAAACTTAACCGGTGATAATTTCAGTAATATTAGAGCCATAACTATAGAAGATAAACCTGGAATTATTACGGGTTTCAGTTTTCCTGCCGAAACCAAAGAAGAAATAACAGGAAAAGAGACAAAACTGCTTGCCGGTAACTACCAAAACGCTGTTGCAATATGTCTTTTAAGGTTTACGGAGCTTCCTTCTCCGATAACGGAAACGGACAGCTGTTTTCTAACTATAAACATCAGTAAGCGTTCCGCTCTTCCGCGTAATCCTTTAATGTTACAACTATATAAATTAAACAATGTCTGGCTTGATTCCTTAAACCTTAACGATATTTCGGAAGATGATTTAAGTTTATTGGCAGAATACACTGTTGCAGATACAGTAGGCAGTTCCGGAAAAGTAATTACCTTCAATCTTTCTTCCTCTGAAGTTGTTAACTGGAGTAATCCTGATTCTACTGGCTGGAATTTTGTGCTTAAAGCAGAAAATGAGGGCTGGGTAGAAATAAGTTCTCTGGAAGGAACTAACAAGCCAACTCTTAACTTCAAATATAAAACGGAAACTGGAGGTGAATGGATAAATTATAATAAATCTCCTGCTAAAGATACTTATATTTTAGAAGCACCGGAAACAAATCCTTCCGAACTATGGAAAATCAGCAATCTTAATTCCTCCCGTCTTTATTTAAAATATGAGCCAACTTACACTCTCTTTAAAGATAACGAAGGTAACACATTAACAGATATACAACTAAAACGGCTGACCGTGAATAAAGCGGAAATAGTTCTACATATAAAAAACAATGACTATTATAATTCCTCTACCAGCTATTCTCTTTATCCTTTCAATGTTGTAAAGGACTCTATAGATAGTCCCCTACCTTTGTTAAAAAGCGATTATGAAACGCTTGTTTATACAAGTACCAGCAGTGGAATTATTAAAGGTGATTCATTAACGGTTGATGTTACTCCAATAATCCAGGCATATACTTCCGGAGAAAAAATACCTAAAGGAATAATGATTAAATCCTATCAGGAACGCAAAAATTTCGGCACACTGGAATTTTGGGATTGCAATGAAAGCACTCCGGCTGAGAAAAAACCGTATATCAAAATAACTTACACTCCTCCCTATTTATAAGATGAAAAGATTTGTTTTAATACCTCTAATCCTTATCCTGTTATTTGCCTGCACTAAAAAAGAAGAAAAAGGCATTGCTTTAGCTCAGGTAGATAAAGAAATTCTCTATCTGGATGATTTTAAGTCCACTTTTTCGGTTGAGGATTGGGAAAATTTAAGCCCCGAAATAAGGAAAAAATACATTGAGGATTGGGTAAACCTAACTCTTTTAGCTCATTATGCCGATAAACAGGGCTTAAATAAAGATCAAGCAGTGAAACAAAAAATTAACTATGCAAGCAAAAAAGTGAAAGCCAATGCTTTAATTGCTAAACGCCTTTCTGAAATTGAGGTCTCGGAAGATCAGCTCTTCAACTATTTTCGTCTACATCAGGCAGAATTTCAAAAAAATGCAGTAGAATATAATATCCGGCGTATAGCTTTAATGGATAAGATTTCTGCGGAAAATGTTCTGCAACAATTAAGCCAGGGAATGAGTTTCACGGAAGCTGTGCAACGCTATTCAACAGAAGAACTTAAAAACAGAGGCGGATTTATGGGTATGGTTTCTGCCACCGGTACTGATTCTCTTTTCTGGTTAAAAGCACGCGAATTGAAAGAAAATGAATATGGCTTGGTCTATAAAGAACCAATGTGGTATGTTTTTCAGGTAGTGGAAAGTAAAATTACACCTCAGGAAGCTAATTTTGAAGATTATCGGGCAGAAATCAAACGCAAGGTTCTGCTGGAAAAACAAGACCAGGTGTATCAAGAATTAATTAAAGAAATCAAATCCCAAACCAGTGAGATTTATTATTACTAATAAGGAATTTAAGAATGCGAAAATTAGCAATAACCCTTATCCTGTTAGTTCTAACTTTATTTTTAAGCGCAGAACTGATAGATAAAATAGTAGCCAAAGTAGGAACCGACATTATTCTTCTTTCCGATTTACAGAAAGAAATGGTGCAGATGCAAAGTGTAGGTTTATTGGAAGAAGATACAGACCCCAGAGATGTTCTGGATGAAATGATAAATCAGAAATTGATTATTCAGAAAGCTAAAGACCTGAATATTACAGTTAACGACGAGGAAATAAAAGCAATGGCAGAGAACTATCTGAAAAAAGTAAAAGCTCAATATCCCAGTTCCTCAGCTTTTGCCGCCGACCTAAAAAAAAGCAAGCTTACAGAATCCGATTTACTGCAACTTTATAGAGATATACTAACTGAACAAGCACTCTCCGACCAGATTTTGAAAAAAGAAATAATTAACAAGGTCTCTGTTACGGAAGCAGAAGTGATAAATTTCTATAATGCCACCAAGGATTCCTTAGCCGTAAAACCCGTTTCCTGGGATTTAGGAATTATTTTCAGAGAAATAAAACCCAGCCAGGAAAGCAAAGAGGCAAAACTGACAGAAATAAAAGAAATTCAAAGACGCCTGAAAAATGGTGAGGACTTTGCTAACCTTGCCAGCACGGAAAGTGACTGTCCCAGTAAAGAAGTTGGAGGTGACCTCGGTTTCTTTAAAAGAGGACAAATGGTTAAACCCTTTGAAGATGCTGCCTTTGCTTTACAGCTTGGAGAAATAAGCGACATTGTAGAAAGTGAATATGGCTATCACATTATCCGCTTAGAAGAAAAAAGAGGTAATGAAATCCGTGCCCGCCATATCTTAAAAGCCCTTACTCCTACAGCCGAAGATTCTTTACGCGAAAGACAACTGATGGAAGAAATCCGTAATCGCTATGCCAAAGGTGAAAGCTTTGCTTCTTTGGCAAGGGAATATTCTATGGATCAAGAAAGCAGAGAAGATGGCGGTTCTTTAGGAGAATTTACGGAAAGAGACCTCCCTTCCCTTTTTGCTACCCAAATTTTACAAACACCTGTAGGAGAAATGACTCCCGTTCTGGAAAATCAGGGTATGCTTTACATTTTCTGCCGCTTGAAAGAATACCCTCCCCGTATTTATAAATATGAAGAAGTAAAAGACCAAGCTCGGGAGATGGTTCTTAAAAGAAAACAGATAGATGCCTTTAATGCCTGGATAGAAAATTTACGGCGTGAGGCGTATGTTCAAATAACTTTATGACTGCTGAAAAACCCCAAAAGCTGAATATTTATACCTTTTTAGCAACGCTTTGCGGAATTGGCTTTATTCCTGTTATGCCGGGAACTTTTGGTTCTCTTCTTGCTTATGGAATTTATATGCTCTTTTCCGGTTCACCTTTTCAAGGGAAGGCACTGTTTTATGCTTTGCCTGCTTTAATAGCGCTTTGTTTAATAGCTGTTTTTTTAAGCACTAAAGCGGAAAAAACCCTGGGAAAAGATAACGGAAGTATTGTAATAGATGAATTCTGCGGTTATTATGTAAGCGTTTTGTGTTTACCTCATAGTTGGCTAATAGGTCTTTATGCTTTTGCCCTTTTCCGGGTTTTTGACATAGCTAAACCCTTTCCTATTAAAAAAGTTCAGGAACTTCCCGGTGGCTGGGGAGTTATTACAGATGATATTATTGCCGGAATTTATACCAATATACTTATTCAAATACTAACTAAAATATATCCAAAATTCTTTGGATTATAGGAGAAAAAATGAACTACATATTACTACAGGCAGCCCAAAAAGGCACTACTCAACAAGGTGGTGCAGGCACAACTTTGATCTTTATGATCATAATGTTCGTTATTCTGTATCTCTTGCTTATCAGACCTCAACAAAAGAAAGCCAAGGAAACTCAAAAGATGCAGGATTCACTAAAAGTAAACGATAAGGTCTTAACCAGTTCCGGAATCTATGGTCGCGTCGTTTCCATAAAACCCGATAAAGGAATTGTGGTTTTGGAAATTGATGATACCAATAAAGTGCGGATAGATATTCAAAAAAACGCCATCATAGGAGTTGTTACAACATCTGAACCCGAACCGGAAAAATGAAATATAAGCCCAAAATCTTACCTGTGCGTCTCTACGGGGATGATTTTTTAAGAAAGAAACTGCCAGAAATTGATTATAATACTCCAGGCCTGCCAGAATTTATAGAAGATTTAATCTACACTATGTATGCAAGAGATGGAATAGGCATTGCTGCTAATCAGGTTGGCTCTTTCTACCGAATGATTGTTATAGACCCGGAACAGGATAATAAGTTAAATAAAAAAAGTCCGATAGTGATGATTAACCCTGTAATTGAAAACAAAGAAGGCGAAGTTGTTTACGAAGAGGGCTGTATCAGTTTACCTGATATCTTTGCAGATGTGTCACGCAGTAAAAAAATTACCTATTCCTACACGGATAGAATGGGAAATCGCATAACGGAAACCGCTGAAGAAATAAAGGCAGTAGTTATTCAACACGAATTTGACCATCTGGAAGGTATTTTATTTATTGACCATTTGGGAACTCTTGACCGCTTGAAAATAATGCACAAACTTAAAAAACTGCAGGCAAGAGCGGTTAACGGACAGAATATACTGGAAGGACTTACTTTATAATGCGTTACCTGTTTATTGGTTCTTCAGATTACGGTTTACCAGCACTGAATAAATTACGGCAAAATGGTTATGAACCCTCTTTAATAATCAGCCAGCCAGCTAAACCTGCAGGACGCAATTTACACTTAACTCCAACTCCTGTATCAAAATATGCCATTGAACAAAAGCTACCGCTTTTTACTCCTGTAGACATAAATTCAGCAGAAAGCATAACAAAAATGGCAGAACAAAAGGCAGATATAATAGTTACTGCTGCCTTTGGCGAATTTATAAATAAAAAAATCCGTAATCTCTGCCCTTTTGGAGCTGTAAATCTGCATCCTTCATTGCTGCCCAAATATAGAGGTGCCAGTCCTATTCAAAGTGCCATTTTAAATGGAGAAACCGAAACCGGAACTACAATATCCCTTGTTTCCGCAAAAATGGATGCAGGACCTATTCTGGCTCAGACAAAGCTTTCCATAGCTGAAAATGAAACTTACAGCGAACTGAAAGAACGCCTGGCAGAACAGGCAGGTGATTTACTACTCCAGTTTTGGAAGAAACTTATAACGGAAAAATCACTTTGCGGAACGAAGCAGGATGAAAGCAAGGCAACTTACTGCTATAAAATAACCAATAAAACCTGCCAAATTGACTGGAATAAAAGAACTGAGGAAATTCATAACCAAATTCGCGCTTTTTCTTTAACTCCCGGTGCCTGGACTCTGTTTAGATATAATAAATTGAAGATATTGTGTTCAGAAAAGACAGTAGAACCGGCAAATGGTGAACCGGGGCTTATTTGCAAGATAGATAAAAAGCGCGGTTTTTTTGTTAACTGTCTGGACTTTAAATTGCTTATTACTAAAGTTCAGCCGGCGGGAAAGAAAGTAATGGAAGCAGTTGCTTTTATAAACGGAGCCCGCCTTAGAGAAAAAGAAAAATTAGGAGGGGAAAAATGAGAAAAGAATACTTTTCTATAATCAAATTCCCTGTGCTCGTCAGCTTTTCTTTGCTTATTATAACGCTCATCTTCTTCTTTATAGTGTTAGGCAGTTATCACCGTTTAGGTCTTTCTGTCTGGGGAAATGTGCTCTATACAATACTCTTTATGGTGATTGTAATTCTAATCGGCACTTGGATTTTAGCTCTTGTCAGCACCCACAAAAAAATCAAGCCCCTTTGGTTGAGACATTATCTTTCCTGGATGCTGGTGAATATCTATTATCCTTTAGCGAGAGTTTTTGGCAGGATTTGTTTTCAAAAAATGGACACCATACAGGAGTCATTTCTCTATTTTAATAATGAAATTGTAGTTACCAACTATCAGGGAATGCATTCTTCCAATCTGCTTTTACTTTTGCCTCATTGCCTGCAAAGTTCCAATTGCAAAATTCGTATTAATAACAACATTGTAGAATGTCAGGAATGCGGTGGCTGTGATATGGCTAAAATGAAGGCCTTAACCAAGGACTATCAGATTAAAACTGCAGTTGCCAGTGGCGGTTCTTTGGCAAGAAAATTGGTAAATGATACTCATCCGGATATTATAATTGCTGTTGCCTGCAATCGGGACTTAACAGAAGGAGTTCGTGAAAGCTGGCGTTACCCTGTTTATGCAGTTTTGAATGAACGCCCCAAAGGTCCTTGTTTTGAAACCACTGTAAGTCCTGCAGTAATTGACTTTGCCATCCATAAATTTGTTCAATAAAGGAGAGAAAACTTGAAACGCATCAATCTCTTCACAATAATCCTTATTCTATTGCTTAATGCCTTTATTACTATGGCTTTAATCAATAAATACGGAAACAAAACACCAGAAACCGATACTTTCGTTTCGCAGGGAACTTCTCAACCGAGTAAAGCATCTTCTGCCAAAAGGATAAATTCTATTACCGAAGCCGTAAAAGCAGTGGAGCCGGCAGTTGTTAGCATCAATGTTATAAAAACAGAATATGTGCGAGCCGTATCTCCTTTTGGTTTCGGTTTTTTTGATTTCTTCGGTTCCATACCTTTACTGCGTCAGGTAGAGTCCATTGGCAGTGGTGTTATTTATGATCCTAAAGGTTACATCGTTACCAATGCCCATGTAGTTAGCGGAGCTACTCAAATTAAAGTTATTTTACCTGATAAACGCGAATTTTCCGGAATCGTTGCTGGAATTGACGAAATTCACGATGTTGCCAAAATAAAAATCACCGGAAATAATCTTCCTGTTGCCGAAATGGGCAATTCCAACGATTTAATTATCGGAGAATGGAGTATTGCTTTAGGTAATCCTTATGGTTTTTTAATGAATGATTCCAAGCCCAGTGTTTCCGTAGGAGTGATTTCTGCTGTGAACCGTAATTTTGCTGCCCGTCAAGACAGGCGTGAATATAAATCTATGATTCAAACGGACGCTGCTATCAATCCTGGAAATAGTGGTGGTCCCCTTGTTAATATCAATGGAGAAGTAGTTGGTATTAATACCTTTATCTTTTCCGAAAGTGGAGGCAATATCGGTATCGGCTTTGCTATTCCTATAAATTCCGTAAGGACCATTTTAGCAAAGATATGAACAGAAAATATACCTTATTTCTGCTGATATTGCTTTCCTGCGGTTTGCTTTTTGCCCAAACAGCACTCAGTTGCTATGATATTCAGTATAATCCAGAGGGGGGAGGCGATTCACCTTATTTGGATCAAATTGTTACCGTTCAGGGAATTGTAAGTGGCGTTACCTATTATTCCGGAAGCGGTTATAACAATTACGGTTTCTTCATTAGTGATCCAACAGGGGGTCCCTGGAGCGGATTATTTATCTATAATCAAAACTATCATCCCGCTTTAGGAGATTTTGTGCGCGTAACGGGAACTGTAAAAGAATATTATGGTTTAACGGAAATTTCGCAGGTATCTTCCCTTCAGGTTTTAAGCCAGGGCAATCCTCTTCCTGCACCCACTGAAATAAATACCGGTTCTCTGAATAATTTCAGCAGTGGAGAACAATGGGAAAGCGTTTTAGTGAAGGTAGTAAATGTTACTGTAACAGTTGAACCTAATAGTTATCAGGAGTTTTATGTAGATGACGGCAGCGGGCAATGCCAGATAGATAATCAATTCTTTGGCTCTAATCACAGCTGGAATAATATTACATTAGGACAGGTCTACAGCGAAATAATCGGGATTGTGGATTATTCCTACAGCTACTATGCCATCAATCCGCGTTCGGAAACAGATATGATTTCAGGAGATAACACAGTAACTTTGGCTATTCCTCATCAATCAGTCGGTTTGCACAGTTCCGTTTCAGTTCCTATAAATGCTTATCGTATAGAGACAGCGCAGAATTATCAATCCTATTCTTTCAGCATTTCTTTCAATCCCCATATTCTGAATTATGAATCAATCAACACTGCAGGCACTTTATCCCAGGCAGGAAATGTAATTGCTTCTGCGGAAAGTGGAGTGTTATCTGTTTCTTATCAAAGCAATTCAATTGTAAGCGGGCAGGGAATTCTTTTAAAACTGAATTTTTACGCTGCTAATACAGGAACGACTTCGCTAACTTTTTCGGATGTAATATTCGGAGCCGATGTAATTCAAAGCTGTATCAATGGAAGTGTAACTGTAAATAGCAGTTATAATTCACCTGGCGATACTTTAACCGTTATCCAGCGTCCTCTTCTTAATATTCCGGAAATAGTTGTTCCCGGAGAAACATTAAAAATAACCTGTTTAGCCCCTCAAAATACAAGCAACTGGAATGCCTGGCTGAGACATAATAATAAACGTCTGAATTTACCAGTTACAAACAGCCAATGGTTAACTTTGCCAAACCGTTGGGAACTTACAACAACGGTTCCTTCTGTTCCTGTTTATGAATTATACGATTTGGAGGTCTCTGCCAGTGGAGGTATAAGCGATATTACAGCTAATGCCGTTCAGGTTATTCCCAGCCGAAAAAACAATTACTATTTTGTCCATATAACAGATTCGCATATGCCCAATCGTCTGTATTATCCTAATGCAGGTTTTGATGCTGATTCTACTGCCGTAGAGGATTTTAGAGCCGTGATGGATGACATTAATATTATTCATCCCGAGTTTGTTCTTTTTACCGGCGATTTAGTTAACGAAGGAGAGCTGGAGGGCTTTGCCAATCAATATTGGTTTGGCTGGACGCAAAAATTGCTCACCGAATTTGAAGTTCCGGTTTATGTTACTGCCGGAAATCATGATATTGGCGGTTGGAATCAAACCCCTCCTCCTGCAGGAAGTGCCCGAAAAAACTGGTGGAAATATTTTGGTTGGAGCTGGCTGAATAATGAAGACCTGAACTTTCCCTATCATACACAGGATTTCTATTTTACCTATAATAATACTGTTTTTATAGGGTTAGAGAGCTATGACAATTATGATTATTGGCGACCAACTATTTATGGCGAAACAAGCTATACTGATCAGCAGATTGCCTGGCTGAATAATACCCTTTCTCTTTTTCCGAATTACAAAAAAGTTCTTTTCCACCATTACGATTTTAAGGAACAGCTTTTTCTTTCCTCGTTGGGAATAGATTTGTCTCTTTGGGGTCATATTCATTCCAATAACGGTTCAATTTATACTTATCCCTATAATTTAGCTACGCGTAGCGTTTGTGATGGCAACCGTGCTTATCGGGTTATCAGAGTTAATAATGAGCAATTGACCCCTTATGCCACAATTTATGCTGGAGCAACAGGCAATAACCTTTCTGTTCAGTTTTATCCTTCCAATTATGGAGTAGCGGATAGTGTGAAGGCAATTATTATCAATAATCAGCCCCTTGCTTTTGAAAATGCTCAGCTGAAATTTATTATGCCTCAACGAGATACGGGTTATAATGTTTCAGGAGGAACTCTTACCCAGGTAGATAAGAGTGGCAATTATAATATCTGTTATGTGCGTGTTTCCCTTTCTGCCAATAGCACTTCCACTGTTACCGTAACAGAAAACGGAGTGGAAATATCCGACCCTGTTCAAGTTCCTGTTGTCTTCACAATAAAATCCGTTTATCCTAATCCTTTGGTAAAGCAGGGAAATCTGCAAGTTATTAGCGATAAGACATTTCCAGAGCTTCACCTGCAGCTTTTTAACCTGAGAGGGCAACTGGTTTATCAGGAATGCCTAAAAGGAATTTTTCAAGGAGAAAGTCATCTTTCTTTTACTTTACCCGATTCCTTAGCCAGCGGAATTTACTTTCTGCGTTTTCAGGAAGATAAAACCCAAATTCACAAAATCCTCATTTTGCAAAGGTAATATCTTATGCCTGAGAAAAGACCCCAAACCTCAAAACTCCTCTATCTCCCGTGGATTATCAAGCACTTTTCCTATTACTTAAAACTGAATACTCACATCTTGAAAAAAGGTGTTCCCTTAAAGGAAATACTGATTCTGAAATATCCTTTCTGGTTCAAAGATGCCAAAAATCCCCCTCTGCTTTCCGTAGATATTACCGATGCCTGCAATTTACGCTGCATTTATTGTAATAATCCCTTTTTCCCTTATCCGAGAACAATGATGAATCAGGATGTTTTTAATGCCTTAATTGAGCGCCTAAAACGCCATCCTGTAAGCAGAATCAGAATCAGTGGAGGTGAGCCAACCCTGCATCCTCAATTTGATACAATGCTGAAAGAAATGTCCTATTACTGTAAATATTTATCTATCATCACCAATGGGCAATGGCAAAATCCTGAAGTGAATGAAAAACTCCTTAATTGCGGACTTAGCTTTATTGAACTTTCTATGGATGCCGGCGGAAAAGAAATCTACGAAAAAAGTCGTCCTGGTGCCGATTACGACCTTTTCTTCCAAAACTTGAAACAGCTTTATAAACTGAGAAATCAGAATAAAGTTGACCTCATCATCCGCATTCGGTTAATGGTGCGTCCTTCAACTATGGATAAAGAAAAGGAAGATAGCCGTTTTTTACGCCAATTCTGCGATTGTGTTTTACCGCAACATATTTTACAGCATCCCGAAACACCTTCCCAAGAAGATGTTTTTATCCAAAATTCTATCCTGCAAAATTCACTTCCTGTTTGCACTGTTCCTTATAGAGACCTCCAAATAAGACCTGATGGTTTGGTTCCTCTTTGTCCAGCAAAAGGTTGTGCTATCAATCCTGAAGACCGTATTTTTATTGGAGACATTCAAAAAGATGAAATTCTTGATCTCTGGAATGCACCTTTGCTAAAACAAATGCGGGATGCGCATCGCAACAGAAAGGGAGAAATATTAAAGCTTTGTAGGAATTGCCATTATAGCTGAAAAGAGGGTTGAGAGGGTTTGAAGGTTTAGAGGGTTTTGAAAATTAAGGATACAAATAGGTTGTCATCTTCATCAATCCTTCTTAAAAAAGGTTGATTCCTTGAAAAGCAAAGAGCGAAATAAATGCTTTAGAAGGGTAGGTAAACCACTCCCAAAAATTATGCTTCAGAATTTATACTTAAAAGAAAGACCGTTTATTTCGGGTTGTGCATTCAGCATTAGACGAGGTGTATTTTTCAGGACTAATCTTGCTGTTACATAACCGATAACGGCACCGGCAAAAACATCGCTGCTCCAATGCTGATCATCATTTAAACGCGAAAGGGAAGTTAAAGTGGCAATTGTATAAACAGTTGGAGGCACCCAGCGGGAATTTTTGTATTGTTCAGCCAAAACAGGTGCCAAACTCCAAACCAAAGTTGTATGTCCCGAAGGAAAACTATCCCGGGAAAAAGAAATTCCGTTGCCGTTCCAAAATTCTTTTCCTTCTTCTTTATAGGGTTTTTGCCTTTGGGAAGCCAGCTTCAAAGTTTGGGTAACCGCTAAAGAGAGGAGTGAACTTTTCAGGCATAGCAGAGAGGTATCTATTGTCTTTTCATCTTTAGTTAAATATCCTCCCAAGGCAGTTAACGCCATTGCCGGAAACATAATTTTTACTTCTCCGAATTGTTTGGCAACCGTAAAAATATCATCCGTAACTTCATTTCTGTTCCGTTGAAAGCAATCCCGCAAATCATCATCCAGAAAATATAAACAACCTCCGGTAATAACTATTGCACTTGCTTGCAACCAATTATCCTTTTGCCAACTAAAAGGTGCTGTAGCTCCGGCATAAATTGTTTCAGGATAGGATAAAAAATAATCTTGCAAAAAGTTATCTTCCTCTGCAGAAAATAACGGAACCGCCATTAGCACCAAGACCACAGCAAAACAGAAAGGATAAAATTTACTCATTTGTCTATCTTCTAAAATGGCGGACAACTGTCAAGATTAAACACAATAAGGTTCATAGATTGATTGTTTTCAGCCACCGAAAACACCGAAAAGAACATATCTGAATTATTATCCCTTATCTTAAAAAAAAGTTCCGTAGGAACGACAGATACTAACAACGGGTTTTAACCCGGTGATAAGGGCAAAATGAAACATCTTATCTCTTTTGTTAAGAATGAGTTCCGTAGGAACGACAGATACTAACAACGGGTTTTAACCCGGTGAAGAAGAACCCAGGATATTTATTTCTTCATCTTCCGAGAAAAAGTTCCGTAGGAACGGCAGATAATAACAACGGGTTTTAACCCGGTGAAGAAGAACCCAGGATATTCTTTTCTTCATCTTCTGAGAAAAAGTTCCGGAGGAACGACAGATAATAACAACGGGTTTTAACCCGGTGAAAAAGAACCCAGGATATTCATATCTTCATCTTCCGAGAAAAAGTTCCAGAGGAACGGCAGATATTAACAACGGGTTTCAACCCGGTGAAAAAGAGTCCAGAATATTCATTTCTTCATCTTCCGAGAAAAAGTTCCGTAGGAACGACAGATACTAAAAACGGGTTTTAACCCGGTGATAAGTTATATCAATTCTTTTCATTAGCTTATTTTCCAGTTTCAGGGACATATATTTTTTAGGGAAGCAATCTTTCCTTAGAGCATTGCCTTAGCATTACTTACTCATTGCTAATCCCATCCGTAATGGGTAAGCAATGAGTAAGCAATGCTATTAGGGAAGAGGTCTTTTATATTAACAAAATAATAAGCTATCTGTATATCGCAGGAAGAGATAGATATATTGTTCAGCTAATGCTTTAATTTATATATTAGTAACCTAATTATGGCAATTGTAAAAAATAGGGTGACAAATTTCTATTTGCCGTAGATTATTTTATTTTTTTATCCATAAACCATAAATAATGGAATATGTTCCGTAGGACTGGTAGAAAAATAACAACGGGTTTTGAACCTGGCACAGAGATTTTCAATATCATTTCTGTAATGAAAAGTCCTTTGTCATTCATACGAAAGCAGAAATTCAGAAAAATAAGAAAAAAGGTTATATTGATATTGCACCGGGTTAAAACCCGTTGTTAATATCTGTCGTTCCTACGGAACTCATTCTTAACAAAAGAGATAAGATGTTTCATTTTGCACTTATCACCGGGTTAAAACCCGTTGTTAGTATCTGTCGTTCCTACGGAACTTTTTCTCGGAAGATGAATAAATGAATATCCTGGGCTCTTCTTCACCGGGTTGAAATCCGTTGTTAATATCTGTCATTCCTACGGAATTCCTCATATCTTTTTGGTAAAATATTCTATTATCATTCCTGAGAAAGTAGGAATCCCGATACTTATCATTCCTACGAAAGCAGGAATCCCGATACTTGTCATTCCTGAGAAGGAAGGAATCCCGATAATTGTCATTCCTGAGAAGGTAGGAATCACCATACTTGTCCCTGATACTTATCATTCTTGTGAAAGCAGAAATCCATACTATTAAATACATTAAAACAGATTCTACATCAAGTGCGGAATGACAAACTAATTAAGCTCAACCATTTTTCTCATTCAAATAAATAATATCAACCGGACATTATGGAGAATAAAGGAAGAATTAAACTCTGGAATAAAAGATAAAATTCCTGTTTTTGACTGAAAATGTGAACCTTTACAATACTCTTATAAAAAAATACTTGACATTTTAGAAGAAGAATTTTATTTAGTAAAAAAAAAAGGTATGACTTTGGGTGATTTGCTATGAAGAATGTAAAGACAATTGCACTAAACCAATTAATCAATTACATAGCCAACGATCCTCTGAATAAGTTGCCTAAAATAATGGAGTTGGCTAAAAAACTTGACCGTAAGGGAACTTATTTAAAGTTATTTACTGTAATCACTGATGCTTTATCAGATGAAACCAGCCATTGGCACAAATTTGTAGAAAACTTGTTTAACAATGTTGATTCCAAGGTTATTCATAAACTGGCAGAATGTTTTGCAATCAATACAACACTGGTTGGTAGACCGATACGGGAGAAGTATAAAGCAAAATATTCAATACAAGTGCCCTGGGCTATTCTGATGGACCCTACAAGTGCCTGTAATCTTTCCTGCACCGGTTGTTGGGCTGCTCTATATGGAAAACAGCATAATCTGCCTTTTGAGGTTATGGATTCTATCTGCAAGCAAGGCAAGAAAATGGGCATTTACTGGTATCTTTTTTCGGGAGGCGAACCCTTAATCCGCAAAAACGACATTATTAAACTCTCCAAAAAACATCAGGATTGTTTCTTCCTGTCTTTTACCAATGGCACACTGGTGGATGAAAAATTCTGCGAAGAGGTTCTAAACGCAGGAAATTTAACACTTTGCTTTTCCATTGAAGGAAATGAACCGGCAACCGATATGCGCAGAGGAAAAGGAAGCTACAAAAGAGTGATAGAAGCAATGGAACTGATGAAAAAATACCGTTTATTTTTCGGTTATTCCACTTGCTACCATCGCTATAATACAGAAAGCGTTGCTTCCGATGAATTTGTAGACGATATGATTGCAAGGGGCTGTTTCTATGCCTGGAACTTTACCTACATTCCTATCGGCAAAAATGCCCAGCCCGATTTGATTGCTACTCATGAACAGCGCGCCTATATGTATAAAAGGGTTAATGAAATCAGAACTCATAAGCCCATCCTGGCTTTGGATTTTTGGAATGATGGAGAACTTGCCAACGGTTGCATTGCCGGTGGACGCAGCTATTTTCATATCAATGCTGCCGGAGAAGTTGAACCCTGTGCCTTTGTTCATTACTCCAATGTAAATATTAAAGAGGTCTCTCTTTTGGAAGCATTGCAATCACCAATCTTTAAAGCATACCAAAAAAGACACCCCTTCAACCAAAACCTTTTACAACCCTGCCCGATGCTGGATAACCCGGAAAAGATTATGGAAATTGTAAATGAAGCCAATGCCAAATCTACAGATATTGAAGCTCCCGAAAGTATAGAAGAACTATGCGCTAAAACAAAACCCGCTGCGGAAAAATGGGCTCCCGTGGCAAAAGAACTTTGGGAAAACAGAGAAAAAAATAGCAGCACATAAATTTTTGTCCACCGAGAACACCAAATTAATTTATAATAATCTATGTCGTCGTCATAAGCGCCGTAAAAGTTATTTCTATGGTCAAAGTTTTTAAGGCGCTAATTACTCCTGACTTTCCTCTTGACTTTTTTTACTTGACAGATAGCTTTCTCATAATAAAAGGGTATCAGTTGTAGATACACTTCAATCCCATTTATCTCCCGGTCCTTAAATAAAGGGTAAGCAAGGGAAGGGTATCAATTAGTTTAGGTCAAACAAGATGAATTTACAAGTGACAGAAAAAAACACTATTTAATTTAGTGACGGAACGAAAATATCCGTTACGGAGCAGGGTAAATGATAAAAGAAGTTGGACGTCTGAATCTGGATGATTATAAAATCCTGGATACTGAAGTGGAAAAAATTTTCCGCAATATAGAAAAAGGTAAAGACGCACTCGCAGAAAAACAAATTACTGATTTGGGTAATACGGCAAATTACTTTGTCCGAGAAGAATTAGGCAAACGCTTAGCGCAATATTCCGGTAACGGAGAAATGGATGCAATTTGTGGACGCCTTTTAGACCATTTTATATATGGTGTAAGAGCAACTGCACTCTTCTATTTTTATTACAAACATCAGGATCATCCCGAAATCATTATTAAAACAGTGGAAAAGACCTTTGAAAGCGTGCCTTGGGAATCGGAAACAATCTGTTTTGAACTTTGGAAAAAAGCTCCCAATGTAATGCAGGAATATATGCCTGCCTGGGCTGAATCGGATAATGAAAAAAAACGCGCTATCAGTATGCACGGGATGGAAAATATTGCTTCCCGCCATCCTCAATATGTGCTTTCCTTCGTTTCTAATCTTTTGGATGATGAAAGTGAAGAAGTTCAGAAAAAAGTTTGTCATATTCTCACTCAGGTAGGAAGACAAAAACCTTTACAATGTTATAATAGCATTCGGCGCTGGCTGATTGAAGGCGATGACACAAGGATTCGCATTCTCTGGCAAACAATGAAAAAACTTGCCAATATTTATGCGCAGCGCAGTCGTCGGGATAAAACCAACGAATTTATGAATGTTACACAAAAAACTATTGCCGAATGGCGAAACGATCCCGATCCTAAAGTTGCCACAATGGGAGCAAAACTTTCAGGCATTATAGCCAAGAAAAAGAAAAGAGAAAATCAAAACCAGAAGGCAGCTAATTCCGAAAACAATTATTATTCCAGACAAATATGAACATTAGGCAGGATTTTTCACGCATTGCAGTAATTTTGGTGGAACCAATCTATGGAGGAAATGTAGGTGCCATAGCCAGAATAATGCATAATTTCTGTTTTTCAGACCTGCGCATTGTAGGTAAAGTTCCGGAAAAAAACGATTTTTACCTGGCTATGCATAGTGAAGAAATTCTGGAAAATGTAAATACATATAGCACTCTGGAAGATGCAATTAACGGATTGGATAGAGTTATTGCCTTTTCCCGTCGCCTGGGTAAAAATAAACCCGTTGATTTTACCCCCGGACAAATGGCAAAATATGTTAATAGTTTACCAGATTCCAAGATAGGACTTGTTTTTGGACGAGAAACTTATGGCTTAACTGATTCTGAGGCAGAACTTTGCCCTCTGCGCTGTCACTTTATGGCTAATCCTTCCTTTCCTTCTCTGAATTTGGCTCAGGCAGTTGCTTTAGCACTTTGGGAAATATATTCCCTTCCTTGGGAAGAAAAACAAAAAGGGAAAAAATACTATAATTCAGCCAGCGGAAAAGAACTGGATGAAATCCGCAACTATATTTTGGAAGTTATGCGCCAATGCGGTTTTTTTCAAAGAAGGGAAACTATAAATTGGGATGCCTTTCTGGCTAAAATGCTGGCACAACTTAATCCCGATAAAAATATGCTCTACCGCTTAAGGCAAATGTTTAATCGGTTTAATGTATTAGTTACGGGTAAGGGTTTGGGTTATGAATTGCCTAGTTCCTCTTCGGAAAAAAAAGAGAACAAAAAAAATTCTGAACTAAACAATTCCTGTTCCAACGCCTCAATACCTTGCAACCCTGATACTTAAAGATATTATAAAGGAAGAAAAATGAAAAGAACCTTATGTCTTGTGTTACTATGTTTACCGTTGCTTATTTTAGCAACAACTCTCAAGACAACAATTCGGTTTCCTGTTCCTCAAGAGGGCTTATCTCAATCTGCATTATTTAAACAAGGTTATGGATTTTCCAGTGCTCCCGGAACTCTACAATTGCCCGTTAAACAAATAAACATCCTTCTGCCTAAAGATGCCGTAGTAGATAATTGGCAGGTAATTTTAGAGGCAGAAGCAACTTTTACGGAAGAGCCGCCGGCAATTAATTCTGCTTTTTCCAATGGTGAGGAAATATTAACATCTCCTGTTAATAGAAATATTCATTCCCGATACAGGTATATAGGTTTAAGGAAATGGGGTGAACTTAATTATGCCTGTTTCAATGTATTACCTGCTATATATAACGGTTCCCATTGGCTGTGGAGTCCCTCCTGTCAGATAACTATTAATTACACTTCTTCTGCCAAAGCTAAAGGCGTTATTCCTCCAACTTATACTGATGCAGGTTTTTTTGGGAATCCGCAATATCTTTCCCAATGGTATACTACCTCCAAAGAGGGCAATAACCGTCTTGTAGTTATTACTACTCCCGAAATGTATACAGCTTTGGATTGGCTTGTTACATTTCGCCAGTCCCAAGGTGTAGATGTTTCCTTTTGCGATATAGCTTTAGCTTTGGCTTCCGGAACGGGAACCGATAATGCTGAAAAGTTGCGTAACTTTCTGCAAAATACTTATGCCTCAACCCCCTTTTCCTATTTGCTTTTAGTTGGTGACTATGATACGGTTCCCGTGGCTTATGTAACTCCTGAGCCAAATGGGCAGGAAACAGTTCCTACCGATTTCTTTTATGCGGATTTAAGCAGTAATTGGGATACCGATAATGATGGCAAAAGAGGTGAATATTCTACCGGTTATATGAATGAGGATTATGGAATTGACTTTACCCCGGAGGTCTTTGTGGGACGCATTTCTACAAACAGTGCAGCAAATGTCACGGAAATTGCCAATCGGATTGTAAATTATGAGCAGTCAAGCCAACCCTGGAAAGAGAAAAATCTGTTAGCAGGAGCTTTCTTGAATTATCAAGGAGAGCCGGAATCTGCATATTTACAAACCGATGGAGCCACTTTTATGGAATTTATGCGGAATACCTGTTTAGCAGAACAGGAAAACTTTACTATGTATGAACAGGAAGGGGTTGTTCTTTCTTATCCTTGTGACTTACCGGTAAATTATGACAACTTTCGTAATAAAATCAATTCCGAAAGCCAGGGTTTTATAAACTGGAGTGCACATGGCAGTTCTATAAGCTCTTCTCGCAAAGTTTGGATAAATGATAATAACGAAAATAACTTTCCTGACCCTAATGAAATGCAATGGATGAATTTAGTTAACCGCCAAAGTTTTGATGATTTGGAAAATACTAACGGAACTGTTATCTATGCTGCATCCTGTTATAATGGAATGGTAGATTATAATAATCCCTGCTTGGCAGAATATGCCTTAATTAAAAAAGCGGTGGGAGTTATTGCCGCTACCAGAACCGGCTGGTATAAAATCGGATGGCAAAATCCAGGTTGGGGCGGGCTTGCCAGTTATAATTATCATTTTGTGGAAAACTTCCGTCAGGCAAAACTGGACTTAGGTTCTGCTCATTCCTGGGCAAATCTATTGCATACACAATATTACCTTTTTGGTGATCCTGTTGATAACGGAGGAATAATCTATCCCGAATTACAAAATGTTTATACTTATATGCTTTTCGGAGACCCTATGGTGGGCTGGACTCCCAATCAAATTAGCCCTGCAGGTGAAATTTTGGTTTGGGAACCGGAAGGAAATGGAGGGCTTGCAGTTGTTAATGCTCTCAGGAAAATAAGTAATTTTAATGTGATTTATTCCGATAAACTGATTCCGGATTATGATTATCTGAATAACTTTGAGGCGGTGTTTTACCTGGCAGGAAATTCTCTTCCGGAAACGGAACTTGAGCCAACTTCTTATGAATATAGTTACTTAAACAACTATCTGGAAGCAGGAGGTAAACTCTACTGCGAAAATTATATTGATGATAGTTACGGTGAGTTATATGCCAAAATGGGTGTTCAGAGAGCAGATAATAATCCTCTTAATATTACATCTATCTTCTATCCTTCCAGCAACTTGGCTTGGAATTATAACGGTGCTGATTCTTCTGTATTTCCCCTAATTCCTGCTCAAACAACTGCCCAGGGAATATTTTTTGCCTCCAGTGATAATACTAATAATCCTGTTATAGGCATTTTGAATGCTACAGATAACTACTCTGTGCTTACTTCCTCTTTTAGAACTGCGCAAATAGAATCAGGAGAATATACCTTAAACAATATGATTGGTATTATCCTTTCGGAACTGAATGTTATGGACTATAATCCGGTAGGGAATAACGATCCCATAATGGTTCCTGTAATCCAATCGGTAAGTGTGTATCCCAATCCTGCTTCTCAATCTTCTTCTATCAGTTTTAATCTTACTAAATCAGCACCGGTTTCTATTGCCATTTACAATATTAAGGGACAAAAAGTGAAAACCTTAACTGATGCAGAGCTGAAAAGCGGTGACTATCAGTTTACCTGGAATGGCAAAGATAATAACGACAGGTGTTGCTCCAGCGGTGTATACTATTATAGAATTGTTACCCCGGAAAAGAACATCGCAAAGAAAATGTTGCTCTTCAAGTAAAGAGGGTGAGAAGGTTAAAGAGATAGATAGTAATATTATTTCCTAAAGGAAAAGTCCTCTGTCATTCCTGCTTTCACAGCAAGGACAAAGTACATTCAACCTATGCAAGAATGATATAGTGATTATTCTTTATAAGGCAGTAAAAGAAACCTAAACATAAGAATATTAGATATGTAATTATCTGTTTCTTAATAGATTAGTTTATGACTCTTTAATACTATCTTAGCTCTGTTAAAGAATTATAAAAAATTTGTTATAGGTAGAGAAAAACAGGTATGAAAAAAGGTTCAACAAAGACGAAACGGCAAAAAATGATTACCTCATCTTTCCAGAAGATTAGCAGGATGCAGATAGTTAATCATTTTGGCTTGGAAAAAATCATAACTTAGCACCTGCATAAACTATGATATTACGTAAAATAAAGTGTATTCTCTGGCACATTTATCTGATAAGTGAATTTTTCCTTGTTTCTGCAATAATTAGGATTTTTAGTGCGGATCCCGTATTACGCAGAAAACGGCTATTGAAAAATAACACTCGCATCAGCAAACGTTTTATTCGTGCTTTTAACATTAAATTAACTATAAATCACTCCGAAAATTTACAAAAATTGAAGGATATTCCTTATCTGGCTGTTTCCAATCATACAACTTACCTTGATATTATATTGCTTTCTGCGGTTGAGAATTTTGTCTTTATCACCTCTGTGGAAATGAGAAAAAATCCCTTTTTGGGTAGAATAACCAAAAGCGGTGGCTGCCTGTATACAAACCGAAAAAAATATATATTACTGCCTGCTGAAATTGAGAAATTTGCTTCTGCTATTCATCAGGGCTTTAAAGTTGTGCTTTTCCCTGAAGGAACAAGCACCAATGGCATAACAGTTCAGCCCTTTCGCCGGTCCCTTTTTCAAGTGGCAATAGAAGCAAAGTGTCCTATACTGCCAGTTTGTATTAAATATAAGGCAATAGATGGCAAAAAGATAGATAAAAAGAATCGTGACCTTATTTACTGGTATGGAGATATGCCTTTCCTTATTCATTATCTAAAAATTATAGGACATTCCCTTGAGGCACAAATAGATATTTTAACAATTATACCCTATCAGGAAGGGAAAACCCGACAAGAACTTGCTAATCAGGTCTATGGGCAAATTCTTTCCTCCTACTTGAAACAAGAAAGTTCAGTTGACAAACAAAGCAGTTCTTTATCTATGGTTCTTAAATGAAAAATCATTGCTTTCTGCAGCGAAGGAGCACAGATGAACAATAAAGATGATGAAAAAAACAAACTGCACTTAAACCGCACCAATTTTATCCTGTTGCTGGTAGCGGCAATTGTATTAGTTGTTGGCTACATAATTATGTCCTTCAATGAGATTACTATATCCCCAATTTTATTGGTTATTGCTTATGCCGTAATCGTTCCTTTTGCCTTGCTCTATCACCCTAAAAAGAAATAAGATGCCCCTTTTATCCGAAGAAGCATTAGTTCGCCTGAATAAGTTCCAGCTAACTGCTAAAAGCATAGTTGAGGGCTTTTTAGTGGGCTTGCATAAATCCCCCTATCATGGTTTCAGTGCAGAATTTTCTGATCACCGCCAATATAATCCTGGAGAACCGTTAAAAGACCTGGACTGGAAAATTTTGGCAAAAACGGAACGCTACTATGTAAAACGCTATGAAGAAGAAACCAATCTACGCAGTTACATTCTCTTAGACCACAGTAAATCAATGTTCTTCAGTTCCGGGAAAAGCACTAAAATTGAATATGCAACTCAATTGGCAGGTGCTTTAGCGTGGCTGATGATTTCCCAAAAGGATGCTGCCGGACTTTATACATTTAACAATAAAATTACTTCCGCCTATCCCCCCAAAGCTATTAGAAGTTATACTTCTCAGTTATTTGCCGCTCTCTTGGATTTGAAAGCGGAAGACCAAACAGACCTGTTAACTCCCTTGCATCAAATTGCCGAACTCGTCAAAAAACGCTCCCTGATAATCATTATCAGTGACCTTTTGGATGAACCGGAACGAATTATGGAGGCATTGAAACATTTCCGTGCCCGAAAACACGAAGTGCTCGTTTTTCACATAATTGACCCAAAGGAAGAAAAGTTTGATTACAAAAGAGAAGCACAATTTATAGATAGCGAAACAGGCGAAAAAATAACTGTCTCACCCTGGCAAATACGGAAGGAATATGTAGAAAATTTTCATCAGTTCGCGGAATATCTAAAAAGGGAATGCTACAAAAATCAAATAGAATACAATCCTGTAGATACCTATACTCCTATTGAAGACCTCCTGCTGAAGTATCTAATTAAACGACAGAAGGGTTAAATAATGGCTTACAGATATGTTTCACATGAAACAATTCGGTCTGAACTTGCTAACGCCTTAAAATATATAACCTTTAACCCTGATCCTGAATTACCCGCCTTGCTGAAAAATGCCCTTGCCAATGAAACAAGCGAAATAAGTAAAGATATCCTTAAATGTATGTTGAAAAACATAGAATTGGCACCTAAAATAGAAATTCCTTTATGTCAAGATACTGGTTCTTTGGTTGTTTTTGCGGAAATAGGTAATCATTGCATTATAGACGGACCTCCTTTACCTGAAATTATTAACGAAACCCTAATTAAAAGCTCTGCAGAACTCTATTTGCGTCCGTCAATACTTAAAGACCCCCTTTTGCAAAGAGAAAATACGGGAAATAATGCCCCTGCCGTAATTCATATTTCTATAGTAGAAGGAGATAAACTAAAACTTCAGATTGCTCAAAAAGGTGGTGGTGCAGAAAATATGAGCCAATTAAAGATGCTTACTCCTTCTGCCAAAGCTGATGATATTAAGGACTTTGTAGTGGAGACAGTTACTCTGGCTAAAGGAAATGCCTGTCCACCTTTAATCATTGGAATAGGAATCGGAGGCAATTTTGAGACCTGTGCTCTGTTAGCTAAAAAGGCATTGTTTCAACCTCTGACCGCTAAAAATCCAATTGAACGATATGCCCTTTTAGAACAGGAAATCCTGAAAGGCGTTAACGAAACAGGAATAGGGGTGCAAGGTTTAGGAGGAAAAACAACTGCCTTAGCTGTGCATATTTTAAACGCTCCCTGTCATATTGCCTCCTTACCGGTAGCAGTAAATTTACAATGCCATTCCCTCCGGCATATAGAAATAGTTATCTAACTTATGAAAACATATAGATTTACCTTGCCTCTTTGTCCTGCTGATATTGCTCAACTGCATATTTCTGATAAGGTTTTGCTTACCGGCTGTCTGTTTACAGCCAGAGATGTAGCCCATAAAAGAATGGTGGATATTCTGAAAAGAGGTGAAAAACTACCTTTAAACCTGACAGAAACAACACTTTTTTACTGCGGACCAAGTCCTGCCAGACCAGGAAATATTTGTGGAGCAATAGGACCTACAACCAGTTCCAGAATGGATATTTATACCCCTCTTTTAATTCAAAACGGCTTGAGAGTTATGATTGGCAAAGGTGAACGCTCTATAGAAGTCCAAAAAGCAATTATGGACTTCGGAGCGATATATTTTGTTATGCCTGGAGGCATTTCTGCCTATCTTTCACAGTTTATCGTTTCCTGTGAAACATTCCTGTGGCAAGAACTGGGTCCCGAAGCTATTCATAAACTTTGGGTGCAAGATATACCGGTGTATGTAGCGATAAAATAGCGAGATATAAAAGCCCCAAAGGGCTTAACAATGATAGCGATGGATGCGTAAGCCCCTTGAAAAAAGAAAGAAATAATAGTCAATATCTCATTCTTTCTTGTGTTCAAAAAACCCCCAAAGGGCGATACAATAATGTAGACGGTTTTAAACTCCAAGACATCAGGAGCTGCAGCATAGAAAAAAAAGAGATTGACATAAATGGGCATTTTCTATGCGTGGGACAGAAGGTTTAAAAAACTGTTAAGAAAGAGAAACAGGAGACCAAGCGTATGAGATTATTCAGAAGTCGCCTAATCTTTCTCTTGCTGTTTCTGCTCCTATTGTTAAGCACAGTGATAATTGCACAGAAGCAGTCAGACGCAGAAAGATATATAGTAGAGGATTTCAAAGTAGAAGATATTCCTGCAGATGACGGAACAGGATTAATGCTTTCGTGGAAGCCCTTGGAGCGGGACAAAAGAATTATTGAATACCGCATTTACAGGGGAGTAAGTCCTGATACCCTTTTCTTTTTAGATGCCATTCCGGTTAATGTAAAAACAGGTGTTGCTTCTGAGAGGATGTTCTATTATGATAATTCCGGCAGTGAATTTTTTGATATTTCTTCGCCTCGCAAGTTAAAGAAAGAAAAGCAGCAGGGTAAAAATAGTCCCTTATATCAAAAAATGCCTCGTAACATTCCTTTTTTAGCAGAAATATCTGGTAAATTTTCTCTGCTTTCCGTTAGCGAAAAGAACAAATACTATTACAGCAGTCAGAAAGTTACATTGGATAAACCCCAAGAACAAGGTTCGGAAAAGGAAAAACAGGAAGAGGGAGAGACCTATGCGGGATTGAAAGACAATCAACAGACAGTGTATTGTTTCTTAAATCCCGGGGAGAAATACTATTATACTATTGTAGCGGTGAATGAAAGAAGGCAGTTTCAAAAGCACGCTAAAATTACAGCAGGTAGCCCTGAACCTAATGCTCCAGAACCGGCAACAGCATTACACAGTGTGGTTTTAGAAGATAGCAGGGAATTACGGTTTGAATGGGAACTTCCATTATACAATTCGGACATAGCTCAATATCGTATTCATCAAACACCTCTTTTTACACCTACGGAGTGGGATTCGCTTCGCTTACATCCTGAATTGTTTCAGACCAAAACAGTAGTTCTGCAAAGCGGTTTAGTAGGTTATGGTTCCGGGAAAAATTATAGCCAGGTTTCTATTCCTGAAGAGGCGTCTCTGGAGGCATATATTAATTCAGCTTATACTTTGGAATTAATAGATGCGGATGGTTTCAGCAGTTTTTCCGCTCTTTCTAAACCCAGGATAACGCATAGTAAAGACCTTCCTGCCAAACCGATAATAAAAATGGAAGATAAGCCCAATGACAAAGGTGACCGCTTAACTGTTGTTTGGGATCATCCTATTTGTTTTGTAGTTAAGACCACAGCTCTGAACAACAAGTTTAATAAGTTTCGGGTAAATTATCAGCTGAATAAAACCGAAACTCAGCAAGTGGATAACATCTATTTTGAGTTCTATAAGAAGGGTGAGGAAAAACCCTTTGCCAAAATTAACGAGTTTTATCAGGATAACAGTGTTATCTTAAAAGTTCCCAATAATTACGATTACAAAAAGGGATTTCGGGTAAAAATCACTTTGGCAGGTAAGCCAGAAATACCTAAGGACTATAGTATAGAGCAGGATTTGGAATATGACCCCAATATGCTGGCTATTTTACCTACCAAGGCACTTTATCGTAATGGCAAAGATGTATCTAAAATCAGCAATGTAGTTTACCGCAAAAATATGGCTTCCAAGCAGTTAACTTTGGTTAAGCGCAATACCTCTTATGATAATTCTTTAGATGTTACAATTCCTTATGCTACTATGATTCAAAAGCCGGTTAACGGTTTTACTTTTGCCCAGGGTGATACTTTGATAACCTATATCAATGGAGAGAGGCAAGCGCGTAAATTAAAGCCGGGAGATATAAAAACACCTTTAGCTTTAATTTCTCCCAATATTGATTTGGTTTATGACAAAGAAAATGAAACGCGCATTGAGACCAATATTTTCCCCGATTTAGGCAGAAAAGAAGCACAGGAAAAGGTGGAGGAGCTAACTAAAAAAATTGCAGAGCTAAAAGACAAGATAACCGGTGAGACCGATCCTGCTGTAGTTGAACAGTTAAATCAAAATATAGAGCAATTGCAAAAGCAGTTAAATGCTTACAGTAAAAATGAACATCTGGTTAATGCCAATAAAATTACAAACCGGAAAAGCAGAATGCGTTATATTGCTAAAGTACGAGAGGACTATTCCCGATACAGCACTTATCAGGTTGTTCGTACTAATAGCAGAGGGCTTTTTACGGAAAGTGACCTGTTAAAAGACGGAGAAGATATATTCTATATGAAGCCCGTTTCCAATGTTTTTGATACCAATAAATATACTACCCTCGTGGCAATGATTATTTTCGGCTTAATGGTAGTTATTTTTATCAATTTAGCCAAGCGTGGTAAGGACTTGTATATAAGGCCAATTGCCGGTTTGGAAGAAATTGATACAGCAGTTGGTAGAGCAACGGAAATGGGACGTCCGATTATGTATATGATGGGATATGGTTCTTTAGGAGATGTAGCTACTATTGCCTCTATGGGAATTTTAAGTTTGGTAGCCAAAAAAGCTGCAGAATATGATATTAAACTTATTGTGCCCGTTTATAATTATATCGTTATGCCAGTAGTTCAGGAAATTGTTAGAGATGCACATTATTCCGTAGGTCGTCCGGATAGTTATGATAAAAACAGTGTATTCTTTTTAACCGATGTCCAGTTTGCTTATGTAGCTGGTGTGAATGGAATTATGATTCGGGAAAGAGCTGCAACTAATTTCTATATGGGTTATTTTGCAGCAGAGGCATTATTGATGACTGAAACGGGTAATGGTATTGGAGCTTATCAAATTGCTGGAACCGATGCCATCACGCAGATTCCCTTTTTTATAACAACCTGTGACTATACTTTAATTGGAGAAGAGCTTTATGCCGCTTCTTCCTATTTAAACCGTGAACCAATGCAACTGGGAACTTTGAAAGCGCAGGACTATTACAAATTCCTGATTTTTGCCTTTGTAATTGCCGGAGCGGTTCTTTCCACTTTCCAGTTGACTGGTCTTAGTGAATTATTTCCCCTAAAATAAATGAGGTTCTAAATGAAGAAGACAATACCTTTAATCATCGTAATCGTGGGGGGCATCATCTTTGTGCTTTATGCCTTAAGTCCCCATAAGCTTTTACAGGATGACTTTTATAACAAGTTCTATCTTCCCTGGGTTTATGCATCTTCTCCTTGGGCTGCTCTTTTGGGAGTTATCAGTTTATGTATGATGCACAGCAGTAAAATTAAAAGAAAAGCTCCCAAATGGCAATACAGTTATTTCTTTTTTGCCGGGTTTATTATTACTTCCCTTGCTGGTTTTATTGGTGGAACTCAAAAAGGTAGTGTTTTGATGTGGATTTTTGAGAATATGCAGATGCCAATGAGTTCCACAATGTTTTCCCTTTTGGCATTTTATATGGCTTCAGCTGCTTATAAGGCATTTAGAGCGCGTTCCGTGGAAGCTACCGTTTTGCTTCTTGCCGCAATTGTAGTTATGTTAGCGCAGGTGCCTTTGGGAGTTAAGATTTATAAGAATCTGCCAATTATATCACAATGGATTTTGGATGTTCCTAATCTTGCTTCCAAAAGAGGAATTGCCATTGGTGTTGGACTTGGTGGTGTAGCAACTTCCCTGAAAATTCTTTTAGGTATTGAGCGTTCCTATTTGGGTGGAACGGATTAAGCAAAGGGAGGATGAAGAATGAACTTTTTTGAAAGAATGCAAAGTTTAGACCGGCGCTGGATCTACATTATAGTAGCGCTGGCAATTATCATCCCGTTAATTATACCCTACAATTCAGATAATGTAACTTCTCCGCCTACAGAGAACTTGTATCAGATGATTGATTCCTTTGCAGGCAGAGAAGATAGAGCTGTCCTTTTAAGTTTTTTACACGATGCTGCTACGATGCCTGAACTTTATCCTATGGAAATAGCTATTATCCGGCATTGTTTTGAAAGAAATATAAAGGTTTTTGCTCTTACTTTTTTAACTTCGGGAGCTCCTATTATTGATTATGCTTTCAATTCGGTAAAAGAAGAATATCCTGATATAAAAAGCGGGGTGGACTATTGCAATTTTGGCTATAAACCTCAGCCAATGGCTGTAGTTTTGGGAATGGGAGATAATATTGCCAATGCTGTAAATACTGATGCTGAAGGGCGTAAACTGGAAAGCTTGCCGATTATGAAAGGAATAACCAATTACAACGAAATGAACCTGGTAGTAGAGTTTTCCGGTAGCAGTCCAGGAGTTTACTGGATATATTATGCCCGACCCAAATTTGGAGTTAATGTTGCTTTGGGAGTTACAGCAGTTATGGCTGCCGATGAATATCCCTATTTGCAATCGGGTCAATTAATTGGTATGCTGACAGGACTTAAGGGTGCAGCGGAATATGAAAAGCTGGTTGATGTTTTTGCTGCTTATCGTGATCCGGCAATTGACTATAGTGTTAAAACAGATGCGGAAGGAAACAAGATTCTGCCAGGGCGTCCCTTTGGCAAGGAAGTTCTAAATGATGAGAGCACAAAGAAATTGATCAATATTACAACGCAAACGAAAGCGGAATTTACTCCCGAGGAATATACTGCATTTGTAGCCAAATATCCGGAGCAGAAAGCAATTTTTGACCAATTGAAAGAAGAACAAAACGGCACAATAATTATTGATGTAACGAAGATAACTCCGGAACTGAGAAATCAGATGGGAGAAAATGCTTACCGGGAAATCAATCGGCTTACACATAATATCAGTTATAAATTCAAAGTAGCCAGAATTGGAATGAATGCTCAATCGGTTGCCCATATTATGATCATCATCTTTATCCTTTTGGGTAATATCGGTTATTTCATTCAGAAAGCCAAAACGGCAGAAAAGTAAGAAAGGGAGGATAACAATGAGTTTTGAATTATTTAGTAATCTCGTAGCAGCGTTTTTAACCCTGTGTATTTTCTCCTTCCTTTATAAGGAAAATCCCTTTTATAGAATGGCGGAACAACTTCTGGTGGGAGTTTCCCTGGGTTATACTTTAGTGTTTACTTATGAACGGATATTTATTCCGTATGTGTGGCAGCCGATTATTCTAAAACATAATTTTGTCCTTATTTTACCCTGCCTGATGGGAATACTTTATCTGTTCCGTTTTTCGCGCAAACTGGGTTGGCTTTCCCGTTATCCTATTGCCTTTTCTATGATAGGAATCGGTTTTGGTGTTCCGATGGGAATTCATGCCGGAATTTTAGTGCAGATGCGTCAGGCGATGGTTCCCCTGGAAAATATCAATCTCATTCTTATTCTTTTAGGCACAATTGCCGTTCTGTTATATTTCTTTTTCTCCAAGGCGCATACTGGTGCTTACGGAAAATTTGTCGGGTTGGGAAAATGGTATATGATGATTGGTTTTGGTGCCTCTTTTGGTTTAACGGTTATGGCGCGTATTTCCTTGCTGATTGGAAGAATTCAATTCCTCGTTATAGATGTTTTTGGATTGATGAAATAGCTCAATTTAGGAACCTTTAAGTTCCCTTTTAACATAACAGTTGTATAGATTTATGTTACAGACATTGAAGGAAGAGAATCAAGGGAACTTTGGTTAAGGGATAAAGAATGAAAAAATATCTTATTGTAATCGGAATTATTCTGTTGATAGGGATTTCATTGCTTTCCACGGATGATGCAAAACCTGCTTCCCTGAAAGGTAAAATAACAGAATTTTCTGCTTCCGATATGCCTTTTGACGATGGTAGCGGAATTGTATTGAAATGGAAACCTCTGGATAAATCGTATCGGATTATTAAATATAATATCTATAGAGGGGTTAGACCTGATTCGTTATTTTTTATCAGCAGTATAGAAGTTGATCCCAAATTAGGTGTTTTAGCGCCGGAATTATATTTCTACGATAAGGGAGAAGAACCCTTTATTGAATTTGAAACGGCTCCCCAAAAGCTGAAAAAGGAAAAACAGCAAAGCCATAATAGTCCGCTTTTCAAAAAGTTTCCCCGGCAACCGGAATTGCTTGCTACAATGCTGACCAGATACAATATTATAGGAGCCATCAATAATTCCAAGCTTTATCATAGTTCCAAACCGGTAACAAAAGATGAAGATATTATGGCGGGCTTGAAATTAAACCGTTTTGAAACCATTTTAGGTTTTCCCAAAGCGGGCCAGGAATATTACTACACAGTTCTGGCAGTGAACGAAAGAGGAAAATATTTACCTTATGCGGATATTCAAAAAGTAATTCCTGAAGATAATCCGCCAGAACCATCCGCAAATTTTTCCAGCACTTACATCCAAGATACGGGAGTTTTCAATTTTGAATGGCTACCACCATCTTCTTCAGAAGATATTGCAATGTGGGAGGGTTGGCTGATTCCTTTAGCGCAAAAACCGAATAATGGTGAGTTACTTTCTGAAAATTGGCAAAATAGCGCTATTCCCCTTTTCCAGATTCCCAATTATTCCGGAGCTGTAAATACCTGTTATAGTGTAGATACCAAAGAAGAAGGGATAGATTTACCTGCCAATTTGGCTGATTATTATCCCGTGCTTTCTTACAGCGACTATATGGGTCAAAGTGCAGTCGTTTCAGCTAAAAATTTTCGTATCCTGAATTCTTCACAACTGCTTAAAATGCCCCAAATTGAGGTTAAAGATAAACCCAACGACAAAGGGGATTATTTATCTGTTTCTATGGGAAAACCCCTGGTTTTTGTCAGCCAGGCGCTTTATTTGAATAAGGCAAAGACAACTTTACGCATCAACTATGAGGTCTCTAATAACGAATATTACAAGATTAAGGAATTGAAATTTACCGTTCTTGATTCCTTAAATAAAGAAATTGGCAAGGTCTCCGAACACTATCTGGATAAGAAAGTGCAATTCAAACTGCCTAAACAGTATACTGCCATTAAAAATATGAAAATTCGGATTGCTGTTCATACTAATGGCAACGGTAGCTTTGAGGATTATACAGAACAACATATTGTTTATGATCAAAAGAATAAGATCTTTCGTGGCGAGAATATCTATTATCAGAATGAACCGGTGAACAAGCTCTATTATGAAATTCTTACCCGCAATGGTTTTGATCCTGATTTTTTGTTTGGAGAGAGGACTAATGGCTTAACCCGGGCTTACGACCATTCCATTCCCTACGAAAGTATTGTGTATAAAAGCATTCTGGATTATGATAACAAGGGTAAGCGTCTGATTTTAGACCCGCAAATAACAATAGCTGTTGATCAGGTAAACGGATATACTTTTGCTGTTCCCTTATTCCGTAATAAATTTGAACAAGACCTGAAAAAACAAAAAGAGGAACTGGATAATTTATTGGCGGAAAAAAACAAATATCCTGCTAATGCTATTCCCGATTCTTTATTGGCGGCAATTCAGGAAGCGGAAGGAAATTATAACTTTATAACGAAGCATCCTGCTTATCTGCAAGCTCAAAAGACAAAGACCAATAAGGAATGGCTGAAGACCTTATTAGCTACGCATAATAAAAATATGCGCAGTTATTCCTACAAGGTTATTAAAACAGATGGAAAAGCCAATTTTGCAACTACTGCCATTTATGCCGATGCTAAAGGGAATACCGCATTTTATCCGCGGAGCGATTGGTTTGATACTACCAAATATATAACTCTTGCTGCTTCTATTTTATTGTGTTTATTCCTTATTTATGCCATCATCCAAAGTCGGAAAGGAAATGCTTATATCAGACCCATTGCCGGTTTGGAATCTATTGAAGAAGCAGTTGGCAGAGCTACAGAAATGGGTCGTCCTATAATGTTTGTTCCCGGTTGGGGAACTTTAGGTGATCCTGATACGGTTGCTTCAATGCTGATTTTAGGGCAGGTAGCAAAAAAAGCCGCCGAATTTGATGTCCGTTTAATTTCACCTCATTGTGACTATATGGTTTTGCCTTTAGCTCAGGAAATTATTCAAAATGCGTATAATGAAGTTGGACGTCCGGATGCCTTTAATTCCAATGATATTTTCTTCATTTCTTATGATCAGTTTCCTTACTGTGCAGGAATCAATGGAATAACGGTGAGGGAAAGAGTTGCCACCATTTTTTATATGGGATATTTTAATGCCGAAGCACTGCTGTTAACGGAAACAGGAAACCAAACAGGCGCTTTTCAGATTGCCGGAACCGATGCTATAACCCAAGTGCCGTTCTTTATTACTACCTGTTCTTACACCTTGATTGGAGAAGAATTTTATGCTGCTTCTGCCTATATTTCCCGCAATCCGGACTTGGTTAGTATGTTGAAGGCATCGGATTATTTTAAAGCTACAATTATAATTGTATTGTTGATTGGCACTTTGCTGGCAACCCTGAATTTTACCGGTTTCATCAATGCCTTTCCGATTGAGTAAAAAAGGTGGAAAGGCATTAAACCCTGGAAGGTTGAAATCTCCGTCAACCTCTAATAAAATATGAAGTTACCAATACAATAGTTCATTATTCTCCGGAATTTTCCTAACTCCTTCTAAATAAATATAATTACATCTTCTTCCTTGATTGCATTGCTTACCCATTTCTTACTCATTACTAATGCCATCCGTAATGGGTAAGCAATGCTTCAGCAATTCAGGCAGGAAATAAATCCCATTTTTGTCACTGAGAATAACTTTTTGTCACCATATATTATTATGGGAGCAAGATAATTGGTCTACCGAATTCTGCTGCGCGAGATGCGGAAAATAATACAAACAATATAAATAGCAGATTTAAAAGGCATAAATATTTTTTATTTTATGCTGATGCTCGCTTGCACAGGAATGACCAATAACTTATCCTAAAAAAATGATATAAGGAGAAAAGAAATGAAAGCAACACGCGCCAATCTTCTGGGTGAATTTACTGGTCACTTGGATGGACTTATCTATTACCGGAGCAAGAAAAACGGCAAACTTTATGTGCGCCGTCGCTTTAAATTCAAAAATCATCCCGCTCATCCGGTATTTACAAAAAATATCCAAAACATTTATGCACTTTCCCCTTCAGAGGGTTATAAGCAAAACTTGAAAATATATATTGCCTTGTTCAACGCTAATCTGCCGGAGGGGAAAAAGCCCTTGCACACTTGGACAAATGCCTACACAACATTGATGTTCGCTTTGCAAAAGGCATTTCCCGAGACGGTAAATCTCGGCACTCTTACAAGGGACCAAATCTATAGCCAAAACCTTCCCTGCAAAAGCGTGAAACAGGCAGTAGAAGCAGGTTTATTACCCCTTGTTGAGACATACGAACTCCTCAGCGCAGAATTTTAGACAATATAACTTAGATAAGGGTATTTGGGTGAGGCGTTTTTAAAAATAGCGGACTATTCTTAAAGCCAAATAATACAGCTACTGGAAAAAGGGTTGGCAAATTCTTTCTTTGCCTCAGCAATAAAAGGTTTCTAAAGGAATTTATGCTTTTGCTCTCTGCCCTCTGCCTTCAGCGCTTTGCTCTCAACTTTCTGTTCTTTGCCCTCCGCCTATTTGATGATGGTAACTTTTTTCTGCCTGCTTTGATTGTGGGAATTCAATTGTAATAAATAAACTCCGTTAGGTAAATTCAGGTTTAAGTTCTGAGAGACAATGCCATTAGCACCACCGGAAAAGGTTTGTTCACAGACCTTTTGTCCCCGGATGTTATAAACAACAAGTTTGGCAGGTGACTTATCCTGAAAATAACTGATAGTAAAACTATCGCGAATAGGATTGGGTTTCACTTCCAGTTGCAGAAAAGCAGGATTTTGGTTCTCATCTTCAACTGCATTAGGTATAATGGTTAAAGTGATCATATTGGAAGGAGAAGATATGTGGTCGGGAGAATAAAACGCACACACATAAAAAGAATAAGTTCCCGGTGTTAAATCGGAAATACTGCAGGAAGTTGTTTCTGCAGGTAAAGTTGTATACAGCTCTTCATCCACATAAACAAAATAATTATCTGGAGTAATTGATGGTGCCTGCCAACCTAAATGAACGGTTCCTTGAGCATCTACAAAGCCATTCAGAAATTGAGGAGCAGGATAATAAGCACCTCCCAAAGTTCCATCCGGATTTAAGCGCATTGCATAAATATCATAGTTAACGCCTTCCTCATAAGCCAGAACACACCAGCCGGCATTAGCAACATCCAAATCAAAATGCAGTTTGGGATTTCCCACGGAATCAAGAAAAATATCAGCACTCCAGGGACTGCTTTGATCACTTTTTACGGCATTAACTTTCAAGTGCTCATTGTAGCTGTCTCCCGGGTTAGCAGCCAAGGAATAAATACCATAAGCGGTATCCTGATAGAAATAAGCTGCAACAGGCTCGGAATAAGAATTCCCTTGAGCAATTATCTGCACTCCAGTATCTCCCCAAAGACGATTTCCCGAATAATCCATAAGCTGTCTGGCAAGTCCTATATTATTTTGATCAGGATCGGTAGTGCGATACCAGGCAAAAACATTTTCATTAACTGTGTCCACTGCCAACTTGGGATAATATTGCTGATTGAAAGTATCTGTGGAAATAAGAGTTCCGTTTTCAGATGTAGTAACAGTTCCACCGGAATTAACTCTTGCCATATAGACCTCATTGATCAGATCATTATAACGATCATCATACCAGGCAAGAACTGCTCCTCCATTACCATCAGACACAAAAGGAATAATCTGTTCCCAGGCAGGTAAGCCACTTGCATTATTGATAGCTACATCCCAAATAGTTGTTCCCTGCGGAGAAAGTTTGGTTACAAAAATCTGACGGTTGGGAGCCCAAAAAGGTCCGCTGTCTATATAATATTTCAGCAATAAATTGCCATCTCCGGAATCCAGCAATTGGGGCCAGGTAAAACTAATGGCATCACCGGCAAAAGTGAGGCCATTTGTTCCCCATAAAAACTCTCCGCTTGGGGATATCCTTTGCAGATGGATTTCCGTAGTAAGAGCAGTTCTCTGCCAGGCAACATAAACATCTCCACTTGAATGACAGAGAAGAATTGGACTTAGATTACTGAAATCAGCGCTAATATCATCGGAAAGAGGTATGCCATTTGGAGAAAGCAAGATATTGCCATCGCTATCCACTTTATAAAGCATTACATTGTTAACTCCGGCAGTGCGAATATCTTGAAAAGTAAGCCAGGCGTTTCCGGAACTATCCACATCCAAATCCCATTCGGTTAACCAAGTCATTTGCGGAAAGTTGCTGACCAAAATGCCCCGGGGATTTTGCCATAAATGATTGCCTGAGGAATCCAAATATTGCATCCAGACCTCATAACTGCCGTTTAAATTGTCAAAACGGGCAAGATACATATTGCCATTATCACAAATAGCAATTTTGGGAATAACCTGCTCTCCGGCACCTCCTGCTAAAAGAGTTGGAGTTAATGCAGAATTGCTAAATTGAGCATTTAATCCGCAGAAAAGCAGGAAAAGAGATAATAGGAGGATGATTCTTTTCATTTTTTACCTCTGATTGGGTTTTGTTTAGAGACAATCTAATCATTTTTGGGAGGAAGGCAAATGACTACTTCTTTACGGGTATGCGGGAACAAGGGAAAATTTTGGTAAGGGTATCTTACTTGTTACAAGGGGCTTACGCCACTTTTTACATCATTGTGTCGCCCTGAGGGGCTTTTGTAAAAAGGAAAGGAAAAAAAGAAAAAACTCGGGGCTTTCATTTTTACGAGGGGCTTACGCCACCATCGCTATCATTGTGTCGCTCTCCGAGCTTTTAATGTATCTCAACCTTCTAAACCTTCTAAACCCTCTAAACCCTCTAAACCTTCTCAACCCTCTCAATTACTTTCCGTTTTCCTTCTAAATTTCATTCTTCATTTTCCTATTGGCTTCTACCCATTTAGCAAGCTCCGTCTACAAAGTGCTTGACTTAAAATCTTTTGTATAGATTATGGTAAAGATATTATTTGAGATTAGATAAAGAAAAAAGGCAATACAGCAGGTGGATAGAAAAAAGCCAGAGATTATGAAAAAGGGATTTCCTTTTGTGGTTATTGTGTTAAGCGCAATTTTGGGAATTGGCTCGCGTAAATATGGAAATTATCTGCCGAATTTTATTGCAGAATATACCGGTGATACAATGTGGGCATTAGCTTTTTATGCTTTATTCCGGATGCTTTTTTCCCGTAAAAGGAATTGGGAGATTGCTTTGTTAACCTTTGATTTTTCCTGCTTAATTGAACTTAGCCAATTGTGGCATCCTGTATGGCTGGAAAAAATCCGTTCTACTATTATCGGTGGTTTACTTTTAGGTTTTGGTTTTCGTTACACTGACCTTTTTTGCTATTTTGCCGGTTGTCTTTTGGGTTTTCTTATATTTTCTTTAGGTAAAAGCAGGAGAAGCAATAAAAAGCTATTTGGGGAGGCAACTTGCTTATAAAAATAACCTTTTCATCTTTTTTGATTGACGAAAATCGTCTCTTTTGCTATTATGGAATAAAATATGTTTATAGATAAGGATATATAACCCTGGAGGTTAAAAAAAATGCTGCAAGGAACTTATGTTGCCCTCATTACACCCTTTAAAAATGGCAGTATTGACTGGACTGCTTTAGAAGACCTGATTCAGTTTCATCTGGATAATGGAACAACAGGTATTTTACTTTTAGGAACAACTGCTGAAACAAGCGCTCTGGCTTCCGATGAAAAAGATGCTCTTTTGCGTTTTGCTCTGAAAAAAATTGACGGAAAGTTACCTGTAATAATTGGCACCGGAACAAACAATCTACATCAGACCCTGGCTTCCACGCAAAAAGCAAAAGAATTAGGAGCTGATTATGCATTGGTTATTACTCCCTATTACATCAAGCCCACGCAAAAAGGTATGTTGGAATACTTTGGCATCATTGCTTCCAAAATTGATATTCCCATTGTGATTTATAATGTCCCCGGTAGAACAGGAGTGAATATTACTGCTGCTACCACTGTTGAATTAGCAAAGACCTATCCCAATATTGTCGGAATTAAAGATGCCAGCGGAAATTTAGTGCAGGTAACGCAAATTGTGCGTGATGCTCCGGAAAATTTTTCCGTGATGTGCGGTGAAGATGCTTTGAACCTTCCTTTAATTGCTATTGGAGCTAAAGGAACTATTTCTGTTACTGCTAATGTAGCTCCAAAACTGATGAGTGAACATATTGCCACCTGTTTGAAGGGTGATTTTATTACAGCAGCCAAACAGCATCAATATTTAGCTCGCTTAAATGAAATGATGTTTATTGAAACCAATCCTATTCCCGCGAAAGAGGCACTGGCAATGATGGGAAAAATTACTTTGGCATTTCGCAGTCCGATGTGTCCTCTAATGGAAAACAATCGTGCTCTGCTAAAACAATGTTTGCAGGACTATAAACTGATATAAGAGGTAATAAATGAAACAAAAAAAGTTGCTCTATGGCTTCCAGCTGATTGACAAGCAAGAAATTAAAGAGATAAAGGTAACTGCCTATCGCTATCAGCATTTGCAAAGCGGTGCAGAACTTATGCACTATGAATGTGATGATGATAACAAGGTTTTTATGATCGGGTTTAAAACAGTTCCAGAAGATAATACAGGTTGCCCTCATATTATGGAACACTCAGTCCTGAATGGGAGTAAAAACTTTCCTGCCAAAAGCACTTTTATGGAACTGGTTAAAGGAAGTATGAACACTTTTGTGAATGCTTTGACCTTTACCGATATGACCTGCTATCCTGTAGCCAGCACCAATAATAAGGATTTTATAAACCTGATGCGGGTTTACCTGGATGCGGTGTTTTTCCCCAATATTTATAATGAACCCAATATTTTACATCAGGAGGGATGGCATTTGGAATTGACCTCCGAAGATGCTCCTTTAAAATATAAGGGTGTTGTTTATAACGAAATGAAGGGTGCTTTATCCTCTCCCGAAAACAGTATCAATAGAAAATCCCGTCAAGCACAGTTTCCTGATACGCCCTACGGTTTTGAAAGCGGAGGTGATCCTGAAGCCATACCGGAACTAACTTATGAAAAGTTTATTGCTTTTCACCAAAAATACTATCATCCTGCCAACAGCAAAATAACTCTTTATGGCGATATGGATATTGAGGAAACACTGAAAATAATAGATGAGGAATACCTTTCCCACTTTGAAGATAACAACGAAAAAGTGCAAATCCCTCTCCAAAAACCCTTCGGGAAAACCAAAGTGCTGAAAATGGAAATCCCTGTGGAAGAAGGCAAAGATATTGAGGATCAATATTATCTTGCCCTCAACTGGACCTACGGACAGATTACCGATAAATACCTGTCGCAGACATTAAAAGCATTAGCGGAAATGCTGATGGATACTCCTGCTTCACCCTTAAAAAAGGCAATTCAGGATTCTGGCTATGCTAAAGACAGCACAATCGTTGTTGAAGATGATATCCTGCAGCCAACCGTATTTCTGCTCTGTAAACAAGTGAAAAAGGAAAATATTGAACCCTTGACCAAACTGATCAAACAGGAACTGAAAAGAATAGTGAAAGAAGGTCTGGATAAAAAACTGATTGAAGCGGTTATCAATAAAATGGAATTTAACTTGCGGGAAGCTCAATATAGATTTTATCCCAGGGGCTTGATTTATGCCCTTAATTCACAAGGACTTTGGATGCATAACGGCAATCCAGTAGATAAACTTGCCTTTGAGCCAATGCTGAAAGAACTACGCAAAGGACTGAAAGAACCCTATTTTGAAGAACTTATAGAAAAAGCAATCCTGAATAATAAACACTCCAGCCAAATTACTTTTGTTCCCGTCCCAGGTTTGATTCAGAAAATGGAACAGGAAACCGCGGAAAAATTAGCTGCTCTGAAAAAGAAAATGACCAAAAAAGAAATTGCCAAACTAATTGAATTCAACAAAAAACTGATTCAATGGCAGCAGGAACCCGAAACCAAGGAAAATCTGGAAAAAATACCTATGCTTTCCTTAAGTGACCTCAATCCTGAGGCAAAACACTATCCTACCGAAGAAGACATCTGGAACGATATTAAACTGCTGAAACATCCTGCAACCACCAACGGTATTGTCTATTTCAAATCCTACTTTGACCTTGCCCATGCAGAAGAAGAAGACCTGCCCTGGATTAAGCTTTACACTCAACTGGTGGAATGGATGAACAGTGAAAATTACAGCTATGCAAAACGCTCTACGGAAATTGATAGTAATACCGGTGGAATTTATTTGGATATAGCTCTTTATAATAGTTACCAAACCCCGGATGATATTTTACCCAAGATCCTTTTACGCGGGAAAGCAGTAAAAAACAAATTCGGTAAACTAATGGAGCTTGCTTCCGATTTTGCTCTAAAGCCGCTTTTTGATGAACCGGAACGCTTAAAAAAACTACTGGCAGAATTAAAAGCCAAAAGTGAAGCAATGTTATCCTTCAGAGGACACACAATTGCCATTCAAAGAATGCTAAAACCCCTTTCTCAAATATATCATTGGATAGATATAACTAATGGACTGGGTTACTATCATTTCCTTTGTGACCTGGTGAGCAATATGGATTCTGCCATTGATGAAATAATGGAGGAACTGAACTGGATTAAAAAGACCTTCTTTACTACCCATAATATGATTATCAGCATTACGGCAGATGAAGATATAATACCTTCTGCCATAGAAAAACTGGGAACTTTTGCCGATAATGTTTCTACCGAGGCATTTGCACCCGTAGAAAGTCATTTTGCTGTGCGGCAATTCAACGAAGGTATTTATGCTCCGGTGCAAGTTCAATTCTGTGCTAAAGGTGGTAACTTTTTCCGTAAGGGCTTTTCCTACAGCGGTAAACTTAGGGTTCTAAATAACATTCTGCGGAGTAGTTATCTGTATCAGGAACTTCGCGTGAAAGGTGGCGCTTACGGAAATATGAGTGATTTTACCCTTGGCGGTTATTTATACTTTGTTTCCTATCGCGATCCTAACTTAAGAGAAACCCTGGAGGTCTATAACACCATTCCCGAGTTCTTAAGGAATTTTGATTGTGATAAGCGGGAATTTGATAAATATATCATAGGTGAAATTTCGTCTTTGGATTTTCCTTTAACTCCTGAAGGAATAGGAGATAAAGCGGATGAGGATTATATCACCGGTTTCACTTTTGAAGATAGACAGCAAATTAGGGATGAAGTGCTTTCCGCTAAAATTGAAGATATGAGAAACTATGCCGAACTGATTGAAGCGGTTATGAGTAAAAATCACTATGCCGTTTTCGGTTCGGAAACCAAAGTGAAAGAAGCCGCAGACCTCTTTGATGCTATAACTCCCGCACTTAGATAGACCCCCTTTTGCCCTGGAGGGAAATGAAACAAAAAGATAAAAAGAAAACAAAACGCTGGACAGGTAAAATAAAAAATGTCCATCTGCCGGATATTGAAATCCTGGATGAGATTAAAGAAAAGGCAGAATTTAAGGCATCACGCATCAGCACAAAAGCAAACCAGTCCTATAAGGAAGGGCTTAAATTGGTGCAGGGCAGAATTATGGAAATTAAAAGCAACTACCGCTATATTGTAGAAATTAACGGTGAACTTGTAACAGCTAAAATGAGCGGACGACTGAAACAGTTCTTGTATCAAAGCCATACAATTGCTGCCGTGGGAGATTTTGTTGCCGTAGATGTTGCCAATAATTCAGATAGACGCATTGAAAAAATTCTGCCCCGTCGTTCCGCTTTAATTCGTTACGGAACAGGGAGTTTTCAAAAAGAGATTATTCTGGCTGCCAATATAGATCAGGTAATTATTACCTCTTCCTGGAGAAAACCAAGATTTAAGGCAGGACTTATAGACCGCTACCTGTGTATAGTTGCCATCCAGAATTTGAAACCCATCATCGTTATCAACAAAATAGACCTACTGGAAAATGAACAAGAACTAAAAGAACAAACTGCTTATTATGAAGCAATGGGCTATCCTCTTATTTGTACTTCTGCAATTAACGGAACCGGTATGCAGGAATTGAAGGAATTGTTGAAAAATAAAGATTCAGTGTTTACAGGGCATTCCGGAACCGGAAAGACCTCGCTAATAAACTATTTGGAACCCTCCTTAAACCTTCCTACAGCAGAAGTTAGCGACCGCAATGAAAAAGGAAAACATACTACTTCACAATCAATATTAATTCCCTGGAGTTTTGGAGGTCATCTTTTAGATACCCCAGGAATTAAAACCATCACTTTGCATAGTGAAGATAAAGAACATATTCCTAAGGTCTTCCCCGGTTTTGAACGCTTGTATAGTAAATGCAAATTTAGCGATTGCCGTCATATTAATGAAGATGGCTGTGCCGTTTTGGAAGCGATGGAAGAAGGAATTATTCCTTATGAACGCTACGATAGCTATCAATATCTTTATGCGAGTTTATAATGCAAAATTTTGCGGTTTATATCAATCCTGAGTTCAGTGACAAAAAAAGCATCTATAACTTGCTGGAAAAATTAAGGAACGATTCCGACATCAATTTCTTCAGCATAGAATCCATTCCCGATTTACCTAAAGAGCTATTTAAACCCTTACCTAAACCGGCAAACAGTAAACACATTGACTGCATCCTGGTTTTTGGCGGTGATGGAACTATCTTAAAAGCTAAGGATTTGGCTCTGTTAACCGGAGCTCCTATTTTAGGAATTAACCTTGGCTATTTGGGTTTCCTTTCCGAAAGTGTTCTTCCTGAAATTGCTTCATCCATTGAAAACCTGAAACAGGGAAAATACCGTTTACTGCATAGAATGTTAATAGAATGCCATCTGAAAAGGGAGGGAAAAATTATCTATGAAGCATTGGCATTAAATGATGCTGTTATTCATAAAGCGGAAAGTCCGGGCTTAATTCATATTCGGATTAAAGCCAGTGGACGCTATGTATTTGATACCCGTTGTGATGGAGTTATAGCAGCTACTCCTACCGGTTCAACTGCTTATTCACTTGCAGCAGGAGGTCCGATTTTAGCTCCAGAAATGAAGGCAATTGTTCTTGCTCCGCTCAATCCTCATATTTTAGCTATCAGACCTATGGTTTTTCCAGCAACGGAACGCTTAGCGATGAAGGTTTATGGCTTAAGTCAACCAGCAATGTTACAAATTGACGGTCAAAATTCACAGACCATTCAAGAAGGTGATGAGGTTTTTGTAACTGCTTCCGAGCGTAGCGTTTCCTTCATCAAGCTTTCCAATCGGACTTTCTATCAAATCCTGCGCAGGAAACTCAATTTGGGCAAGTAATGTTATCCGAGCTTTACATAAAGAATTATCTTCTGGTTCCGGAAATGCGCTTATCTTTGGATAAGGGCTTAACCGTTATCAGTGGAGAAACGGGAGCCGGTAAATCTATTGTAGCAGGTTCAATTTCTCTTATTTTCGGAGATAACTTAGCTGGCATTGAAGCATTTGATAAAGAACAGCCAATCTATCTGGAAGTAAGCTATAACCTTGAAAAAGCGGAAGAACTGAATAACTTCCTTGCTCAAAACGGAATAGAAACAGAGGAAGAGTTAATCTTGGCACGGGAAATAAGTCCTAACGGCAAATCCGGCTATTATGTAAATGGACGCAAAGTAGGAGTAAGCTTACTGAAAGAATTGAAAAGTTATCTCATTGATTTTCACCATCAAAGGGATCAACAGCGTTTGCTTTCTCCTTCCTATCAACTTGATTTATTGGATGCTTATGCTGATTTGACAAGCATTAGAGAGGAATTTGCCAATTTATACAGAGAACTGAAAGCAGGGCTGAAAAAACTGGATGAACTGAAAAAAGAAGCAGAAAGACAAAAAGAAATAAATGAACTCTATCGCTTTCAATATGAAGAACTGGAAAATGCCAAACTACGTATAAATGAAGATGTAGAACTGCAAAATGAATATGAACTGCTTTCCCACACCTTGGAAATAACTGAACTATATAACCAAATTACTGCAGAACTTTTAGAGCAGGAAAACAGCGTCTTTGATATAATCAGCGGTTACTTGAGCAAACTGAAACATTATGAACACCTTAATCCCGAAATCGGATATGCTGTAAACAATATGCAACAGGCATTGGAAAACCTGCAAGAAGCATCCCTCAATCTTTCCCGCTCCAAAGATAATGTTTCCTTTGAACCACAACATTTGCAGGATATTCAAGCTCGCCTGGATTTGATCAATTCTCTGGTGCATAAACATAAGGTTCGCAGCATTGAAGAACTGCTCAATCTTTTTGCCGAAAGGTCTGCTCAAATTGCCGCTTTTGCCGATAACGAAAAGTCAATTGCAGAATTGGAAAAACACTTGGAAAAGAACTTTGCCGAATTAAGGAAAAAAGGAGAGGAACTTTCTCGCAAAAGACAAAAATCTGCTATAGAACTTAGTAAGGAATTGCAGGAGAATATCCGTGCCTTAAGTATTCCCGAGGGAATATTAGAAATTATGATTGACAAAAAAGCTGAGGATAATTTTGTAATTTCTGATTATTTATCTGCCGTCTCGGAAAGCGGTCAGGATAGTGTGGAATTTCTTTTTTCCGCCAATCCGGGCTTTGAATTAAAGCCCTTATCTGCAGTTGTCAGCGGAGGTGAATTATCCAGAATATTGCTGGCTATTAAAAAAGTGCTGGCAGACCGCTTGGAGCCCAAACTGATTATTTTGGATGAAATAGAATCAGGAATTGGGGGAAAAACAGCTGCTATAGTAGCTGATTTTATTGCCAAACTGGCTGAAAGGCAACAGGTGCTTTGTATTACACACCTGGCTCAGATTGCAGGAAGAGCCGAAAAACATTTGGTAATAGAAAAATTTACTCAAGGTGAGAAAAGTTTTGTGAATATACGCAAAGTGGAAGCTGAACAACGCTTGCAGGAAATAGCCAGAATGCTTTCCGGAACCTTAACTGCCAAAGCTCTGGAACATGCTGCAGAAATATTAAAAGACATAAACATAAGAGGTTAATGTGAAGAAAAGAGAAAAACGCAGAGTTAGAGGAATAGCTATCTTTATAGTGTTCCTTGCAATAGCTGCCTCAATTGTCCAGTGGCAAAATAAAGCCGGAAAACACGAGACCTACAATTTTAAGCCGGCTCAAAATGAATATCGGGACCTCAAATTTCTCAATAAAGCTCAAATATCATTTTCTTCTCCGAATGTAGCCAAAGCCAAAACCGAAATTGAAAAAATCATCAGCGAACATTCTACGAAACAGATTAGAAAGCAAAGCGAGGGCTCTTTTGGTGCTTATATTTTTAGTGTTCCCCAAAAAGACCTGCCTATTATTGTAGAAAAATTACGCAGTTTTGGTTCAGTGAACTCTCAAACAGAACAAATTGATACTGCTTTGGTGAATATTGATTATGAAAGTGAACTTGTCCGCTTACAGAGTTATGAAAGAGAACAGGCAGAGCTAAATAATGTCCGTTTTCCTACCGATACTCAAAACAGACGCAAAGAAGAATTACATTCCCTGATCCAGAGCACGCGTTTCAATTTGGATAAACTGAAGGAATCAAATAATGTTCTTCTTTTTATTACTTTAGTTCCACAACAGAAAACCAATACAATAGAAGTAACCATTAAATCTTTAGCTCTCAATTTTTTCAGTTGGCTTATTATTTTTACTGTGGGAGCAATTCTGGCTTATTATGGAACTCGTTTGCTAATGTATTTTCTTGCCGCTTTAGGAGTAAAAGGCATCGGAGCTGGTGGTTTAGGTGGTTCTTATCGTTATGGCGGATATGGAGGTTATTACAATCGTTATTATAACCGCTATGGATATGGTCACGGAAAGCGTAAAGTTAAACGCATATATAAAGATAAAAGAACAACTCCTGTATCAGAAGATGAAGACACTGAACAATCCGAAGAAGGAAAACAATAAATGCAACTTTTACCTTGGCAGATATGGATGATTTTAGGAATCGGGTTTATCATTATTGAAATCTTTGATCCTGCCTTTTTCTTTTTCTCACTTGGAATTGGAGCTATCATAACTTCTCTGCTTTCTTTGATACCTGTTTTAGGTAATAGTGTTCCTCTGCAGATTCTTATTTTTGCGGTTCTCAGTTTTATTTCCTTTCTTTTTATGCGTAAGCTGGGCAAAAAGCTTTTATCCAAACCAGGTGGAAATACCAATGTTTATGCCTTAAAAGGGCAGAATGGCTTTGTCACCAAAGAGATTCCTGCAGAAGGAAAGGGTTATGTAAAAATCGGAGGAGAAGAATGGCCTGCGATTGAGGTAGAAAATAAGGCAGTGGAACTTGGTGCCAAGGTCGTTGTTGAAGGTATTGAAGGTAATAAGGTTATCGTTAGAAAAATCCCATAACCGATTTCTTTTCCTTCCTGTTTTTTATTGTCATTCCTGCTTCCATTGTAATTCCTGGGCAAGCAGGAATCCATACAATATCATCATCCCCAAAATCCCTATAATCCTGTTCATTCCTAACCTGTTTTATCTGTGTAATCGGTGAAATCTGTGAGAGGATTTTTTATACTCCAACCCCCTTACAAAATTCTGCTACAGGGCAGATTTCACATTTGGGTTTGCGCGGAGTGCACAGATTTTGTCCAAAAGCAACCAAATAGGAATTGAAATTCAGCCAGTATTTTTCAGGCAACTTTTGGCGCAGGGTCATTTCCGTTTCCAAGGGTGTTTTTGTCTGAATATAGCCCCAACGATTACAAATTCTGTGCACATGAACATCCACACAGATGGCAGGTTTTTGAAAAGCTACGGTGCGAACCAGGTTTGCCGTTTTTCTTCCAACTCCGGGAAGTTCCAATAAATCGTCTATTTCTTCGGGTATTTTCCCGTTAAACTTTTCTTTCAGCACTTTAGGCAATTCCTTCAAATGTTTAGCTTTTACTCTATGAAAACCAACCGGAGTGATAAGTGCATCCAATTCAGCCAAGGGTATCTTTTCCAGGTCTTCTATCTTTTGGACTTTTAGGAATAATTTTTCTGCTACTTTCGCTGTAGTTTCATCTTTGGTTCTGGCGCTAAGAATGGTAGTTACAAGCACTTTGAAAGGGTCTTCGGTTTTAATTTGAATAAGGTCAACTACGGGTGTTTTCACGCTGTAAAAGTGTTTTTTTAGGCGTTCCATCACGGTGTCTATATCCCTATTTTGCATTCTGTCTCCTGTAATAAAAAAGCAATAGCTGTAAGCTGTTAAAAAAAATTATTGCCTAAAAAATGGCTTTCATAAATCTTGTCAATCAATAAGGAGAAAAGGATGTGTGGACGTTTTGCCCAGGTTATTAAATATCAAGACCTGAAAAAGATGACAGAGGAACTAAAAATTAAGGAGAGCTCAGAGCAGCTGGAATTGAACTATAATGTAGCTCCAACTAATATTGTGGCTGCGGTAGTTGCCAAAGATGATTGGCGTTATCTGGGTTTTTTCCGTTGGGGTTTAATTCCTTCCTGGAGCAAAAAAATTCCGGAACAGGCACTAATTAATGTTCGCAGTGAAAGCATCTTAGAAAAACCGAGTTTCAAGACATCTTTTTTGCGCAGGCGATGTTTAATTCCTGCCAATGGATTTTATGAATGGCGTAAAACAGATAAGCAACCCTTTTTTATTAAAGCAAAAGGGGATAATTTGCTTTATCTTGCCGGAATTTATGATGCCTGGTATGGACCCGACGGCAGTTATATTCCTTCTTTGGGAATAATTACTACTTCTGCCAATGATTTTATTCAGCCCTTGCACGAAAGAATGCCCCTTTTGCTAAATCCTTCATTATATGATACCTGGCTGAATCCTGCAGCACAAAATCCCCAAGAACTCCAATTGCTGCTTACAGTTCCCTCGGAAATTGAACTGGAAATGTATCCAGTCAGCAGAAGAGTGAATAAACCTGAAAACAATGATGCCGATTGCTTAAAACCGATTGCGCTTTAGGCAGGGCAAAAATCATTTTTATAAGGCACCGAATATGGATAACTTAAAAAAACAAATTCTGATTGTAGATGACGATTTAGCTATTCTGGATTGCATCCGAATGAGCTTACAAAAGGATTTTCCCTGTAGGATAACTACCTGCAGTGATTCCCGGGAAGCATTGGAGCTGCTGGAAAGCAATATTTTCAATGTGATTATTTCCGATATCGGAATGCCCAATCTTTCCGGATTTCAGCTTTTGGAATATATCAATAAACTGAATCCTAATATCCCTGTTATTCTGATAACAGGTGAAGTAGACACGGAAAAAATACGCTCTGCTGTTCAGTTAGGTGCCTTTGATATTCTCCATAAACCCTTTGAATTATCCGATTTACATATTTCGGTTAAACAGGCATTACAGAAAAATTCCCTCCTTCTCCAAAATGAAATGTATCGCTTAAATCTGGAAGAACTGGTGGAAAAAAGAACAAAGGAACTTTATATTGCCCAATGTCAACTGGAAAAGAATTATTTAAATACCATTCATGCAATGGTTAATGCAATGGAAGCCAATGATGTTTATATTCGCGGGCATTCCGAAAGAGTTACTGTCTTAAGCATTATGCTGGGTAAAATTATCGGGCTGGATGCGGAAGACCTTAAACTTTTAAGAATAGGTGCTATCCTTCATGATTTAGGCAAAATTGGCATTTACGACACCCTTCTCAATAAAAAAGGGTCTTTAACCTCCAGTGAATATGAAATGGTAAAACAGCATCCGGTTATCGGTGCTAAAATTATTCGCCCCATTGGATTGCCAACTCCCGTGTATGAAATTATTCTCCAACACCACGAATGGTTTAACGGCAAGGGCTATCCTTATGGCTTAACCGGTAACCAAATTTCTCCTTTAGCCAGAATTGTTACTATTGCAGATGCTTATGATGCTATGACCAGTAAAAGAGCTTACCGCGAAAATCTGGATGCCAAATCTGCCAGACAGGAAGTGGTTAATAATGCAGGAATTCAGTTTGATCCTGAGTATGGCAAGGTCTTCTTTGATAATTATTCTCATATTGTTGAGCCCGTGAGTGATAGTCCCGCAATTCAGAACCTGCTGTTTGATATGTTATAAAGATAATTAGAAAGTATATAAGGAGTTATAATGGTACAAATTATTAGTGCCGCAGAGGCAGCTGCAATGATTAAACCCGGAAACCGTCTTGCCATTGGCGGTTTTTTAGCTGTCGGAGCTCCGGAGACAATCATTGACGCAATGGTAGAAAACGGAAATAAAGACCTCCACATAATCGTTATTGCTTCCGACTGGGAAGACAGAGGTGTGGGTAAACTTGTTGTAAATAAGATGGTTAAAAGTGCCCAGGTCTCGCATATGGGAACCAATAAGACCATTCAAGCCCAAATGAATGCCGGCGAAATTGATATTGAACTTGTTCCTCAAGGTACACTTATGGAAAGAGTTCGCGCTTTTGGAGCCGGTTTAGGGGGTATTTTAACTCCCACAGGACTGGGGACAATTGTGGCTGAAGGGAAACAAATTATCACTGTGGACGGAAAGGATTATCTTCTGGAAACTGCTATTCCCAGTGATTTTGCTCTCATTAAAGCTCACAAAGCCGATAAATTAGGTAACTTAACTTACCGCAAAACAGCCCGTAACAGCAACCCTATTATGGCTATGGCAGGTAAAATTACCATCGCGGAAGTTGATGAAATTGTGGAAATTGGCGAACTGGACCCTGAGGAAGTAATAACTCCAGGCGTTTTTGTAAATTATCTTGTTTTAGCAAAGGAGAATTAAGATGGCATTAGATAAACGAGCTATGATCGGAGCACGCATTGCTAAAGAATTCAAAGATGGCGATTATGTAAATTTGGGCATTGGTTTACCTACGGAAGCTGCAAATCACATTCCGGAAGGAATTAGTGTTATCTTCCAGTCGGAAAATGGACTTTTAGGTGCCGGTCCAAAACCTCCTGAAGGACAGGAAGATAAAGATATGATCAATGCCGGAGGAGGTTACATAACCTGTATTCCGGGAGCAAGTTTTTTTGATTCTGCCACCTCTTTTGCTATCATTCGGGGTGGACATATAGATGCCACCGTTTTAGGAGCTCTGCAAGTTGACCAGGAAGGAAATTTGGCTAATTGGTTAATTCCTGGAAAAATGGTTCCAGGAATGGGAGGAGCTATGGATTTGGTGACTGGAGCAAAAAAAGTTATCGTGGCAATGGAACACTGTGATAAATATGGCAACTCCAAGATCCTGAAAAAATGCACTTTACCGCTTACCGCTAAAGGGAAGGTAAACCTCATTATTACCGATATGGCTGTGATAGAAGTTTGCCCTGAGGGACTTTATTTACGCGAAATTGCCGAAGGACTTACCATTGATGATGTGGTGCAAGCTACCGAAGCAGAACTGATTATCCCTGAAAGAATTAATACCTTCTGATAACAAAAAAAGTTGAGAAGGTTGAGAGGGTTTAGAAGGTTGAGATACATTAAAAGCCCGAAGGGCGAAACAATGATAGCGACGGTGGCGTAAGCCCCTCGGAAGAAAGAAGCCCCGAGTTTTTTCTTTTTTCCTTTCCTTTTTTCAAAAGCCCCTAAGGGCGACACAATGATGTAGAAGGTTTAGATTTCCGGAAGGTTGATATCCTTGTAAACCCCTCGTAAAAATTTAAGTCAGGAGTCATTAGTGCCTTCAAAATTTCGGCTTCAGAAATAACTTTACTGGTGCTTATGACTCTTGACGACCTATTATCAATATGAATTTAACTGATTTTACGAATTAACACTGATTATTTTATTATAATTCCCTATTTTACCAACAACTCAATTTTTTATTTCTTTATTTTTCTGAAATTGCCCATCATCAAAACACACGGCTAATAATTTTGCTAATTTACTATATTATAATTTGTTATATTTTCTTCCTTAGGAGCATTGCTTACCCATTGCTTACCTATTACTAATGCCATTAGCAGTGGGTAAGCAATGCTTCAGTAATGCTATATGGTAAGAACATTTTTTTGATAGTTAAACCCGAATAAGGCAATTGAGGAAAAATAGGTTAGCAACTTCCGCTTTGCCAAAGAGTTTGTAGCACTCTGAAAAATATATGTCCTCTATTTATGGTGAAACAGAATGCGGCAATCTAAATATAAAATTTAACTTTTCTGCCCAGGGTTAAACGCCCACCATAATATCTGTCATTCTTACAGAACTCTTTCTCTTTCACAACGATATCTTTTTGCCGGGTTAAAACCTGTAGTTATCTAACTTTCATCTCTACGGGATTTTTACTAAAATATAAGCTTAATGATTAGGGAAAAAATATTAACCATTATTTTTACTGCCTCATTTGGGTAAAAAAGGTGGAGAAGGTTTAGATGCTTTCAGCTCTTTGCTCTTAACCAAAATCCTTACGACCTATTAGCAACAAGGATTTAACTGATTTTACGGATTAACAGGGATTTTTTATTATAATCCCCTATTTTAACAACACCTCAATTTTTTCCTTCTTCATTTTCCAGCACATAATCCTCAACCAAAAACCTGTCATCCCTGCTGATTTCCACTTTCAGATAGATTCCATCCTCTTTATAGTCCTCACTAATAATTTCTGCAATATCGTGCATCTTAGAAACCAGAGCCGTTTTCTCGTAAGGTATTTTTAGTTGTAATATTCTGTTTCCTAAAAGAATTTCTTCCATTTTGGCAAGCAATTTATCTATATTTATGCCTTGAATAGCGGAAATAAACACTCCTTCCGGAAAACGGCTTTCCAACATAGACACCAATATGGAATCCACATTGTCTATTTTATTAAAGACCAAAATCTGGGGAATTGTTTCAGCTCCAATTTGTTGCAGAACCGAATTCACCTGTTGAATGTAATATTCAAACCGCTCATCGGAAACATCAACAATATGTAACAGCAAATTGGCATCCTGCACTTCCATCAAAGTTGCCTTGAAAGAAGCAATCAAATGATGAGGCAGTTTGGAAATAAAACCTACCGTATCCGATAGCACAACCGGATTTCCCGTGGAAAGTTTCAGCTGTCTGGAAGTGGATTCCAGGGTGGCAAAAAGTTTATCTTCAACCAGCACACCGGCATTAGTTAACTGGTTAAAAAGTGTTGATTTACCGGCATTTGTATAGCCCACTAAACAAATCTTTTTTGCTTTTTCGCGTTGCTTGCGTTGTGTTTCTTTTTGGTGCTGGATGGTTTCTATTGCTTTGTTGATTTTTCGGATTTTATCTTTAATCAGGCGTCTGTCTATTTCAATTTGTTTTTCTCCCATTCCTCTTGTAGCAGTGCCGCCAGTATTTCTCACTCCACCGCGTTCTTTATCAAAATGTTCCCACATTCTTTTTAAGCGTGGCAATTGATATTCCAGTTCAGCAAGATGAACCTGCAGTTTGGCTTCTCGCGTTTTGGCATGTTTATGAAAGATATCTAAAATGACCTCGGTGCGGTCCATAACCTTTATTTGATAGTCCCTTTCAATATTATATGCCTGAGAAGGACCCAGTTCATCATTAACGATTAGGATGTCTGCCTGTGCCTGCATCATTTTTCGGCTTAAATCAGTCAAAAACCCTTTGCCAAAATAGGTTCCTCTTTCGGGAGCATTTCTTCTTTGATGGTAAGTTCCCAAAACCTGAATTCCAGCCGTTTCAGCCAGGCGTTCCAGTTCGTTTAACGATTCCTTGATGTCTTTGTCTGTTTCTCTTGAATTTGCCAAAGCAGCTAAAAAAGCCGTTTTTTCAGTTCTTTCGGTTTGTTCCCAATTTTCGGGCTCCAGCTCAAATTCATCCAGTGCGTTATATTCTTCATTATTCATATTTTCCTTTTATCCTGTGCTTATTTTTGCTGTCAAGGAAAAAGCAGTGGTCTGTCAAATTCCTCTTTGGCAGAAAGGTGATAAAAAATAATAGACACTCTTCTCCCTTTCCGTAAAGATACAATTTTCAAGCTTCCTTGAACTGGCAAGAAATGGCTAGTAAAGGGTATAAGTACCCCCCTACCAGAGATTATAAATTGCACTAAGCAAAAACTGGTAAAAGAAAAAATAAAAAAATATATAAATGGGTGTTATTGAGACAGGTAGAGGGAATGCA
>Ga0265295_1000447_pt1 | contig 83041 bp, 75 predicted proteins | sample Munlansysbiofilm_FD_192503 | JGI IMG/M metagenome (GOLD analysis project Ga0265295, IMG submission 192503) | Leachate microbial communities from a municipal landfill in Southern Ontario, Canada - Methane capture system biofilm | ecosystem: Engineered > Solid waste > Landfill > Unclassified ... | reverse complement strand
AATGGAGAACATCAGAAGGCATAATCTTCCTTCCTAATTCGGCTCGATCCAACCTCAGGCCTAATGCCAGAGACGCCAGCGTTTTCGAAGCGTCTCAGCATGGCCGCTACTGCGCTATATAGCGCAATAGCAAAAAGACAAATTGATTGTCAAGAAGAATTCACAGGGAAAGCTGAGGAATCTTTGAGGGGCAAAGATGTGAATGGCCGGGGGCCGATTGGGCTACTTGTCGTGAGGTGGATCGGGAGAGTAGTAGGCAATGATTATTGAGTCGATCAGGGCGCTGACCTCGAGGTTCCTGCTTTGGGCATGTTCCTTCAGTTTTTCGTACAATTCCGGCTCCATGGGAATTGAGGTCTCCATGAACACCTGGTATGTTTTGCGGCGCGTGAGGACTTCCACCTTCTCCCAATCTGTATTCAAAATGGCGTCGTGGAAGCGCCTTGTCAGATCGCCCTTTCGTCTCAAGGATTTTCTCAAGAGATCGTCGGCCTTCTCGCTCAAACGTATATTGATTGGTTTTGGCTTCTCTTCCGCCATGCAATCCTCGCAAGAAGGAATCAATCACGCCGACACTCGAAATGGAAAGTTCATATAAAACCATAACCAATCAACCCACCTCAAGGATTAATTCATTTCCTGGTGCCGATTTAGCCCACCGGAAGAGCACGTGATACACGTGCCACCGCCCGTAACGCTCATATCTCCAGGAAGCCTCTGCGCGCTGCGAAAAAGCGGATGCTCCACGCCACTCTGCGGCCCGAGAGCTTCAGCCTGGAGGGCATGAAGGGAAGTAGAACCATAAGCGGGCATCTCGCCAGTTCTGTCCGTCGCCACACCGCCGAAAGGTTCCATCGGCTCCGGATTCACGGGAGCCCGATGAAAACTTGCTCCAAGCAACTTCTTGTAGCGGGGGAAACTCCGGGGAATTCTCTGGTGCAACAACAATACCAGGGCAGGAGGTTGTATTTGCCTAGCAAAATTAATCAGTTCTGTTGGAGCTCGAACTTTATCTAATTGGAAATGGGGAGGGAGTGCAATGTAGGCTTATGGTTACACATAAAATCCGACTCGATTTCGCGAAGCGTTTGCTCTTTTCCGGACACTCAAATTGCGACCCACTCCATCGGATCAGGTGCACACAGTCCGGTGCAGCCTCTGCTCGGTCCACACATCGACCCATATATGGGGGGGTGTATAAAGTTGCATACACACAGCAGGAAAAAATGCACAAGTCTTGTGCAGCTGCACAAGACTTGTGCGCATGGCTTCAATCGAAGACAATCGGCTCTATCGATGGTTTCTAAAGCATGAGAGATCGGATGATCAGATGAATTGTCTCTAATGTCGTGTGTCTGATTCGATTTTCAAGACTCTCATCTTGGACGCGAGAGAATTGCGGTGGATCTTCAAAAGTTGAGCGGTCTTGCCCGGTCTCCACTCACATTGATCAAGAGCGCGCAGAATGAAGTCGCGCTCAAATGCATCTCTTGCCTGATCCAACCCCAGGTCTGTCTTCACATCTCTTGGAGGTCTTTGTTCTTCGTGCGTAAAAAGATCGGAGGGAAGATCGCTCGTCCGAATCCATCGGCCATCGGCTCCAAGGGCGACCAGACGCTCTATGAGGTTTTCCAGCTCTCGGACGTTGCCGCGCCAGGGACAGGTTTCCAAAATGCTCATGGCATCGAGGCTTATGCCGGGCACTTGCTTTTTGAAATGTCGGTTCAACTTGGCCAAAAAGTGATTCGCAAGGAGCGGGATATCACCTTCGCGCCGCCGCAGCGGGGGCAGTTCGACAGGGATGACTTTGAGCCGATAGTACAGGTCGCTGCGAAATTCTCCCCGCTCGACCAAATCCTCGATGCGAGTGTTGGCCGCCGCAATGACACGCGCGTCCGTCTTGAGAGTCTGATGGCCGCCGACTCGCATGAATTCGCGCTCCTGCAAAACCCTCAGCAGCTTGGCCTGTGACGAGAGCGGAAGGCTGGAGATCTCATCCAGGAAAAGGGTGCCTCCGTTGGCAAGCTCGAATTTTCCGCAGGATCGAGCAAAAGCCCCGGTGAAGGCCCCCTTCTCATGGCCAAAAAGCTCACTCTCAATCAGCTCCAAAGGGATCGCGCCGCAGTTAAGCGCCATGAAGGCTTTCTTTGACCGATGACTTGCGGCGTGAAGCGCTCGGGCAAATAGCTCCTTGCCCGTCCCGCTCTCCCCGGTGATCAGGACGTTGCTCCTGATAGAGGCGATCTTCTCAATGTTTGCAAAGAGATCATGCATGACGCTGGACCGACTAATAATCTCTATGTCGCCGACTTTGAATGCCTCACCGGGAGTGGGACGAGGAATCGGACGTTCCAGGGAACGTTTTGTGAGTGCCCCCTCGACGGCTTGGAGGATCTGTTCCGGCTCATACGGTTTGGTGATGTAGTCGAAGGCGCCGTACTTCATCGAGGACGTGGCCTCTTGTGCAAAGTTAAGCGCCGAGACCATGACGACGCCGATTGACTCATCATAGGCTCGTATACGTTTCAGGGTTTCAATACCATCGAGCCTGGGCATTCGAACATCAAGGAGCACCACATCGAAGGGACGTTTCCGGATAAGTTCCAATGCGAATAAACCGTCTTCGGCCAACTCGGTATCGTAGTAATCCTCGCAAATAACCTCAAGAGCCTCTCTTGCGCCTTCCTCATCATCGACGATCAGAACGTTGGGCCGACTTTCACACACGGTTTGTTGCATGGTTCTCCAGGACCTCGTTGGTTGTCTGCCGGCCTATTACCATACTTGTGATTTTTCGGTCAAGGCTCACTCTCCACTCGCATCTCACCCCACATTCAGCGACGACCCCCTTCGGCGGAGATCTGATCTCACAGCAAATCTGTTTTAAGGATCAGGTCTATGTGTCTTGGCAAGGCATATTGACTTTGGAGAATGAAATCCACTACCTCAGGATGTTCTGTACCCTAGGTGACATTGGGAGGGCGCTGGCTCACGAAGGCAGGGTGATTTCCTGGATAAAGACAGAGTAAGAGGGTTTCCGGCAGGGGATACTCTCACACCCTATCAATCCTTATCAGGGCGGTCCCCTCGTGTTCTATGAATCACAATTTTTTGAAAAACCATGCTGGTTCTCCCGGCCTCTGCAACACCTTCCCGGTGCAGACTAAGTGATTGCAAGCCCATAATACATCCCACGGAATTTCCTGCAGATGCTCAGCTAAAGCAACATAGGAGATGAAGGAGTCTCGCGACAGGATGGATAAGATTCTGAGTTCTAGAGAAGTCGTAATGTGAGGACTAGCGATTTCGGACGCGTGCTCTTCACCGTCGCTGCACCAGAAGATGTGATCCTTCCAAAGGATAAAATGGCTGCGGCACCCATCAGTTCGCCATACCGATGGAAACAGGGTCAATGTTCCATGTCGGCGGTACAAACGCCAGGCGGCGCCCGAACGCGGATCGAGGTTAACGGTAAGGCCTGTGTCGCAGCCGTCCGGACACAAGAATACCAAGGAGCGCACACAAACGCGCTCAACAACCACGCAGTCTCCTGGCTGTTGCAATAAGGCTACGGCCTCATGGTTCCGCTGGACTGTTCCAAGTTGTCGGATACGCGCTATCCAGTTCATGCTTCCGCCTCCTGTATTGTTCGGGTTGGTAATGGCCAATCGGGGGTATCGCCTCGGGCCAAAGCCCCTTCTGCTGAACAGGTAATGCAACCGGGTTCGGGGTTGAGGCGAGCACTGCGGACCGTCCCGGTCATTGCGTCATAATATTGAAGACGGGATCGTACCGGGATACCGGTAACCACGCCGAGAAACATTGTGGTAGCCAGAGAGACAGCAGTCGAATTGAGAGAAATGACTGCTGGCTGTTTTACCCCCTGCCCTATGGAAAAATACGGGTCGGCACGGCGATGAGCTTCACTGAGCAGTTCCCTTCGTATTTCATTGGGATCAAGGGCCTTCTGGCAAGTGAAACAGCCCAAGCCCGGTGCCAGCATTTGGGCGCGTCCCCCTATATCGATCACGACCCCATTTTTAGGCAGGATTGCCACTCCCATGTCGATGCAGGGGATAAGGTACTGGTAGGCAAGCTGGTTAATCAGGTTTCTGCTGCCATGCGTATCAGTGCAGCAGAAGATGAAATCGACCTCCGCCAGGCGGCGCCCGATTCCCGGTGCGAGTACATCCTCGGGGATTGCAAGTATCTCTGCTGATGGTCGAATCCGGCGGATCAGACGCTCGACTACCTCGGTCTTCTTTCTTCCGACATCCTCCGGTTCACTGCCGACCATCCGGTTTCGATTGGTTTCCTCAACAATATCCTTATCGATCAGGAGATATGAACTGACTCCCAGGTGGGCGATTTCTTGCGCTACAGCGGAACCTGTACCGCCAAGGCCGACCACCCCGATCTTTAAGCGACCAAGGAATTGTTGGCCGATTTCGCCGAACAAAAGAATCTGTCGATCATGGGCAGCTTCCAAAAGCGCTGGCCCACTTGGATCGAAATGAAAGATGAGGTTCCGACCAACTTCTATGACCCGTACTGGGGTGGTTGCCGTGAGTGTTCGGGCGCACATCTTCTCCCGGCCGATGAGAAGCGCCAGATGAGGTATCCCCGGTATCCGACTGTCGAGGTACGATCCAGCGAGCCCATCTGTCTCATCATCTAGAGGGGAAAAGGAGGGTGGACCCGATTGCCACGGATGCGAATGACAGTAAATCAAGGACCATCGCCCTCTTGCCGCCCGCTTTTCCAGGGGGAGGAGGAACTCGGTTTTGAGTTCTGCAATCCGGTCAGTTCGCCTTTTATATGCCCCCTCTGGAACTACCTGGATTTCACGGACGAGTAAGCGCCATCCGGCCTGATCACGGCACACTGGCGCAGCTAAAAGAATCGCGCAACTCTCGAATTGCTCCTGACGGAACCTATTCATAAGTTCGGTAAGCTGCGGGGCGGGAAACACGAGGTCTATCACCGCAGTTCTCCAAATCGTGCCATGATCACGGCCAGATAAGTTAAAAGATCATCGCGGTTGGCGTTCCAGTTGTTCGGCTGAACATGCCAGGAGTACCATAGTCCCGGCAGGTTTACCTCGGGAACGGGATTGTCCAGCTTGGCATTTTGGGGCATCCGGTTCCCCTTCAATCGGAGTTCCTTATCCGCCCAAAAACAGTCCGGCACGGCGTTCGGGTACCCGAGTGGGGCAATGAACCTGATAGCGCTGAAACCCATTGACCAGCCGGGCGGAAGCGGCATGCCCGGCACTGTGATGAGCGCCGCTCCGCTAGGCAGCATTGCGAGCGTCGCCTCAGGGTAACGCTCCTTGAGCTTTGAGAAATGCCGGTTCAGGATGGCTGGCATCATTTCTTACATCCCAAAATTGGCAGGGGGCCTGGAGAAGAAATGTTTGGGTCCGCCCTCTCCGTGACCATAAGCGAGCGAGACCATCAAGGTATCCGTAATCACCGTGTCCTCTTCGTTCCCGTGCCCTTCGAGCACTAGGTCATGAGCCGGATCGAAAGCAGCGACCGCACTCTTGATGAGCGCTTTCAGTTGGCTACCGGAAAGGCTTTCGTCCGGGGCCTCAATCTTCGTTTCTCCGTAAAAAAAGAAATAGTTGTTGTTCCCAGAGTGGTTGTCTTTTTGCGTCATGGTTCGTCCCTTTCGTGGTTGGTTGTTATTTCCTGTCCCAGGGAGGGCAAGGATCATGACCGTGACTGTCGGACCGGGAGATTTTGCCGTCCCGGTTATGAATGACCAGTTCAGTCTCTTGGTTGCGACTAATCTCGCGCGCTCGGTCAATTGCATCCTGTTTGGTGTCGAAGTGACCGGACGAGCGGTTTGCCCCTCCCTTTTTAATGTCCCAACCACCATCGGGGCCGGGAACTACGTGGTGAGAATCTCGCTTCCCTTTCATCATCTTGACCTCCATTGCGAAATAGGGTAATGATTGCTAAAATGCAATCGCCCTGGAATATTTCATATCTCGAATTTAATTGCAAGAGTAAAATTTAAGGAGGAAGTATGAAGGGAAACTTTGACACTGGCGCTTTCTGTTCGGCATTAGACAGCCAGCGCCGGGCGAAAAAACTGACTTGGAAGCAGGTCGCCGAGGAATCAGGCGTGAGCGCCTCAACGCTTACTCGTATGACCCAAGGGAAACGCCCGGACGTTGACGGACTCGCTGCATTATTGGCCTGGTCCGGTCTCAATGCTGATGATTTTATCCGGAGAGAGCAATCTGTGACTCCAGAGCCGCTAGCTCAAATTACAGCCTTGTTGCGTGCGGATAGAAATCTCTCGACCGAAAGTGCTGGGGCCCTTGAGGATATTATCCGGGCAGCATACGAACGTTTTCGGGAGAAATAGCCATGGGCTTACCGTACGGATTTAAAGCAAAGGCGAATCGCATTGCTCTGGACTTTAGAAAACGATTAGGCCTCAAGCCGGAAAGCCCGATCGATCTGAATTCCCTGGCTGAAATCTTGGAGATTCCTATTGTCCCTCTGTCTGCTTTTCGGAAAAGCCACCCGGATCAGGTACGGCAATTGACTCGATTTGACCGGGACGCCTTTTCCGCAGTGCTGATTCCATTGGGCGGAAACATGCGGATACTCCTTGTAAATGATTCTCATTCGAGGGGAAGACAAAACAGCAGCATCGCACACGAACTATCACATGTAATTCTTAAACATCCGCCCACGGCTCTTTTTGACAGCTCGGGAAAGAGGAACTACGATGACGGCATCGAAGGCGAAGCTAACTGCTTGGCCGGACTTATCCTAATAACCAATGAAGCCGCAATGTATATTGTAGACAGCTCTCTTCCGCCTTCAGAGGCTCGTGATCTGTACGGGGTGAGCAATGATATGCTGCAATATCGGTTGAATATTAGCGGAGCACGACTTCGGGCTGCACGCACCCGCAAGTACTCCCGGACATCGTAGTGCTATAAATCAGTCTCGATTGCTCTTGTAGGAATTGCGAAAAGGTCACATCACAAATCCTTGGTTGGAGCGACTTCGCTCGTTGCGTTGCTGCATGTTCTCTCTGATTCTTTCCATCTTGTGTTTGTATTGAAGCTCGCGGGCTTTCGTCAACTTACGAGCGAGCTCCGGCTGGTCTCTGGCGAGCAGGCGTTCAGCGATCTGTTGCGCCGGCGATTTGTAAATGCTGGAAACCCTCTCCCGGCCGTATTCCTGCAGCCAATCTACACGCTTGCGCAGTTGGAGCTGACGAATGCGGAGATGCTCGTGAGTTTCCGACCACGTGTTCATACGCTTTTGATAATTGCCCTTGCGGGCGAGAAGGCCGGTCGGCTCTCGGGGCTTGTTTTGGTCGTGTTCGTGTATCCGATTGCCATGCCGATCCAGCACGGCCTGGGCTTTCTGTTCCGCTCGCCTGGCCTTGGCTTGAATGGGCTTTAAGAGTTTTTGGATCTCGACCTTCCAGAGGGCTTCCAGGGAAGGTAGATCATCAGGCAAACTTTTCTGTTCTTCTTCCGATTCAGGACCAGGCTGTGAGGCTTGTTGAGATTTCAGCTCTCTTTGTCCATTTTCGAGAACACCCCAAGGTCGTATTCTCTCATCATCTGGCTCAAGGCCAGGATCTTTTCCCTGGGGGCCGAGGTGCCTTCCTTGTTCCGGATCTCGGCCAATGTTTTCAACAGGTCCTCGGTCGAGTATCCCTTGTAGCTTTCGGGTAAGTTTTTGTTTTCCATTTTCCGTCCTCACGTTCCTGATAAGAAGAATAATTCGACCCGCTTCCGTTCGCGTCAGGCTGTCAGCAAGCTCTCCAGCCGGCAGGTCGATTCCTTTTGTCTGGAGAGCAGTTTTGAGCGCAGCCATGGTCTTTTCGTCCACCTGCAATCGGGGATCGCCGGCAAGGGCCACCACGCATGTAACATTAACACCATCGTCGTTCAGTGCCCGTATGAAATCCTTTACGGAACCTCCCGTGGTAAGGAGGTCATCGACTATGAAGATCTTCTTGCCTGCAAATTTCTCTCTGACGATCACCGGATCGACACTCATGTAATCCCGTGGATGAAAGGGCCTCTCCATCCGTGCAATGTGCTTCATCTGCTGGGAATGGAGCACATCATAGAGTTGGTCGCCGGCACAATATTCACCGCCGAGTCGTTCAGCGAGCATTTTCGCAAGCTGGAAAGGGAGAATATTGGATCGCGTCGTGCTGGGCTGGGATACGAACATGACATTCGCGGCGCCGTCGATCAGGGCCCTGACGGCTTCCGTCTTTTTGTCATTCCACATCCGGGTGATCACCCTCTGAGCCGCATCCTCATCAGTTGCATTCTTTGCCGCCTCCCAATCGGGTGTCTTAAGGAGGGCTCTATCTACCGACACTTTGCCGGTCACATTGTTTTTCGGTAACACCGCCACTCGTGAGCTCCCTCTCGTGCCCTAGAAACTTCTGCTTTCCTCACCAGGTCAAAACGGGCAGGATAACGCTACGGATTTGAGATTCACCGACCGGGCCGAAGTATCGGGCATCGAAAGAAAACGGGCTGTGGTCGGACATGAGCAATACTTGACCTTCGCTCAGGGTGTAGCCATTGGCCGGATAATGCGGCATTGGTCTCCCCGCCTTGTCGGCATTGAAGGGCTTGCTGTTGGGGACCAGCTCACCGTTCACGTATAAGCCCTCGGCGGAAACCGCCACATGATCCGCGGGAACACCCATGATTTTCTTTATCATCAATCCATAGCCGCCCGGGCAAAAACCGGCCCCGATGTACCCCCGCGCTTTCGCTTCATCGAATTCCGCCGTTTTCGGCGGGCAGAAGATCACCATGGTTCCTTTTTCAAGCGGCGCATCGACCTCCCAATACACGCCCACCGGGTAGCTCGCGGTGGTATTGATCCTGGCGCCGGCGACGGCAAACCCGATCACCGCAACCGAAACTGCGGCAATACCCAATACAACGCCCTTCAAAACACGTTTCATAGTGTGATCCTCTCCTCTTCGTGTACGGGCGCCGTTAGCAGCTTGTCGGTGTGCTTGGGGGACTCGATTTCGGCCCTGGCTTGAAAAATCGGGTCCTGGAAATAGAGCGGCTGGCGGCCGTAAATTGCCGGGAACCCCGCACAGTAAATCACCATGTCGCCCGCGTGAGTGATACGGTCGTTGGCGTCTTTTTGGGGCCCAGGCATCCGCAGGCATTCGTCCACGGTGAGCAGCGGCCGTTGAACTTCCTGAATCGTTCGCGACACCTGGCCCATCAGAACGCTGGCTCGCCGCCCGCTGGTGGTGATTTGCTCCTTAACGATGGTGGTCTGGCCGGTAAGCCTCGATAGGTGGTCGGCGGTTTCAACACGGTTCGGCGGAAACGCATTCTGTATGTGGCAGTTCGAGGATATGCTTTCGTCTTTCCCGTATCCGGATGTTCTGTTCTGAAGCTGGTTAATGTCCTGAACGATCAAGTAGCACTTGATCCCATAACCGGCGACAAAGGCCAGCGATTCCTGCATGATTTCAAGCTTTCCCAGGCTTGGAAACTCGTCCAGCATCATCAGCAAGCGATGCTTGTAATGCGGCTTCGGCCGCCCCTTCTCAAAGTCCATACTGTCGGCCAGAAGCCGAACGATCATGTTTACCAGGATGCGCACCAGGGGCCGCAAGCGCGCCTTGTCGTTTGGCTGTGTCACGATGTAGAGGCTCACCGGGTCCTCATGGTTCATGAGGTCTTTGATGCGAAACTCGGACCTGGCGACGTTTCGCGCAACAACCGGATCACGGTAGAGCGAGAGGTAAGACTTTGCGGTCGATAGAACGGAACCGGCTTCTTCCACCGGTCTGTCCACCATATCGCGGGCCGCCGCGCCGACCACTGGATGGTTTTCGCCGTTGATGTGGCCGTACTTCATCATTTCCAACCATAGCTCATCTACACCTCTGCCGGGATCGGCCAACATCGCATCGAGGGCGGGCAGAGTGGCTGGGGCCCCTTCTGCCCTGCTCTTGTAAAGCAGGTGCAGGATGCAGCCGACGATCAGAGATTGAGAGGTCTTCTGCCAATGATCGTTAAGGCCTTGACCGTGCGGGTCCACGATAAGGGTTGCCAGGTTCTGTACGTCCCCAACTTCGTATTCGGTCCCCAATCGGATTTCTTCCAGGGGATTGAAGCCTATGCAGCCAGTCAGCCTGGCCGGCTCGAAGCGCAGGACCTTATTTCCCGCATGCTGTTTTCGCCAGCCCGCGGTCAGGGCCCACAATTCGCCCTTGAGATCGGTGATAACGGCGCTGTGCTTCCAGCTTAGAAGTGTGGGCACAACCAGTCCAACCCCCTTGCCGCTTCGGGTCGGCGCATAACACAAGATGTGCTCCGAGCCGTTGTGACGGAGGTAATGAAGCCTGTTCTTCCGATCCAGCCAGGCGCCGACATAAACGCCGTCATTACCCAACAAGCCAGCCGCCTTGATGTCCTTCCGATCCGCCCATCGGGCCGATCCGTGCATGAATTCGTTGGCCTTGGGCTGTGCTGCACGAATCATCCGGACAATGACCAGGCCGATCATGCCGAGGGATGAAACGATCATCCCGATGCTCCCGGCTTTCATGAAGGCATCGGGATATTTCGCATACCACTTGCCCGCCCATGCCAGGATCATCCAGGGGGGATAAATGCCACCCCGGTTCCACCCCAGCACCTCCTGGTATCTAAATTCATGGGCAAAGAACTGCGTAGCGGCGGCCATCCCTGAAACCAAGGCGAGCAATACCAAGATCGCCTGCAATACCCTGCCACTGCCGCGCTTTTTCTGCCGTACTTGCGGCCCGACCGCATTGTTCCGCCTTTCGGATCTCATCATTTCCTGCTCCGCCCCTTTACCTGGATCACTCCGCCGGCCGTAACGCTCACGGAATCGCCCACTTTGACCCTTTGCAATCGCCGGGCTATCGCGCCATCCACCGGCAACACCGAAATGAGATCGTCTTTTCTTAAAAGCGCGAGGGCCTGCCCATCCACTTGCCGCACACCTGCAAAAGAAACCTCGCCTGCGTGCAAGGCGTTGAACAGTTTGTGCTCCGGAATATCGAAGATCCGGGTTCGCTTTTGGTTTCTTTCATCGATGTACTTATCGGCGGAGGCATGGGAAAGCTCTTTGCCGGCCATAATAGCCGTGCGCCGTTTTTCAAGCTCCGGATCATCGAAATGGATATCGAGCCTTGCCGCCGCGGCTGCCATGACTACTTGTTCCTTAAACTCCGCACTGCCGTTCACGGTGATGTTCTCGCCATAGCGGTGCATGGCCATGCGCAAAACGGCTTCCAACCCCTCGCGGCTCGCCCCTTTCGCTACGTGGAGGAACTCGCCATCGTCGCGAACAACGGCATCTTCCAAGCGATAGATGACCGTGCCTTTCTTCGTGACTGAATCGACAACAGCCCCCGGGGGCATGCCCTGATGCTTCGGTGGTGATTTGGAGGAAACGGTGTCGCCTTTCAAGCGAAAGCGGGCCTGTCTGGCTCTGAGCACCTCCAAGGCTTCCTTGTTGCCCTGCTCGGCCTTGAGCTTGAGCCAATCATTCCATACCCGGCGCTTGTACCTGTCATATACGGCCTGGCGTTCCGCCTGGTATTCTTGATTGATCTTCTTGATCTCCGTCTTCAGTTCTTTGCTGACCAGGCCGTACAGCACCCGTTTTCCAAGTCCCCCCTTGGTCAGCTTGATCGCTGCCCGCTTCAATCGTCCCGATCGCTTTGCAGCCTCGATAAGGCGATTCTTCCTTTCTCTGGCCGTTTTCCACGCATCCGCCCTCGCCTGCATATTGCGGCGCAGCTCCGCCTGGTATTCGGCATAAAGCTCCGTCGTATCCACACGGGAACGGACCGGCTTCTTCTCGTAGCAGCGTTTGGGCTGCTCATGGGCTTGCTTCTCCGCTGGTGGCTGAAAGGCGCCAAGACGGGCTTCCAGAGCATCCTTGGAACATTTGCCGCTAACCGAGCTCGCCTTGACCACGGTCCCGCTTCGGTCGGTCATGACCAGGCCGTTGCCCCTTTTGCGCAGCTCGAGGCCGTTCTCGCTCATGACTTTGTGCAGTTCACCCCAGGACTTTGCCGCTTCGATCTGCGGCAAGCATTCGCGCCGTATCCACCCGATCAGGCTTTCGACGCCGGCCGCGTTTTCCATGTCAGCGGCCTTGACCTGGCCCGCCGTCTTCTTCGGGGTGTGGTTGTCGCGCTCCAGGCCATATTCAAGCTCGAGCCTGGCGCATAGCTCGCCCAGCTTCTTGTGATCGTAATATGGCTCCAGAATCGTATGGCGAACGGGGTGGATCTTGTTGATGGAGATATGAACATGAAGGTTGTCCGTATCGTGGTGAACCACGCTGACACGCTGATGATCTTCGTACCCCAGGCCGTTACATATGCGATCCTCGATGGCTTTAAGGATTTCAGGGGATGGGGTCTCTCCGGATCGGAAGGAAACCAGGAGATGGTAGGTTTTATCGGTTTCGGCCCTGGTGTTTTGGGCCTGTGTAGCCTTGGCTTCCATGGCGGCCCAATGGGGATCGTCGGAATGACAGTTCGTTACGGTGACTTTGCCCACGCGCTCCGTTTTGCCCTGCCGGTTAACGAGATAGTTGACCAGGCCGGTGAAGTTGCTCTTTTTGATGCTCTTGATCGGGATTCGTTTCGCGATCATGGTCACTCCGCCGAAGTCTTCAGATCTTTCTCACCTTCTCAAGCAGCACCTCTTGAATTTCCCTGATTTTTTCCAGGGCACCCAGGATGGTTTGACTCAGTTGTGCCCGGTCGTACATTGCAAGGCGCTCATCGTTCTTCAGCCACATCTTGAGTAAGCCCCCAAGACGGCCCAGGTCGGCGTTCACCTTTGCGAGCTCCGCCACGGCCTGCTGATCCAAAACGCCCTTGATCTCGTAGCCGAGGCCCACATTCCGGAGGTAGGCGGCAATCGTCAACCCGGCCGCACTGGCGTTGGCCTTGATGGCGTCTTCTTCCTCCGGAAGCACCGGAACACGAAGATGCCTCCCGTTTTTGCGCGTAACGTTTTCCATCGTTCTAACTCCCGCGGCCCCGGCCGCTGCTTTGGACGGCGGTAGCCGTCTCGCCTCGCAGAGCAGGATGCCCGTTGAGCGCGAAGCGCGAATAAGGGGAAGTGAAGTTGGATGGCCGGCTTGTCCGGTTAGCCAACTTCACACATCCTGCCCCGTCTTCTCATCCAAACTCCAGGGAGGAAACGGCCCGCCAACGAGACGGAGTGGCATTCATGCAATATTCTGACGTTAATTGTCGATATCCATTAAGAACCATGCATCACAAGCCTGTTCAAACGTTTATAATCCAAGATTTAATGATTCTGCAAGTAAATTAGATGGTATTCAATCGATACTCTTGGCAGCATGCATGATAACAACCGAAAATCGTGTTGATTTTGTTGTGCAACCATGCTAGCAATAGGGAAGCAAGGGTGAAGGGTCCCCTTGTTGGTGGCGGGAGTGAATAGAACTCTGACAAATAATCCATAGCCTGTATGGAATGACCAACACAGATGGCAAAGAGTCTATCGGAACGCATAGCAGAACGTGTGAAGAAGGAGCCGGGCAAATCCAAAAGATCCAATCGGATGATCTTCATTGCACTCCGAGGCGAGATCGAGAAAGCGCTCAACGACGGCTGGACGGTCAAGGTCATTTGGGAAACCCTCCGAGACGAAGAAAAGGTAACGTTCAGCTACCAGGCATTTAATCGGTACGTGAAACAGCTGATTAAGGATCAGCCCCCTACCCCGGACGAGGCGGCTACGGAAACGCCGGAGAAGCCATCCAAGCCAGAGGGCATAAAAGAATTCAAATTCAATGCCAATCCCAAGAAGGAGGACTTGATCTGATGTCGAAAATCCACATGATGCTGCAGGGTAAGGGCGGGGTGGGCAAATCCTTTATCAGTGCCATGCTGGCCCAATACAAGAAATCAAAAGGACAAGCGCCGCTTTGCATCGACACCGATCCCGTGAACGGGACCTTTCACGGCTACAAGGCGCTCGATGTCACAAAGCTCGATATCATGGAAGGCGACGAGATCAATTCGCGCAAATTCGATATGCTCATTGAGCTGATAGCGGGCAATGGGCATGATGACGTCATCGTCGACAATGGGTCCAGCACCTTCGTACCGCTGTCTCATTACCTGATCAGCAACGAAGTGGGGGAGTTGTTGAATACCATGGGGCACGAGCTGGTGATACATACCGTCGTGACGGGCGGACAAGCGCTCCTGGATACCATCAACGGCTTTTCTCTGCTCGTAAGCCAGTTTCCGGAGCCGGCCCTGTTCACTGTTTGGCTCAATCAGTACTGGGGACCCATCGAGCATGAAAAGCGAGGCTTTGAAAAATTCAAGGCGTACCAGGATAACAGGGCCCGGGTCTCGGCCATTGTGACCATCCCCCAGTTGAAGGAAGAAACATTCGGTCGCGACCTGTCGGATATGCTGCAAGAACGCCTGACGTTCGATGAAGCCCAGCAGATGGATTCCCTCACCATCATGACCAGGCAGCGACTCAAGATCTTCAAGAGCAAGCTGTTCGAGCAAATGGATAGCGCGGTGGTGCTATGACCGACGTCGAAGAGCTCATACAGGAAATCGCGCTCAAGCACGGTATCACCGTGAGCCGTGACGACCCTATCCTGATCCTTCAAACGATCAACAAACGGCTGATGGAAGACAGCGCCAAGGCACAGCGGGAGATGCTCGACCATTACAAGGAAGAAATCGAGGTCCTGGCCAAGCGCTGGGGGGACGATGCCAAGACCAAGGCGGAAAAGGTGCTCAACGCCGCTCTGGCCGCGAGCCGTGAAACCATGGCCAAAACTGCCCAGGAAACGGCATCCACGGTCAAACAAGCGGTCGCGCAAGAGGTTGAAGCCAGCCTAAAGAAGCTTCATGCGCCGGTACGCAATGCACGCAGCCTGGTCTTCGCCAACGTGATCGCGGCCGCCATCACCCTGGTTGCCGCATTCGTGGCGTTGCTGGCACTCCGGTAACCAGTTGTCGTTTCCCAGACACGTGGAGAAGCAGAGTCCTTGAGCATCGCTTATGCCCCACGACCGAATCGATCTAAGGGTAGCAGGGCTCATGAGCACTTGCCAGCTTGATATTCTTCTGCATCAGGCGTGTTCATTACAGGACTCTTGGTCGAGGCCTATTGATTACGACTCTCTTTATCTTCAGCACATCAAAGATATGCCCTACATTCTCAGAGACGGGCACGCGCCCGTCCACGACTATGTCTGCGAGATCTTTAAGTGAATCCCTTACTTCTATTTCGGTTGAGTGTTGGTCAAGAACCTTTAATCCTGCTCCATGGCTCCCATCTCGGTTCACAATCCTGTCCAATCTGGTCTCTTCATCGATGGATATATGGATGAGTAACATATGAGAAGGTTTGGTGAGTTTTTTGAGTGATCCGAGAATACTCGAGTGCCTGATACCGTCGATCACAAGGTTGTCCCCGGCCCTCCAGCCAACCCAAGCCAGCACATTGCGGCAAAATTCGTCTCCATTTTCAACCAGGTGAGCTCCGATCTCTTGCAGGATCTCTCGACGTTCAGGAAGCTTCTGCTTTTGTGCCTCATTTCGCACATAATCACCAAAACCGGCCCTTCCCCATCCGAGAGATTCTGCCAGCATTTTAGAAAGTGTGGATTTGCCGCTCCCGATGGCCCCTGAAAACCCAATGATTGTTGCCTTCTTGGGTATCGACAATTTGAGCTGAGGATCTCTTGCGCTCAAGACCACCCATCCCCTCCTGTCGCGTTTGATGTATTTGATCGGGTCAATTGCCTTGACCTTCCTGACACGCATAAGCGTCGCATAAGATGCGCGTCTCCGGGAGTTCCAGAACTCTGGATCCTGCGCGCATAGCATCTGAGTGAATTCGTCCCTGATCTCATCCCAGGACTGAGGATTAAGCTCATAGAACCAGACCTGGCCGACCTGGCATATCGCGATGATCGGCCCTCCAGATCTCTTGAGGAGCAAGATATCATCTTTCTGGACTTCGCCATATGGGGCGATACGGTTGATCGAAAATCTCGATTCGACCGTCTTTTTTCCGTCAAGAATATACTGCAAATACGGTTCAACCAGGACCGCAAGGTGGATGCCAAAAGCGGCTGGATTCCTGGTGGCTGAATTCAGATAGGGTTCCCAGAAAGGGTCCTTCTTTACTGCCTCCCTCAACTCAACCATCAACGAATACCACGACTGCATATCAGACGTCTTCTTCATCGAGCAAGTACTCGGCTTGCTCTGATTGGACAATTGATCGTAACTGGTTTTCTGCGATGTGAACCATTACGGATTCATCATCAGTCAGTGGCCGTCCTAGCGTTCCAGCGATCTTCTCATCCGGGGAACCGCCGTCAGCAATAGCTTTCATGATCAGCTGCGCCGCCCAGGTGTTCCGACACTTGAATATCCGGTTCCCGGATGTCCAGATATCGACAGATGCCCTTCTTTCGTCTAGCCTGCTCACAGAGGTCAGGATGTCTCCATCAACGATTTTTTCCAGGCATGGGTCTGAAAAACAGCTTGCGTTATCTTGCCGTCGAAGCCTGAACCTGATCCCCTGGATTGTCTCGTCGATCCATCCCTGTTCTGTCAAACAGCCCCGAGGTCTTGGGATCTCAGGGCAGCACTTGCGCTCAAACACAGCCAGATTGCCGCGTCTCCATCCTCTCGGCACCCGGCGGAGGCCCTCAGCCTTGAGCGCATTCCTCTCGAAAGGAGGGGAGACATATGGCAGTATCCCTTCTATGACCTCGATCAACGCGAATCCAAGGTTTTCTGCCCATCCCACAGTCTCTTTCCATTCCCGGCTGATCCCCGGCCTTGTCCCGATAGGAGGCGTGCTCAATAACATAAAACCACCTTGGCAGCAAACCAGTGTTGCCGACCACAGGAAGGATTTGACACATTCCTCGTACCAAGGAGGGTCGCTGATCACCAGATTCGATGATATCCTCGGAAGATCATCTGCCATCAAGTCGCATGGAATGACCGTCCCTCCGTGCAGATTTTGTCCGGAAAAGAACTCAGTCATTGACCTGTTTGTTTCGAACAAGATCAGCCGTCGCGGGTAGCCCACTCGGATGGCTTCCCAAAACACGCTTGGCACTCCGAACAAGACAATTACGTCTTCAGGTCTGGTGAGGTTGAGGCCTCTGTCGAGGATATGCGAGATCGCTTCTCTCCCGAATCTCCACTCATAGTCCAATGGGTGTGGGACGGGCAGGCGAGATAAACTTTCAGTGATCGAGATGAGGCGTGTTCGCCCTTGGTCCTTCCAGGAGCATGCTGATTCTTTGATTTTTTGCGAAATCTCGTTCCGTATATTTCCCGCAGAAGCAAGCCGGTCGATAGACCTCAGCACTGTGCCTGGGTAAATACTGGGCAAGGAGATGAGAAGATCAGAGAAATCGAGCATTCCTGAATCGATTGAATTCAGGACAAGGTAATCCACGAGACAACGGAATTCTTCATACTCACTGGCTGAGTACATGACAATCACTTGCGCCCGCTTAGCGGGACGTCAGCAATATTCTGGTTTCTTTGCTCTGCCGGGAACCGGTCTTCCAGTTCTTTGTTCCAGTATTCGATAACTATATGCTGGTTCTTTAGTGCAAGCCTGGTTTCATCGGTGAGCCGGGATTTCACGGGTGTGAAATCAATGATCTCCAATGGGACCGTTCGAAGCGGCAAATTCTCGTCAAGTGATTGGAGAGCGTCCACAAACCGTTTCATCTCGTCCCTGAGGTCAGTACAGGAATGAGTCGTAAAGGTGGTATAGGCATAGAGATCTAGCTTCAATGTTAAGAGTCTCCGCATCATATCAAATTGGCACCGGTACAGATCCTCGTCTCTGCGCGTATTGAAAGAGAAAGATTGAGGTGAATAGCCTTTGAAGCAGCAGACTCTGCTGTAGTTCCTGTAACTCTGGATAAGATCCCTGTCTGACTCGGAGAGGAAACGCCAGAAGAAATCAGTACTGAGATTGTCATCTGACCAGAGATACACGGAATCATCCAGCCCACGATCCTTCAGCGCCTGCATCATCAAAAGGACCCATTCCGGAGCTAGGTCCGGCTGACCGCCTGACAAATCAATCACCAGCGGAGGGTCTGGTTGATCCAAGTATCGATCTACAAGCGTGCCTGGACTGAGCCAACCTGAGTGTTTCAGGTCGGCACTGATTAGGTCGTATGGTACGAAACAGTACCAACAACTGAAATTGCATGCAGCAATCTGGAACACCTGAGCCCTGATGATATCAACCCGCTCCAATCCAAACGCTTTGCATACAGGGTCCATGGGCAGAGGGTCAGGAGGCCAAGAGCTGGACCCCGAAGTACTCTTACGGCGGAAGTGTCTGATCCGGCCAAAACCGTCGCAGTTAAGTGGAGCAGAGAGATCCTTTTCCTGTTCTGAGCCAGAAAGGCTGGCGATCAAAAGTCTTCCAGCGTCTTTGTCGATGATGCGGTGACGCAGATTGCGCGAGATCTTTTCGATAGTTGAGCAGGTTTTCATGTTTCCGCCCCAAAATGAAGGAGATGATTGCGGCGATACCTGGATAGAGACTATGATTTGCGGCGTATTGATGGTACATATTCGCCGTTTTCTGTCAGCTGCAGGCGCTCGTCGATATAGAGCATCAGCAGATCCGTGAAATAGGCTATCTGTCTGTCAGTAAGAGCCTGTCCCATAGGAACACCATGCCAATCTTCCATGCATTTCCGACAACACGTGGCGGTCGCATGCTGGGCATAGTAGAGCACATTTCCCTTTTTGGGTGTCTGATAACCATCGCGGTATGGATTGGCGTCCCCTACTGAGGATCTCAATCTTCTTTCGGCCGCCGCCTTCATACCTGATTTGCCCTTGCGACGAGCATGGTTTATGGCTTTCTCATCTATGTCTATATGCCAGTAACGATGGCGCCAGAGCTCGTATCTTAGCGCTTCAAACGTGTACTGCACATCGTCAAGGTCACGCTTGTGCGTCCTGCTCCAGTCTACGAGCTCAGCACCACAATATCTGCACCTGCCTCCTTCGTCTGTTCCTTTCATCTTCTTGGTCTGTGTAAAACAATGCAGGCCGCTCTTGCAATCAGCACTGCTGCACGTGATCTCCAACGGTGCCAGCCGCCTCTTTCCTAAGGTCTCCGTCGCCATGGCATTACTCCTCTGGGAAAGCCAAAGCACGAGAAAGGAGGTCCCGATCAATGTCGTTTAAGGCTTCTAGATCGCAGCTCTGAAGGAGAATATCACGTGTGACTGCAACAGGTTCAAGTCCGCCTTTCTGTAGATTCTCAGCTGCTCCCCACCAGTTAATCCCCTGGAGCGAGAGCCGAAAGGCCATGTAGTTCGCAAGCGCATCAACAGGTACATCTTGTCGTACAGCAACCTTTGGCACGACACTTTTAAGCAACTCAACCGTGCCCCTTGCTTCCCTAACACATATCTGCGCCAATTGCTCGGCACGCCCGGCCAGGATCACATCCCCGGCAAACAAGCTCGCATCCTCTTCTTCTGGTGATTCTCTTCGTTCAGCGGAAACCGGGTCGGCTTCGATAAGCGAGAATTGCTGATTATCAGGGTCCTGGGTGACATGCCAGTATTCATGCAACAGATCAAATAGCCAACGTGCCTGAGAGTGTGTCCTTTGTTTGAGAACAATCACGTTGCGGCCATCGATACGCCAGCAAGCACCATGGAATGCTCCCGGATCGCTTAAAGGTAGCACAGCCACACCTAGTGACCAAATGTACCTCAACGCGTTCTCAAGGCTGAATTCGCGAAACATGGATATCACACCATTCCTGAACGCCATCGGGTCCGTAGGCAGCGTCTGTTTTGGCAGAGAGGCTGTTGCATCAACTGCCAGGATGGCCAGGTAATGAGCATAGACAATGTAAGCGTGCAGACGTCGCTCTTCAGCCCTGGATGGCACTTTAAAGTTAGCTGTGCCAGCGGCTACGGTATCAAACTGAAGGCTACCCTCACCAAAAATATCTTCAGATGACCAGCCATATATCTTACCGATGATCCTCGCCACCTGTATAGCGATACCTTCATCGACCTCTGTATCAGCGCGGCTAGATTCGAGATAAGGAACAAGATTTGAAGGTACTAATCTCCGTAATATGAAATTCAGATCGATGCCCGTCTCTTTCATCCTTCTGGACAAGTTAGCAAGAGACAGCTTGCCTTCCAGAGGACTGGCGATCTGCTTCAGCTTGAGGTTCAAGATATTGGCAATCTCAAGCAATCTTCCAAAACTCGCCGTCTTATAATCGGTTGCCTCATAACGTTGGATCTGCTGTTCTTTCAGACCGATCTGTTCAGCAAGATTTTTCTGTGTCAGTCCAGATGCAATGCGAGCTTTGATAATCGCTTCGGGCAATCTCTCAATATTCTCGATTTCACTGAAATCAACAATCCCGGAACGTAATGCTTCATATTCCCTCATCTCAGCACGCAGATCCTCCAACTGACTAAGGATCGCTTCTTTCTGAGCCTTTTGAAGCAGAGGATGAAGTTTGCTTCCTTTCGTATGGAGCTGCTGAAGGGCTTCTTCGAACTTTTTCGATTGTGATCTTGTTATACGATATTGCCTGTTATTTTTTATCATATCATAATCCTCGCAGATCTATCGCCACAATCCCTTTCGGATTGCCGGTATCCTTGTCTACTGCGAAGAATTCCAGAAACGTTTTCCCAGATGCATTCTCCACACATTCAGCTGGAAACAATTCCCCAAGATACTTTGCTTTCTGAGTTGCTCTGCCTCTGTCAAATGTCAATAGGATCGGATCAAGCCTCCCCGGGTCTACACCTTGAAGATCCCAGCACCCGTCAAAGTCCCCTGGAAGCTCTTTCGATGTGACAAAGCTACCGTCGAGATACGCTGTTTGGCAGCCAGCATCTTTCAGGGAAATGAGCGCTGCTTTTAGCCCCGACATGAGTCTCTCGCGGTACGGATTCCAGGCAAACCTCGATGAAAATTCCTGCCAATCGCAGCAATGGGTTCCGGGCGGTAATGTGCCATCTGAGTTGAACTCTGGTATCATAGCAACACAACGATAATGTTGTGTTGAGTGGAAGTCAATAAAAAAGTGAATTCAATAGCTTCGGGTATGATTTTCTGCACAGAAAAGCATGCGACATAGGGTCCAAAGATCAGATTCACCCCGACCTCATCATGAAGTTCACGTCATGGCGTATCTTCTTGATATCGCCCGCAGTTGCACTCCGGCGCCAGGACCGAGCCTCTGAAAAGCATCTACTCCCCGTACCTGCCTATGTAGATTTCGCCACCAGGGATATCATCAGTGGTTATCTCGCCGCCATGCAAGGAGGCGACAGAGGCAGCAGGGGGTTTCATGAGAAATCTGATTCTGAAACGTATTCTCAGAAGAAACGGTTATTTTTGAGAGAACAGTTTGTCTTTTACGGCTGACGAATAGATGTGGTCGCGAAAATATTGCTGACGCATGAGGTTCTTCTGCCCATCCCCAAGGCTCGGCATCAGCTTATTGGTTTTTCCGATTTCGGCATCGATCTGTTTCTTCTCTTCCAAGCTCATCTGGGTCCACCAGAGATAGAAGCAGTCATCCATTACCTTTTCGAGATGTTTTCGGCATTCCTCGGCAATTCGTGCTTCCTGTTCGGCTTGGATTTGGCGTCTTGATTTGAAGCCTTTTGGAAAAGTGTAGGGACCACTTTTCAGTGCCTTCCTCACGTATGTGGCCGGCGTCTGGATATGGCCATCATCATTGTGGGCAAGGTCCCAATCGGCGGCCTCGAAGGAATCCGCTAGCCTGGTGATGTCATAGCTCTGAGCTTTCCAACACCGGACGATCTCAGTGAAATCTTTTCGCCGCAGCCCCAGGGCATGGAGGTTTGGGTAAATCTCCGCAAACTGGGCAACAAGGTGTTGAACCATGGCGGATGCATCCCCGGCATCAATCGAACCGGGATTTCCTTCGATGGTATGACCCTCTGTCTGATACTCGGCCTGATACCCCGTGTGATCCTCAAGGGCTTTCTTGCAGGCAGACTCATTGAGTGTATACCGAAATCCCTGAAATTTTCCGGATACAAACTTAGCCTTATCCTTGATGATCAGCTGGTTCGAGAAGAGAACCTTCAGTATTTTTCTAATGCTGTTGTAGGAGATACCCGTATGGGCCGCGATCTCCCGCATGGCTGTAACTTTCTTCTCCTTTTCAAGAAGAAAAATTAGCACCTTGCGCTGAAGATCGGTGAGAGGGTAGACTTCAAAACCAGAGGGGGTATGATACTTCGTCTGATACTTGGTGTGGTACTCTGTCTGACCCTTGCCTTTAGTATCGTTTGAGTCATCTTCGGTTTCTATTGGGGACGGCATCTCCGCAACGGCGGCACTCTTGCCAGCATCAGATGGGGTCTCTTTCCGATTCGATACGAGATCCAATGTCCGAAGCACGGTTTGACCTTGAGCGGGATACTTCCCCTGATCTTTTCCATCATCGCCAACCGGCTTCTTGGCCTGCCTTTCTAATGCACCAATCGGACTCACTGTTGGCTTATTGCCGGCGTCAGTTGTGATGCTCGGGTCAGTACCTGGTATGATACTCAACGGGGTATTTGCGGGACTGCTTGGGATCTCTTCGTCGGCTGGCTGAGTTTTCTTCGTGGTGTCCTTAATCACCTCTGACGCGTCTTTGAATAGCGCTGAAATGATTCCCTCGTAGGGATTCACGGGCCGTTTCGTAGCCATCCCCTCCCCTCCCACGTTAGTCAAGCGTTTCTAAAATTTCCACGAGCTCCTTGGCTAGGTGGATGTAGGCTTGTGCTCCAGATGCCTGTTGCCTATACTTGATGATAGTCTGCCCGCTGGACTCGGCCTGTTGGAAAATGGTATTGGCCGGGATCGTGGTCTTGAAGATCTCGTTTTCCGAAAGAAACTTTTCCGCTGTCGATATCGTCGAACGGCAGATACTGGTCCTGCGATCAACCATGGTGATGAGAAGGCGCAAGAACCGAAGATCGGGATTCCCTTCGTTGCGAATTCCCTTGATGAAATTGATTGCGCGAACCAGACCGGTCAGACTGTGCTTACTACCTGATTGGTGGGGAACGATCACAAAATCCGATGCAAAGAGGCTGAGAATCAAAAAGGTCCCCAGGTTCGGCGGATTATCGATGACGGTAACGTCAAAGTGTTCCCTGACATAATCCCGCAGTCGATCCCGCAGAATGTAGAGCGTTCTACCGTTGCTGGCTGATTTGATAAGCAAGGGTTCGAGGCTGCTTGTCGTATCGATATTGGGGAGACAATAGAGATTCTTGATTTGGGTTTCGTAGATGCAGGTAGCCGGTGAGATCACGTCTTCGGCATTGGGATCGATCAGCTCAAAGAGCGTGCTCATTGTCTGAACGCCATTGAGGAGAATGTCCGTGGTATTGGCCTGGTGGTCGTTATCCACCACGAGGATCTTTTTCCCCAATCGCGCAAGCCCATGTCCGAGATTGACCGCGGTAGCGGTCTTGCCCGTTCCCCCTTTGTTGTTCGCAATCGAAATAATGATACCATTCGCCATGTTATGCCCCCTCTGATGCTGTACCGGGAAATAACGCCACCGTCCTATGAGCTTAGGATAGCTAATATTTTATTTGATCCCAAATGTCAAACAATCATATCGAACTTTTCCACACTCTCTCATGATCTCACCATGCCATGCGACCAATGCGATGATAACTGTCGGCCGAAATCGGACACCTAACCGGAGAGCTTAAAAACTGCCCTTGACAGCCACAAGAATGTGAGAACGAACAGAATCACACTTCCCATGGAGAAATTGATTCTCATGCCGTATCAGGCTGCTTCCAGGAGCATATTAGCGGGAGGCACCTTCTTTTCACCCACCCTTCTGTTGCTTGATCTTCTTTTGAAGCATGGCGCTTGGATGTTGACATCTTCCATTGAGAATGAGGTATGCTCCTCGCAGAATGTTTAGAGTTGAGCGTTAGTAAAAATTCTCTTGTATGTCGGCGTCCTGGAATGGCATGGGTAGTAGGGTCTTTTTTGAGGAATATTGGGAGATGGTCCTCGCGGCACAAACAATGAGAGCGTCAGAGCTTGGATGATGATTTTATATATACGCAAAAAATCATCATCTATATATAGAGGGTCTGACCCAAGGTCAGACCCTCGGTGTGCTCCGACCCTCGGTCTGCGCCTCGCTCTGGCCTTTGGTATGGTACAGCGTATGATACTGATGATTCTCTTGAAGATATGGAAGGAGAAATTGTCGTTACGGTAGTTGATGGGCTATCGGCGCTATGATGAGTTGGTTGGTATGATACGGGGTCTGATACGCTGTGTGATACAGCCTCTGACCTTTGGTGTGATACGTCCTCGGTGTGATACAGTGTCTGATACTCGGTGTGATAAACTGATACACGGTATGATACTGGGTCTGATACTTAGTATCACACGGAGTATCACACGCTGGGTCTGACCCCTGGTCTGATACCACGTATGATCCATTATTGAAATGTTTAACATTTTGATTACTAAGGACAATAGCGTCATCGATGTGTGTTGTGTGATACCTGGTATGATACACGGTATGTCCTTCAGTAAAGATGATGGTTTCGCAATAAGTTGTTATGAACCTCTTTCGCAGGGACCTGTCCATGAGATTTCGCGATGGCAAGTCTTGCTGCTGCTTGCGGACACTCAAAATGGTCTTGGTATTATGCTATGCTATATGGTATGGTGCCATATTGAATTATATAGCATGGAAGGGTATGGATGAGCATCATATTGATAGGCTGTGAAAAGGGGGGGACCGGAAAAACCACCATAGCCGTGAACCTCGCCGTTATGAGGGCACAGGCTGGTCGCGATGTTCTGTTGCTTGACACCGATCAGCAGGGCAACGCCTCTTTTTGGGTCCAGATCCGAGACGAAAACCAGGTACTTCCGCGCATTGCCTTCGTATCAAAATTCGGTCAGGGCATACGCCATGAGGTGAGGGACCTCTGCACCCGCTACGACGATATCGTGATCGATGCCGGCGGACGCGATTCGGTGGAGCTTCGTTCAGCCATGGTGATTGCCGAACGTATATACATTCCTTCGAAACCAAGCCAGTTTGACTTATGGACACTCACGCGCATGAGCCAGCTCGTCGACCAGGCGCTCGCCCTCAACGAGAATCTGAAGGCGTCCATCGTCATTTCCTGTGCCTCTTCCAATCCCCTGATCTCCGAGGCAAGCGAGGCTCAGGAGCTCATTGCCGATCTTGGGAATAAGAACATAGAGCTTGCCAAATCGGTGATCCGGGACAGGATCGTCTACCGCAAGGCGGCGCGTATGGGGTTGGGAGTGACGGAATTCGAGCCAAACGATGTAAAGGCCATTCAGGAGATGCGATCCCTCTACGAGGAGATCTACAATGATTAAGCCGACAAAAGAGAAGATTAAGATGAGTATCAAACCGCCTGGCCAAGTCGATGAGAAGGAGGCTGCTGCGCTGGAGTTTATCAGTGCAGCTCCTGGAGGCAGCATCGAGCCGGAAGCGTCTCCAACCGAACTAAAGGAAGAGATTCTTCCCTGGGAAGGGCCCGGGGTGCGGGAAGACGTGGTGAAACAGTACAACCTCCGGCTTCCGGAACCGGACCTTTTAAAACTTCGCTATGTGGTGGAGAAGCAACGCGCCAAATCCATCAATTCCTACATCCTCAATATCCTGCTACCGCAGCTCGACGCCGATGTTGCGGAGCTTACAGGGCGCAAGGAATAGCATGGTTCGGTATAGAATGGCATAGCATTATGCTATGCAATGCGAGCGAGAAGATGAAAGACAAAGGCGCAGCTCACTTCAGGACGCAGATCGATGAAGGCCCAAGCTGGTGGACGCCCGAGCCGTACGCTATCACGCGTGTGGATGAGGGTTATGTCGATCCTCTGGAATTACTCGATCTCCGCGGCTTTGAGGGGGAGCACTTGCTCTTTGAGAGGGATTCCACAGGTGGATACGGTGAGGAGCGGTGGCGTGCGCTCATTGAGGATATCAAAGTGAATGGCCTCAGGTGGGCCGTCTTAATTTTCAAGGAGATGGATGGTCGAGTCGGCATCTATGAGGGAAATCATAGGCTGCGAGCGGCCATTGCGGCAGGGCTCAACCGTGTTCCGGTGGAAATCCGCTATTTTGGGAATAGTCAGCGCACCGGCCTTGTCATCGATCCAACAACCGGCAAACCTCCGGGCATTGTCAATGCAAAGGAGAGAGCACATGAACAGTATCCGAAAAGGACCACCAAAGGATGAGCCATATCGCTTGATTGAAGAATGGTGCTCGAAGAACCCGGGAACCGGTGCGACGCTCGGGCTTATGCGCCTGGTGCTCTCTCTTTATAACGGGAGAGCTTTTTCATTCTCCATCCCTGTATGCATCTGGAGCCTGGACGGGGCGCGCCTCGAGTGGGCGAAGGCCATCATCCTGGATTACTTCGAGCGCGGAGAAAACGATGAGCTGCTGGAGCTCGCCCGCAAATTTGCCCCCATGATCGAACCCTTCGAATGGTCTCCGGAGAGGTCTTATGAGGCAAGCAAAAGCTGAGAGGGACATAAGATAAAGCGCCGTGGTACTCATCGGGATACGGGATTTGCCGGCAGACGGGCTAAATGGATCCAGTTGTGGCGGGAAACTGTGTGTGGAATCCACGGATCGAGGCAAGAGCGACGGCAAGAACCTGTTGCACCTCGATTCGACAGTGCAATAGAATAAGCCTTTGTCCGGAACATGGAAAATAGAAAATGGAAGATGAACTGAGAAACAAGATTGCCACTGCGGCCCAAGAGCAGAACGGCCGAAGGCGTGAGTCTGAGAAAGCGGCCGCTTTCTTGCGTGAAAATGGGGCGACCTATATCAGGGGCGTTTATCACAAGCGCTCAGGATGGTGGTCGGCCGATAACGTTTTTCTCGGCGCACGCTCCATCGAGGCGCGTGCCGAATTCGAGCGCCTTAACCCATCTGACCAAACCCGGAGCTAATGCTTTCGCTCCCATTCGAGGAATATATACAGATCAATATGAGCCATCTTCTTCCAGACGACTATCCGGGCTTGCTGCAGGAGATCAAGGGACGCATCCGGGCTGCCCAGTATGAAGCACTCAAGGCGGTCAACAAAGAGCTCATCGCCTTGTATTGGGACATCGGCCGAATGATTGCTGAACGGCAAAAAGAAGCGTCTTGGGGCAAGGCGGTCGTGGAGCAATCGGGATCATTCTCTGCAAGACCAAGGACAGGACCATTGTCGAATATGCGCTGCGGGAATCGAACAACCCATCGGTGTAGCGCAATACCGCATCGTCTCAAGCCTCCCTGCCGATCTTAAGGACCAGCTCCCCGCCCCGGAACAAATTGCAAAACTGCTGGAAGACTTTCCATGAGCACCTGGAGAGAAACGGTTTTCTTCAGGGCAACATCTCTTAATGAAGATATTGAGAACGACCAAAGCTCATGCCGGTGAGTGAGTTCTCAAAAAAACGACCCCTCTAAAATGCCCTACAATCGATTTTTTCGGACCGGGCAAGGGTAAAGTATCCCCCTTTTTGACCCTCGCTGATTTTGGGCATCCATTTCGATTTGTCTTCAACTATTCACTTTCCAGAAAAGAGAAGGAATTTCCTCTTGGATCGTGTTCGAAGAGAGAGCGAAGCATAATCTTAACTTTTGTGTAAAAGTTAAGATTAGGCGCTTCGTAACAATAAATAACCATATCCGTGACTTATATGTTTTTTTGAGGGTGACTCCAAAAGCCTCGAATTTCGGTTCACATTTTTTTATTAACTATAATGCCAAATCTATGCTAGAAGTTAACATCAGGTGTGCAGAGGTGGATTAGGGGCCAATCTGACCCAGAAAAGGTACTGTCCATGATCCCATTGGACGCATCCGGACCCAAAGTTGTCAAAAATGCCCACCTGGTGGTTTCCGACACTCCGCGGCAGACCTTCTACTCGATCTGGATCGAGGAGGATTGCGGGACGTTTCGAGTTCACAAGGTGAGCGGGGCGCGGGGGAGAGTGTGGGACAAAAGGATGTGGGAATTTGTCTCTCTCGGTGAAGCGGAACGCTTATTTAACCGACGCGTCAGGGAGAAAACCGATCCCAACCGCCGTTCTCCCCGGAAATACACCTTAAAGCACCTGCTGCCCGAAGAAGGCGCATGATGGAACGAAACAAAAATCCCAACCATCCCAGGAAAGGACAGGAGATCCGGGTGGACCCCATCCGGCGAAGCGAAGACATCCTGGCCATTAAACAACTGCTGTCTGGAACGCCAAGGGATTTGCTGCTTTTTACCATGGGGATCAATAACGGCCTTCGGGCAGGGGACCTCCTTATGGTGAAGGTAAAGGACGTGAAATCTCTCAAGCCCGGGGAGTACATCACGATCAGGGAGGCAAAGACCGGAAAGCAAAACATTCTCATGGTCAACAAGGCTGTCCACAAAGCCCTTCGAAACTACCTGGAGAAAGTCCGGCCTCGAGACGACGATTATCTCTTTGCGAGCCGCAAGACAAGGGAGCCCCTCACCATCCAAGCCGTCAATGCCTTGATCAAGAAATGGACCAGGACCATCAATTTGAATCATGGTAACTATGGGGCCCACAGTCTGAGGAAAACATTCGGGTACATCCAGAGGACCAAGTATGGTGTGGGCTTCGAGGTCCTGGCTAAGCGATTCAACCATTCCAGCCCCACGACCACCATGAGGTACCTCGGTCTCACGAGCGATGAGGTGAGCGAGGTCCTGATGAATGAGATCTGATTTATTGCACGCTGCTGCCGGATCATTCCAGTGGGGTGTGGGCCGCATTGCATTAGAACAAGCCACTTATACAATTCGAATGGCCCTTGGTGACACGACTGTCGGGCCTACCCCATATTCGCGATAGGAGATGCCATGGCTGGATTGCCGGATGACCCAACTAAGATCAGAGGGCTCATCAAACGCTACGAAAGCGCGCTCAAGCAAGAACGGAAAAAGTTCGGCTTTATACGTGACGGGTCCGGAAAGAGGTATCTCCTCGGACCGCTCTATTTGCTCTTGAGTGATAATGCGGGAGCTGTAAAATCTTTCAAATGGTTCGAGTCCACATTTCCGGACGATGTCGGAGAGCCGGGTCAGTACCTCTGCTGGACTTTGCTTCACTATCGTAACGGCAATCTTGAGGCGGCCTACAAGAAATTGATCAAGACGATGCTCATGAATCTGTACTTGATTCCCCGCCTACTGGGCATCCCTCAGGAAGAAATAGATATGTGGTACGGATCGAACTGGGCGACGCAGGATTATCTTGCCTACATTCCTTCCTCCTTTTTCTCTTTGTGGGATGAAGGGGCATTAAAATGGGCCAGGGAGGTTTATGAAGGCCTCAAGTGCAAAGCTATCCGGTCCCGCTGGGTGGAAATATACCGGCAACTGAAAACGGAGCCAGTTGGCGATGTACGGACCCGCCTGGTTAATGAAGCAATGAGATTGGAACATGACGGGACTGTGTGGGACGGATAATCGCGATGTACTCGCCGCCAGAGGTATCGGGGGCTGCCAGTATCTCTACGTCATAGCAGGCCAGAATCATAAAGGTCAGGATCTGGAGTGATCGGCATTTTGGACCCACTTTATCTGGAACTATCCGGAGGCCCCGACCCAAATTATGGGATTCCGGACCCGCATTAAACGTTTCACGACCCACTTTACTTGAGACTGCCCTACTTTATTTGGAACCGAACCGCCTTTCCCATTAAAAGGTCATGGGGATTTATTGGAGATGCATATGATACAAAAGAAACGTGAAGAATCACGCATAACAATTTCATGAAAACCATCGTTTTTCCGGACACTCCTAGATCGAGGGTCGTTGAAGGCAGCGCCAGGGACTGCTGTCCGCCACGAGGTGGGCTTTTTCTCGTTGAATGCTGGTCTGGAATCGCATGAGAAAAGGCAGGAGCCTTAGTGTCAAATAATGTGGTCCGAGAAACGTTTAGTGTGGGTCGGGGCCTCCGGATAGTTCCATATAATGTGGACCCGGATTTGCAATTATTCCGGGTCTGGGCGATTTGTATTCCGGTCCTCTACAAGTAAATCCCGCACTGCCTGCCTTCGAGCTATAAAAAACTGGGGCTCATGAGTTATACTCCGACTTCGATTTTCTACTCGAAGAGCAACGAATGGAACGGGATCTCCCTATGGATATTAAACTGCTTGATCGGCTTAAACGTCTCGCCATAATCGCTATGTTCTCCGATGATGACCTGATGGAGATGCTGGTGCTCAAAGGCGGAAACCTTCTGGATACGATCTATAATATTGCCTCCCGGGCATCCGTAGATGTGGACTTTTCTATGGAAGGAGAGTTCCAAGAAGAAGATTTTGAACTCATAAAGGAGAAAATCCAAAGAGCCTTGGTCGGTACATTCGAAGCAGAAGGGTTCACCGTGTTTGACCTGAATCTTTTAAAGCGCCCCAAAAAGGACCTGCCTTCCGTTACCTGCGCATTTTGGGGAGGATACCGGCTTGAGTTCAAAGTCATCGAGTCCAGCAAGTACGAGAAACTAAAGCATGATCAGCGCTCATTGAGGATGGGATCTGTCACTCTGGGCAAAAACCATGAAAGGAAATTCATTATCGATATCAGCAAGTTTGAATACTGTGCTCCCAAGCGCGAAATGGACTTGGATGAAGGATATACCATCTACGTCTACACTCCGGAAATGATTGTCTTCGAGAAAATTAGGGCGATCTGCCAGCAGATGCCGGAGTATGATGCGGTAGTCCCCAGTTCCGGCAAATCCGCCCGGGCCAGAGACTTTTTTGACATCTACACCATCCTTGAGCACTATGAAATCGATTTTATGGCAGAAGATAACCTGGTACTGCTGCAGAATATCTTTGTAGCCAAGAAAGTTCCGCTATGGTTAATCGGGCGGATCCAGGAGTACATGGAGTTCCATCGGCCGGACTTTGCCTCTGTAAGAGACACGGTCAAGGCGGGCACTGAGCTTAGAGACTTCGATTTCTATTTTAACTACGTCATCGAAAGGTGCGCTCCCCTAAAGACCCTTTGGGAAATATAGCCGCCAGCGCTCTGAATACTCCATATCTTTCATCCCGTGAGCTAAGTAGAAATCATACTTGATCTCGGGCTTAGTGAGCAGCTTTACCGCAGACTCTTTGTATGCTCCGGAGCGCTCAAGATAAAATCCAATGGCCTGATGGTAGGGGTACACGTAATCGAGGTTTTTTAGCATGGCAGCCAGCCTGTTTACAGAAACCTTTCCTTCGGCCGTTCGGTAGGCTTTAAGCACCTCAAAGACCCCGCCAGCATAAAACGGCCTCACCGCAATATCAATCAAAGTCCTTTCAATATTAGTTACCTGAAGTTTGTTTCTGGAATCTTCCTCGATTTCAACGACACCAAGACGCCCTGTTTCTCTGCCGTTCAAGATGCAAATTCTCTGGCTATGGTAGGTGGCAATGTTGTTTGAGACTCTTGGTTTCTGGCGAAATGCCCAGTCAATGCTTTTCTGCTCCAGCTCCACGCCTGTATGGCCTTTGGATGACTGCTCAAAGTTCAGGTAAACAGTCTTCGGAATCTGCTCTGTGAGCCCGTGAAGGAACATGGCTGTGTAGTGGGTCAAATATGCATCCGGCTTCAAGGAAAGGGCCAGCTGGTAAATAGAAACATCCTCACCCCACACGTATCTTGTTTCCGCTCGAGATGGGAAACTGAGCTTTATGGCCTTAAGTTTCGTCTTATCCCGGAGAAAATCCAAAAACTGGTTAACGGTCATCGAGTAAGTTAGCCGCCAGAAGTCTCTGTTTTGATGGAGGATTTCTTCAATTTGCGACCGCTTGAAAACGCGGGCAGGGTGGCCTTCAAAAAGCTTTACTATGTCTGGTTTGGCTATTTCGATCCTGGCTCTGTTCATGGCAGCCTACCCATTCAAATTCAGAATTCGCTCTCAATTGATGCTACCCTATGAAGTATATATACTTCATAGGGTAGGATAATTTCAACCCCTCTGAGCCTGACAAAAGCGCTCCCAAATTGGTTTTTTACGATCCAAGCTCGCTGAAACGTCATCGCTCCATGTAGTATATATACTACATGGAGCACTGACTGGAAATCCAAATGCCGCTGGCACAAAGACGGAATGAAGCTGAGGGCGCATGATAAATGGTAATTACGGGCTTTTCATGCCCAACTCATCCATGCGAGAAAACACACTCAGGCAATTTCCGCTTCAAGATCAGCGAAATACGCGCTATTCCAAGCCCGGACGGCTTTCAAGCAGGCCTCGACCACAGCTTTGCACTCACTTGTGTCGGGGATCGTGAGCGATCGTGTGATCGTAGTATTATGCGAGTAGTGGTTGATAAACTTCCAGACTCGCTCCCGTTCTACCTCATCCGAGAATAGACGCTCCATCTTCTTCTTAAGCCCGACTGACAATGGGATCATGATTCCCCCAAAAGCCTCCATGAATCGACGAACGACGTTAGGCAGACCCAACAGACAATCAAAATCTCCAGAACCCGCCTTGGCGAAGTGATAGAGGGTTGAAAACAGGTAGTGGTATTCAGACTTGAACTTCAGAAGCTCTTTCGGGATTTCCTGCAGTGCTGCTTTCCCGTCATCGGTCCGCTTCAGGAGAAAAACGCTCCAACGTTTCCAAGTATTTTGCGGCTTCTCAGCGTGTTTGCTGCCCTCGTCTTCGGCTATCCAATCTCGGATAAGATTGTAGAATTCAAAACTGTGAGTTGCAATGAAAAGTTGCCGACAGTCAGCCAGTTGGGTTTTGATCAGGGCATATGTGTTAAACAAATGGTTTCCATCAAGGCTTGAAATTGGGTCGTCAATAACGATTCTTGTCTCCACAAGCGGGTGGCGGCCGTCCTGAACCAGCGTGATGAAATAAGCAAATGCAATTGCCGTTTTCTCTCCTTCGCTGAGGTTCTTCGCAATGACTCCTCCCCGTACGATCTGAAAACGCTTATCAGCTGACACCTCCACTCGCAAGTCATCCTTCCCAAAGTATGTCCGCAGCAATTCGTTGATTCTCTCTGCTCCTTTCGAGGCTTCGGAGATTTCTGCTTCCAGAATTCGGATTTCATTGTCCAACTCGCCCAGCTTTTTGTCCTGTGCGGCCATAGTTGTGGTGAGGTCTACAACTTGTTGAAGCTGCTCATTATAGTTCTGGTCACGAACAAACAATGCCGCATAGTGCTTCTCAAGCTTGGTAAATGCATCTTGGCGTTTCTTGTCAAATTCTGCGGTCCGGGTATTATGCTCAGTAATTATCCTGTTTATGGCTTCAAGTGTGGAAGCGATTTCATGTGCGGGATCGTCAATAGCTGGGCATTCAAGGCAAGTAAATGCCTTGGTCTGTTTTGCCCTCAGTGCTTTCAGAAGCACGGCCAAGGCTTCCCTTCGAGCTTTGAGCAAACTACCAAGTTGGCTTTCCTCAGCCGCGAAACGCTCCGATAGCTCGGGATAAAAGTCGGTCTTGTGGTCTAATATGATTTCCTCCTTTTCTGCTCCTTCAATTGTTTTCTCCAAGGCACTCAACTCCGCCATCAGGTTTTCGTAGTCAACGGAAAAATGCCCAGTGAGGTTCGTCAGCAACTCAGGAGGAAGCAACTGTCCGCAAAACTGACATGTTTTCTTCCCTTCGTGCAGTGGTCGTCCGTCCTTAACCCAGCTTTCGATTGCCGGATCTTCCTTTAGCCGAGAAAGTGGGTTGCTCGCACTGACCACCCTCGCCAAAAGCGATGTTGTCTTCTCCTTAGTCTGAGCAACGGATGAGAGTGAACTCCTCTTTATGGAAAGAGCCGCTTTCTTGTCAGTGGAACGGTAAACCGAAAGACATTGATCCAATGCTTCATCATCCATTATATACCCCTCTGGATTGACTTTGCATTCGATGACCTTCGGTTCGAATTTCGACCTATCATAATTTGGCACGCGAAGCGGGTTCTTTATCAGATCGCGAGCGTAGTTGGTCAGTGCCTTCTCGATCGCCGATTTCTTTTCTTGTCTATTTTTTTCGTTAGCTCCCCTGCTTAATGTGATTTTATCCCGTTCTGCCTTTTTGTCTTTCAGGTTCTCCATCTTTGCGATATCTTCCGCACCTAGCACCAGAATCGGTGTCGCGCTCCCGTAGTCGAAGCGAAGGTTGTCTCGAACAAAATCGCTATTGAAAACTCGGAAAACCGGCGCGATCTCTGGGTGTGTCAGATTGTAAAGCGTTCCATCCTGAGCCTTCAGTTGTACTTGGGCGCCAGTAAAATCAGCATGAAACTGCTGTTGCTCAAAGCACCTAAATGCCCGGGATAGTGTCGTTTTCCCAGAGTAGTTCCACCCATAAATCAGGTTGTACCGTTTAAACTCCGGCAGGCAGGCGGGCCATTGGAAATCGGCAAACACACCGAATGATTTGATCTGTTGGACTCGGCAAATCACAACTCAGTCCCCCTCCTAAGCTTGATCTATCCGATATTGGATACGCCAGAAGGCCTGTCATAAAATCTCTAATTTTATCTTTCTACCTCCATTTTCGATGACACACTGCACTAACTCCTAGACTCATTGATCTTTTCGGCAAGTTCGACCTTTAAATTACTGAGTTTATGAATATCCCGGACGATGATGGTTTCTGCACAAGCACAGCAATAGTGATCCCATCCGCGACCATTCCTGATTTTCAAGCGCACATCGCCCTTCTCGATGCGATGGCGGGCGTTGCCTTGACAATCATGAGCTCTTCCGGCCGTATCGATTCCAACTTGTTCAATTAGAGACTTAATCCGTGCCATTGAACACCTCGCTAATTGCAGCAGCAACCATTGCATCAAAGTCTTGACCGATTTGCTCCAGTTCGGTTCGGGAAAAATCATGCCTCTTGTCCTTCCCTCGACCGACAGCTGCGTTTATATGCCGGTCGATGGCAGCCTTCATGACAATGAGATTTTCGCGTCCAAGGCGCTGCTTATCCAATTCATGGCCGGCAGGGTTGATGCGTCGTTCGCTCAAAATCCGAGCCGCCACAGTGCGAACGCGCATATCTAAGCCCAGTCGTTTGGCCTGGCGTTCACGCGCTTTGGTGGTCGGTACCGGCTGTAAAGTCGGGTAAGCTGCATTGATGTCGTCTAGGGTGTAGCCCCGCTCCTGGAGGACCCGGAGAGCGGCCATGGCCGCTTCGTCATGCAACAAAGGAATCTCCTCAAGCAATATTTCAGATTGCGCACGAACCTCCATCTCGTTAAGCCCACCTGGTGTTGGCTCGATCTCGCGCTCAGGCTGTTCGTCATCGGGGTCAATGCCTTCCACCGGCAAAAGCTGGTCAAAGTAATCCTGATCGGCTTCACTGTATGCCTGAAAGTCTGACCATTGCCGAGCGATGTTCGCCCCGGCATGGAACACGACCACACCCTGATTAAGAACATGGCCAGGCGCATTCTGTTCAATCACGCGCATAATGCGACCGACAAATTGCACGAAGGGCGAAAGGTTGCTGAAGATACTGAACACTGCAGCTACTGACAGGAACTTGTGATCAAAACCCTCTCCGAGCTTGCGAACCTGAACGATCACATCCAACTCATGGTTTTCCAGCCGCTGCATGACACGTTGGTTAGCACCCCTGTTGGTGCCGCTGTCTTCACGCGAATGAACATAGTCTGCGTGCCTACCACGTGCACGGTAGGCTTCAACGATCTGCCGGCAGTGTTCAAAGTTGAGGGCCGATGCGATGATCTTCAGTCGTTTGTCACCAGTTTTGGTACGCAATTTATCCAACTCGCGGATTGATGCGTCAACAATGGTGTTCAGGGTTTCGGTTGATGTGACGATACTGCGGCGGAAGCCAGCGTCTTGTTCGCCCAGCCGTCGCACTTCATCGAGACTGACTTCAATTTCCTGATCGTCTTCCCGCCGGACATAACGCAACGTGCGAGGGTTGAGCTGAACCGCTTTCAGGCGCTTGACGTAGCCTTCTTGGATCGCACGAAAAATGGGATACGAGTAAACGATGCGGCCGGCCATTACTTGACCGTCCGCTCGCAGGGGCGTCGCACTGAAATTAATGACAAGCGCGCCAGCGAAGCACTCTTTCAACAAAGTCCAGCTTGTGGCGACACTGTGGTGACCCTCATCGAACAGAATTAGATCGAAGAAATCTTGGGGCAGCGCTTGAAGCCAACGGTTTGCGTCTCCGCCCTGTAGCTGTTGAATGTTGGTGATGACGACATGTGCTTCCTCGAGATCAGCGCGGTTTGTTGTCGTGCCTCGAATTTCAACGGGTTCCGGGTAGGGTGGCCCTTCCAGCACATGGCATTTCTGATAAAACATGCCGGCTTGCGCCGGATCGAAATCGCCGGCGAGCTGCTGCGCGATTGGAACGCCGGGAGCGACAACAAGGACACGACGAGCGCGAAAGGCAAAGGGGGCCAAAGTAATACAGCCAGATTTCCCACACCCTACGGGTAAAACGATACCAATCTCGCGTTCGCTCTCGACCGGGTTGCCAGCATAATCCGACAAGGCATGGAAAGCCTCGCGCTGTGGAACGCGAATATACTGGTTTCCGTCTATTTTTGCCTGTCGGTCTTGAAATGGATTATGCATATAGTTTTCAATGTCCTCCATCTTTGGTGTGGTGCAGGATTAAGCGTATACCAGAGTATTTTCGTCTTCTATTGCTATCAGGCAGCATAGTGCGTTCAACTCGATTGTGCGGTCGGTGACCGCACAATCGACCAGATACTTTCCGTAATCCGCCCGTTCCTTGTGCGCAAGCTCCTCGCGGGCGATCCGCTCCCCGAGCTGCCAGTAGGTTTGCACCTTGATGTTGTCGACGGTTTTGTAGGCCGCGTATTGCCCTTTGGTGGTAATCCCAACATCCGCACCACCAGCCGCCAACTGTAACAAAGTGGATACTTCTTCTGGGGCAGACAGGGAGATGCCCGGTTTATAATTAGAGGATCACTTCGATTCCCTTGCGTCATATCAGGTTCAAGAGCGCTGGCCGAACTCACCAATGGCATGCTCCTCGCACCATGCGGCGAATTCGCCAGCCGCGCGCACGTAGGCCTTGCGGGTATTACATCCATGAGGCTAGTACATGTTCGCCCGCGAGTCATGATAAGCCCCTAAAAAGGAATGTCGTCTGAAATGGCACCCTCATCTGAGAGCCCGTTAAAATCGCCACGTGTAAATACCTGAACATCGCGAGAGATCGAATTGGAGCCAACGGTACCGACTTCCCGCTCTTCTGTGGTCTCATCGACGCCTTCACCCCAGCCATCTTTAAAAATGCGCCTGATCTCCGCCTCAAGATTAGAACGTCCCTTCTTTGGTCGACCCGTGATAGAGTTCGGCCAAGATTGACGCCCGATACTGAGTATAGATCCATCATGTTTAGGCACCACAATGATGTCGTGCTCCATGACGAAGTTATCTCGGAATTCGCGTGGATGCACCTCGTCTTGATCCTCATCATAGTGGAACTCGCCATCGAAGCTGATTACCACTTCATCCAGCACCGCTATACGTGACTGAAATTCCTTCGAATCAATCCACTCGTCTCCCCATCTTACAATCGGGAGACCAAGCGGACGACCTCCGCATTCCAGAACCACTTCTGCACACCGAGCCTTCTGTTTTTCATCGATGTTGGAAGCCGCGATCAGTTGCGCTTGCTTCGTTGCCCAAGCCGCAAGAAGCTCTTTCGATATGATCGGCACCGCTGAGTTACGAGCTGCTGTAAGAACTTCGCCAAGAAGCACTCCTTGAACATTGGCAAGCTGCTTTGTTCTGAGACCGCCTACCGTGACCCATCCACCAGCATGGCTGAACATTGATTTTTCCGGACGGATAAAAGCTCGACCGAAGACTTTTCCGGTAGTGTCGCTTATAGTACGCATCAGCGACCGGCTTGGCATCCGCTTACCGCCACTTGCTGATGGTTCTGAGAGAGGATTAAGACGCGCGAGAAGAGCTTTGTCGTCAAGATCGAGCCAGTCACCAGGGCCAACAGCTGTAGACCATTCCCCGTCGTCAAGTGTCTCGATCTCAACATCCATGTTGGGTGCTATTGCGGCGACAAGTTGTTTTAGTGTAAAGGTCGCTTCGGCGTATCGATTTAGACGAAGTAGCCCATTGGATCCCCATGGATCAGCCTTGAGTTTAACCTCGACCCGTGTGCCTCCGTCGACCGGAGCTTGTCTCGCTGCCGCAGGGCAGAGAATTGGCCGCGATGCTGTGCCATCGCGGAATTCGAGCGCTCGCGCTGTTTCCTCGCCGCGATCACACCTCCTCGATATTACCCGAACAACCGATCCGAGCATGAATACAGAAAAGAAGCCGATTCCATAGCGCCCAATTGCCGCCATACCCGCGGCCGCCAGTCCAGGGAACTCCTCCGTTACTAATGACGACCTCCAAAATGAATTTCCGAAATCAATGAGAGGGCCTGTCATTACTTGTTCGGACATGCCGATTCCGTTGTCCTCGACGCTAAGCCAGTATCCGTCCTCTGTCTTTTTCAGCGCTACTTTGATTGATCCCCAAAGCCCAGGTCGTTCCTGGTATCTTCTTCGTGCCTGGACGGCATCGGCACTGTTCTGAATAAGCTCACGCAACGCAACCGTTGGATCGTCGCCGTACAGCTTTGTGCCACCGAGGGTTTCGACAATCTTAGGGATATCGGAGACTCGGAGCTGCGTATCGACCGGGCGCCATCCACGGGTTTGAATAGTCCGTGCTAACGACTCTGGGCTACCAGCTCCTTTTACTCGTCTTGCCCTAAGAACGCCTCGACCGCGATTCTGCATCAACAAATCGACATCCCGAAGCTCCCGGTCGACCGCTGTCATAGTGTCATAGGCAAGCCACCAAGCATCTGCATCCGTTAACGAAAATGGCGAGCCGGCCGTGAAAACAACGGCATCCAATTCAACATGTGGTGCAGCAAGCCGTTCTTGAAAAGCCCAATGAAGCGCGGACTCACCCTGCGGCTGCACCAAAGTTCGCAGAAATCGTGGTGCACGACGCTGATCCAAATGAAGTGCGTCGGCCACCCGCAGCAAACATGCAAGTTTCACCCGATCAATTCGGCTCTTTGTCCGATGAGGAAGGGCGCCCAAGTCCTCTTGCAACTCTTGTTCGACTCGGTTGACTGGCCACCAATGGCTGCACGCAATTTGACCAATTGTTTGTCCATAGAAAAACCGCAGCTCCTCATCTTCGATGAGATATACGGTATCATTGTTTCTTGTAGTCCAGCCCCGTTCTGCCAGAAGAGCCGCTTGTTGTGCGTGAAGGCGGCGCAGTACAATGGGGATTGCACGTTGGACAATTTCGGCAGGTGGATCGTCTAAAACGATAATCGCTTCATCGTTGCGTTGCATCAAACTGGCCACCGTGTCCTTCCATGCCACGGTCTGCTTGAGCTCATTCAAACCATTTGGAAAAGCAGCTAAACTCATGGCAGCATCGTGCAAGAGGACGCTGGCGCCAAAAACAAAAGCTTCAGCGGGATCGACGGAAATCGCTCCTTCAGACACCAACGAAGCTGTTTCCCAGAGTGCATCAAGGTGTGATAGGTCATGGAGGGTGAGACCAGGCATGGCAACAGCAATCTGGGACACAAGCATGCCAGCTTTTTCGCGCATCGCCAGATAACGATCCCGGAAGAATTCCTGCTCCGAAGTTGTAACATCGGGCCGGGGATTGGCGAAAGCCTGCCGCCAGAGCCAAGTTAATCTGAAATCAGGAATTGAAGACATCGCAGCTTCTCATTTAGGTAGACCGTTATCACATGAACAATCTGTAGTCGTACGATACCGGACCGAAGCGTTGAAGCTTGGCTCCGATCCGCGCAATCTGTCTTGATGAGTAGATGGTTGCCGGCAACTTTGAATATAGGTCGCCAGAGTTCCAATCCATCTTGGACAGACCAAGAATTTCACTTGCCAGAGATTCCAAATCGGTCTGTCCAGCATGCCGGCGCAAGAGAAGAGGCGCGGGTATGTGACGCTTTCCCTGGAAATACCTCCACCCCTGGATCACTGCGTCCGTAACCCCGTGACACCAGACGAGAGCCTCCCGGCCCCCAAGATGAACTACCGTTCCGCGGCGAACCGGGAAGTTGTCTTCGTCAAAGCCCCCCTCCTTTTTAACCACGGAGGAGACATAACGAAGTGCAGCATCGATGTTGATCTCAAGCAGGTCGACTGCATCGACGCCACTGAGACCGTCCAACAAACCGTTCTTTTCATTGTCCAGGAAGGGCGTTTGTTTGTGGACAACAACACGTGGAGGAAGCCGGAGCTGAGACTCGAAGAACAATTGCCGAATCATCTCGGCAATACGTCTGGCGTCATCATATGACATGTGCGGATTCCTGCGAACCATGACCGGCCGCTCTATCTTGCTCAACCTAAATTGCATGCCTTCGCCTTGAGCATTATAGAGGTGGCTGCAGCCCAAAACTATGTGTTGCCCTTTGGGAGCCAGGTGGTCGATTGTGAATCCGAGTCCGACAAACGCGGTACTTGGATCGAGCGTTTCGAGTACCCAGGGCGTTCGCATCGCCTTGGCGTAGAGAGCCACCGCCAGCCACCACCACACACGGCACTGTTGGCCACTGGATAAAGTCTTCTGTTCCAAGAACTGCGTCGCAATTCCCTTCTGTACACAGTACGCTTTCACAAAGTCATGAAGGTCAAACCATTCCTGGTCGTCGCGATATTCTCGAAAGGCCCGCCAGCGCTCTGGGATGAAGACAGCTACAACATGCGGTTTTTCAGCCGCCACAAGGTTGTCAATAGAACGAGCAATGAGATTCGCCAGCTCAAGAGAGCTCTTCTTGACATTATCCTGATCCTTGGGTTCCGGACAAACCGCCCAGGCTCCATCGCCGGGCCTCGGTATTTCTAATGGAATTCCGAAAGCAGGCTGAAACCCTGGATAGTCAATTAAATAGTCCTTCTCGGTTTCGTTGGGCTGGTGGACTTGCTCAGATCGGCAAAGATACTGGCTTAAGAGTTGAGCCTCATGATCAGGACAGACGACGCCAACCCGGATACTTGGTGCGAGTCCACGTAAGCTCAGCGAAAAATCGAACGGTCGGTTCAGTCTCAAACCTCGCAAAGGATGCGTGTCGCTCGCGTACCGCTCTCCACTCGGATCAGAGAACAGTAGCTTTGGTTCCGGAATCTCGATCCCTTGCTGTTTGATGAATGGCCGGATTTGATCTTGAATTGATATCGGCCTGCGACCAGCTCTCGATCCAATCTGCGCAAATTGCGGGGCGGTTCGTATCCTGAACCGGAAAGTTGAACCACAGTTCGGAGGAAATGCAATATCGGTAGTCCCCTTGCCGGGAAGGAGCAGTTTGCGCCAGTGATCGAGTGCCCTGTTGAATTTGTTGTTATGTTGATATCCAAGGATTTCCATCTTGACGACTTCAGCTACATCTCGCGAAAGTTCATTACCTTGATCGTCACAGATTGCCACTGTGGGCTTGAAAATCAAATGCAGACGCCCAGAGAACTTGCGGAGATACGTAACTAACGCCCGGTGAATGTGACACTCGCGTCCCGCAGTATGTCGTTTTTCATACCATACTTTCTCCCAGAGCCGGCGATCACCGTCCATTACGATCGTCCCACTGTCTGCGAAGGCTTGGAGCAAAGCCCGGCGCATCAAGGCGTTTATGACTCCGTGCTCGATATTGGTGTCGGCGTCCGTTATTGGAGTACGTTCAATGGAGTCCAGCAACTGGTCGCCGAAAGTGCTCCGGATTTCGTCCAACAGTCCTAGCGCGAGGACTCTTTCCCGGTGTGGGACAGCTACAAAATGATGCCCATCGTTCAGTACCTTCAGCCACTCCCAAGGGTTCTCGGGCCAGTCCTTGACGGCAAAGCTGAAAACTTCCGAGGGGCAATCGATTTCGAATGAATTGCTTTTGATCAAAGTGGTGCAGGGAACCCTGTCGATGTGGAACGGTTGGTTTCGATCTCGAAGTTCCTGACTGATTGAAGACAGCAGCTTTCGAGCATGCTCCTGTTGATCACCAGAAAGACAGTGGAGTCCCAGTCGAGTCAGAGTATCGTCAAATCCCGTCGTGGGAACAAAATATGCGGTTCGACCAGAAGATCGTGCCGTTTCCACCAATTTGCGAACAGGTTCGCTGATTTGATCTCCAAATCCGCACCAATACACTGCCCCTGTCCCAGGTTGTGAATATGCCCTTTCGAGGGCCTCCATCACCGATTCGTCACGCCCACTATAGCCAAGCACAATTAGAGTCGAGCTTTCGAGCTCCCGCACAAGAGCATCTCTCAATCGAGCTTCCTGGTCTTGCAGTTCCTCGGCCGTGTTCTTCAGTTCGTCATAACGGTAATCCCCATGTAAGGAGACACAAAGCAACTCCCCTCGCCGCGACTGTCGGAGCGAACGATCTTGGCAGTCTACCCCTACTTCGATTGGAATAACGTTAAAACCGGAGGCCGCCTTGGCCACCAGGCCGTCAAAATTCGTCGTCCATACGGATTTGATAATATCTGCTTCAGCCATCAAGCACAGCAGTTTGTAGCCGATATGTGGCTGAATTGAGCGAATCTTGTCGGCAAAGAACTGCCGGCGATGCTGGTTGATTGGGTAACACTCCTGGATGTAGAAGGAGTACTCATCCGGTGATCCGTTTCCGGGGAAGCCGCCTCTTCTGTCCAGCCAGTTCTGAATTCGCTCTTGTACCGAACATAGGGTCAATTCAGAGAACTGACGTTCGATGCCGGGATTATTGGTGAGAAAGATGCTTCGTTTCCACTCCCAGATACAGAGCTGGGCTGAAGGAGCACCTGAACTGATTGAGGCGCCTGCTCCAAGAAAAAGGGCATGGGATGTTCGGCGATCTATACCAATAGCGCGAACAAAAGCATCAAGCGGAAGTGTCAGATCAAGCATAGCTTTTCGTCTCACTTCTGGTGAAAATCACAAGGATCATTTCTTGGAGAGTCGCATCAGTAATATTGCCGGATGTATCGGAATGCATTGTCGAACAGGTCCTGGTCCTTGATTTTGTACTTGACGTAGATCACTTTACGTAGAGCTTTTTGGACTTCGCGTTCTCCGGCTTTGGTGTTTTGCCAGCCTGGGAAGCGGACCAGGCGAACAATCTCGTCGATGTCGGCCACGATCCGCTCGACCACCTTCGGCGTTTGGCCGTTTTTGACTTCGGCGAAAAGCTCGGTGAGCGCCGCCCTGGCTTTGGCTTGCTCGTCCACTGGATCTACCTGCTGCTCGGCCTCGACGACTTCCCTCGCCAGCGTCAGGAGCTCTTTCAAGAATTCCAGGCTGTGCAACAGGCCTTGCTCGTGTTTTTCTTTGAGCTTCTCGAGGCGTTCGCCCAGGGCGATGAACTTTGGATTGTCCTTGTGCTTGCATAGACGGGAGATGAGCTTGATGGGGCTTGGGTTCTCCAAGCGCCAACTTAACCACCGGATGTATTCGACCACCAGTCTGAGTGTTCCGCAGATGTTCGATCTCTTGCGCGGTCTGAACGCCAAGGAAAATATCCTCCAGTGCCATCACCTTTCCTCTAATAATTTCGTAGGCTGCGGCTCTCCACCAGTCGCCCCGGGGCTCCGTCTTCTGTGGTGACCCCTAAGATTCCAACATCTTGGCATGACTACTCTATACCTTATTCCGGTTTCTTGCACGGTTGCTACTCACGGGCCGACCCACACAAATCAGCTATGCCCTCGCATCCTCCTCGCCAGACAGCGGCTCACCACGCACGGCCTCAAGCCAGGCTTGCAAGTAAGGGTCCCCCCAAGTGAGGAGGCGAACGCCTTCCGAGCCTCGGGTTATGGTGCCGTATTCATCCTGGGATGGGCCGGTTGGAGGGTGGCGATCGGCGAGCTCGCCGCTGAAGGTTGCGAGGATTTCCTCGTTGGGACTGATGCCCAGGTGTGGCGGGGCAAGAGCCCATGTGATGGAAAGACATGCCTGGGTGCCATCCTGCATGATCGTGTTGGTGCCAGGTTCTGGAACCGTGATGATGCGCATTCCGGAAGCGGGGTGGGCAAGGCACCAGGCCGCCAGCTGGGCTTGCGAGAAAAGATGCTCTCCCTGTGCCGACCGGGATGATCCGAAATCCTCCGGGTGGGTAAAGGCTTCCAAGGATGAAAGGGCGCTATCGGGCAGGCGTTGCGCGGCCTCGTCCAGAAGGCGGCGCGCTTCTGCAAGCTCGATCTCTCCGCGCGCCACCCTGCGGAAGATCCGGGGCATTTCGGCCAAAATGGGCTGCAAGGGCCCGACAACTTCTTCGAAAGCGCCAATGCGAACCTTCAGCGTATGGTAGGCATCCTCTTCAATGGTGCCTTGCACGTAGAGGTTCAGAATGCGCACAGCAGGTGCGTCTTGTCCGATGCGGTCGATACGGCCGATGCGCTGTTCCACCCGCATGGGGTTCCAGGGTAGATCGTAATTTACCAGAACCGAGAACTGCTGGAGGTTGAGACCCTCCGAAGCGGCTTCCGTTCCAAGCAGAACCCTGATGGCTTGGGGATGGTCTCGCCGGGACCGGGCCTTGATCTCCGACTTCTCGACCCATCGCCATCCATTCAAAGCCCCGTCCCAGACTTCTCCGCCCCTCCCGGAATAGCAGGCAATTCGATTTCCAAAATGAGGGACCAGCTTCTCTCGGATGAAGTCCAGGGTGTCGAGGAATTGAGTGAAGACGATGATCCTGGCTCCTTCGCTCATGAGCGTGGCCAGTCGCTCACGGAATGCCTCAAATTTACTGTCGATGGGCAGTTGGCGAAGCAATCGGATATAATCCTGGAGGTAAATGAGTTCGCTTCTCAGTTTTTCTCGTCGGTCCGGATCTCCCTGGAGCCTGAGGAGCCGGCGCCTCTCGGATTCGACGGCCTGACGCAGATCGAGGTCTTCATCATCATCGTCTTCACTGTCATAGAACGAGAGATCACCCTCCAGTTGGGCTTCGAGATCCATCAAACTCTGATCAAGCGTCTCGACGAGCTGTCTGCGCCGCTCAAGACTCTTCTGAAACGCCACGAAGCTGCTCGCCAACCGTTTGCGAAACACCGCCATGAGGAAACCCACGCCGCTACGTTCGTCTTCCGGGAGGTCTGCAAGTCGGTAAAATTTACTGCACATTTCATCTATGCGCAGATAGAGCGCCAGCTCTTCCTGAGTCCGGAACGTCACAGGAATGTCTTCCGGCACCCTTGTGGCCAATCCATGTATCAGCCCTCTCTCCTGGTAGGCGCGCAATGTGGATCGGGTATGACGGAACATATAGACGGCAAGAGGGGTCTGTCGCGAAAGCAGCGGGATCATGCTTTCCGCCAGGGGAGCAGGCAGCTGCTGAAGTGCCAGCAGGAGCCCCTGTTCGGTGCGGAACCGTCGGGTCATCCCTTCCCAGCCAAAAGGCTGCCAGCCGACCGGTGGTCTGCTTGGCTCAAGATCGGGGGCTCCTTTCGCTACGGCGACTCGAGTCATCTTAACCGTTTCGAGGCGTATCCTCTTTTCGAGGTGAAACACCCGCAGCTTCTCGAAGAATGCAGTGAACCCGTCCATGGACGCCCAGGTTTTCCAAGACGGGTCGTCCAAGCCGCAGAGCAACAGAAGGTCATGCACTTCGTGCGGGTCCAGCTGCATCGGTGTTGCCGTTAGAAGCCACAGGGATCGGAATCGCTGAAGGGCCCTAAGGTCCTGGAGTAGCCGCAAGAGGAGGTTTGGCTCTCGCTCTCGGAAGATCTTCTGGCGTGCGGCATGTGCCTCGTCCACGACGACAAGATCCCACTGCCTTTCTGACTGGAGTAGTTCCGGCTGCCGGTCGCCGCGCGCGAGGAGGTGCCTGGATGCGATGATCAGGCCGTCTTCTTCAAGGGGGGTATCCGATCTCCTGATTCGCCCGCCCACATCCACCAGTGCACGACCGTCGTAGAACCATGCCGTGAGGGCGAATTTCTCCCTCAATTCCTCCATCCACTGCCGGATGAGGCTCCTTGGCGTGATGATGAGAACCCTCCGCACATGACCTTGCAGGAGCAGGGTCCGCAAGGAAAGCCCAGCCTCGATGGTCTTGCCGAGTCCAACTTCGTCGCAGAAGAGAAACGATTGCGGGTATTCGGCCGTCGCTCTCTGAACAACTCTTTCCTGATGGGGAAACAATTGAAACTTTCTGCCGTCCGCCCAAAGCGGCTCCAGCACGAGGTGCTCGCCGCCCGGCTTGCTCGGTGCATCGAGAAGCCACTGCGCCATGATCCGGTCCTCCTCGGTGTTGAGATGGTCCGAAAGATCAATTTCCATCGGATCACTCTCAGGAGGTTCACCCGGGGGAGCGAAGGATTTCAGGTACTCCTTCACAGCTCTGGGCAAAGGGAGAACAAGAAGGCCCGGGTCCTGACCCTGCCAAATAGTATTGAATTCCTGTATCTCTATCTGGATATCTTCCATGTCTTGTGGCGAATACCAGGATCGCTTGACTTCAAACTTCTCACGATTGCGTGTCCATGCTGATCCGGTTTCGTTGACAGACCCCTGAAAGGAGATGATCTGCCCTTCCTCATCATGGAGAACGCCGGCCTTGGGGTGATAAAGAGCGCCGCAACGCCCAGGCTGATAAGGCTTTCCATTGTGGTCGAGGGGCAGGGCGATACGGACCTCGAGAAGCCCGGCTGCGACCATCCATGCCAGAGCTCCCAGTCGGTTCCTTGCGATCTGGTCTTCTTCGGGCCGCCACCCCGGCGGCAACCCGAGGCAGATGCACTCTTCATCCGATGGCTCGAAATGATTCAGGAGGGTTTGATTCAGGCTTTCATTCAATGCTGCCCCGCCTCTCTGATAGGCCAGGATGTCGTACGAGGTCCAGGTTGCCCCGGTGATCAACCGCATGGGAGGGCCGGCACTCCTGGGACGGCCCTTGAAATGATTTATAAACGCGGCCAACCCCGAAGCGATTTGAACAAACGAGGCGGAGTCGAAGAACCCTGCCTGCCTGTCATAGCGAACCGCCTGCCGCAGCACGGGGATATAGAATTCGTTTACCAGGGTCCCCGCCTGGCCTGCGTAGTGTCGCCGAAGGGTGGGTATATCTTGAAACCCCATGGGTTATGAGATGCTCCAGTCTTTGAGAACGAGGTCCCATCCTCGGCGCGCTTGACGGGCAGCCTGAGACCATGGGCTGCTCTCGGGGCGCCTTCCGAATACCTTCTCGAGAAGGCTCAGAGTCACCGCAAAGGCGCCGACAAACTCTCTCTGGACGCCGTAGCCGGATTCGGCAAGCCAACGCCTGAATGCCGCGTCTCCCCTGGGGCCATGGTCTCCACCTTCCATAAGGGCGATACCATTCCAGACTGCGGCTCCGATAAATCCGGGAAAAGATCTTTCCTCCCAAGCATCGGCCTCTCTTGAGAGTGTGCCGCGAGGCAGTGCAACTCCCCTGAGCCGGAGAGACACCAGGCGCATGTCGACTTCCCTGGGCGGCCTGAGGAGGAAGAGGTCCTTTTGCTTTTCGAGAAGCCCCATTCTCAGAAGATCATCCGGATTTACTCCCAAGGACTTGGCCAGCTTGCGCACATCGTCGCTATCCGCTGTTTCCCCCTGGAAAGTATCCAGCCAGAGCCACAGGGTCTGAGTATCCCGGTCGACGCCCTCGGCGCTGAATTCCCCGGCTGCATCCGCAAGTTCCGGGAAGGTTGTGAGCTCCTGGAAGATGTGTTTCAAGCGCCGCTGCCCCACCGCGAGATATGCCTGGTCGAGTGCATCGACAAGATCGATGGGACGGCCGGCAAAGTCCGTAACCGGCCAGTTCTTTCCAACTTCTCCGAGGGCGGGTCCCAGGGCGGAAAGGTAGAGGTCCGTTCCCGAGAGCCCCTGTCCCTGGAATCGCTCTGCGGCAGCCTGGGCGATCCGTGTCACCCTGCTTTGGACGGTGCCCCAGTTGCCCACGGGCTGTTCAGTCTCTTCTCGAGGCAAGCACAGAAGCAGTACGGTGCTTCGCGCCGCGTCGAGCCCCCGGATGTTGAGGCTCGATTCAGCCTCTGTGTGTATCGGAGCCGAGCTTCGGATTTCAAATCCCGCCCGGATGAGTGCCATACCAAGGGAGCGCCATGCCCAGGTCTGCTTGTGATTGAACATGACTACCATTCGTCCCGCAGGATGGAGAAGCTGTCTTCCTCTTCGAAAGACTGAGGTCATTTTGTCTTCATAGAAGCGGTCCGCGCGCTCCTTGGCCGTCAGCGGTTTGGGTCCCGCGAGCTCCAGGGCCTTTTCTTTGGCCTCCCTCACCTTTATCTTACGGACTCGCAGGTCCTCGTAGGCCACATTATAGCGCTGCTGCCACACATCCAGGTCCAGTGCCGCGTCTTTTTGCCATCGGGCAGCATTGGCAACAGCCTCACGGCTGGATTCCGCAAGGGGCTCATAGAACAGGTGGGCGAGGCCGGGCCAATCGTGTAGAGCACGTTTGAGCCAAACATAGAAGAAGTTCGAGAGCTCTGAATACTGGACATTGTTGTAGTAAGGCGGATCGACGCAGATGAGATGCACGGTTCCCGGCTCGGGGGTGCTCAGGGCTGCTGCATCTTCACAAGTTATGGTCGGAATGATGACCTCGGGGCGAAGGTGAACGTCGCCGTTGGAAGAGATGAGCCCCGGCCCGGGAGCCTCATCCGAATCCTCCGGATCATCTCCATCTGCTTCAGAATCTACCTCTCCGCTCAAATCATCAACGTCTTCGAGTCCTTCAGAGGCCTCCGCCGCATCCGCTTCCTCGTCATCACTGCTTGAGAGATCGACCGGTTCTCCATGGATCAGGCGAGCAAGAGCATCATAGGCGCTCAATACCTGGGACGCTCCCCACATCACGGTCTCGCGCGCCCCCTCGAATTCGCAAAAGGCCGGCCTGAATGCGAAATCGTGTCTTGAGAAGGTCTGAGTCACAGTCTGCCGCCCATAATGCCAGAAGGTATTGACACTGTTGTAGTTGACCACCTTGCTCAGGATAAAAGCCAGGTAGACGCTCACAGCCTCGGCCTCGTCTTCAGGCAACTCCTCCCTGAGGCGCTTCTGAGCGTTTCGAATTTCCTCCAGGATAGTCAGATTCGTGAGCAACTGGCGCGGCAGGAACAGGTCGCGCCACAAGAAGAGTCCCATGTTCCTGGGCTCTCTTGTCTTCTCACCCTCCGGGATTTCCTCGGCGGGCACCAGACTCATGGCTTCCCACTTGGGCAGCAGTTCAGAAAGTTTTCCCTCTGCCGCCCGCACGGCATCCAGGTCCTTCTGGGTCGGCGGCCTGAACCGCCACATGTAACGAACCTTCACATCTCCGTTGCGGTAGGTGAGTTTGACCGGCACCTGTGAGCAGACAGCATACATCTGTGAGGGAAGCCCACCGGTTCGCGACCTGGCGATCTCCTTGACCTTCTCGGGCGCCATGACATTACCGCAGCGCGGGCAGATGGCCTTGCCATCCTTGAAGGTCGGGGTATTCCTGGGATGCCATGTGTCGAAATCCGGCGCCAGCCATCGGCAGTTCTTCCACTCGTCCTTTTTCACTATCCTGAATGTGCAGTCGTTACCCCTGCCGCGCTGAGGCACCTCCGGGAATGCGGCGATGGCAGTCTCGGGCTTGCCTTTTTTGTTGACGATATGAAAATTCGTAGAGATCGGGATGTTGAGTTTGCAGTTACTGCATTCCACTAGCCGGAGCCAGAGGAAGGTGTTTTTGATTGGTTCTGTGTCAAAAGCCGGCTCTCGATGGATTATGTTCTTGCCTTTAAATTTGCGTTTTGCCTCTTCCTTAAGCTCTCCCCACCACTCGGCGGGAGATTCCAAAGGGAAATATTCCGAGAGCTTCGCAGAGACACGAGCGTGAATGTTACCTGCAGCTCTTTGAAAAATACTGAAAAGGCCTCGCCCAAACTTGGCCGGGTAATGGACCGAGGCTTGAAGAACAAGTGAAGCAACGGGATTCAAATCGTTCGCGAATACCTTGAACCCAAACCTTGTCGCCTCAAGGGGGATGACCCCTCCCCCTGCCATAGAGTCCAGGACGATGATCGGGCCTTCGTCGGAACTCTCCAGTGTTTCCTGGGAAGCCCCCGTCAGACTCCTGAGGAGCGCCGAGGACGGCGATACGTAAAAGGCAGGGGGATGGCGATATCCCCAAATACTGCCAAGGATGATATCTTTCCCATCGTCGGCTCCTGCCGCTCTCACAAGTCGTCTATAGGCGCTATCCGGATCGCCGAGAATACCGAGTGCTCTGACGAAATGCTTGTGTGTGGGATTCAGCGGAGTCGGAGCCACGCTCCTTATAAGGTCCTTGAAGAAGGCTTCGAGACGAGCCATCTTGGGTGGAAGATCCTCCAGGTCCGCTTCAGAAGGCTCAGGCACCATTTCAGGCAGCACCGATTCATCAAGGTTCAGATCAAAAGGCAGAAGCGCCGAAAGGATCGCAGCTCTGCTGATGGTCGGGGGGCGCCTGGCCCACCAGATGTGCAGACGGTTTTGCGGTGGACGCTGTCGGGCATTGTTGTCCCGCTGACATTCGGCTGAGAGAGTGGCGCACGGGAGTCCTCCCTCCAGAAAGGATGGTTTGGTCTTAACGAAGGTATCGTTCATTATTTCACCTTCCGTGATTTCTTACCTGACTTGCCCAGTGGTGTGGGTGCTTCTTCATGATAATCTTTGGTCGCATCAATCACTTTTGAGCTGAATTCCTCCAAACCTTCCCGCACCTGTCTCGATCTTTCCTGAACCTTGGACTCAGGGAGCTTGTACTTTACCGGCTTGTGCTTCGATGACCCGGAATCCTGATTGTCGTCGTCGGATATCGTCCGCTGCCCAGGTTCCTCGTGGGTCAGCAATGTTCGGAGAGCGGCGCGTCCCGCAGCCTGTTGATAGCCGTAGAAGCAGAGGGTGAACCAATAGAGCACGACCTCCGAGGGGAGTGCCCTCAATCCATCCAGAAACATCTGGCGCTGCCTGGGCGTCACCAGCCAGCGGGCCGCAGAGAAGGCCAACCCGAGGCGCATGCCGTCCTGCGACGCCAGCCATCGCGGCTCGGACGAGGGGCCGAAATCAGCGGCCGAGATCGGTGCGGGTTTCTCGGCGCGCTGCAGCATGGGCTCAGCTGTCCGGCGAAGCCAGTGAATCGCGGTGGGGGTAGCCGTCGACCCGAGAAGTCGTCCGTCCGCCTCTCTATAAACCCCTCCGGGCTGACAGGGAAACATGTGCAATTCCCAGAATTGTCCGCGCTTGGGCTCGCTTTTCACCCTGAGTCTAAACTCCTCCATCACGCACCTCCTCGGCCGCGCATCCGGGCCGGGATGACGTTGGCCTCGATGGTTCCTTGATTGGCGTTCATGAGCGCCATACGATAAGTTTCAAGGGCTGAGTCCCCCATGGGGATCACTGGATCGAACCTGAGGGATAGCGTAATGGTCATCTCCAGTTCTCCGTGTTTCTTGAAAGGCCAGAGAGGCGAAAGGATGGCCCGCACTTCCTCGAAACGTCCCTCGAAATTCATGTTGACCGTTTCCCGCTTGCCCTCGATTTCTCGCTGCCCCGTTGCTGTCAGGGATGTATGACAAACGGCTGCCGGGGGCCGGTCGGCCCAGGTCGCAAAAAGGGTGTTGTCCAGAGCATCGCGATCGGTTGCGGTGATCGAAAGCTCTCTGATATGCACGCCGCGAAAGGAGCCAAGCGCATCCCAGAGCTGCACGAATACCTCCCTGGGTGTTCCCGCACGAGCGATGGGTTGAGGGCCTTTTCCGGGGCGGGCTCCGTCGAGGTCCCGAGCCAGGGAAGAGCTCGGCTCCACAAGGCTCCAGGATGGAGCGATACGTACTGGAGGGTGTGGTGTATCCGCTTTGGTGTAAAAGACCTCGTCGGGCTCGGCCTTCAGAACTGCCCAAAGGCCTTCTCGAAGTCCGTCAGAGAGAATCATCTCCATGCGAGGTCTCGCCAGGTCCGACCACACATTTCGTGCAAAGCGTTCGATATCTTCCGTTGGAACCTGATCGGCTCCCGAAGGCCAGCAGCGTTCCCGAACCGCCTTGACGGTCAATGCTATGGGGCTGGTCTCTCCTCGGGTCTTTCTGGGATATAAGTTCTGATCCAGGGCCGCTTGATAGCTCCAGAACTCCGTGGTCTCGTCAATTCTCGGCGTCCCCGGCCATTCCCCCATTTCCTGTGAACCGATGGCAAGGTTTGGCCCACGCAAGTACAGGACCCAGCGGTTTTCGTGGGCTCCTTCCTGCAGCGCCCTCCACAGTACCGCCTTCTCGGGAATGACCGGGAAATGGCTGGCGGCACGCGCCATTTCAAGAAGCTTTGCTGTTGTGACCGATGATGTCCGTTCGACGCCTTCCCTCGGCCACAGATGGTCCCAAACCTCCTGAGGAGACACGGAGGTAACGGGGAGTATTCTGTCCGGCACAGCTGCGCGGATATCGTACAGCCAATGGCTTGAATCAATAACAGGCGAAAGGGCGTCAGCGGTTTCTCGCGTGTAAACCTTCTTCTCCGCCTGGTTGTAATAGATCCAGAGAGCTTCCGGCTCTGCGGTTAAGCCCGCTCTGAGGGTGGGCAGCAGGTCGGTCTGCCTTAGGACCATGGGAAGCTCCGGCTCACTGCGCAAACGATCCCAGATGTCGTCGGTGGAAACGCGCTTTTCACCGGCTTTCCAGAATGGGGCACGGCGCACGACTTGAGGAGCCAGTACGACGGGGTTCCCCGGCCGGACTTCGGGAACCAGTTTGTTGTTGTCCCGCAAACACTGAAGAATAGGAGCTTCCGCTACAGCTTGTTTCAGGTTGCGGGGGCGGTCACCATTCGGTCTTTCACCGAGATCGACGCGATAGCATTCCAGCGCCGGTCCTTGTGCATACTGTTCGAACAGATTGAGCTGACCCTCACCTCGGCCTCGGGGAAAAGCCAGGACACGATAAGCCTCCAGAAGTTTGGATCTGACGTGCAACTCCTGAGTGCCCAGCTTCTCGCGGACATCGCCGAGATCACTTTCAAGGGCCATAAACTCCGCCGGCACGCCGGTAGCTCCGCGGCGGGCGAGGTCTTTAAGAGCTCGGTAGTCTGAGCCCTGGCTCGCAGCTAGATTTGACTGTTCGGTCTCTATGTCTTTCCTGACCCTCTCCCATGCGATCAACGACCGAACCGCCTCCTTAAGCCCTGTCACTCGGGTGTTCTCAGCCAGGAGAAAGACAATGTTGTTGCGGTATCTGCGAGGGCCCTCATGAACACCTGTCTTCATGAAGAGGCCCTTTACGAAGTTCAAGCGATCTCCGCCCCCGACAGCACCACACTCGGTGTCATAGTGGACGATCACCAATCGAAGACGGTCGGGGGAATCCGAGATGGCATTGTGGTCCTGAGGGAAGGGAATGACCTGGAACGAGCCGAAACCCGAGTAGATTTCCTGGACCCACTGGTCGAGTGTTTCTCTGACCTCGGGCGGCTGCACATTGGCCAGCCTCTCCTGGAACCTTTTATTGATAGAAGCACGAGTTCGGAAGAGATAGTGATCTCCCTCACGCCTCATGTACCATGCACGTCGCTCCGTTTCCTGGAGAGCGCGATTCACGTAGGCCAGGTCGCAACCAGGGCGCCCGACGGCGAGTGCCGCCTCGGGCGGTGTTATGCCCCTCGACCCGTCAGGGAGACTGTGTAGGAAGGTGACAAGGGCCGATTCGGTAGCGGCCTTCCATTGCCATCCACTTTCGACCTGGTTCGCATGGGTTCCTCCCTCCGGACGCACCACATCGGACTCGAGCCCCCTGCCAAATGCGCTCCGTCCCAGGCGGGCAAGGATCTCATCACGAATATCGCTTCTCGAAAGGTCTATATGCTGGGGTTGAAGAAGAAGGGCGTCGCGAAGGGAGTCACGCTTCTCCCAAACACCCCTGATGGTACGGGCCACGAGGCGGAGCGCGCCTCGAGTTGCCTGGAATTCGGGGATGTCTGCGAGCCGCTCGGCAAATAATCGTACGAGCTCCGGGTGGAAAGGATAGCTCGTTCGCATCTGGTCCAGGTAACCCGGCTCCAATGCCCTGGAATCGAGCTCCACTCCTGCGCGCATCTGTTCTTGATAGTAGGCCGCAAAAGCGTTAGCGATCTCTTCTGCAGAGGAAGTGTCGATGGATTCGAAGAGACGACGTCCCAGCACCGAGGCGCGCTCATAGGTCTGCGTCGGAGTCAGGCTCGGGGCGTGCCTTCCGGCTGTCTGCTGCGCCTCGCCGACGAGCTCGAGCACATCGGTAACATATTGCTTCAGCTCCGCAGTGAATCGACGGTTGGCGTCCTGCTCGGTAGGGAGGGTCAGGATCACGGAAGTGCGGGGGCGGCGCGCCGCTATGTTGAAGAGGGCCTGTAGGAAGGTCGGCCATTGGGTGTTCACCTTGTGCCTTGGATGATTCTCAGAAATGGCGAAGCCCCTGGCCATGTAGAGAACGAGCTCGTCGATCAGAATCAGGACCGGTTTGTCGCCAAGGGCTTTTTCAAGTGTTTCGCGCTCGGGCGCAATGCCCTGGATGTCGTTTTCCCTCACCAGGTGATAACCAATCAGTCCTCCCGACATGAGAGCAATCTGTCCCCAGGGAGTGTACGTGCGCACGGGTTGGCCATCTATGAGGTGTTCATAGCCCGAGGAGGGGTCGGCTACCTCCCCTACAAGAGCGGCCAGTCGAACCTCATTTGGCTGGGGAAAGCGGTTGATTCCATAGTCACTCACGGAGTCGGCAATGGCTTGTCCGTGTCGAGCCACATGGACTGCAGCGATAAGGCTGTGCGTCTTTCCGCCTCCAAAGCCCGTCTCAAGGCGAAAGATTGGAGTGCTGCCTTCGATGCCGGCAAGCCGCTCTGAAACGTCTTTTACCAGTAGTTTGAGGTTTTCCGTAGGGTGCGTCCCTTGAAAAAAACGTACAGGATCTTGGTAGTCGGGATGGGCCTTTCCAGTGATGACATCCCAAAGATCTGCCGCGAAGATAGCGTCCGGAAGCTCGCCCGCCAGAACTTCGGGCCGCGGTCTACACTTCTGAAAAACGAGAGGCAATTCGGGCATTTTGAATCTCCGATGTGATCATGAATACCTCGTGGTGGACAACAACCTTTTGTGCGATAAACCGCTGACAATTACTCGTCCCAAGTCTTTCATTATTCTTTCTTTTCTGTTTGCCCGCCCGACAAAGCACCTGCCACTTCTATGGCCGTGTGCAGCTTTTCTGCGAGTAGCTTCCTGGGCGGTAGCTCTACCAGGTATTCGGCGACATGAATCCCTGAACTATCCAGTTCCAGAAGCTTGATCTGCTCCTGTTTCTTACTAGCGCAAAGAATCATGCCCATGGGAGAGTTCTCCCCTTCATGGCGCTCATATTTATCCAGCCAGCGCAGGTAGAGCTCCATCTGCCCTTTATGCTCGGGCCTGAACTTGTCGAGCTTGAGCTCGACCGCTATCAGACGGCGCAGATACCGATGAAAGAACAGCAGATCAAGGTAATAGTCGTCGTCATCCACTGTGATCCGCTTCTGGCGGGCGACAAAGGTAAATCCCGCTCCAAGCTCCAAGATGAATGCTTCCATCTCGCGTAGAATGGCCGCTTCCAAGTCTTTTTCACGAAATGCGCCGGTCAGGCCAAGAAAATCCAGAAAATAGGGATCACGGAAAACCAGGTCAGGTGTAAGCTTGTCCTCGTCCCGCAAGGCGGCAAGCTCGAGTCGGGCCAGTTCTTCAGGTTTTTTCGAAAGAGCGGTGCGCTCGTAGAGCATTGAGCCGATCTTCTGCCGCAGCGTGCGAACGCTCCAGCGCTCAAGGCGGCACATCTCGGCGTAGAAATCGCGCTGAAGGGGTCTTTCAAGGGGAAGAAGCTCCCGGAAATGCGACCAGCTCAATGTTTGCGACAGCGTGGCAACAATCTTCGGGTCGGGAAAGGCCTCGCTCAGCTTGACCATCCGTGTGAGCGCCGAATAACTGAACCCGTTTCCGTAGTCTCGAACCAATTCTTGCGACAGTGTGGCAAGAATCTGTTGTCCGTACTCTGCCCGTTCTCCTTTGAGAATCTCCTCGTTGATGCGGTTGCCGATGCGCCAGTAAAGCAGTGTCAGGGCAGCGTTGACTGTAGTAGCGACGCCTCGCCGTGTCTCCTCGATCATCCGGCGCAGATCATCCAGAAGTGAATGAGACGAAACCGACGGCACCGGCTTCATCTTCTCCAGATCACGCGGTTTGTTCTCCATCATGCCTCTTTCATGCTTTTCGCCAACACCCTGAGCATCTTCCACTGATGGGCCAAGAAGTCATGGCCGCGTTTTCACGCAGTAAAGATATCCTTACACCAAACTGCGTTGGAATTGTTCGCCGAATTGGGAGATCGTCCGATTCCGGGCTCCGATGCTTTCGTCACCAACTCCTTTCCGGGTCGTCCAGCGAAGTGATGTCGGCTTCCGTGAAGCAGTTGCGCAGGTCCGCGATTGACTCGGCCTCGCGGGATATTTCGTCATAGACGATTCCATCAAGCTCCTCATCGGTGGTGTAAGGAATGGAAAGGATATACTCCCAGCCATTCTTGTCAGGCTTCTCCATGTTAAATCGGCTGAGCACCCGTTGTTCGATCTCTTCCCTCGCCCTCTTCTTTCCGCGAACGAACTTGCTGTTATTCTCCACCCGCAGCCACATCTTGACTTTCATCACTCTGGGTTGCGGGACTGTGGTCTGAGGCTCGGGGAGGTTCTCTCGAGTGGCCGGGCTGTTCAGCTTCTTCGCTGCCGGCTGGACGGCCTTCGCGGAGTTGCCGCTCTCTACAGAATTGTCCTCGGATCGAGTGTACTTGTAATAAGTGTTCCGCGAGATCCCCACGATATCACAAATCTCCTTCACACTCCGCTCCCGATCCTTTTTCAGCGCAAGGGCGGCTTTCTTCTTCTTTTCATCCACCCCCTGCGGCCTGCCTCCTTTTCTTCCTCGCGCTCGAGCTGCAGAGAGACCGGCCTTAGTCCTCTCGCGGATGATGTCCCGCTCGAATTCGGCAAGCGATGCGAAGATGTGGAAGATGAGCTTGCCTCCGGAGCTCGTGGTGTCGATGTTTTCCTGCAAGCTCTTGAACCCCACACCCCGTGCAACAAGATCTCGCACTGTTTCAACCAGGTGCGGCAGCGAGCGTCCCAGCCGGTCGAGCTTCCAGACTACCAGTGTATCGGCAGGCCGACAGTGCTGGAGCGCCTGGGTCAGTCCCGGCCGATCTGCCTTGGCTCCACTGGCAGTGTCATTGAAGATGCGCTCACAACCTGCAGCCAGTAGAGCGTCTTTCTGAAGATCAAGGTTCTGGTCGGTGGTCGAGACTCTGACATAGCCGATGAGCATGGATGTCCTTCGCTCCTGTTGGACGCTTGTACTACGCAACTCAACATAAACTGCAGGATTTGGTACGGAGATTTAGTATACGGGTTTCATGGGACAAAATAAAGCTCGGAAATGCGCTAAAACGGGTGACTTCTGCCTCTACCCCTATCTGTTCAATCGTTTGTATGCTTCGTCTATCCAGTCATTGACATTGGAAAGCTTTCTCTCTATCTCCCTGATCGCATCTTCGTTCTCATCGATCCACCCTTCCACGACGCTCCTGAAACTGTCGCTTCGGGCGTTATATTTCTTATCATCGAGATCACTTCGCCTGTCTTTTCGGCGTTCCAGAGCAAGCTCAAGCTTTGTGCGACGTTCCTCCAGCGAAGCGATATTGTCTCGCGTCCTGGATTCCCATTCGCGCTTTTTCCGTTCATACTCCTCTTGTTTCCTCCCCCTCTCATCGTTTCGCTTTCTGAAAAGCTCGGCCTTGCCTTCCTTCCATTGATCCCAGGCAGCGTTCAGTTGGTCCTGAGCTCTCTTCAAGGAATTGAACGCCTCATCTTTATCGTTCCTGAACATTTCGTTCTTATGTTCTTTGAAGTAATTCCATCCCTCCTCTAATTTGCTGGAATAGTACTGTAATTCGTCTTTTTTCCGATCAATGGGACCGCCAGGAAGAAGGGCTGTCGTTATGTCGGCAATCACCTGTGCCGGGAAGGTAAATATTGTGAAAATCGCTTCCGCGAGTCCGCTGGGTGGTGTTCCGGCCCCAGCAAGAGACAGAATACGGTCTTTGTGCTCAGTGGAACGTCGCGATTTCTTTTCATTCTGCTCGCGTTCGTCTGATTGGTTGTCCTTGACGATCTGAACAGCGGACTGGAATCTTTCCCAGGCATCCTGGTGCTCCTGACGGTTAGGAAATCGCACCCCCTTGAAGTCAGCAGAAATGGCTTTTATCTCGTCCCAGATCTGACGCCATTTCATACCGTTGGGTCTGCCATTCGAATACTTGTTTTCAAAGTCCTTGATTCGTTTGGTCAGTCGCTCATGGTCCATGGCTCATGCCTCATGAGATGCTGTTTCTTTTCGCTATGTTGTTCATATCAACCCGTTTACTACGTCCCAATCAGACAGGAAGCAAGTGAGCCTGGACCGTCAATCACATTCGCAGGCATCTACCCGTGAGCCTCATCCCATGAGTTGCCGCTTCTTACATCGGCAAGAAGGAACCGTGCCCCTTGATTGTCGGTTGGATTGAGCCACAGCATCCGTTGAAAGACCTGTTCCGCTTCGGCAACCCGGTTGAGACGCCAGAGGCAAAGCCCATAACCATGCAGACACCGCAGGTACGGCCGGTTATCGATCCACCCCCAGGCAAGAACACCGTCGAAGGCCTCGCCCAGGGAAAGCTCGCCGATGCGCATGCCCATTTCATAATGACGCAGGGCGTCTTTCGGCATACGGTCAAAAACCATGGTCCCCAGATGAGCATGGGCATCGAGACAGCGAAGATCCGCGGCCAGAAGCTCCATCAGCAACGTTCGCGCTTCATCGAGGTCGCCGGCTGCCTTCAATTCGTTGGATCGGGTGATCGGATCGTCGAAGGGGTCCGAAGGGCTGGCACCGGGAAGGACTTGCTCCATCTCGAACATGGGGCGAGGACCACGCGCGATGATCGGCGATGCCCACTCCGGAATCGATTCATCGGGCTCTCCCCAATATTCATCAGCAGGGTCCCAGAGTCCGCGATCATAGAGTCCCAGAGGGTTGAGATCCAAGGCCGATATCTCGATGTGGTGTGATTCGATTTCCCCCGACAGGTAAGGATGGCCTGCATACCGCCACATCTTCCCCGGCCGTACGGTGATGATCTCGCCGGGAATCGCTTTCCAAACGTCGGGGGAGCGCAAGGTGATTTCCCGTTCAGTCCCCGGAATCCGACAACGAGCCGTGGGCTCCTTCAAGCTCAGAACGATCAGCTTTACAGGGCTGCTCAGATCGATGTCCTCATCTTTCGCCTTGTGGCGCTTCTCCCTGGCGGGCGGCCGTTGTTCGATGCCGGCCATGGGCTCCAACCCAAGCCATTTGCGGTATGTTGCAACGTAGCGCGCACCTTCGGTACCTTCCGGAAATACGATTTCGGAGACGGCCATGGTGTGTTCTGCCCCGCTTGCTTTGCGACATACGGCTGTGAGACCGCGGCGAGTATTGCCGTCGTAATCGATCTCGGTTACCGAGACAGGCTCCCCGATTACATAGGCATCAGCGGGCAGTATGATGTTGTCCTCGAAAGCCTGCAGGAAAGCCCACAGTTGTTCATCTTCCCCATAAGCGTCCGTAAGAATCTCCTCGATGAGTGCATCAATGTCGGCGGGGATGTCGTTTTGGTTCCTTCGTTTCGGCGCCACCGTTTTCTCCTTTATCAATGCTCATGAGCGACGCTTGGCGCCCGTGTTTTTGTCCGTGGCCCCATAAGTCTTCAACCACAGCTCTAGCGCCTCTATACCTATTTGATTGATGCTCTTGCCCTCCCCACTCTTCTTGCTTTGATACGCCACTTCAAGCAACATCTCGTGGAGCTCGGGGGAGATACGGAGGGTCACTCTCTTTTCCTCTTTGTCTGTCATCACCGCTTCCTTGCACACAGATGGAGACCGTCAGGACCTGCCCAGCAACATCCTTCAGGTCTCCGGAAAGTTCTACTCTGGGCCGATCAAAAGCTCAGCCAAAGATGGCGATTCAAATTTGAGCCTCCTTTTTCCATTACCGAGGCTGCGTCGTTTGACAGGCTTCTTCCGCGTCTTGCTCTTTGTCTCGATAGTCGTGATTTAGGCCGGCAAGCCAGGTGCGGAGATCAACCTTCGTCTCAAAGTCATCTTCGGGAAATCGCGCAATACACTCCCGCTTGAAATCCTGGTACAGTGCAACGGCTTTCTCCTTGGACAGGTACTTCAGGAGAATGGCAAGGGCGAGCTGGGCGGGTCCCGACCCTCCGTAGCCCCATGAAAATCCTGTCGGGCTGTGATTGCAGACTTCCAGGCTTCTCTCTGGAGAAAGGAGTTTTCCGTTCACCCAAACCTCTCCAGTTATGAGTTTGCCTTTGAGCCTGAGCGTTTCAGGAATTCTTGGCATATCGAACCCTCCCTTTCCTATGAAGACACCTGGTTAAGGCCGTTCATTTCCCCGAGGCGGATCAGCTCTCTTTCCGCATCCAATCCCTGCACGATTTCATCAATGGCTGCCGTTGCCGCCCGAACAGGCTCATAGCCATGAACATCCACATATTCGAGGTACATGTCAATTGTGTCCGCAAGGACTCTGCAAAATTGCTCTTGTGTAAATTGATAGCAGGCCATTTTGTCCTCCCATGCTTCGATAGTTGTGCCGCCGAAGGCGGCACTCCACGGCGATACTCATTAACTCTCTGCGGGTTATTGAAGATTGCTTGCCCTCTCCTGAATTCGCGATTCAGGAGAGGGGTCTTCTTTAACCGGTAAGTTTGTATCCGTGTTCCTTTGCCCATCTGGCCCGCTTGTCGTGAGCGTCCATACTATCCTTGGCAATGCAGGAAAACAGATCGCCGTTGATGTGCCGGTAGTCGTACTGGATAAGGCGCTTTCGCGCTATGTGGCTGTAAAAAACCTCTTTCTGTTCATGGCCGGGTTTTAAATTGTGGGCATCCATCTATCTCATCCTCCGGGTGTTATGGCTGTGTCTCCACACACCGCACAGAATGGCCGCAATGGGGGCATTCCAATGCTTTTTCGCTAACGTCGTGTTGACATCGCGGGCAAATCACGAAACCCAGTGGCGGTACCTCGTTCACTTTGAAAGTTTTTAGCCAAGTATATGTCCGCCCAGGGTCATTCCGCACTTGCCTCAACAGATGACCATCCTCTTCGTGTGCGTCAGCACCACACGACCAGGCATTAATAAGCTCGAATTTCCATCGCCTGCCGTGGGATTTGGCAAAATTTCTAATCGCTGCCGTCTGTTCCGGGTTTGGGTTGTATTTTGGCATAAGCTTCCGTCCCTTTACTTGGTTGTGAAAGAGCAATTCCACATCATTAAATAGCAGTATGGCAGCATGCTGCTATACTGTCAAATCTCCAGGCCTGTAAATCGGCATATAAAGATAGTTTCCAAGGCAGAACCCGCTGCTCTTTTTCTTTCATTATTATGAGGTTTTTTCGATGAGTGGTGCGATGGTGACGGAGGCCTCCGGAGCTCGGAGTTGGGCTGTCACCACCTCAGGTAGGTTTTACCCTTTCCTGGCGGTCGAAGAGAATCGAGCATGCTACCGTTCTTGTCTCAAAGACTGAGAGCGGGCCTGTTGTTCCTGGTTTTGCGCCTGTTTCTTGCGCTGCAGCGCCTGATGGTGGCGCTGTGCCAGGCGCACCTTATCCCACTCGCCGGCAAGCTCCGGCTCTCGTGAGCGCAGCTTACGGGCTGCCAGCACTTCGATTCTTGGTCCATGAAGGTCCATGCTTTCCTTGATTTCGCGGACGTTCTCGAGGCGGTTTTGTAGGCATTGGATTCGAGCTTGTTGCCTCGCCTGTTGTTGCTGCCAGGCGGCTCGCGTGCCCGGCATGGCAAAAAGGCCCGGCCGCCTGGATTGGCTCTGCTGCAATCTCGCCAATTGCTGCTCGATCAGGTTTTCAAGCCGATCTTCCAGTCGCTCGACCTGCTCTTGCTTGGCCTCGACATAGACCGCCAGGGTGGCGAGATATTGGGACTCCAAGGGAATGGCATCAAGGAGGGCCGCTTGCTCTGCTTCACAATCCTCGACCTGTTTTTGCAGTTCGGCCGAGTGCGCCTCGGGATCTCGCCAACTCCTTCGGGGGGCTCTCGCGGCCCAACCAGGCAAAGGCCGTGTGCTTTGCTTGTTTTGCCTGGTTTTCCCATGCTGCATGACCGGCGCCACCCAATGGATGTCGCCGGTGTTATCCAGGGCATGTGCCTGATCCACGAGCGTTGGAGCCTTGGACGGATCGGCCATGCCGCGGTCGTGGTGTCGGTCATCCGGCAACTTTATCTCCTCATGGCCCTGGGTCCCGGGTCTTTCCCTTGCGTCATCTCTTTCCTGGTTTGGGCGATATTGGCCCGGTGTTTCTCGACGGCTATCGACACTACCGCCTTTACCTGGCGTTCGAGTCCGTCTTTTCCGAGCACGCTTTTTGTCGCCAGATCGTTGAAGTCACTGAACGCCTTCGGGTTTTCCGCCTGCTCACCAGGCGCGAAGATCGGGAACATCGCTTTACCTCCAACCGCGTTTGCCGCCTCTCTGGCCTTGGTCCTGCCGGGATTTACTCCCTGGGACTGCTCCAGGTGCACATCGTTGTCGCCGGCGATGACAATGGGCTTGTCCGGGAATTTCGCGTGCAACGCCTTGGCCACAGGCGGGAGATTTCCACTGTCGAAGGCGGTCACGGTCGAGAAGCCCAGCGCTTCCGATAGACTACAGGCAGTCGCGTAGCCTTCAGCTATGACGATCACCGGGGCCTTCGCGAGCTCGTCCATGCCGCCGATTGCGTGAAAGCATCCCTCCGTGCGGGAGTCCTTCGAAAAATGCTTGGTACCGTCCTCTCTGATGTACTGCATGGTCCAGACCTTACCCTCTGCATCTTGGGCAGGAATGTACGTTTCCTTTCCATCCGCATCCGTCAACACGCCCGGGTTAAGCGGTATCGCTTTGGACTCGAGGTATAATGTCGGAGTGGAGGGTACTACCAAACTCTCCATTTGGCGTCCGACCCGTTGGGCGATCTGTTCGTGGAAGCGCTCCTGTTCCGCAGCGCGTGCCTGAAGTTTCTCCTTCGCTTCCCGGGACTTCTGCCAAGGGGCCGTTCCGGCCTTCAGTTGTTCAATCAACTTTTCAGCCACCGCCTCGTGGAATTCTTTCTTTTGATCCTTCATTGAAGATACGTTGCCGGCGCCGACATCCTTGATCTTCACCGTAGAGTCGCCTCCGGAACCTGCCTTGAGGACTTTCTCGGCTGCTATTCCTGGAATTCCATATCCCTGTTCGATTTCATCACGGCCCTTGCTCTGATTTTTCTCGATCAGATCAACAACCGGTTTTGAAGCGGTAATTCTTGTGAATGCCGCTATTCCACCGTCACCTGTTGGAATAAACACCCTCTCCGTCCAGTTGATCCGTTCGATGAACGCACCCTGCTCTTTCAACAGTCGTTTCTCGGCATCCGTCAAGGAAACACGCCCCTTGATCTCGATACGGTCTTCGTAATTGACCCTGGCGGTTGAGATCTCCCAACCATTTGAAAGAATGGCCTTACTGCCTTTCTTGATTGAAGAGAGCAATTCGCTTGGCGACATATCGGACAGACCGGAATCAAGCCCCAGATTCTTGAGCGTTTGCCTCGAAGCCTTTGGCCCCAGCATGCGTCCCAAAAGCTGTTCGCCATCATCCGTCTGCAATCGTTTTATGATCTCCGAGCCTTCCACACGATCCCAGATCGGCAGGATAACACCGACTATCATTCGTTCAGTCTTGGTTATCGTTTTTGGCGCGCTTGCTATTTGCTCCTTCCACATTTTTTCGGCCGCTGCTTCATCCATGGGCCTGGCAAGAGTGACTTTCTCGTAGCTGCCTTGTATGTACCTGTATGCTTCGCCGCGAATAATCTCGTCGGCATTATCGATATACCTGTGCTCGTTCTTCCGGATCGGATACACCACTCCACGCCGGACGGTATTTCCTTCTGAATCCAGTCTTTCACCAATATCCTTGAGATAAAAAACCTCTCCCTTGTTCTTCCCGAATTCAGATACGAACCAGTCGCTCAGGTCATCGGCTTCTCGACGCTTTAGGGAACGGGTCCTCGCGTCTTCCCACTTTTCATATTCAATCTCGTTGGTAACGGCCAATTCGACATACCGCGTTTGCGCCCCGGTGTTTTGCTCTTCATAAACGACATCGTCTCGCGTCTTCTCGATGTTCAGGGCTTTGAGGGTCTGTAAGCCGACATCGTACAAACCGTGCTGTTTCGCGTATTCAACGGCCTCCACAAGCCGTTCTTCAAACTCGTTGAAAACGGCATTCTGCATATCCGTTCTCAGTGAAAGCAATCGATTCAGGAACTGAGGGGTTGACGGGATCTTGCTCTCATTTAGTGCCCCGTCTTCGTCGAGCAGGTTAAGCCCCATCTGCCTTGTTACATCCTGGAACGCCAGGTCGGTTTTCCCTCGATAAAGATCGCCAAAGAGATTTTGAAGGGCGGTTGAAGCGTACTGACTTTCAAGATTATCGGACGCCGTGAATATGCCCTGGCTCGTCGCCTCCCGCTGGCCGCGCGTCAATGCACCCAGTTGATCGAGTCTGCGGGCGATTGATGACACGAATCGTTTTTGGGCCTTTAGGTTGGTCGTGGGGAGAACATAGTGAGGCTCATGGGCCTGATTGGTGCGGTGTGTTCGGCCGAAGCCCTGCACCGCCTTGTCCGCTTGCCAGCCTGGCTGCAAAATGTAATGAATGCGTTTCCGTTGGTTGTGGGCTTCGTTGTCGGCGTGGAATGAATACCCGGTTCCACCCGCGCCGGAAAATATCAGAATGTCCTTTTTATTGTTCTGGAATGCTTCGGCATCCCTCATGGACGCGTTCCTGCCGCGCTTTTCCTCGACAATTTTCAGGTTCCCCTCATCATCACGGACTTGAACAAAACGTCTGCCGCGGCCGGTTACTTCGGCTACCCTGTCAGGGCCAAAGCTATTGATGATTGAATCCAAGGGATTTTCAGGCACACGAATTTGTTGCAGCGTTTCAAGCAACGCATCCCGCAGGGCGATAGCCTCCCGATCAAATACCTGGTTCCCCTCCGAATCGCGAACCGGAACATAGACGACATTGCCGTTTTCATCCTGGGACTCTTCATACGCCGCCACGGGGAAGCCGTTTCTCACGTAATCGAGCAGCAATTGCCGGGGTGTGAAATCCAAACCCTCGAGCGCGGCGTTGTTTGCCGTTGCCTCGGCGATTATCCTCTCCTGGGCCGCCTCGTTCGTGTTGACCAACTGAATGACCGCAACGTTTCCGGAATCGAGCTGCTGACGAATATCATCGATTACCCTCGGCGTTTGCATCGCGGTGATGATCTGGTTGAAGAAACGTTGATTTGCTCCCCAGAACTGCGATAAAGCCGCGCTCTTGGCGTTGCCGTTGCTGCCGGCCTGGGTGATTTTCAGCGCCTCCTCGACATTGTTCAAGATAACCTGCCAGGCGCCTGCCAATTCGTTGTAAATGTCCTCCTGCAGGCTGGAAAGAGTGTGCTCCAGCCGTTCATAGCTCACGCCGTCATACGAGAGAGACCGGGACACGTACATCCCCAGGGCCTTCATATCGCGGCTGATCAACTCCATCGAGGCGATGCCGCCATTCGAGACATTTTCAATGAAGGCATTGGCATCGGCAAACGCCGTACCTTCACCCCATAGGCCGAGACGATCCGCATACCTGAGATTGCTGATCTCGGTCGCTCCGGTGGCTGATACATAGAGAATACGGGCATGAGGCAGCTCGTGTTGCAGGTTGATGCCGGCAATCGCTTGCTGCGATGGCTTTTTAACACCGCGTTTTCCTTTAATCGCAATCGCGTTCCCCATGCTGTGCGCTTCATCGAATGCGATCACACCATCAAAATCCTTGCCCAGCCACTCCATGATCTGCTGAATCCGCGTCTTACCAGCACTCTGCCCCTGATCATTGGCCTGTTTCTTTTCACCGCCGCGCAACGTTGAATAGGTGGTGAATAAGATCCCGTCCTTTCGGGTGATTTCGCCTCCAGCCTTTGTTTTTCCCTGGTAGAATATCTTCTCGGGATCGCCGCCAATAGCCGCGAAGTCTCTCTTCGCGTCTTCAATCAGGCCTTCGTTAAAGGATATCCAGACGGCTTTGTTGTGGCCTTGCATCATGTTGTCGAGGATGATGCCGGATATTTCCCGCCCCTTGCCCACACCGGTCCCGTCGCCAATGAAAAACCCTTTCCGTCTTCCGTTCGGCAAGAAACCCGAATGCGCCTGCCCGGCGTAGACAACGGCCTCCAGCTGGGCCAGCGAGAGCAAACCGTCACGGATCACATTTTCGGGCAATGTGGGTGAATAGGTCGGCGCCGGCGGTTCCACGGCTGACATCGCCGCGGCCTGTACCAGTTTTCCCGGATGCTGTTGCGCGCCGGGGATGCTGAGACGCTGAGGGGCGTAATGCGCAAATACGGAATCGGAAAACTCCCCTAGCTCCCCGCTCCTGGTCTCTATTGTGACTGTACTGACGTTGTTGCTTTTATCGACGCCACTATCTCCTCCAGGATCTGTGCCGCCGCTTCCTCCAGCGTCTCCGACAGTTTTATTTCGAACTCCACTCCCGGCTCCGATTCCGTCATTAACGACATCGCCCATTTCGGATTTGCCGAGAGCTTTGCCATCAGCAGGAGAGGCTCCTCTATCTCCCCCGTCTCCAGGAGATTGCGCTCCAGTGCTTCTCGGATCAGGGCCAGACTCGCCAGCTCCGTCGATGGGTTGAACGGTATCCGATACCGTTTGAGGATCTCCGCTGACTGCCGATTTAACGGCGCTTCGTTCAATTTGCGGACGCTCATTTCTGATGCCCTCCAATAGGGCGGGTAAATCGGCAACCGATTCGACCCTGCCCGTCAATACCGGTTGTGTGGTGCTCCCGGTTTTATCGATAACCAAAATCTGATTATCGAAGGTTGTGCCATATCTCGCATACTCCTTGCCGGATATGCCGATGTTGGCACGGACATGATACTTCCCCTCTATCTCTTTCCACCATTTCCTGAATGCCGGCCTATCCGCCGCCATACCCCTGCCGACAACGGCAACCAACCGGCCATTATCCCGCAGCCGTCTCAAGGCCTGCTCGATGTGACGGGCACCAATCGCCGTGTCACGCTGACCATGCACGCGTCCCGCCGATGCTGAAAACGGCGGATTCATCACAATAACAGTAGGAGCTACGTCGAGAGGCAATACATTATCCAACTGCTCCGCGTTTTCCCTGAAGAGCCTGGCTTCCGGGAACAGATTGGAGAGCAATTCTTGCCGCCGCTTAGAAATCTCGTTTAGAACAACCTCCGCCCCGGCGATTTTCGCCCAGATTGCCAAATCACCGCTACCGGCGGACGGCTCCATCATCACATCCGTGGGTTGGATGTTTGCCACCCAATTCGCCACAAGCGATAAGGCGGGAGGAGTGCTGAACTGTTGAAACTCCTCCATCTCTTCATCACGCCTGGATTGCCTCGGCAGCTTCAGAACCCGCTGAGTTAATTCCCGGGCCTTATCCCTCGCCCAATTCGCATCCTGATTGTTCCAATCGGTCCGCTCCGTCTTGCTCAGATGAATGTTAAAGGCCACCTCCATCGCATCGTATGCGTCTTTTGAGGAGTAGAGGCCTTCCGCCTGAGTGCCGCCAAATACACGGTTTGCCTCGGCGGTCAGGGACCTGCTTGTGATTTCTCCATCCTTGTCGAGCTGTTTGGCCAGACGTTGCGCGAGGATATAGCGGGGTGGATCGGGCGGTATTGTTGCACCCCTGACAACCAGCCAGTCATCGAACAGGTTCAGTTGCCTTAGAGGTTGTTTCGGATCAAATCCTTTCGCCATGTTCGATTAGCCCTGATTCATCGATAAATCTTGCACTGCTACCAGATCATTTGGCAACTTCATCTCCTCATGGCTCTGGGCTCCCGTTCCTGCCTTTGTGCCCATACCTCTTTCCTGGTTTGTTCGACGTTTGCCTGGTGCTTCTCGACGGCCGCTGACACTACCGCCTTTACCTGGCGTTCGAGTCCGTCTTTTCCGAGCACGCTTTTTGTCGCCAGATCGTTGAAGTCGCTGAAGGCCTTCGGGTTCTCCGCTTGTTCACTCGGTGCGAAGATCGGAAACATCTCCTTGCCCCCCACCGCCTTGGCCGCCTCTCTGGCCTTGGTCCTGCCGGGATTCACTCCCTGGGACCGCTCCAGGTGAAGATCGTTATCGCCAGCTATGACAATGGGCTTGTCCGGGAATTTCGCATGCAGCGCCTTGGCCACGGGCGGGAGATTGCCGCTGTCGAAGGCGGCCACGGTCGAGAAGCCCAATGCCTCAGATAAACTGCCGGCGGTCGCGTAGCCTTCGGCTATGACGATCACCGGGGCCTTCGCGAGCTCGTCCATGCCGCCGATTGCGTGAAAGCATCCTTCCTTGCGGGAGCTCTTCGCAAAGCGCTTGGTGCCATCATCTCTGATGTACTGCATGGTCCAGACCTTACCGTCTGCATCTTGGGCGGGAATGTACGTTTTCTTTCCATCTCCGTCCGTCAACACGCCCGGGTTAAGCGGTATTCCTTTGGACTCCAGGTATAATGTCGGGGTGGAAGGCACCACCAAACTCTCCATTTGGCGTTCGACCCGCTGGGCGATCTGTTCGTGCAGGCGTTCCTGTTCCGTGGCGCGTGCCTGCAACCTCTCGGCGGCTTCCGCCTGCAGCCTGGCCTTTTGCTCCGGACCGAGCACGTAGCCCTTGCTCTTCCACTTCATTTCAACGCCGGTGCGATTGTTCTTGATGTAGCCGGCAGGATGGCCGTCGAGATGGCCGACATAGAAACCGGCCTGTTCTCCCTTCTTGTCATCCACGACGGCTATCCGATGTTTTTTGCCGTCCATAATGGGGTGCTCGCCATTCACGATGGCCCCCACGCTTCGCAGTGCTTCGGCAAATTCCTCGTGAGGTGTCATGGCCGGGCCTTGCTCCCGGCCGGGACCATCCTCCGGCAGCCACCGCTCGAGCTTCTCGATGTCGCCCTTGGGTCCGACATACCACGATTTGGCGGCCTTATCCCAGAGTGCACCTGCAGTCTTGGCTGCCACCCGTTCCCCATAAGGTACGGCCAGGTATCGGCGCTTCTGGTCGGTGGTCTGTGCGACCGGCTCCGGTCGACCATCCGAGGCGCCTTTTTCCCATTTTGCGAAGGGCTGCGGGTCAACTCCCCGGGGCACATACCAGGACTGTTCGTCGCGATCCCAGCGTGCCCCCAGGGCCTTGGCTTCATCCTTCTCGCGGAAGGGAACGTTTAGATAGGTTCTTTCCTTTGTGTCTGCCGGTGAAGGTTGTGGTTGAGTGCGGTCCTCACGACGGCTTTCAAAAAGCTCATTGTATTTGCTCAGGACCTCATTTTGCATCGTCGGCAATGCAGCATCGGCTAAGAGGGTTTTCATCCAGGGCTCTCTTTCCACAAATGCCGCGATATCTCGATCATTCATTTCGAGAAACTCTGACAGCTTCCCATTCTCACTTGCACTGTGCCACAGCTCTTGAACGTAGTGGTCTGCATCCGTTGCCGCATGATGAGTTTCTATGCTTTCCGCAAAAGGTTCCAGATTCGTTTCCGATGCCCGTAAAAACGAGTTGTATTTTTCCGCCGCCAACTCAGCATTTTCACCAAGCTCCTGGAAGTCGGCAGCTGTCCTGCGTAACTCCTGGAGCTCGTTTCGTAAGGCTATGACCTCCGGGGATACAACTTCAGCCATCATCGTATTGTCCTCTACTTGATCGATGGTTTCGGCTTGCGTCTCGCGCTGCTCAAGCTTTTGCTCCAGGGCCAATAGGAGCTCCTGGATTTTTTCCGCCGCCGCGGCCGCGCGGAACACTTCCAGCGGATCATCCTCGAGAGCCTTGATCCAGCTCGCCACATACGCGGCGTGTTGTCCGGGATCGTGGCCGATCCTAAGCTCATCGCCAAGAATCATGCTGGCAATTTCGGCGCGAAGCTCCTCCTTGGCGTATGCTTCGCTTCCAAACGGATGCCCCAGGTCCCGGTCGAGCCGCGACGGATGGCCCGTCCAGTGCCCTAGTTCATGAAGCGCTGTTGCATAGTAGCGGTCGGCGCCGGCAAACTGGCTTCTTTCGGGCAGATGAATGCTATCGGTCGCCAGCCTGTAAAAGGCCCGATCCCCTCCATTGTGGTTAATCGAGGCCCCGGAAGACCGGAGGATACCCTCGGCTCGATCAACCGGGTCCCAACTGACCGGCTTGAGCTCCATCGCGGGAATACCCTCCATTTGCTCTGCATTGAATACGGTGGCGGAAAACACCCGGGGGCGCTCAAGACGCACTTCCACTTTCACCTGCTTTCCCTCGGGATCGAGAACAGGCATTCCCTGCTCGTCCAGCCTGGTTCGGTCTTCGCTGAATTTCCAATATTGAATCGGTGTGCCCTTTTCGCCGCGCCGAACCTGGTAGCCCTCGACCTGGGCCTGTCTGTAAGTCATCCAACGCGGATCGGCGTGACCTTGGGATATGAGGTGAACGGCGTTGATGCCCTTGTAACGCTTGCCTGTCGTAGGATTTACCGGAAGGAAGGAACCGGATTGTGCCGCCGCCCACGGTCTTTGCCAAGGGGCGGTACCGGCCTTGAGCTGCTCAATCAGCTTTTCGGCAACCTGCTCGTAAAAGGGTTTCTTATCAGCCATGAACGCTCTCCACGTCCAGCAAATCAACGCTGCTTTCCATGGCATCTTCTTCGCTCAGGGCGTCCTCGATGAAGGCGCCGGCGCGTTCGGCTTCCTCCGGATCAAACTCCACCTGGTAGCCGGGCGTGCTTGCATCCGCCAATTTTTCGAGCAGGGCCTCGGCGGCGTCCTTCTTGGCGTCAAAGAGTATGTTCGGGACTATGTCGCTCATCGTATTCCTCCTCCGGAGTGCAATGATATTGGCCAGGCTACCACCTGACACGCTGGTAGAATCGATTGTCGATATAGATGTCGATTGCGCGAGCTGAAAAATGCCATTGCTGCCAAACCAGCTTGCCGTATACGTTTACCGTGTATCCGTCCCCCTCGAACCCTTGCACGGTGTACTGCCCCTGCGGACTCCCCACGCAGGCCCTCGCCTGCGAATAACCGCCGTCGTCCCCGATTAGTATCGGTTCGCCCTCCAACGCGAATTTGCCATCCTCCAGCAAAACACCTTGCACTATGTATTCGCCATTCTGGGCGATGTCCGGAGCGTCAGTCGGACATGGATCATACGGATCGTATACGACCCTTGCGTAGCAAGAGCCATCATTGCCGTCCACCATGTCGCAGGTTGGAAACGGCCTGCCATGGGCCAGATCATGATAGAGCCGGTGTATTGGCTCGACACATTCCGCGACCCCTGTCGGGCCGCCATTGGATGCTGGATTGGCGAGACACAGCAACACCTTGCACCCGTACTCACTGGCATGAGCCCCGGAAACAAACAGCATGAGAAGAACGAATAAGGCCAGGATCTCTGTCTTTTTCTTCATTCCACTGTTCCCCCTTCTTTTTCCACGAACCAATGCTTCACGTTACGGAGTTTTGCTCACATCTCCCGGAGTGTTGGCCGCCAACACATCTCGAGTGTTGAAACGCTGGGCCAGCCAGTCCGCCCACTTCCCGGCAGCTCGAATGAGCTTGGCGCGGTATATGGCATTGTATTTCGGTGTTCTGGAATGATAGTTGGCGGCTCGGGTCCACACATCGCCGGTATCGCCCCTAATGTGACCACGGAGTCGCCAGGCTGCGAGCTCATAGGGATAACAACCCGTGTTGGCCACATCTTCGGGCGTGATTCCGTATTTGGCCAGGTCGGCCAGGTAATCCGTGTTGAACTGCAACGGCCCCACGTCACACGTACCATTGGCGTTGCGCACATACTGGCCAGGCTTGCCGTTTTCCAGTTCCGCCACTGCCAGAACAATATTTGCCGGCACGTCATACTTCACGGCTGCAACCACAGAGCACACGACGCGCTCTTTGATTTCATCGGGTTGCAGGTTCGCGATGCTGATGTAACCGCTGATCGGGCTGCTTTCGCTCTGCCCTTCCGGCTCCCCGGCAAGGCAGGGACCTTTATGGGCTACTGCGGCGAACAACAAGGCACCCATGAAAACGAGGGAAACGATTGACCGTTTGACGATGTCTACTCCCCGTTGTACCGCTTTTTGTTGACGAACTCTTGAACCTCGGGATGGGCAGCACCGAGGCTGTCACCTGAGAACGAGGGATCATCTTTTCCCTGACTACCTCCACTGCCACCCTGCTCCCTGATCGCTCTCGCGACTTTGCCACCGACCGTTTCACTGGCCGCCTTTTTATAGGAATTGGCCACCACGGCCCCTGCTCCTTTCGCCAGCCTTACACCCATGTCGGCACCAAGCCGCACGCCTGACCCCATGGCTCTCGCCAGGCCGCCCTGGTCCTCGGTGCCGGGCGGTCCCACGCCGGATTGACCAGTGGTGGGCATGCCCGAGCCACCGCCCATATTCTGTTGAGCCTTTTGATACGCGGCATATAGCGCTTGAGCGCCGCCTCCCATGGACGTCGCCCCGGCAACCAACGCGGCCCCTCCTGTTGCCGCGGCGGCAGTAGCCAACCCGAAGGCGCCCAGAGCCGCACCCGTTCCGAAATGGCCGATGCCACCGGCTACCCACGCACCGGTCATGGCTGAAATCAGGGCAGGCACTTTATCCACCAGATACAGGAGAATGATGACGACGATCACCATGACGCTCATTTCCTTGAAATCGATGCCCGTGCTCATCTGGGCGTAAAATGCGTCCAGGAAGCTTGCACCGATTCCAATGAGAAGCGTCATTGCCAGCAGGCTGGCCGCAACTCCGAGCACGGTTTTGTAGTAGTTGATTGCGATGTCAGACGTCCATCGCGAGCCGCCGAAGCCGAGGAAGAAGACCCCGCCATACATCAGTATCCAGGCCGAGCACAACAGAACGAGCATGTTTACGCCGATCAGGGCAAGGACCACCAATATGATTCCGCTGAGTATTACGCCAATGAAACTGTCGACAGGGCTCCAGAACGACGTGTTGTCGAGGGCCTTGAAGAAGATGTTAAAGCCCATATCGACAATACTGGATATGTTGAAATCCTTCCCCAAGCCGGTCGCCTCACCGCCAATTTGCCGAAGAGACTGGATAATGCTGTCCGCAAAGCTCGGACCGTTAGTCAAGAGCCACCAGAAGAAGCCGGTAAAGACGGTGAACCTTATAAATTCCGCGAAAAACTCCGAGAGATCGGCCCTTCTCAAGGCCATCATTCCGAATGTCCACACCATGCTGATCACTACCAGCGTCCAGAACAATCGGGATGCATGTTCAATGATCTTTGAGGACCAGGATTTTGATGCCTGCTCGTATTTCTGCAGAACGGTATCGAAAACGTTCTTATTGCCGAGCTCCGCCGAAACAACCACCGGATAGAGTAGGGTCGCGGTAATCAGCAGGAGAATCACGAAGGGTCTGAGGATGGGAAGGCTCTTCATCGTCATTTCTCACCATGTTACACGGTCGCTTTTCTCAAACTTACCCCTCATCGCCTCTTCATGTGCTTTATGCTGTCTGGCATTCAAGGCGGCCCGACAGTTACGAGCCTCCGGTGTTTCCGCGGTCTCGCTGACACCCTTGTTTTTGCAATCGTGCAGAACCGCCTCTCTTTCGTCATCGTGAGCGAGGTAATATTCCATTGTTTTGACTTCAACTTTTGGCTGTTGCTGGCACGAAGTCAGAACCAAACATGAGGCGAAAGCAAGAAATATCCCGGCAAGAGACAAGATGACTTTCATTTGCATAGATCACTCCTTGATAGCATGGGAACGCACGCCAAACCCGCACGGAGAAAGCACAGACCGCCGATTCACTACCAGACGATACGATCGCTTTTTTCGAACTGCCCTCGAATGGCCTGCTCGTGAGCTGCCTTGGCCATGGCGTCTTTGTCAGCATCGGCTTGCAGCCTGGCCACCTCGGCGGCCTGCTGTGCGAGCAGCAAACTGCGGATCTGCATCAACTGTGCGGCCTGTTCGCTGGCGAGCTGGTTGGCGAGCTGTATAGCCTGCATCCTTCCGTCCGCGCTCTCTACCGACCCCTGCAATTTGACCAGGTTATCCGCATCCTGCTTGAGCTGCTTTTGCTGTAATTCGATACCCTTTATGGCGGCATCATTGGCCCATTTTTGTGCCTGAGAGCCTGCCGTTTGCGACTGGCGCAAGGCCTGCATCTGCTCTTCAGTACAACCGTTGGGACCGAAGCAGGGCGAGCTCCGGTAGTAGTTCACGTCCTGAAACTTGGCGAGGTATGCGTCAATGCTCCCAGCCTGCTGTTTGTACTTCTCGAGAGTGTCGATGGTGCTTAGCACCTCGGCCGTTACCTGGTTCACCTGGTCCCACAGATATGCAGTGGGGGCGAGGGTGTTCCGGATCTGGTCCTCGTACTGCTGCAGTTGAGTCCGATATTGGTTTATTTGGTGTAACGTCTGCTTGACGTTTTCCAGAGCTGAAATGGTCGTTTGCGTGATGTTGGTGACATCAATTACCGGAATCCCCCCGGCATTCACCTGCACTCCCAACAGAAGGAACAAGAGCATCCCAGCTAAACCTTTAGGTAAAAACTTCATCGAACCCCTCCTCTCCGGTGTTGGCTGTAATAATCGAACGACTGATAAGGCTTCGTGAAAGTCATGTCCTTAACGACCATGACGTTAAAACGATAGCCCGGGCGTATTGTGAGCGTCGGGGCTACGTTCAGGTTCTTCGAAACCATTTGAGCGATAACCGTCCCGAACTGCTGCCCCATGGCTTCACTCAGGGCATCGCTTGCTCGTTGGGTATTCCCGTTGTCGTTGTTTCCTGAATCCTGGCTAAGACTGATGCCGGCGATAATGCCAGACATAAGAAAAGCCGAGCTGAAAGTGCGGAAGTAGTGATTGTTCACCTCATCTTGAAACCCGGCATATCCCGCGCCATCGGCTCCGGGCATGGCCCCTATGTCCATGGCCTTGCCGTCCGGAAAAACAATGCGCTGCCAGGCAACAAGTATCCGCGCTTGACCGTAAGCCACGTCACTCGAATACGATCCGACCAGGCGAGACCCTTGCGGAATCAACATGTATTTGCCGGTAGGCGTGTCGTACACGTTCTGGCTCACCTGGGCGATGATTTGTCCCGGCAAGTCGGAGTTGATCCCGGAGATCATTACGGCCGGAACGACAAAGCCGGCACGCAGCTCGTATGGCGTTCGCGGCACTTCCGGCTTTGAATCCAATCGCCACCGATCACCCTGCCCGTGCCGTGCAAACTGGTTCAAGTCATTTCGAGTGACTCTATCGGCCGCGGTCTCGACGAGCTGCGGTACCGCCCCACCGGGAGCGCCGGTCCCCATTCCCTGGAGTTGAGACAAGCGGGCCTTGTAAGCCGCCGTGGGATCTCTAACCGGCTCCTCACGCCGGACCGCCCCTGGTTCACCCGTTGTTGTTGCCTTATTGCGAAAGTCCGTTACCTGAACGGTGGTTTTGCCTTTGACCGCTTGTTCGAACATCTGCAGCTTCGCCTGCCTGATCCGCTCGAGGTCATTGTCGGCGGGCGTGCGCTGCAAATCTCCTCGGCGAGGCGGCAGCGGCGGACTGTCCGGGTTATTCGGCCTCGCGATCGGCACCGTGAGCTCGGGGGCCGCTTGCGGCTGATCCGGAATCGCGGGAGGACCTGTTTTCTTTGCCGGAATCAGGCCTTCGTTGTAGTCCCGCACAATTTCCTTCGCGTACATGCTGGTGTTCGCGCTCTGTTTCTGCTCACCGGCCCTCCCGTTTTTTCGGTTGGCGCGATTCATGGCGACCACCACCATGATCACCAAGAACATGGTGAAAGCAGTTCCGATAATATAGAGAGGAAGGTTATTGACCCGGCGCACGCCGGATCGTTTGCCAAGCTCGGTTGGTGATGCATCGGGCGACATTGAATCGGCCATGATCACTCCTTCCGTGCCCAATAGCCATCAGGTGTCAGGCTGTTGGCCGCCGACCGATATGCGCGGCTGATGGACTGGTTTCCCACCTGCATTGTGACCAGGTATTGAGACGGCCCCAGCTGGTCAACGACATAACGCAAATCGGCCCCATGAACCGGTTGAGGCACTTCACCATCTTTGCCTTGGGTTTGCTGGGTTTGCCCTGGCTGTATCACAGGCTCGATGACCGCATATCCCTTTTCGCGAAGCTTCTCGACCAGGGCCTTCCCGAACGGATCGACTGGTTGTTGTTGCAGAGTGAAACGTGTCTTGGCCGGAGGGTACAAGGCAGACAACCGATCCACCGTGTCATCCACCATTCGAGCACTGTACGCGGCAGGCAGGGTCTCTATAAAATTGCCATACCTCCCGTAAGAGCCCTGCGTCACACATCCAGCGAGAAATCCCGCCAGCAACAGAATGATAAAGGGTTTGCGCATCATTCCTTCCCCTCCCTCAAGATCGTTACACGATCTTGTCGGCTGCCGACACCGGCGATCAAAATGGCTTTGTCGAAGATCGTATCCACGATGTAGCGGTCGCCTTGAACACGGTAATTCACCATGACTTCTTCGGCGTCTTTACCCCAGGGGAGCATGCTGTCCTTGCCACGCAGAACAAGGAGCGTCGGCGCCTCTGTCTGCGACATGGTGGCCGGCATTTGGATGATGGTCTTCACCCCGTCGTTGTAGACACGCACAGGCTTCCACCTGCTGGTACCCTCGATCCTGTAATGAAAGTCTAAATTCCCGAGATACTCGCCCGTATCGAGGGTCTTTGCCTGGACCTCTTTTTCTTCATGCGCTCGCATGGTCTCCCACTTTTTCATTGCCTGATCCGGATACATGAAGGTCACGTGGGGCATGAACTTCGTCCGATGGGAGCGCAACCGGAAGTGATAAGTGCGGCGGTTTGTCGTAACCACCATGGACGTATCCAGACCGACATCCAGCGGCTTTACGACCAAATGTTGAACCTCCCTTTCACCGTAGCCGGTGATTGCCGGCTCCACATTCCACCGGGTGTCCCCCACATTGATGTTGTTCACCTGCTCGCCCGGCTCCAGCTCTATGTCGCAGACCTGCAGCACGGCGCAAACCACGCTCACCTGTGAGATTCCAAACGGAAACTGAACGGACCCATCGGGGCCGGCAACCGGTCGAATGGCGGTTTTGCTGGATGCCTTCCAGCGGTCGGCGATGTCGACGGCCGCTTTCTCCTGCGGCGTGAGCTTCGGGTTGTTGCTTGAAAAATAGAGATCGTCCACGTTGCCGGAGGCTGCGGCCAGCATCGGCACAAGGCTAATCAACAGAGCGGCAAGATACTTTTTCATTCCGGTCAGCCCTCGATTTCAAAGTTGTTTTGACCAACTGAAGTTGTTTATGAAGATCCGGAGCGGATTCTGGTTCAACTGATCTTCCGTTGTGGACGTGGTGGGCGGCAGGACATATACGCCGATCAGGGCGCGCATCTTGAAGGGCTGGCCTTTCAGGACCCCCTGCCGGTCCCGCACGGTTTCAACCCAATCGACCTGCCAGGTTGAATCGGTTTGCGGCAGCACGGATTGGATCTCGATGTTTACCATCTCTTGCTCCGCACGCTTGAAGGGATTCGAGCTCTCGGTGCCGTTCAGCCATTCGTTCATCTTGGCCGTGGCCGGATCATTCGGGGCAAGCATCGCATAGATACGCAGTACGGCCGCACGCTGCAGGGCTACATCAGGGGTTACCAGGCGGGAATCGCTTATGAATGAAGCGACCGATGCGCGTATGACCCTCGGATCGGCGGGCTGCACGGTATCCGCCGCTCGCACACCCACGGCTTGTCCCAGTTTGTCCACTTCAACAACGTATGGTATGAACCTCGACTGGCTGCCGATGTGGACAATGCCACCCACGGCGGCGAGGGCAATCAACAAGCTGAGGATGCCCAGTACTTGCCAGGACTGCCGGGACGCCACCACTCCGCCCACGTGCTCATTCCAGGAACGTCGAGCATTCAGATACGGATTGGTCGAAGCCTTCTCTACTTGCTGTTCCCGCTTCGCCTCTTTTCTGAAAAGCCTACTAAGGCTGATCACTTTCATCTTGCCGCTCCCACGTAATCATCGAGATTCAAATTTCGTTGCTTCAGCCATTCCCTGATCCAGTCACTGCCGTGCCTGGATTCCAATGTCTTGATTGTGGCGATGGATTCCTTGTCGGAGGCCCCGACAAAAGAAAGCGCGAAAGGACCGAGCGCCAGGTCGTACAGCCGGCGTCCTTTTTCCGAAACGTAGTAGTATTGCCGTTTGGGCACGGCGGTTGCGAGGATTTCTATCTGGGTGCGATTCAGGCCCATGCGGGTATAGAGCTTTGCCGTGTCTTCATCTCGGGCGTAGATGTTGGGAAGAAAGATCTTGGTCGCCGTGGATTCGACAATGACATCGAGGATCCCTGATCTTTCAGCGTCGGTCAGGCTTTGGGTCGCCATAATGACGCTGCAATTGGCCTTCCGCATGACTTTGAGCCATTCCCGGATCTTCTCTCGAAACGCCGGATGCCCCAGCATCAGCCACGCTTCATCCAGGATGATTGCGGCCGGCTGGCCGAGAAGCGATCTTTCAATGCGGCGAAAGATATAGAGAAGCACGGGCAGGGCGTATTTTTCACCCAACCCCATGAGCTCCTCGATTTCGAACACCATGAAGTCGCTCATCGATAGACCGTCTTCCCTGGCATCCAGAAGATGACCCATCATGCCTTCAACGGTGTATTGCTTGAGGGCCTCCCGGATTTCCTTGTCCTGGATGCTCGCGGCAAAATCGCTGAGCATTTTGGAGCCCGTCGCATGCATATTGAGAATCGTATTGGCTATTTCGTTTCGCTGCGCCGGCGTCGTATCGAGGCGATTGAGCGCAAGAAGCGTATCAATCCATTCCATGGCCCAGGCTCGATCCGTTTTGGTCTCCAGGTATTGAAGGGGGCAAAACGCCAGGGTCTCGTCGTCCGCGGCCACCGAGTAATGCCTGCCTCCCGCGGCCCGGCAGATGGGATACATCGACAAGCCCTTGTCGAAAGCGAAGATGTTCATTCCCTTGTAGCGCCGGAGCTGGGCCGCGAGTAAAGCCAGGTGCGTTGACTTGCCGGCGCCGGTCGGTCCGAACATCATCGTATGGCCGAGATCGCCCACGTGCAGATTCAGCCTGAACGGGGAGTTGCCGCTTGTTATGCAGTGGGTGAGCGGCGGTGAGAACGGTGGATACATCGGGCAAGGCGCCTGGGGCTCACCTGTCCAGATCGTGCTGGTGGGCAAGAGATCCGCGAGGTTCATGGTGTTTATGAGGGGTCTTCTAACGTTTTCAACCCCATGTCCCGGCAGGCTGCCTATGAAGGCATCCATCGTATTGATGGTTTCAACGCGGGCGGCAAAGCCCAGACCGTTAATGCTCTTCTCGATCTGGCGCGCCGCTGTTTCAACCTTGGCGCGGTCCTCGTCCATCAGGACCACCACGCTGGTATGGTAGCCGGCTGCCACCATGCCGCTGCTCACCTCGGCAATGGCAACCTCCGCTTCCTCGACCATTGCCTTGGCATCCTGGTTGATGGCACCCGTGTTAGTGTTGAACACCTGGTCGAAAAAGCCTCTTATCTTCTGCCGCCACTTCTTTCGGAACCTATCCAGGTGGGCCACGGCTTCATGCGGATCCATAAAAATGAACCTGCTTGACCATCGGTATTCCACCGGAAGCTCGGCGAGCTCGGAAAGCATCCCAGGACTGGACTCCAGGGGAAAACCTTCGATGGCAACGCACTGGATAAATTTGCGGCCGACCTTGGGAACTACCCCGCCCCACATTTCCTGGCCGCCGATAATGGCATCGAGATAGATCGGATTGGACGGCAGCAATACCGGATGGTTGAAACCCGTGACGCAAAACTGGAGGTAGCGCAGCAAGTCGTCATGCGTGATGGTGGTGCTGTCTTCGTTTAGGACCTTGTGGCTGCGAAGCCTCTCGAGCTTAAGCGCCAGGGAAAGACGTGACTCGATGTTGTTGCACTCGCGTTTGAAAAAATCGATCAAACCCCGGGTGTGCGCCGTGCGATCCGGCGCTTGCGTGTCATCGTCAAACATGAGGCCGACAAATTTTCTTTGAGCAAGCAGCGGCGGGAAGTACGTTGCCGATAAAACGAAAAAACCTTCGTACATGGTGCCCATGCTCTCGAATAAAGCGCGTCTTTCCGCATCGATGGCCGCCGTTACCGGGTCCGGGAAATGCGAGAGGCCTGACTCACTGTAGCTCGGTGCATCCCGTCGTATGGCGTCTACGTGGATCATCCACCCGCTTCCCAGGTTGGCAAGCGCCTGGTTGATACGCAATGAAACCATTTCGCGCTGCTCCTCGGTGCTGCTGGCATTATCACCACCCGAGTAGAGCCAGGAGGCCATAAAGGCACCGTTCTTACAAACGATCACACCATCATCGACTACCGCGGCGTAATTAAGGAGGTCAGCCAATCCCGCATCCTTGGCCCGATGCCTTTTGAGCTTTAGTTGCTGGTCGACCTGGCGGATACGAACAAAGAGCATCGACACCAGCATCGCGCCCAGGGCGGCAATCAGGATGGTAATGGCTTCGATCACTTGTATTCCCTCATGTTCTGCCTGAAAGGGGTGGAGCGTGGCGGGTAGTACGCCTTGTAACGCCGGTGGCGCAGATAGACGGAGCGCAACTGGGGATCGGACTTGGCCATGAGGCGAAACAGAAAGAGCGATACGAACCAGAGCACCAGGCCAAAAGCAATTGCGCCCCACTCTTGTGCCGTGAAAATGAGCGCGAAGGAAAGGAGACCGGAAAACATCACCAGTTCTCGATCTCCACCCATGAAGAGATTGTGGCGGTTTCCAACCCTGTGAATTGGGACTTTACGCAGGGCCATGTCACACAATCCACAAACAACTTGCCGCATTCGGGACGGCGGCGATCTCGGCGCCGCGGCCGAAGAAGGTGCTCATCATGTTCTGGGCCCCGACCAGGAGACCCATCACAAGGACGATGAAAATCAAAGTGCGGAAAAAGGCGTTGAGCTCACCGCCGAAGATCAACACACCACCCGCCACAACAATGCCGACAAAAGAGAGAGTAAAGGCCACCGGGCCGGTCACGCTGTTTCGAAGGTTCGTGAGCCAGGTTTCATAGGGGAGTGAACCTCCGGTTCCCTCGGATGCCATCACGTCGGGGGCCATCAGGATTAACGCCAGGAAAATGAAACAGCCAAGGAAGGTCGCGATCTCTGCACGGGAAAACTTCATGGTGACTCCTCTTTACAATTTGCGGGTTTGATAGTGATGGTCGTTGTATCCGGACACCTCGATGATCTCACGGACACGGCGGCCCTCGGGGGTTTTGGCGATGTGAACGACAATATTCACCGCCTTCCCGATAAGCGGCTCGATGGGCGTGGGTGAGTCGGGGTGCATACTTATGAGCATGGCGAGGCGGTCCAGGCCGGCTTTTGCATTGTTGGCGTGTAGTGTGGCGACTCCTCCTTCGTGGCCGGTGTTCCAGGCCATTAGCAGATCCAATGCCTCCGGTCCGCGCACCTCGCCCACAATGATCCGGTCCGGCCGCATGCGAAGTGTGGTCTTAAGGAGCTTCGTCATGCTTACTTCAAGCGTGGTGTGGTACTGGATGAAATTCTCCGCGGCACACTGGATCTCGCCGGTATCTTCCATGATGAATATTCGCTCGTCCGGATCGGAGAGCACCATCTCGTGGATGATCGCGTTGGTGAGGGTTGTTTTCCCCGTCCCGGTCCCGCCGATTACCAGGATGTTCTGGTGATCCCGAACCGCCGTGCAAATCAGCTCCTTGTGTTCGGTGGTCATGATTCCGTTGGCCACGTATTGATCCAGCGAAAAGATCGTGCTCGCTTTCTTTCGTATGGCGAACGTGGGAGCCGTCACCACAGGGGGGAGCTGGCCGGCGAAGCGGCTGCCGTCGAGGGGCAGTTCCCCTTCCAGGATGGGGTTGTTGCGTGTGATCGTGGTATCGAGGCAAGAGGCGATGGTACGCATCACCGCCTCGGCCCTGCTTGGCTTCATGTGACCGATTCTTCGCATCTTCTCGCCCAGGCGCTCTTGCCATAGGCTGCCATCGGCATTCAGCATGATTTCGATGGTGAGCGGGTCGTTCAGTGCCCCCATGACGGTATCTCCGAAGTCCCGCCGCAGCTTTTCATGCTGCCGTGTCTCGGCTTGGGAGAGCTCCTCCCTGTGACGTTCCCGCATTTAGTCCAATCCCTTCGGCTTGAATCCCAGAATAAAGATGTAGACACCGATCATCGCCCCGTAGTGAAGGATGAACGTCCATCCGGCGTGAATCCCGGGGGTCTTCCAATGCCAGAACATTCGCAGCAGCTGAACAAGACAGTCCATCGCCATAACCCACTTCAGCACAGGCCATGTTGTGGCGATGACAAACCAAACAAAGACAAGCGGGTAATAGAGAAAGCCCACCATCTTCTTCCGGCCGGTACCGGAAGCAAGGCTGGCCGACTTCGATGGGGAATGGAGAACATCAGAAGGCATAATCTTCCTTCCTAATTCGGCTCGATCCAACCTCAGGCCTAATGCCAGAGACGCCAGCGTTTTCGAAGCGTCTCAGCATGGCCGCTACTGCGCTATATAGCGCAGTAGCGGCCATG